>Ga0209488_10002090_pt1 | contig 16747 bp, 17 predicted proteins | sample Rivendell_Oct201_8_FD_188349 | JGI IMG/M metagenome (GOLD analysis project Ga0209488, IMG submission 188349) | Vadose zone soil microbial communities from the Eel River Critical Zone Observatory, Northern California, USA -... | ecosystem: Environmental > Terrestrial > Soil > Vadose zone >... | reverse complement strand
CATACCCATTCGGAACGTCCAGCGAAATGGGTTCCAGCGACATATGGTGCGGAAATGATACCAACCATGAACAAGGCAAGGCTTTTCGCGAATGCGAAAATTTCCGCCTGTTCAAACTTATGTGACTTGTCAAGCAAAATGCACTTTATGGGGTATGGGTTATGAGGGAGTCGACTGTATGTGCAAGTGGCTTCGGAGAATAATGCATACATTCCTTCAGACTGATTAAGCGTATGTTCCGATGAAACACATCCTCGGGCCCGGGTGTGATCCCATACAAAACAAGTCTCGGGAGCAAAAAAAACCATTCAGTTGGCTGTCGATCTATTGGCCGCGCCCGTCTGAGTCTGCGACCTGCAGTACCAGCTACGGAAGGCCATTACGTCTGAGAGTCGAGTGGCGCATTTGACACTCGACGACGAACAAGGGAAGATCAGGACAAGAATTTGCGTTGATCGTGCGTGAGATTTGCTTTCCTCGCATCGAGCGAACGTGGAGTACGACTAATGTCATGAACTTGACCATCCGGTGCACGACATAATATAAGAGGTAAACGTTTGGGTACAAAATGATACTCCTGGGAAGACCACAACAGCAGAGCACCACCGAGCAATGGAGAAAGTAGCACCAGGTTCTGCGACGTTGCGAACGATTGGTATACACCACGCGAGATCCCCGGGCCCGCTTTGTCAATCGAGAGGTTTGACGACGAGACCCATCCAAGCTCCGAGCTTCCCCTCCACCATGGGCATCATTATCACGCTCGGCTTGCGACAGATCCGCAACTGCGACTCGGCACTGGCACTCTCTGTGGGAGGAAGCGAGAGCTCGAAATGCTTCACTATGGTTGCGACGATCACGAGCGTTTCGAGGACCCTTTTATTATCGGTGTTAAAGAGACTGAATCGCATCGCTGGTTATGAGCACGTACGCGAATCGCCAACCGATGCACCCTTGTGGACCTCCAGCTGTATGGAGTAGAATACGGCCCATCAGAAACACGATTGAAATTCACACGAGTCTTCATTTTTCCCCTTATACTCACAGAAGGCTAACCTGAAAACGAAGCATCTGTGAGTACATGCGTCTCCTTGACGCTGCCAAAAAAAAAAAAAAAACGATCGCTCGCTATAACTCACAGATTCCCATAAAGTCCGACAGAATTCTGCTTGGCGTTTTCTGTGTTCAAAAAGCGTTCAGGCTTCCATTCGTTGGCGTCTTCGCCCCACACCTGCGGCAGACTTCATGCCAGAGCGCGCTTCAGCGAGCGAATTCCTAAATAGACCAGAGAGTGGGTCAAACGCACCGCTGATACGCGTGAATCGCAATGTCAATGTTGGTTCCTTTCTTGACTGGAATCGACGACACTTGCTCGCCAGATTTCGTGGTGATGGGGAAAGCCAAAGGAATCACATCGTCGCGACTTGCCACCCTTCCAAGCGTCCAAATGATGGGGTGCAGCCGCATCGACTCCTGAATCAAGGGGGGAAATCGTTCAAAAGACCGCACAATGCGATAGGAAAAAATTAAAAATGACCTTGAGAGCGGCCTGCGTGAATGTCATGCCTTCCAAGTCTGCGACTGACAGCTCCGCCCCATTTGCTCGTCTATACACGGCAGAAATCTCCTCTCGGATGCGTTCCTGAGAGTCTGGATGCCGTGCAATCTCCCAGAGAAACCAAGGCAGACTGCTAGCTGTTGTCTCCTGGCCAGCGATCAGGAGAGCCCTAGTCACGCGACGCGCGAGGCGGTATCAACCCAGCAAGGAATAGAATGAAGCTTCTTTAGGACTCACGAGAGCTGGTCCACGATCTCGCCATGCGTAAGTCTGTTCTTCGGGTCCTCGGAGGCGTTCGTGCGCAGCAACACGCTGATCATATCATTTCCGTCGCCCTTGGCCGCACTCTTCCGCATGACACCATCGGCAAATGTGCGCGCATAGTCCAGATACGTGCGGAATCGGCGGTACTCGCGCGTCGGGAGGTACCGCACAAAGCGGAGCAGGAACTCCGGGACGTATCGCCAGGTCGACTTGAAGACGAGGTTGAGCGGGCTGGGATAGAGCGTCGAGTCGATGCTGGTTCGGGTTCGTGCGGCCGTGGGATCTTCCGGTTACTCACCGAGCGCCCACCAAACTGCAGAAAACTGGAAAGAGACTCACAACAAGTTTGTATACAGTTTTGAAAATTCCGTCTCGGCGTCATCATCGAGTGACCCGAAATGGAAATCGAACCCAGCTGGAAAGGCGTGATCAAAAATTAACGGTAACCATGGCAGAACGCCGCTCGAGGATGGTGTTTCACCTTGTCCTATGATGTCGAGTGTGGTACGTGAAATCCAACCAGTTACATTTATGAGCGGCTGATTAGACGGGTCAGATGTGACGAGCTCATCTTTCCACTTTTGAACGAGCTGTGGATACGTAGAAGTTAGTTATTCCTAAAGGGCAAGACTAGGGGGCCGAAAAAGCTAAATGGGTGGAGACCTTGGACGCCGCTTCTTGAAATATCGGGAGGAACGCTTTCATCTGTGAAGCGAAGAATGCGGGTCCCAAGATCTTCCTCTGGCGTTCATGGCTTTTGCCTGAAACAACATCGGCCTCTCGCAAAAGGGAACAGGTGCGTGAAAAACAAAATGGTACCATGTGCACATGCTAACCCATTCCCTGCCACCATCTCCGTCACTTTGAGCAAATCTCTTCTCTTGGGAAAGTGGTATGTGGACGTGTGAAGAATGTAGTGCAGCGCCTTTGGGTCGGCTACCGCCAGATGGTCCTCCTGCCAGTGCCAGCGTCATTGAGAACATGATGAATGGTTCATATGACCATATGACGAGGTGACTCACGCCCAAGCACCCCCGACGGCGCCATGCGCTACCGAATTGACGCATCCACTCGAACTCACTATCTCCCACTTCATTCTGATAGTGAATGTCACCTTCATTTCCTGCATCACGTCAAGGGCTCGCCGTTAGCACGCAGAGAGAAGCCCGGTTGCTCACCAATCCAGAATGAAGACGACTTGGGCCCTCGAAGCTGTCCTAGGTACGAGGACGAGTTGCGCCGACGATTGTATACCCACACCAAGAATGGAACGACGACAGCCAAGCAAACAGAAGGCGAAGGCACAAAGGACATCGAGACGATATCGTTCCCTCACTCTCCTTTGCAAGCGGGGGTGGAAACCGTCTTCGTTTATACTCCTCCTACGGTGTGATGCGACCAACGGAGGAACGTTACGGCGCGAGAATGACGAAAATTTAAAATAGAACAAGGTGCAGACAAAATTACTTCAAGTGTTTTCCGCGGGGTTCCTATCGTTTCACAATGGCGAATAAGCCGCCCTCATCGCTCCACACAGCCCGAGAAGCTTCCATGATGAGGTGCGATATTACACCAGGCAAGCCCGGTCACCCCGAAACGTCTCTAGCTTAGGACGGTAGGTAAAATGGATAGACTCGACATCTTCGCGCGCTGTCGCAGCATGAGACATCCAAGGCGAGGGAAGATTGGCGTTGTGTCGGCCAAAGGGCTGCCATGAGTGTGACTTCGGTCCAGCCTGGGGCCCATCGCTGGACTCCATGGGCCGCCACGACTTGATGCGGGCGCGATCGGCCGGCGATAGAAGGCTTTGTGGAAGCCCGAGAAACGGGCCAAGCCCTCAGTGTATCAGCCAGCAGACCACCTCCTTGGGCCGCCTCCGTTCCCAAGATTGGCGAAAGGCAATGATTCCATGGATTAGTGCGTTCCTCTCCTGCATCACAATTACGTAGATCCAGGGGACTGATCATCTAGACTGGCCGTCACTCGGCCCCGTGATTGACCTGACGTTCCCATCAAGCACCGCGACAGCACGCCTCGTGTGGCACGTATTAATCCATTGACGAGGAACGCCACGATTGATGGGCATTTATCGCCGGGTCATGGGGTGTGAAATGCCACAGGGGCATTGTCAGTGGACAGTTGCTTGGGCACGCAGGTGAGGGATTAGTGAGGTGCCAAGCAAGGCCGAGACCAGGGGTGTGTGAAGACACATACGGCCGCCTGAAGGTTGTCATATCCGAAATGCAAATGCGCATGCCATAGCGCCTGGCACTGGCAGGCGTGGACGAGCTGAGTGGAGGAAACGGAACAAAAGAACCTCATCACTTGGGCTAGCCGCCCCTGAGTTCAAGATCAGTGCTAGTGTAAAAACAATAAACGCAGGGGCATCAGTACACACAGCACAGCAGTCAGCGGTCAAATAACGCGCGTTGTTGCAAATACAATACTAGCATGCCGGATTCTAACAGACGGCCCGAGGGAAGTGGCGGCCGCCCAGCACGTGGCGTACGTTTGAGTCGGGATCCGAGTCGAGTCTAGCGAGTCTGTCCGCGGGTGCATCCGCATAATCTCAGTTTGCAACCAACCGCGAGCTCGCTCAGGCGTGCGAGACGAACGAAGGCCTTCGCTTCCGCCGCTCGTCACGGTAGCGCGAAACAAAAAATAAATAAATTTACAAATGGGCGGCTGGCAACAAGTGAGCGCTGTCGTGTCGATCCAAAGCGAGTAGTGTTAATTACATCAATGACAGCGAGACGCGGCGCGGCGCTTGTGGCTTGCCGTCCCTCTCCCCCGCGGCGTAGCGCCGCACGCGGCACGCATTCAAGCGCACAGTGTGGTAAACGAGTGTCATCGTCGTCAAAGTGGACCTGCTTACATTGTTTTCGACCGGTGGACACTTGGCTCCGCGCCTCAAACTGGAAAGCACTAGGGAGAGGTCACAGCAACAAATTGACAGCATCGCTGTTTCCACCTTGGCGCCTTCACTTGAGGCGGTACCAACGGAAGAAAAGAGGAAATGTCCAGTAAATTGAACAACAACAACTAAGCAAACTACAAAACGTGTAGAATTTCGTCCGCATTGCGAAAACATTACGGTATGAAGACGTAAAAAGCAGGGCAAAAGAATCCTTCCGATAGCGAAGAGTCCGAAAAGAAGAAACAAGAAAATTCCGAGTCCGAAAAGAAGGCAAAGTTTGAACTACACAAGAAAAAATCCATCACGTTGGTCGTTTTTAGGGCATTATATCATGCGTGTTGAAAAAAGGAAGGGGAAAAAAACCGTAAGAAAACAAAAAGCCAGAACGCAAGAAAGGACGTGTCCAATCATATCTACATAAATCGCATCATAATCATGATGGCAGCGTCTTAATTGTCGGTCAAGTACAATCTCTGTACAAGCCAGTGAGAGACAAATCGAAAAGATTAGAAGGAGTAAAGGCGCACCACCACTTCAGGCTGCTCGTCCAGGGGCTCGTGCTCCTCAGCATCGAATTGGAATGCCCACACGTCCGTCACGAACACCAGCACGTTGTGGAACTTGTCCCAGAAGATAGTCGGCGTGACACCATTCGCAAAGGTAACTGTACAGTGCAGAAAAGAGGTCAGAAGGGAAAAGCTAACGTGCGCCATCCGGGGATGAGCTAAAGATCGACTTGCCTGTTAGTTCTTTCGTTTGCCAGTCAATGTACCAGATTTTAGCATCGGCTGCAGCGAGAAAACAAATGTCACAGTCAGCGTCATGCGAACCTTTCAAAAAGGAACATTGGTCGTACCGCCATCGTTGACGTTGATCAAGTCGGTCTCCCTACCAGATAAGGGACGAAGGGTGAGCAACTTGGGCGCCTACTGGATTCTGACGGATTGACGTAAAAAATGCACGCACTCGGCAAGGGGACCAGGCTTGAAATCCGCGCCCAAAGAAAACGGTGGCGGAAAGGCGGCGTTCTAAAAGCGCACAGTCAATTACTGACACATGTGGGATTTAAGATGTGCGTTGCATACGGTGGCGACGAGCGTAGACGACGAGAACTTTGCCTTAAGGGCGTTGGACTTGGAACTGGTCACATCAAAGCCACTTGAGAAAGCCAAGGAACAGACAGTGGGACGTTAATCAAGGGGATGCAGGATTACCTCATTCACTTACGAACTGGTGGAATGCACATTATCGATGAATCCGAGTTGGTGTGCCCCTGAGCTGTCACGAACCTCGATGGCCCCGGTCGCGCTAATAAATAGAAACAGAATTTCAGCGTGATATTCAGAAGAATCGGGGACCCATCAAAAATTGACAGGAACGAATATAAAATACCTCGACTGGGGCGACACTAGAACGACTGAACGGCGCCAAGACCAAGACGACGGCTGAGAACGCCTTGCGACCTCCCGGCGGCTAGGGGTATCTGGGTCTTCTCTGGATCAGGGTCGCATCGTGAGTCGACAGGAAAGAATATGAAATGCCGACTCTTAGTGCGACTGACCTCGACCAAGACCAAGAAGACGGCTGAGAACGCCTTGCGACCTCCCGGTGACTAGGGGTATCTCTGGATCGGGGTCGCATCGTGAGTCGACAGGAAAGAAAAATAAAATGCCGACTCTTAGTGCAACTGACCTCGACCAAGGCCAAGAAGACGGCTGAGAGTGCCTTGCGACCTCCCGGCGGCTAGGGGTATCTGGATCTTCTCTGAATCGGGGTCGCATCGTGAGTCGACAGGAAAGAAAAATAAAATGCCGACTCTTAGTGCAACTGACCTCGACCAAGACCAAGAGGACGGCTGGGAGTGTCTTGCGACCTCCCGGCGGCTAGGGGTATCTGGGTCTTCTCTAGATCGGGGTCACATCATAAGTTGACAAGAACGGAACAAACATAAAATGCCGACTCGGGACAGGCATGAGCACTGACCTCGACCAAGGCCAAGAAGACGGCTGAGAGTGCCTTGCTACCTCCCGGCGGCTAGGGGGGAGAGGGGGATCTCCACGCCTGAGACGAGCTGCGTTGGTCTCGCGGGCGAGAACAGGGGGCAGAACGGAAGCAAGGAGGGCTAGGAGAGCAAGGGCAAGGATGGCAAGCCTATGCATGAGAGGGAGGTATCGTAGAGAAAAGAGGGGCTACCCTGGGAAAGGATGACTTGTGGGGCATTGGCAGGTTTATGAGGAAAACTTGGGCGTAGAGTTGGATCCAAATGGCGGCATAGCCAGCATGCTGCTGCCTGTGGGGCCCTACATCATCACAGCCTTATCAAGCTGAAACCATGCATGATCTAGCCGCCGACGCCAATCGCCAGGCACACGGTCAAAACTCGGATCAGCAATCAACCCGGTCAGGGCTGCCCGCCCGTGTATCAGTTCGGAGTTCGGTCGGTCCGGTCCGGAGTAACAGATTCTTAAATAAACAGATACTACTTCAAAGTTACAAAACACACATCACAATTAAATAAAAAATGGTATCGGCGCGACTCGGAAGACAACGCAGAGAACACAACGATACGTAAAAAGGTAACAACACCCCGCCAAACATACACCCCCTAGGGCATTACAGAGAATCAGTCATCCTGGACAAGATAGAGAAACTGGAAACAATGTAAGATGAAGCAATGAGCGAGAACAAATGGACATACCACTTCCTTCCAACCGCGGTTAAATCTGTTGTTCCCCGTCAACGTGATATCAGTCCCGTCGAAGCCAAAATAGACACGAGCGCTGCTGTGATCACGGTTTACCCATAACGCATAGAGCTGTCCATCCCCACCGACCGACCAAATATGAGCTTGGGCTTAAACCATCAACGTCAGCGTATTCGCACTAGGCAAAACTGAGGACGAGTAATACCATCGTGCTCATTAAGATCGACAGTTCTCAGGGTAGTATAACTGATAGAGGTGAACAATGATCTATATGAATGGTGCATGTTGGGACTCACCCAGTGGTGTGATAACTCAGTTTACGCGAGCTAGCCCAAGCACCAACGTAGCGCCCTTGAGCGTAACCCTCCTACAACGGTCATAATCGACATTGCCTGTGAACGGACAAGTTGGAAAGAAAAACTTACAGTGCAGAGCAAGCTGTAAGCGCGGGAGTCATACTGCACCGAAGTAGGGCCATTACCAACGAGGCTGAGACCGTGACTAGACGATGCACGGAACCGCAGGGAAAATGGATCCAGTCAGAACCCTCACAATTGAAAGTGAAGAACGACCGAAACGAACTAAGACCAAAGGAGGGAGCCAATTGTCCGACCGGAACGGGTGCGGACCTCGATGTGGTACTTCCGGGGACGGTAGTTGTGGTGGTTTGGCTTACTACATTATATTTCGAATCAATGTCAGACAACACTGATGCACGTAATGGAGATAAAGTGATGTGAACGTACTGGACTGGGGGTTCATGCACGGCCACTTGAGAGTGAGAAGGTTGGTAAGCGCCGGTACGGCGCACTGGGGGAAGTACGGGAAGCCCGCGAGCAAGGCGGTTTGCATTCGTATCACGCTCAACAGCCTCGACGCGCTCAATAGCACTCGAAGTTGCGGGGATGACGAGGCCCAAGAGGGTAATGACAGAGAGAAGAGCAAGCACGAGCTTCTGCATCTTGGATCTGCTGTTTTTGATAATTTCTTAGATAGCGCAAAGTGTGGTTTTTTAGACGAGGAAATGACAGTAGGTCCAAACGAGAGGAAGGAACGCGACAATGCGCGCGACGAGCTCAAACGAAGCAGAGGGGAGAGGGAATGAAAAATATGTTTCCAAGACCGTCTCAAGGACCTATTTAGCATCTCCGACTCGTTGCGTGGGAAGCTGGAAGTTACTGCAAACAGGTATGCCTTGCACATGGTCTGTCGCCGCCAAGGCCTACTTTTGCGTGCCAAGCGCCATGGGCGGCGCTGGGCGCGTGCAACCGTGTTTGCACAAGAAGTCAAGAAAGAAGGCCCATGTCATCGAAGTATAGCAATACTTGAACCAAACACACCGCAAACATCATCTCATATGGTAAATACATGGCACCTTTCGCTGTACTTCTGTTTGCGCTTAGTCGAGGCCTGTAATGAGTTGAAATTCCGAGAGACCCAAAAAGGAACTGCCCAAATAAGGTAATTTAGCCGCCACCGATTCAAAAAAAAAAACCAGACTCTGATCACCTGCCAAGAGAGCGCCAAGGGGAAATGCAACCCGTCAGATGCAATCAAAGATGAGGATCTATGTAATTCTTCTCTCGCGACGCAGACCAAGACAGTGTAAACATCCCGTATCGCAGGGGGGGGAAAAAGGCTTTTGGACGAAAACTCCTACAGTCCAGACTTGATCCATTAACTCTATAACATGGTAAAAGGGTATATGTTGAATTGTAATAGAACCTAACGTGGAAACGCAGAATGATCCAGCTAATAGGTGTGCAGAACAAAGGAATGGACGTCCATAATTGGACAGTTTTTCTAATCTGTTATGTAAAGGGTCTGTGTGAACCTTTGTCAGCCCAAGGTAGAGCAGCAACGAAAAGAAATAAGTTCGTACAACACGGACTACTTTAGAGGGATCTTGCGAGTCGGGCAGCTGATCAGCGTCACCAGCGAAAACCAACAGGTTCTGGTCAGGGTGATACACAATGTCGGGCTGGACAGAGGACCCATCTGGATTAGTCCAGGACTGAACTGAAGGTACGTTCATAAATGGAGTGAATCGGTGACGCAATGAGACGAGCGGTGGCACTCACTGGAAAGCTTTCGAGTATTATTATCCAAATTCCAAATCGTGGCGGATTCTGGATAAGTTCATCAGTACCCGAACATACTCCCTTGATCAGTGCAATATCTTACGTCCGAATGGAACATTGGTGCACGAGGCCGTACTAATTACGCAAGTTGTCAGTGACCGGAGCAGACACATACACCAGCCTAGACAGTGCTAAACCTACGCTGAGGAACCATGCTCCAATTTATCGTTGCCGTGACCGCCAATATAAGGCGAATCATCGGAGTCGCCATCCTAAAATGTCATACGCGTTCAGTAAACAGCGAGAAAAATGAAATGAGTATATGGACATCAGGGACCCATATGATAACGCACAATAATCCTGAGGGATGAATCTAAATACTCGATGTGCAGGTCATTATGGTCAGGATGATCGCGATCATTAAGTCCAAGCCTAAAGACACATGAGACAGAATAAATAGAAGATTTTATGACACGTACGCGCCACCACCAGGAACATGCGCGACGTAACCAATCACAGAGTCATCACCAGCTGCGTGCACTTCAATACGCCCAGACCGTCTAACCAATTGGGCAGACGATGGTTAGTAAAATGCGCGCTACCCTACCATTCAGACGACCGACTCACGTCTCGGACTGTCCCACGCTATGCGATGGTTTACGGCGGTGAGCAGCTGTTGGCACACTCCTCAGTAAGCAAGATAAAATGACGATACATGGTCTGATGTTTGCACATACTGAGAGTCCTGGTGCCAAATCTTGGAGGAAGAGGAGGCATACCCCGCGCAAAACGCTCTGCATTCGTCTTGCGCCTCACAGTAGCCATGCCCTTAACAGGAGAGACAAGCCCCAACAGAGCAACAGAGGCCACAAGGAAGATGAGAGCAAACTTCTGCATTCCGAGCTTGAATGAGTGACTACAGTAGAAGGCAAGACGTGAACTTTACGGAGAAAAGAGGAAACGTGAAGCCATGCGGTGCTGCGCAGTATTTATCCTAAATCCGTTGAGTAAGTATCATTTCTTATCCGCCGCTTGCACGAAGTTTTTTTTTCTGGTCGTGCCAGATGAAGGGTGGCACAGAACCGCATGATGGTTACGGGTGCCGATCGAACTAGAACCACCAAAGTTAAAAATAAACCGCGGCGTTTACGCTATCATCCGATTTAGACCGGAGGCCTGCATTGATTATCGACCACCAAGTTCTTACTGCAGACAAATAGGGGAAGGGCCGGATACAGGACGTGTGAACGAGCTCATAATAAACGGCGCAAGCTCCACTTCAAACCACACCCCAAAAGAAGAAACGTCATTAACGAACGGCAAGTAGCGGCACTGCCCGCTCCAGCGGTTCAGCGATCCTTCCCAGATACAACTTCTGGCCGCGTTATCAATTCCATCATGAGCTTGAGTCCTAAAACGAATGGGCTCGACGCAGTCGAGTTGGTGGGCGACGTGAACAACATCCATTCGTATTCGTCTTTCGTCATTCCCTCCAATCTTTCAAGTTTTGATTCGGTGCCGAGAATTAGGTGGCCCGCGTGGGCGATGATTAGCGTTTAACATAAAGTCAACGTACTACGCGACAATTCCTATCCACATCCGTCCGTCCGTGGCCGAATGACAATCTGCGACCGACGCTCATTCTTTTTCCTGTTGCCCTTTCCACACCAACAGAAGGCCTGAGATGCAGCATGCCGTCCGAATTTTGGAATCAAAATCTGTACGGTTTATGAGGTATCTCCCATCGCCCTCTCTTCAAGTTGCATGTGGTTTTGTTTAGTGGTCTCAGTTGTGGAGCTTGGCGCTTCGCAAGCGGCTTCTTTTCAACCGAAGCCGCTTAGTGGTGAACGCCTGCACGCAACATTCTCATCCTCCTGCTAGTGTATCGTTCTTTACTGGTCCCAATTCACGCATTCTGGCATGAACACGGATGAACCAGACCAGGCGGTGTGCACCGTACAGTACTGGCAGCAACGGCGCAATTAACGTAGGAACTCAACTATCCGCGCGTGCAAACGAAACGCAGTAGCGGACCGAACGTGCACTAGCGGGTACCATTAGCGTAAGCCTAACCAAAATAGTCTACATTTCTATTGGGTAGCCTGAGAAGGACACAGACCCGTCGGATGGTTCACCCAGATTCAAGTTGTACAGAATGGACGGGATGGATGAAATCCATTGCCCACTTTTGTGCACTGGCAAGCGGCTGTGAGTTGATCGATACATGCACGTGCGGGACAACACGTGGTCTCTCCACTGAACTGTCACTGGCAGCGCCCCAGAGCGCCCTCCTGTGCACGAGTCCCAGGGTAGGGTGAACTTTGACAGCTGGCGCAAGATGCAAAGGATAAGGATTGCGTCGATCCTCCAATGGCGCCCTCCAGCACTCTGAGCGCGAGGTGCGACGAATGAATGGCATCAAAGCGCCACTAATTGCAGAATTCACTGGCATTGACAGTTTCAAGCTTTGCGCTTTAGGTGCCAGTGGGAAGGGCATCCATTCATCAATTGGAGGGCACTGGTGCGTAGCACTTCAAATTTGTTAGGTGTGCCACTCGGGTTCCTGTGGAGTGTGTTGATAAATCGAACCGGTCTGGTATCTTGGCAGTGGAGCTCATGAACAGTCCGCGCCTCCGGGGACCACATCCTGCCGCGCATATTAGTAGGGCACTAGACGCAGCCTAGATTACGCCGCCGCCGCATAGTCGGTACACTTTCACATCCAGACTCGAAATTCCAGGGAGAGCCAATCGTCCACGCTGCATCTGCCCTAAGCCCCGACGGACAGACATGAGGTTCGGGTGTATTTACTTCCCTGGTCTTACTCCTCTGGTGCTTCCCTAGCTTGCTTTGGCCTTGGCAAATCTGATGCTCTGCGTCAGTCTGTCAGGCAGGTGCAGTGTACAGCGCAGCTGTCGGAAATCCCTCGGTTCTCTGTAGGCGCCTATTGCCCCTAATTTCATTCTCATGCTTATCGTTTTCCCCGATGGCGAGTGGCGCCACATGCCAGGCACAATCTTCTATCCTGCAATGAGCGACGTTGGTATTGTCGCTGTGATGTACAGAGTACGAGGCCAAGTTGTCCCTCACTTGCAGTTTGCGAACTTTTTACTTTCTCGTTGTAATCACCGCAATCATCCTGGGCCTTTTCATCTACGGCAACGGACGGCAACGGACGGCATCTTGGCAAGGGTGACTTCCAAGGATAAGGACGACACTTTTTCTCACCCAGAAGCGTGCAAATCACTCAACGTGGGCGCGGGCTGTGAAGCCTGTGATGTGTGGTATCTAATTTAAGGAAAATGTAAGAAGCGGTGGTGCCTGCGCCAATCCATAAGTGGTGCGAATTGAGTGATTCACACAGACCGCCAATACAGCCCCGACAAACCCGGTTCATTAAAAGGTTTCCTTTCCCCCCCCGACGTCAAATACTTCCTCGCTTCCCACCACGCGTTATCTGCGCTGCGCCTCGCCAAGCAGTCCTTCTCTCCACGAGTTCCCAGTTGAGGCAGCGTTGACGCCCGGCCTTTCAGTTGTGGTCATTTCGCAACCGAATAGGACAAGCAGTGCCCTCCTTCAAGTTTCCATCGACTGTGTTGAGGTTTGTGTGTCGGGTGCTCCCTTCAAGTTGTCTTCAACATCTAAGGAAGTCTGGAATCATTTTCAGCTCGATCTACTACCCTGCGAGTACGGTTTACGACGATGCTGGATAGTTTTCCGTTGCTAAGGGGGTTCACATGAATGATGCCTCGTGCCTCCCGTGGTCCGTACTCGACAGTGGGTTCCTGCTCTCTGATCAACTCATCCGCACACCCGTCGTGGCATGCTGATACGCTCTGTTGACATTCTCAAGAGAACATCTACTCTGTGCCACGTGACGTGGTGCAGTGGCCGTTAAACGGCGAGTCTTTTCGGCTTCGGAGTGCTATATCACTTCCGTCGTCTGCCAGGAAGTGTTGACTGGGTACAAACTACGCTCAGCGGCCTACGCGGATACAAGCTCTACTTAACTTGCTCGACAACGACCGGGACTGCTCTCAACGTGTTCGAGACACCACCAACAGGCCGCGAGGGTGACTCCTCGTGTCTCCGTCTTCTGACGAGATACCTCAAACATTCCTATCTTACTGGAATCTTTGCAGCCCTTCTTCTAGTTACTCCGACTTCTGCAACCATTTATGTTGGCTGGTCATTATGGTCATTACGGTAAAAACACATTGTGGCCGAATGCTTTTTGACCTCGAAGGGCCTTCAGCCTCATTGCATGCCCAGGCCGAGGGCAATTCGAGACGCCACCACTTTATCAACTATCTCAATGGTTTCAACTCCATGCGATCAGGCCAAGCGCAGAGGATTCGACGTGTTCGCTGTGGTACGAGCGGGACTTTGGACATAAGTATTACCCTTGGCCACGCGCTGGCTAGCGCTATAACGGCACTGTGTGGCCCGTAACACAGACAGATACTTTCGCTTGACTGTAATACTCCTCCGTAGGTACACGAAATAGAGTTGAGATCAATGAAGATTTAATGCACATCGGGTATATCTTTACGGGGCAGGATGACCCCCTTGCAACGAAGGACCCCTTTGAGTTGCCAAACCTACCTTGGCAGCACATTGCGAGACTGTCATATCGTCACAAATGGTCTGCCATCTATGACGTCGCACTATTTAAATCACTGGCCACTCATGATTTAAAAAGGTTGCCTTAGTGACGTAGCATTCAGTTTCAATGGGTTCACGTAATAGATAAGTGGTCGTTGCACCAGGCGTGCCACAAAGGTACCCACGTACTTCACCGTTGGAACGGTTGTAGCAGGTACGACAATAAGAAAATTAGGGGATGCGATTGCGGCTTCTCGCAAAATTCGTTGCCCTCAGAGATCCCCGTCAAGTCAAAGTAGTCCGTAAAATGCTTGAATCTAGATACCCGGCCTAGTATTGTAAGTATATATGTTAGAAAGGAATGCTCTTCGAGTCAGGAGGGTCAAACGTGGCCCGCAGCGGGCAATTATATGGCATTGAGATGTGTTAGCGTACGACGACCTTATCAGTGGCCCATTCTCAGAACCCACCTGTCATTTGAATTGCCTGGATGTAGTCGTCGCCACCTGACTGACAACCAGGGCAACTAAACCTGTTCTGCAGTGCCGAGGGCAGGTGGCACCTCACGAGTCACGAGAGGCACCGTAACACTTTCGAGGTCAGAGCCGACTCGGAGCAGGAAACTGAGAAAATCTCGATAAGAGTGATAGCGTTTATACCTGTGCCAATGAGAGCGAGCAACCAGCATACCCACATCCTTTGTGAATCAAGTGAATGTCTCGGTACGAAAACAGTCCCTGTGAGTCGGGTAATCGCCCGTCGCTCAGTTAGTAAAGGGCAAGCGAATCCTATGGCTCGTACGGTAGCGATGGAGACACAAGGAAAGAAATGGTAGAATGTGAAGATGCCGGATCCTTGGGCAGACAAAGAGGGTAAAGACTGCACTGAGCCTCATCCCCGTTGTCGAGAACGGACTGAACTCGAAGAACAACCCCAAGAATGGCAACAGAATTTGAGGCTCCAAATAAAAATCTGTTGGGTTGTTTTCGATTGACTTTAGTAACATGAGGGCCAGATTGTCATGACGTTAGCAACCGAGTCCGGTAGCCACGGGTGATTTTCCTGACGGTAGAGTCCAATAAACGCAGCAACCCACCATGTCGGCTGTAGGGGCAGATGCAGACCAGGCCTGTTCACGGGCGATGCCAGTGTGGGCTCTTGCATTCTATCCGACACACCAGGGAATAAGAACGACCTGTCAAGAGAAGCCTGGTTGACCTCGAGGTAGTCACCAGTAGATCAGATCGGTAAGGCTGGGACGCTATGATGACAGGGACAGCAATTCCGGACCTACGTGCTTGTACGACCCGTGGTATAGTCGACGGGTTGCAGCGCAACAAGCACCGTATCTTTCTGGTCAGACACGGAATCGATGTAGCCGATATAGTACACATGAAACAGTGAACGTCCATTACCACCGGGTGACGCGATTTGGACGCAACGATTCGCCCCACGATTTTCCGTGTATTTTGTAAAGACTCCGTAAAGGCACAAACAGACCGAGAAGCGATGATGTCAAGACCTCGATATCTCCACGGATGGACGTTGCAGGGTCGACGGTACAAATCAACAGCCGGGTTATAACTTACGAGAAGATCTTGTACCGTAGTAAGATCTGCGACAGCCGGAGAGAGATGACCGTCTGCTGCTCGGTAATAGATAACCTAAGCCTGCGAAAAAGGCGCCTACAATGAATGAGACTGGCGAAAGTAGGTTTCATTGATCTGAATGAGGACGGGCCCGGCGAGTCAGGAAGGGGCCCAGGCAGGAAGGGGCCCAGGCCGTCGCGATGGCCATTTCCAAGTGCTTTGCCGGGCCAACTTGAAGAAGCAAGAGACGACCAGCGAAAGGAAGGAGGACGGTGCCATGATGTGAGAGATTGGAGCTCGAACTCGGAAGAAAAGGAAGCCCGCGTTAAACTGTTGGCAACTGAGCAGAAGATCTTTCGGTTTGACGAAAAGGTCGAGGGTGGCTCAAAGACTTGTGCATAAACTTGAACACCCGGTCGTATGTTACTGTAAGGTACAAGTAGCAATGCATACAGTAGTCTATTACCAGCCGAGTGATGTCCAAAGTCGGAGTCGATAGCTCCGCAGTTTCACAAATGGGACCGTGATGTGAGTCTGTAAGATTGATTAGGTTACGGTAGCGGTAGGGAAAGACCGGCTCCAAATCGAACTCTAACTTGAACTTGAAACTCCTGGATGATCTATAGTTCCACCGGTACTGTATCGCAACTGCACACAGGCAGATAAAGTAACATACCACAAGGCTGCTGCACTCACAACCCCCCGCTGTAGGCTCACCTCTTCTTGACAAACCAGGTTTGCCGCGGCGAGAGGTGACCAAGTGGGACGGTGACACCGACAACTGGAAGATTCGGAGACATATGTGCAACAAGCGGAAACGTCTAATGAAACACGTTTCCCTTTCACTATTATATATTGCTCTAGGATGGTACCGTATGCATCAGACCCAGAATAAGGCAGCGTAAAACCGGGATGGTATACAGCCGCAGGGATTTACAGTAAGGATATAATGTAGAAATACGTTACTATTGTGACTGTCCAATTCAGCTAGAGAGGTCCGAATGGGTTTTTTTTTTAAATTTCTGGCCC
>Ga0209488_10002089_pt1 | contig 16747 bp, 18 predicted proteins | sample Rivendell_Oct201_8_FD_188349 | JGI IMG/M metagenome (GOLD analysis project Ga0209488, IMG submission 188349) | Vadose zone soil microbial communities from the Eel River Critical Zone Observatory, Northern California, USA -... | ecosystem: Environmental > Terrestrial > Soil > Vadose zone >... | reverse complement strand
CGTCAGCATGTCGTGCTCGTTCGGCATGTCGCCGAAGCCTTTGACCATTTGGCCCTTCTCATCCAAATCATTGGCCTTCTGGATGTTGTTGCGGTCGCGTAGCTGGTCGCCATGCAGATCGGCGACGCTGGATGCGATCAACACGCCCTTGGCATTGTACCAAGGTCCGGCTCCAATGCGCGCGCGCGCATTGATCGCCGGCTCATTGCCCTGCTGCTGCTGGCTAAGATAGGCATGCCAGGTGTGATTTCCCGCGCCCACCGCCATGGCGAGGTTCTGGCAAATCCGGTCGGCGCCTGCGATGCCGCCAAGATTGCCGGTGCCGGGAACCGCGCCGGCGATGAAAAACGTCATGGGTTTTTGTGGGGCCGCCGGTTGGCCTTGCGCCAGAACGGCGACCGAGCCCAACAGGGTTAATCCAATAGCCGAAACAATGATCCTCTTGTGCATGATCGCGCCTCCTCGTTGATGTCACGAATTCAGGGACTGTCCGCGCCGCTTCTGGCGAATAGCCTTTATCCCGTACGCAAACGTGGCGGGACGTTAGCACAGGATTGGGTCTTGCGCCTATGGCGCTGGCCCAGTTCGGCTTAGGCGCGAAACCGAAGCGGCGGGAAGGAACGCGATGATGCTCACGCCTAATTGATCGCAGAAGTTTCTAACCCCAGAGCTCGCGTTCTGGCGGATACAGCAAGTCTCCCTTGTAGGTCATGCCTGGCTCGCGGTCCCGCGCGAGCAAGAGCGGCCCATCCAGATCGGTGAATTCCGCCATGCCCGCCAAGAGGCTTGCGGGCGCCATGGCGAGAGAGGTGGACACCATGCACCCCACCATCAGACGCAATCCGCGCAATTGTGCTTCATGGGCAAGAGCGAGTGCTTCGGTGAGACCCCCAGCTTTGTCGAGCTTGATGTTGATGTGGCTGTAGCGGCCCGCAACGCGCGCAAGATCGGCGCGGGTGTGACAGCTTTCATCCGCGCAGAGCGGCACCGGACTTTTAAAATCGCCGAGGAACGCGTCCTCATCGGCCTTGAGCGGCTGCTCGATCAAGCCGACGCCAAGCCGGGCCAGATGCGGCGTGAGCGTGATGAGGTCGTCCTGCGTCCAGGCCTCGTTGGCATCCACGATCAGACGGGCTGAGGGCGCGGCATCGCGCACCGCTTCGACACGGGCAAGGTCGCCCGCGCCTGCGATCTTCAGTTTGAGCAGGGCAAAACCCTTCACCGCGGCATTCGCTGCGGCCTGTCCCATCGCGGCCGGCGTATCGAGACTGAGCGTAAAGGCGGTTCGCACGGGAACGGGCTTGGCGACGCCCAGCAGCTCGAAGGCTGGCCGTCCGCTCCTTTTCGCCTCCAAATCGACCAGCGCGCAATCGAGCGCGTTGCGTGCGGCGCCGGCGGGAAGCCTGTGCTGGAGCGCGTCGCGCGTGAGGTCGTTTTCGACCTCGACACGCAGGGCATGGATCTCCTCGAGCACGCTTTGGACGCTCTCGCCGTAGCGCGCATAGGGCACACATTCGCCCCGGCCCGTTGTTTGGCCATCGCGAATCGCGGCCACGATCACCTCGGCGTGCGTCTTGCCGCCGCGGGCAATGCGGAACGTGCCTTGGATGGGCCAGGTCTCGGCTGTAACCGCCAGGCGCCGGGCCATTTCAGGGATGCGACGCCTCGAAGATGCCGTTCCAATTCGCCGCCGGCGGGTGCTGCTGGTAATATTCGATGCGCTGCGAATAGAGGTCGTAGAGCACGGGATTGGCGCCCGAAAGTGTGCGGCATTGGGTGATCAGGCCCCGCGCCTTGTCCCATTGCCGGTTGCGATAGGCCTGGAAGATGTTTTCGTGAAACGCTTTCAGGGCGAGGAATTTGGGATTGGCGCGGGAAAGCGGGCTCCCCAGCAGGGCGAATAGCGGGGCAGGATCGGAGGTCCCTTCGGGGAGAACGTCCACCTCCAAAAAAGCAAAGCTCCGCTCGGCCAGAGCGCGCGTCGAGTGGCCGACCAGGATGGCGGCGCCGTAATTGGTGGAGAGCTTTTCAATCTCGTCCGCCATTCTCGCGGCATGGCCGGTCGCAGCGTAATCCGGCTCGCTCTCGGTGCCGAAATTGCCGACGATGCCGGATCCCGTATTGAGCCCGATGCCGATTCCGATCGAGTCGAAAGGCGTGCCGTCGGGATGGCGGCCCTGCTCAAGGATGCGATTCACCTTCTCCATGGAATTCAGAATGGAGAGCGCGCATTCGCAGCCATGGATGGCGTGGTCCGGATCATCAAGCGGCGCGTTGAAGAACGCGGTGAGACCACCGGGCACGATGCGGTCGATGGTGCCGCCCCGGTCGTGGACCGCCCGAACCATCGGCGTAAGGGCCCGGCGCACCAATCGGCTTAAACCTTCCGGATCGCCGGCGAAGGAGTCGACAATGGCGGCGAACCCGCGGATGCGGCAGACCAGGAACGTCATGTCGCGTGACGCCGCGCCCATGTCCAACAGTTCGGGCACGCGCTTCAGGCTTCGCAGGGCCTTCTGCGGTAAGCGTTTTTTGAGCAGATCAAGCTTCTTCGCCCGCTCGCGGGCTTCGCTTCCGAACAACACGCTGCCTCCCCCACCGGCCTTCCGCCGGCGCCTCCCGAATCGCTTCCATTGTGAAACGCGCGAGGCGCCCCTTCAAACCAAGATATCAGCCGGAAGATTAAGGCGCGCTTACGCTGTTTGCTGCCGGAACACGCTCGAAGGACGGCCCCAAGAGATGGCGAATTTCGGATTCGCCACAAGAGCACATCTCACCCTATGGCGAGGCAGGGTGCCGCAAGAGGTTTTCCCCGTGATATAACGAGCGCATCGCACCGGGGAGAGCAATGACATGGGCAACGCAGGGATCGGTCGCCGGCTTCGCCGCCAAATTCTATCCGCCGCTCTGGCCGGTTCGACCGCTCTCCTCGGCGCCGGCATGTTCCTGGCGAGTTCCCGGGCAGCGGATGCGCCGGCCATGACCGATTGGCCGAGCTACAACCGCACGCTGACTTCCGAGCGTTATGTGCCGTTCGACCAGATCAACAGGACCAATGTCGCGGGGCTGAGGCAGCTCTGCGTTTATGATCTCGGCCTCGACACCAGCTTCCAGACCGGTCCGATCGTCATTGGCCGTACTCTCTACGGCACGACGGAGATGGATATTTTCGCCATCGACGCCGGCACTTGCCAGCAGAAATGGCGCGTCCATGAGGACGTCAAGGGCGCGCTCCCGGTGAACCGCGGCGCCGCCTATCTCGACGGGCAGCTGTTTCGCGGTACGCAGGACGGCCGGGTCTTATCCTATGACGCCGCCACCGGAAGGAAGCTTTGGGAGGCGCGGATCGCCGATCCCAAGAAAGGTGAATCCGTGCCCGCGGCCCCGATTGCGTGGGACGGCATGGTTTTTATCGGCAATGCGGGCGGGGATCGCTACGAGGGCCGCGGCCGCATGTATGGGCTCGACGCCAAGACCGGGAAAATCGTCTGGGAAACCTATTTGGTGCCGAATGACGGCGCGCCGGCACCCAACAATGAGAGGATGCAGGCGATCGCGCGCGCCAGCTGGGGTAATGCACGCGGCATTCCGGTTTCGGGCGGCGCGACCTGGACGTCCTACAGCTTGGATCCGCAGAAGGGGCTGCTTTACATCCCCGGGGGCAATCCCAGTCCCGACTTCCTCAAGGAGATGCGCCCCGGCGCCGACCTCTTTTCCGATTCCATCGTCGTCTTGGAAGCCAAGACCGGCGTTTACCGGAACCATTTCTCGCTGGTTCCCGAAGACTTCCATGATTGGGATGTGGCCGGCGCGCCCACTCTGATCACCACCAAGGCTGGACACCACATCATGGCGGCGACCCCGAAGGACGGCCAGCTCTATGCCTATGACGTGGATAGCAATAAGAGACTCTATGCCACGGCGATAACACGCCGCGAAAATGTCGACGTCAAACTGTCGACCAAGCCGGTGCATTTCTGTCCCGGCTCGTCGGGAGGCGCGGAATGGAATGGCCCTGCCTATAGTCCCGACACCAATTTGATCTATGACGGCTCGGAAGATTGGTGCACCACCGTGGTGGTTGTCGATCCGGCCAAGCCCGCGAGCGTCTCGCTTGGTCAGCAATGGACCGGGAGCGGTGACGGCAATCTCTTCGGCAAGAAAGATCCCAATTGGGGCGGCTTCGTGATCGCCACCGACGCGGACACCGGGCAGGTGAAATGGCGTTTCCGCACCATGGCGCCGGCACTGGCGGGCGTCACCCCGACCAAAGGCGGGCTGGTATTTGCCGGCGATCTCGGCAACCACGCCTTTGCCTTCGACGCCGAAAACGGAAAAGTGCTGTGGCAGACGGAACTCGAGGGCGCTGCCGGCGGAGGCCTCATCAGCTATTTGGTCGACGGCAAGCAGAAGGTCGCCTTCGTGGCCGGCACACGCTCGCCGATTTTCCCGGTGGCGACGGCGAGCGCGAAGATCGTCGTCTTCGGACTTCCCTGATCCGCGGCTAGCGGGTCAGACGGATCGCGGTCTGAGCCATCAGCACGCGCGCCCCGGGCTGGCCCATGACGCGGTCGGTGATGGCCTGCATGCGGGTGGCGATATCCTCGACATTGGGTTGGCGCCAGGCGCGCACCGAGGTTGCGGCATAGGTCAAGAGGCTGCGCACATAGGCGTCGCGCAGATTGGGCAAGCTCTTATTAACTCTGTCCCGCAGTTTTTCGTCCGGAACGTCGAGGCCAAGTTCAACCAGAAGCAGCCCGTGCGATCTGGCGCCGTCGAGGATCGAAGCATATAAGGGCTCGATAATGACATAGCTTTCGGACTGCGTGGTCTTGTGCTGAGCCGGGCCGGTTGCTTCGGCTGCGCGGATTTCGGCCCCGAAAGGGGCGCAAACGGCCATTGCGGCGACGAAAGACAATAGAAGAAGGCGGCGGGGGGCCATCGGCATAGCTTCCTCTCTACCTGCCTGGGGTAAATTGAAGGTTACGGTCGCAAGCGAGCTCGCGGCCATTGAAGGAGACGGCAATGCGCAAAACCTACGGAGTACTGGGAATCTTGGCGGCCGGAGCCGCAATCTGGGCCGGTGGCGCCATCGCACAGAACAACCAGAATCGCGAAAATATCGGCCAGCATTTCCAGTTCATGGCGAGCAATCTGCCGCCGCCCTATGCGACGCCCGCCTCCGCTGAGCGTTCCACGAAGTCGCAAGATCCCGATTTGGGCAAGCTGCAATTGCCCCCCGGCTTCAAGGCGAACCTCTTTGCCGATGGGCTCACCAATGCGCGCTGGCTCCAGATCGCGCCGAACGGCGATGTGATGCTCGCAGAAGCCGAGGCCGGCAAGATCACGCTGTTGCGGGACACGAAGGGCGACGGCAAAGCCGATATGCGCGTGACCTTCGCCGACGGTTTCCAGCGGCCTCATGGCATGGCTTTCGCGAACGGCAAGTTCTATGTCGCCGACGCGCTGGGCATCTACAGTTTCCCCTACAAGGACGGCGACACAAAGGTCTCGGGTCCGCGTACCCAGATCACCGAACCGGGCGCGTTCGGCAAGCTCGGCGGCCATTGGACGCGCAATCTCGCGGTCGATTCCAAGGGCACCCTTTACGTCGCCATCGGCAGCAACGGCAATATCAACGATAGCGACGATCCGTGGCGCGCCGCGGTCTCCGTTGTCCAAGGCAACAAGCTGGTCCAATACGGGACCGGTTTGCGCAACCCGGTCGGCATCAAATTTTATCCGGGCACGGATGATCTCTACGTCGTGGTCAATGAGCGCGACGGCGAAGGCGATGAGCTCGTTCCCGACTATATGACACGGGTGCAGAAGGATGACTTCTTCGGCTGGCCTTGGGCCTATCTCGGCAATCACGAAGAGCCGTCGCTGAAAGGCAGGCACCCCGAACTGGTCGCCAAGGCCAAGGTGCCCGATGTGCTGTTCCGCTCTCATTCGGCGCCCTTGGGCCTTCTGTTCTACACCGGCACCCAGTTCCCTGCGCAATATCGCGGCGGCGCCTTCGTCGCCCATCACGGCTCGTGGAATGCGTCCAACCCGCGCGGCTACAAGATCGTCTATGTGCCGTTCAAGGATGCGCGTCCTGTCGGCGGCTACGACAATTTTGCCTTGGGCTTCTGGACGACCGGACAGGCCCCCGCCGGCGTGATGGGACGCCCGGTGGGGCTCGCCCAGGCCAAGGACGGAAGCCTGCTCGTGGCCGACGATGTCAGCAACGCAGTGTGGCGGATCGCTTATAGCGGGAAGTAATTCGGAAACCCCGATTGCGAACAGCGCTCTATCTCGGGGGCCGTTCGCTCTCCCAAAAATGGCTTGCCGAGCCGTAGCTCGCGGCGCAGAGGCCCGCCTTCGCCCTTTGGGCTCCGGCGCGGCAGCCTTGCTCGCTTCGCGAGCGAAGGCTGGTGGAGCTGAGCGGGATCGAACCGCTGACCTCCTCATTGCGAACGAGGCGCTCTCCCAACTGAGCTACAGCCCCAAAGGGGTCCCGCGCGGTGTGCGCGCCCGAGGGAGAGGTATCTACGGATCAGCTCCATCTTCTGTCAATGGCGGCGTAACGCCTGCTTCCCCATCCCTTTCCCGACCTTTACAAGGCAGCGATTACCTGCGCCGGAGGGGCTAGCCAATGATCACTGCGCTCAGATTGCTGCTGCTGACGATCCTGGATCTTTATTGGTGGGTTATCATCGTGGCGGTGATTGCCAGCTGGCTTGTCGGGTTCGGCATCATCAACGCGTATAATCCGATTGCGCGCAGCATTTTGCGAGCGCTCCACGCGATTACGGAACCGGTGTTCGGGCCGGTACGCCGAGTCATCCCCGCGCTTGGCGGGCTCGATCTCTCGCCATTGATCGTGCTCTTGCTTCTAACCTTCCTCAGAAATTGGTTGGCGATCGGTACCTTCTTCTAAAGGCGCGATGTCGAACGGGTCACGAAGCTTGAGGTTTCCGGTGCGCCTGACCCCGAAGGGCGGATGCGATGCCATAGAGGGCTGGACCGAGGGGCCGGACGGGAAACGCTATTTGAAGGCGCGCGTGTCCGCGCCGCCTGAAGACGGCAAGGCCAACGAGGCCCTGGTCCGCCTGATTGCCAAGGCGCTCGGGGTCGGAAAGACTAAGGTGCGCATCGTTTCGGGCGGCGCGTCGCGCATGAAGACCATCGAGGCCGAAACGGAATCGCTTCCCGCGTCGTGGGGAAAGCCGTCATGAGCGCGCGCATCATCGATGGAAAAGCGGCCGCGGCGCGGTTGCGTGTCCGCGTGGCCACTGAGTCGGCGAGACTGAAAGCCGACCATGACATCACGCCCGGCCTGGCAGTCATCTTGGTCGGGAACGATTCGGCCAGCGCGATCTATGTCGGAGCCAAGAACAATGCTGCGCATGAAGTAGGGTTCCGCGCCTTCGACTTGCGCCATCCGGATAGTTTGTCCGAAGAGGCGTTGCTGGGAGAGGTCCGGGGCTTGAACGCCGATCCCACCGTACACGGAATATTGGTGCAGATGCCATTGCCGGACGGGATCGACCCTGCGTCGATCATCGCCGCAATCAATCCACGCAAGGACGTGGACGGCCTTACCCCCACCAATATCGGCCGTCTTGCTATCGGCGACTATGATGCCGCTCATGGACTCATCGCCTGTACGCCTTCCGGCGCGCTGATGCTGATCAAGGAAGTGCTGGGCGCGGCGGCGCTTTCGGGCAAGGATGCTCTTGTCCTGGGTCGTTCCAATCAAGTGGGAAAGCCGATGGCGCAGCTCTTGCTGCAGCAGAATTGCACCGTGACGGTCGCCCATTCGAAGACTCATGATCTTCCCACGCTGTGCCGCCGGGCCGACATCCTCATCGCCGCGGTGGGCCGGCCGGAAATGGTCCGCGGCGATTGGCTGAAGCCCGGCGCGGTGGTGATCGATGTCGGCGTCAACCGCATCAGTCTTGCAGACGGCAAGACCAAACTCGTCGGCGATGTTTGTTATGGCGAGGCGATGGAGGTGGCAGGAGCCATCACGCCCGTGCCGGGCGGCGTCGGTCCGATGACGATTGCCTGTCTGATGCGCAACACGCTCATCGCCGCCGCCATGCAGGCGGGGTTGAAGCAGCCGGATATTTAAGTTTCAGCGCAGCGTTTTCTTCGTCAGATCCGCAGCCATCGCCTCGGGTGAAGTCTCCAGCGAATAATTCGCGATGAAGGCGCCGCCCGGATCCATCAAATAGACCACGCCCGAGTGATCGACGGTGTACTCGCCCCCATTCTCCGCCGCATGTTCGCGGTAATAGACGCGATATTCCTTGGCCACGGTCGCGATGTCGTCGGACGTGCCAGTGAGTCCGACGAAGCGAGGGAAAGACGCGAGATAGGATTTCAATTTTTCCGGCGTGTCGCGTTTGGGATCGACAGTGATGAAGAGCGGAACGATTCTGTCGGCCTGCGCACCAAGCTTGTCGAGCGCGGCGGACATCACCGCCAAAGTCGTCGGGCAGACGTCGGGGCAATAGGTATAGCCGAAGAACACCAGCGTGTATTTGCCGCGATAATCCTTCTCCGTGCGGACGACGCCATTCTGATCGGTAAGCGCGAACGGCCCGCCAAGCGTAACGGTCTCGCCGGTGGGCACGCTCTCAACGCTGTTATGCGCGCGAAGGTCGCCCAGATGCCACAACGCGCCGGCCGCCACCACAGCGGCAAGCAGCGCGAAGGGAATGAGGGCGAGCGGTCTGTTCATGGCGGTTTATCGGTCATTCCCCCAATTGCAGCAACATGCCGCGCTCGCGCGCCTGACTATGGAAGATCAAAAAACCGGCAACGCCCGCCGCCAACCAGACGACGTTCAATGCCGCCGCCGTGAGCAGATAGTCGACCCGGACCACATGGTCGATCAGGACAGCGCGCATGCCGTTGAAGATATAGGACGCCGGCAGAGCTGCGCTCAGCGCCTGCACCCAAGAGGGCAATATCGCGGTGGGATAATAGACGCCGCACAGGGGCGCGAGCGCGAAAATGAACGCCCAAGCGAAGCTCTCCGCGCCCAATCCATAGCGCAGCACCAGGCCCGCGACAAAAAGTCCGATGCTCCAGCCAAATACGATCAGGCTGACGAAGAACGCGATGAGCGCGATCCCGAGCGAGTAGAGCGAGAAGCCAAAAAACCAGATGGCGAGCAGAGTCGCGGGGAACAGGCCGATGACGGTTCGTGCAAGGCTGACGAGCGTCAGCGCCGCGATGTACTCACCGATCCGCAAAGGCGTGGCGAAGAGATGACCGAGGTTGCGCGAATAGACCTCTTCGAAGAAGGCGATGGCGAGCCCGATTTGACCACGGAACAGGACGTCCCACAGCATCACTGCGCCCAGCAGGATGCCGCCGGCCTGCGCAAAGAAACTCGACTGGCGCATCAGGAAGGTCTGGATGAAACCCCAAAGGATCATCTGCACGATGGGCCAGTAGCAGAGATCGACGAAACGCGGCCAGGAGCTGGCGATCAGGTACCAATGACGCAACAACACAGCGCCGATGCGCCGGGGCGTGCCGGCATCAATTCCACTCATGGCGCGCTCTGCGAAAGTGCACCGTGGCGCGCGACCTGGAGGAAAACATCCTCGAGCGTGGTGCGGCCATATTTGGCGATGAGCTCTTTGGGCGCCCCCGAATCGACGATTCTGCCGCCCTTCATCATCAGCACGGAATCACAGAGCCGCTCCACCTCCAGCATGTTGTGCGAGGCGATGAAAAACGTGGCGCCCGCCTCGCGCGCGTAGCGGGCCAGAAAACCGCGCACCCAATCGGCCGTGTCCGGATCGAGCGAAGCGGTCGGCTCATCGAGCAGCACGAGTTCCGGCCGATTGATGAACGCTTTGGCGAGGCCGGCCCGCGTGCGCTGTCCCGCGGAAAGCTCGCCGAGCGGCCGATCGAGAAGCGCATCCAAGTCGAGCTCTCGCGCAAGGGACGCGATCTGAATTTTCGGATTTGCCACGCCGTAAAGCCGTGCATAGACGGTGAGGTTCTGTCTCACCGTCAGACGGCGCGGCAGATCGGCATAAGGGCTTTGGAAATTCATGCGCGCGAGAAGCGTCTTTGCGTGACGCGCAAAGTCCTGGCCCAGGATTTCGACGCGCCCCGCGGTGGGACGAACGAGCCCGAGCAGGATGGCGATCGTCGTGGTCTTGCCGGCGCCATTGCCGCCGAGGAGCGCGGTGAAGGAACCGCGCGCCACGCTGAAGCTGATGCCATCGACCGCGCGGACTTGACCGTAGCGTTTGACCAGATCTTCTACGGCAATCGCCGGCGTTGCGGCGCGCACCAGGGAAGGCTCACTCACATCGGTTTTTAGAATCGCGTCCATGAATCTGCTCACGAGGACCGGCGACAATAACGCCGCGATGCGCCGCGATGCCAGAGTTCAAAGTGCGGCCTAAGCGTAGCCGGAGATGGGATTTCTTTCGGAACGAATTGGCGGCTCACGGGTTTCCGGGTCAAGAAGGAGGACAACCATGCATAGCAAGATCTTGCTCGGTACCGTGGCGATGACTGGGTTGATGGTCCTTGCCGCGTGCAATCAAGAAACGGCATCCAATTCGGCTCCCAGCGCGAACACGCCGCCGGCTCAAACGGCGCAGAACGAACCCGCGCCCGGAACCAAGAATGAAACAGTCAGCGCGGTCAAAGATGCGGTAGCAGGAGCGGTTGGCACGGTCTCCGCCGAGCTTACCACGTCAACCAAAGGCTTCGTCGATGAAGCCGCGCTCACCGATATGTATGAAGTACAGGCCGGTCAGCTCGCAACCATGCGCGCCAAGTCGGCCGATGTTAAGAATTTCGGACAGAAAATGGTCGATGAGCATACAAAATCGACCAGTGAACTGAAGGGCATCCTGATCAAGTCGGCTCCCAATTTCATGCCTCCGATGCAGCTCGACGCCAGGCGCGAAGGACTGCTCAACGACCTTAAGGGCGCCAAGGACGAGGACTTCGAGGGACGCTACATCGCGCAGCAGATCAACATCCATGACGAGGCGCTCATACTGATGCGCGGCTACGCCAAGGATGGCGACAATCCCGACATCAAGGATTTTGCAGCGAAGGTCCAGCCCATCGTGCAGATGCATCTCGACATGGTCAACGACATCGACCGTGCCCATCGTGCGCGTGATGCGCAGGCCCGGAACAATGGCAGCAACAACACCAAGACCCGATGACGATAGCAGGCTAGCGCGATAGCCGCGCCCTCCCAGGCGAAAGGCGCTAGCCGCAAGAGCGCCCTCGGACTAAGTCCGGGGGCGCTTTGTTTTGTCCGGTCGTGTAGGTGGCCTCGCAAGCCTGCGGAAACTGATATAACCCGCTTCGGCCGCCATTCGGCCAGGTAGGATCCATGACAGCAGTCAGCAAGGCGCCGGCGGCGTCTCAAAGCGCAACGGCGTTTCCTCGTCTGAACTCGCTTCGCCGCGCGCGAGGACATGTACGGCTCGGCACACTCAACAATCTGCGATGGCTTGCCGTGGTCGGCCAGGCGATTGCCCTTCTCGCCGTGCGGGTGGTGCTGAATTTTGATTTTCCACTGCTCTTGGCGGCGTCCCCGATTGTCGGCAGTGCGGTCCTCAATATCATTCTTGCAATCGCCTATCCGTCGGCGAGGCGCTTGAGCGCCCGAGAGGCGACCGGTTTTCTCGCCTATGACATTGTGCAGCTGGCGGCGCTGCTGTTTTTCACCGGCGGCATCGAGAATCCTTTTGCGCTGCTGTTCGTTGCGCCCGTGGTGATTTCGGCCGCAACATTGGATGTGTTCAGCACCCTGGTGCTTGGCGCCTTGTCCTTTGCCGCTATCTCGTTTCTCTGGCAGGCCCATCTTCCGCTCCCTTGGTCTCCGGTGAATGGGTTGCGGCTGCCTGCGCTCTATCAGTTCGGCATTTGGGTTTCGCTCATTCTCGGCATCGGCTTCACCTCGATCTATGCCTGGCGGATCGCGAGCGAAGCAACGCGCATGTCGGCGGCACTTTCGGCGACGCAGCTTGCACTGGCACGCGAACACAGGCTCGGCGCTTTGGGCGCGCTGGCCGCCGCCGCCGCGCATGAGTTGGGAACTCCGCTCGGCACGATCGCCGTCGTCGCGCATGAACTCGAGCGGGAGCTCAAGCACGATGCGCATGCAGACGATTTCCGCCTGTTGCGCGCGGAAGCCGAGCGCTGCCGCGCCATTCTTGCCCGTCTTGCTCAACCCGAAGAATCCGTGCTGGGACAGACCGAACGCCTGCCTTTGGGAGCGCTCCTCGACGACATCGCCGCGCCGCATCGCGGTCTGGATGTGACGATCTCCCTTGACCTTCAGCCAGGTCCGCCGCCGAAGGTCTGGCGCGTGCCGGAAATCCTGCACGGCTTGGGAAATTTGATCGAGAACGCCGCGGATTTCGCCAGCAAGGAGGTGCGGCTGCGCGCGCGCTGGGACAATACCCTGCTCGTGATCGAGGTGATGGACGATGGACCGGGATTCGCGGCCGAGATTTTCGAGCAGATCGGCGAACCCTACATCACCTCGCGCCCTGCCCGGCGGAGTCCCATGGACGGGGAAGTGAACCCCGCGGACGGCAAGCAAGAGGGCATGGGCCTCGGGTTTTTCATTGCCAAGACCCTGATCGAACAGACCGGCGGCGTGGTTTCTGCCCACAACCGCATGGGCGGCGGCGCGACGGTGACGGCGACCTGGCCACGAGGCGCCATCGATGGCGATGCCCCGCCCCGCCAGGAGCTGGGGCTCTGATGGCGAGTTTATCGTGTGGTCAAATGCGGGCCGGGAGGATATGTAGCCCCGATGCAGACGCGCGTGAAAGCATGATGAAATGAGTGAGCCCGCATTGCCGGAGGAGAAAAGCCTTCTCATCCTCGATGATGATCGGCCGTTTCGCGAGCGCCTGGCCCGCGCGATGCAGGCGCGCGGCTTCGACGTGACGATCGCTGAAACCGTGCGCGAGGGCATCGCCATCGTGAAGGAAAATCCTCCGGCTTTTGCCGTGGTCGATCTCAAGCTCGACGACGGCAACGGCCTGGACGTGGTGGAAAGCCTGCATGAGACGCGGCCAAGCGCGCGCGTGGTCGTGCTGACCGGCTTTGGCAATATCGCCACCGCGGTTGCAGCGGTGAAATTCGGCGCCATCGACTATCTGTCCAAGCCCGCCGACGCGGACGACATTTTGGGAGCGCTGCTGGCGCCTCCTGGAACCAAGCCGAGTCCCCCGGAAAATCCGATGTCCGCCGACCGCGTGCGTTGGGAACATATCCAGCGTGTCTATGAATTGTGCGGGCACAATGTTTCCGAGACGGCGCGCCGCCTGAACATGCACCGCCGGACCTTGCAGCGAATTCTCGCTAAGCGGTCTCCGCGCTGATTACGCCACGATTTCGTCCGGCGTTTGCCTAACCGCGCGGTTGCGTCGGGCCGCGTAGCCAAAATAAACCACGACGCCGGCCGCGAGATAGAGCGTGAAACGGAGCAGCGTCACCAGCGGCAGAAAGCTCAGCAGCGCGCCGCAGGAAAGCACGCCGAGCACGGGGATGATGACACCGCCCGGCGCCTTGAAAGGGCGCTTCATCTCGGGCCTGGTCAGCCGCAGCACGATCACGCCGATGCACACCAGCATGAACTCGACCAGCGTTCCTGCGTTCACGAGTTCGGCCAGCGCGCCGAGAGGCACGAGTCCGGCGACCAATGACATGGTGATCCCGCAAAGAACGATCGCGTTTGCCGGCGTGCGGGTTATTGGATCCAACGCGCTGAAGAAGGGGGGCAGAAGCCCGTCCCGCGCCATGGCGAAGAGGATGCGCGTCAGCCCGTAATAAAGCACCAGCATGGTGGAGGTCAGGCCGATGATCACGCCGGCTGCCACCAGCGCCGAACCCCAATTGTATCCGAGGCGCAGCAACGCAAAGGCGACGGGCGAAGACACGTTCAGCACATCATAGGGCGCGATCGCGGTCAAAAGTCCCGCCACAGCGAGATAGATGAGCGTGCAGGTGGCGAGCGAGGCGAGCACGCCGATGGGTATATCGCGCTGCGGCTTCTGGGCTTCCTCGGTGGCGATGGAGACGCTCTGAAAGCCGCGATAGGCGAAGAAGACGAGCGAGGCTCCGGCAAGCACACCGACCGTTGTCCCGTCGGCCCGATGGCTGAACCAGCCGAACGGCATGAACGGATGCCACAGCGCCGGGTTGACGTGGAACACCGCCACCCCGATGAAAATCGCGATCGCCAGCAGCTTGGCGCAAACAATCGCCCTGTTCAGCCGCGCGCTTTGCTTCACGCCGGCGAACAACGCCAGCATCAAAGTCAGGATGATCGCCACCGCCGGCAGGTTGATGAGCCCGCCCGCAAAGGGGCCCTTGGTCAGGAAATCCGGGATGCCGAGGCCCATCGAAACCAGCGCATTGTTGAGATAGCCCGACCAGCCATTGGCCACCGCCGCAAGCGCGGTGGCAATTCCAAAGGCGAGATTCCACCCGATGGTCCAGGCCGGTAGTTCACCGAAGGCGGCATAGGCATAGCCATAGGCGGCGCCGGAACCGCCGACGCTGGAGGCCAGTTCCGCATAGGCAAAAGCAACAAAGACGCAGGCGATGCCGGCAATGATAAAGGAGAGGATGATCGCAGGTCCCGCCTGGGTTGCCGCGGCGACTCCGGTGAGCACGAAAATGCCCGTGCCGATCATCTGGCCGATCCCCATGAAGGTGAGATCCCAGGCGGTCAGGCACCGGCGCAGCCCATGGACCTCATCCGTTGCCGGCAATTTTTTCGCGAACAGGTTCATGCTGAGGTCCTCTCAGCTGCAATGAGGATCGAAGGCACGCACCAGACGTTCGGCGGCAGTCATGGCAAAGCGCAAGGTGAGAGCGCGGCGGCGACTCGCATGCAGCATCTTGCGCTGGGATTCGCGGATGATCTGGCCGCCGAAACGGTCGGCGACGATGAGCCCCGTCGTCGAGGGAAGTGTGTCTAACGGGAATTCCGGCGGCACCGCGAAGAAGAACAGATCGCAGAACGACAGATAGTCCGGCCATTTGTCGTCGGCGCGCAGATCCGCGACGCTGACCTTGATCTCGACGCCCGCAATCGTGCCGTCCGGTCCAAGCGCCGCCACGTCCAGGCGGCGATTGTTGGGAAGCGAAAATTCGACAATGGGACTTAGCCCCTCGGCCAGCAGAAGCCGGCTCACCCCGCGCGCAACATCCATAGCGCTATGGAGCATCACGCTATTGGGCTCCAACGCAGCGGCGCGGGCGAGCTCGGCCATTGTTAGGCGCCTATTTGTCCGACAGGGTTTCCTTGGTGGACGGCACGGCGCCCTCCAGCCGCTCGTCGATTTCGATCGCCTGACGCAGCGCCCGCGCGGTCCCTTTGAAGCAGGTCTCCACGATGTGATGGCTGTTCTCACCGTAAAGATTCTCGATGTGCAGGCAGATGCCGGCGTTTTGCGCCAGAGCCTGGAACCATTCGCGGAACAATTCGGTGTCCATCTCGCCGATCTTGGGGCGGGCGAATTGCACTTTCCAGATCAGATAGGGGCGGTTGGAGATATCGACGGCGACCTGCGTTAAGGTTTCGTCCATCGGCATCAGAATCGAGCCGAATCGCCTGATGCCGGCGAAATCGCCGAGCGCGCGCCGGATCGCCTGCCCGATGGCGATGGCCGTGTCTTCGGTGGTGTGGTGGAAATCGACATGCAAATCGCCCTGGGCGCGCACTTTGAGATCGATGGACGAATGGCGTGAAAAGCTCTCCAGCATGTGGTCGAGAAAGCCGATACCGGTGTCCACGTCGTAAATGCCGGTGCCGTCCAGATCGACGGAGGCCAGAATCTCGGTCTCGCGGGTCTTGCGTTCGATGATGGCGGTGCGCATGGCTTCACGTCTTCCGAAAGGGTTGGTGCGGGTCTAGTATCGTATGCCAGTCTGGTAGTCGAAAGATTTAACTTTCGGGGGGGCCCATGAGATCGCGCCGTAATGCCTGCGCACGCCTGTTCGGGATGGCCGGCTTATTGCTCTGTTCCCTGGCTTCAAATGCAGCGGCGTTGCCGGAACTGGCCCCTGCCGATCCGGCTGAAGCCGCTCGCGCCAAAAGCTTGGAGGAGGCTTGCGTGCGAGCGACCTGCCGAACCGAAAGTCGCGAATTGCAGTTCAAATTGAGCGGCGGCACGGTCTCGATGCAAACCGACCTCCTGCCCTACGCCGATGAAGGCAACATCATTCTTTATCCCGGAGACGCGTTCGAGGTGGATTTTGCCGCCGACGGCAAAGCAATGGAGTCACCACATTTCAGTAGGACTCTCGATCAGGTCGAACAAACAACATCTCAGTCGGGTTCGCGCGCGAAATTTTCTTTTGAGTTCCGGCAGACTGACACCGGGATGATGCTACAGCTAAGGAACGACCTTGGGTATCGCGTGAAATACGATGCGACGATATTCGTTCCCGAGAAGGACGGACTGCATGAAGCAGATACATCGAGTTGTCCTGTAATCCCCCATGGGACGGGTACCGAATCCTGGCCTCATCCGATCGCGATGATCGTGCTTAGCGGTTTTCGTATCGTGGCCGACGGCGATCTCAGCTGCCACTGACAGCCAAGCTGCATCCATGAGACGGGCCCGGTTGCGCCGGGTCGTTGACGGACCCATATAGGCATGCGTTCCAAGGATGGGCCAAGGGAGTTGGCATGAGTGAGATATGGCACGGCACGACCATCCTATCCGTCCGC
>Ga0209488_10002088_pt1 | contig 16756 bp, 14 predicted proteins | sample Rivendell_Oct201_8_FD_188349 | JGI IMG/M metagenome (GOLD analysis project Ga0209488, IMG submission 188349) | Vadose zone soil microbial communities from the Eel River Critical Zone Observatory, Northern California, USA -... | ecosystem: Environmental > Terrestrial > Soil > Vadose zone >... | reverse complement strand
GAAAGGAGCCGCTCGAGCCGCTCGTTGATGCCGCGATCCTCGCAGGCTACGCGAAGCATCGTGATGAAGCTTTCGACATCCGCAACGGACCTCGGTCGGCTCTGTGCCATGTTGCAGTGCCTTTCTACAGATAGTGTAATGGGAAAATGCGGGCGATGCGCCGCTAAGCGCCCGCTCGTCCCGCGGGATCCTGCCGGTAGAAAAGCGCGAGCTGCCCATACAGCTCGGGCCAGTCGCGAGCGAGCACCGCGGATTCGGTGAAGAAGGCCTCGCTTATGACGGCGAAGAACTCGGCTGGGTGCTCGGAGGCGTAGTCGTCGATGAAGGTCGGCCAGCCGGCGTCGACTTCGCCGCAGAAGCGCTGGTAGGCTTCTTCGAGCGTCTTGCGCCACTTCGCGAGGTCCATTCCGGCACGCGCGGCGGGAAAGTCGCTGTCGCCCCCTCCGTCCATGTGGATCTTGTGGGCGAACTCGTGGATGACCACGTTGTAGCCGCGCTCGGCGAGGCCCACGTCTTCCCAGGAGAGGATCACCGGCCCGCCCGGCCAGGCCTCGCCCGCGAGCTCCTCGTCGAAGGTGTGGACGATGCCGTTCTCGTCCACCTCCTCCTTGCGTACGCGGAATTCTCCCGGATAGACGATGACGCCGACCCAGCCGCTGTATACGTCCAGGCCGAGGTTGAGTATCGGCAGGCAGGCCTGCGCGGCGATCGACAGGCGCGCCTCGTCGGTGAGCTTGAGGCCGTTCGCGCCGTGCATTTCCTTTTCCGAGAGGAACAGGACGACGAGCTGCTTGAGCCGTTTCGTTTCTTCTTCCGACAGGCCGCGCAGGAAGGAAAGTTTCAATGCGACCCGCGCCCACAGCGCCTCGTCGAGGCGGGTGCTCTTCAGCACGCGCTTGCGGCGCCACTCGCGCAGGAAGCCCATCCTAGCGCCTGGAGGTGAGCACGACCCAGCGCACCGCCTCCCAGTTGCCGCCCCAGGATGCGGCGGCGACCAACAGCAGCAGGGTGGGCAGCGTGCGGTGCTGCGCGGGGGCGGGTGGCACGGAAAATCCGGAAAACGCGCATTATCGTGGAGCGCGCTCTCGGGCGCCAGCCCATGCGATAAACTTCCGGCATGGTTTCCAGCACGCGCTCCGATGTCGCCGGGATCGGCGAATCCGACGCTCTGAACGCCGGGCTTTCCGGCGACGAGCGGCGCACGCTCGCCCGCGCGCTCGACTTCGCCGCGAGCGTCTACGGCGAAAAGCTCCTCGGCACGGGCGAACCGGCGTACGGGCACGCGATCGGGCTTGCGCGCAACGTCGCCGAGCTGCGGCTCGACGCCGATGCCCGCGGCGCGGGCCTGCTGTTTTCGATTCCGGAATACCTGTCCGACGGAGAAGAAAAGCTCGCCGCTTCGTTCGGTGCGGCGGTCGCCTCGCTCGTCGTGGGAATCAGCCGGCTCAACTCGCTGCGCGTGATCACGCGCACCGTGGCGATGGGCAAGGACTCGCAGTCGCAGGCCGAGGTGCTGCGCAAGATGCTGCTCGCCATGGTGGAGGACCTCCGCGTGGTGCTGCTGCGCCTGGCGAGCCGCACCCAGACCCTGCGCTGGCTCTCGCGCGGCCCCGAAGCCGGGCGCCGGGAGCTTGCGCGCGAGACGCTCGACATCTACGCGCCGCTCGCCAATCGCCTGGGCGTGTGGCAGCTCAAGTGGGAGCTGGAGGACCTGTCGTTCCGCTACCTCGAGCCCGAGCTCTACCAGCGCATCGCGGGCATGCTCGAGGACCGCCGCAGCGAGCGCGAGCGCTCAGTCGACAGGGCGATCGCCGAGCTCGCCGACGAGCTCGCCCGCGCCGGAATCCGGGGCGAGATCACCGGCCGGCCGAAGCACCTCTACAGCATCTATTCGAAGATGCGCGCCAAGTCGCTCGAGTTCTCCGAGATCCACGACGTGAGCGGCCTGCGCGTGCTCGTCGACGAGGTGAAGGACTGCTACACGGTGCTCGGCGTCGTGCACAATCTGTGGGCGCCGATCCCAAGGGAGTTCGACGATTATATTTCGCGCCCGAAAGCAAACCTCTACCGTTCGCTGCACACCGCCGTGATCGGGCCGGAGGGGAAGGCGCTGGAAGTGCAGATCCGCACCCGCGAGATGCACCGCGACGCTGAGCTGGGCGTCGCCGCGCACTGGCGCTACAAGGAAGGGGCGAAGCGCGGCAAGGGCGATCCGTTCGACGAGAAGATCGCCTGGCTGCGGCAGATGCTCGCGTGGCGCGACGAGATCGTCGACGCCTCGGACTGGGTCGAGCAGTCCAAGCGCGCCGTCCTCGACGACACGGTCTACGTGCTGACGCCGCAGGGCAGGGTCGTCGAGTTGCCGCAGGGGGCGACTCCGGTCGATTTCGCCTACGCGCTGCACACCGACATCGGCCACCGCTGCCGCGGCGCCAAGGTAAACGGCGCCATCGTCCCGCTCGATTACCGGCTCAAGAACGCCGAAGCGGTCGAGATCATCACGGCCAAGTCCGGCGGCCCGGGCCGCGACTGGCTCAACCCGGCGCTCGGCTACATCAAAAGCGCGCGCGCGCGAAACAAGGTCCGCCAGTGGTTCAACAGCCGCGAAATCGCGGGCGTCGTCGCCGCAGGGCGCGCCGCCGTGGAGCGCGAGCTGCAGCGCGGGGGAAAGCGCGCCGTGAGCCTCGAAGAGCTGGCGAAGCGTCTCGGGTTCGGCAGGCCCGACGAGCTCTTCGCGGCAGTGGGGCGCGAGGAAGTCGGCCCGCGGCAGCTGCGCACGGCGCTACTCGGCGAGGCGGAACGCCCGCAACCGGCCGAGGTGCAGCCCAAGAGTTCCCGCGCCGGCCGGCCGCGCGGCGGAATCCTCGTCGTCGGCGTGGAGCGCCTGCTCACGCAGCTTGCGCGCTGCTGCAAGCCGGCGCCGCCGGACCGAATCTCGGGCTTCGTCACCAAGGGGCGCGGGGTATCGGTGCACCGGCGCGACTGCCCGAGCCTCGCGCGGCTCGTCGAGCGTTTTCCGGAACGCGGCATCGGCGCGGAGTGGGGCGGCCGCGCGGGCCAGGTCTATCCGGTGGACATCGTCGTGCGCGGAAACGACCGTCAGGGGCTGCTGCGCGACGTGACCGAGACGCTGGCGCGGGAGAGGACCAACGTGATCGCGGCGAAGACGCAGAACCGCCACAACGTCGCCTCGATGCACTTCACAATCGAAGTCGAGGACATCGACCAGCTGCGGCGCGCTCTGTCGGCGATCGAGGACGTGCGCGGCGTTTTCGCCGCGGCGCGGCGGTGAATCAAATGGCGACCCAAAGTCGCGTGCAGGTGGCCATCATCGGCTCCGGTCCGGCGGGGCTCTTGCTCGGGCAATTGCTTCACCTTGCGGGCATCGACACGATCATCCTGGAGCGGCGCAGCAAGGAGTACGTGCTCGGCCGCATCCGCGCGGGGCTGCTCGAGCAGGGAACAGTGGACCTCCTCGACCGCGCCGGGGTCGGCAAGCGCCTGTACGCGCAAGGCTTGGCGCACGAGGGGCTCGACCTGTGCTTCGGCGGCGTGCGGCACCGCGTCGATCTGCACGCGCTCTCGGGCAGGAAAGTCACGATCTACGGACAGACCGAGGTGACGCGGGACCTCATGGATGCCCGGGAGGCCGTGGGCGCCAAAACCGTATACGAAGCGGAGGACGCGAGCGTGCACGATTTCGGCGGCGCGCGTCCGAAGCTGCGGTATCGCAAGGACGGCGCCGGGCACGAAATCGACTGCGATTTCATCGCCGGCTGCGACGGCTTTTACGGCGTGTGCCGCAGCAGCGTCCCGGCGAGCTCGATCGCCTGCTACGAGCGCGTCTATCCGTTCGGCTGGATCGGCGTGCTCTCCGACACGCCGCCCGTTTCGCACGAGCTGATCTACGTGCACCACGAGCGCGGCTTCGCCCTCTGCACCATGCGCTCGAACACTCGCAGCCGCCTCTACCTTCAGTGCCCGATCGAGGACGAGGTGGAGGACTGGCCGGACGAGCGCTTCTGGGACGAGTTGCGCCGGCGCCTTGATCCGGCGACCGCAGCCGCGCTCGTCTCAGGCCCGTCCATCGAGAAGAGCATCACGCCGCTCAGGAGCTTCGTCGCCGAGCCGATGCGCTTCGGCAGGCTCTTTCTCGCCGGCGACGCCGCCCACATCGTGCCGCCCACCGGCGCGAAGGGCCTCAATCTCGCCGCGAGTGACGTCCACTACCTCTCCGGCGCCCTGATCGAGCATTACGCGTCGGGAAAGACGGCGGAGCTGGACGCCTATTCGGCGCGCGCGCTGCAGCGCATCTGGAAGGCGGAAAGGTTCTCCTGGTGGATGACCCATCTCCTGCACCGCTTTCCGGAAAACGGAGCCTTCGGCGGGAAGATCCAGCTCGCCGAGCTGGATTATCTGTTCAGCTCGCGCGCCGCGCAAATTTCGCTTGCCGAGAACTACGTCGGGCTGCCCTACTGACGGGGTCGCCGGTGCGCTCGGGCAGTATAATCGGGCGGACATGCGCATTCTGCTCAGCAACGACGACGGGTACTTCGCGCCCGGCATCGCGATCCTCGCAGAAGCGCTAGCCCCCCTCGCCGAGGTCATCGTGGTCGCGCCGGAGCGCGACCGCAGCGGCGCCTCCAATTCGCTCACCCTGGACCGGCCGCTTTCGGTGCGCAGATCCGGAAACGGCTTCCTGTTCGTCAACGGCACGCCGACCGACTGCGTCCACCTCGCGGTGACCGGGCTCCTCGACGAGCTGCCCGGCATGATCATCTCGGGCATCAATCTCGGGGCCAACATGGGTGACGACACCATCTATTCGGGAACCGTCGCGGGTGCAACCGAAGGCTATTTGCTCGGCATCCCCTCGTTCGCGATCTCGCTCGCGAGCAAGGCGGGCCGGCACTACGACACCGCGGCGCGCGTTGCGCGCGAGCTGGTCGAGCGCTTCCAGAAGCGGCCTCCGCGCGAGCCGCTGCTGCTCAACGTCAACGTGCCCGACATTCCCTACGAGTCGCTCAAGGGCTTCGAGGTGACGCGGCTCGGCAAGCGCCACAAAGCCGAGCCCGTCATCAAGACCACGACTCCGCGCAACGAGACGGTGTACTGGGTGGGTGCGGCGGGAAACGCCCAGGACGCGGGCCCCGGGACGGATTTCCACGCCGTGGCGGGGAACCGCGTTTCGATGACGCCGCTGCAGATGGACCTCACGCACCAGCAGCAGATTCCCGAACTCAAGGCGTGGCTGGCGGCATGATGCTTCCGAAGACCCGCGGCATAGGAATGACATCGCAGCGCACGCGCGACCGCATGGTCGCGCGGCTGCGCGAGCAGGGTATACGGGACGAGGCGGTGCTCGGCGCGATGGCCGCGGTTCCACGGCACATCTTCATCGAGGAAGTCCTCGCCAGCCGCGCCTACGAGGATACGGCGCTTCCGATCGGCCTCGAGCAGACCATCTCGCAGCCTTTCATAGTGGCGCGCATGCTCGAGGCGCTGCGCGGCGGGAGGCCGCTCGCGAAAGTGCTCGAAGTCGGCACCGGCTGCGGGTATCAAGCGGCGCTGCTCGCGCGGCTTGCAGCGGAAGTCTATTCGGTCGAGCGCATCGCGGAACTGCTCGAAAAGGCGCGCGGCAACCTGCGCCCCTTGCGCTTGTCGAACCTGCGCCTGGTGCACGCCGACGGCACCGAAGGCTTGGCCGAGGCGGCGCCGTTCGACGGCATCGTCGTCGCTGCGGCGACGCCCGGGATTCCGCGCTCGCTTTTGCAGCAGCTTGCGCGGGGTGGCAGAATGATCGTGCCCGTGGGAACCGACGATCAAGCGCTGTGCCTCATCGAGCGGACTCCGACCGGATTGACCGAGAAATGGCTGGACGCCGTGCGCTTCGTGCCTTTAAGAAGCGGCAAACAGTGAATCTGTCCGGCGCGCTTTCAGCGGCGCTCGCCGTCGTGCTTCTTGCAGGGTGCGAGAGTCCGTACCGCGCGCCCGGCGTCGAGCCCGAACGGGCGACCGCGCGTGCGCCCGCCGTAAAACCCGAGCCGCCGCCTGAGGAGCAGCGGCCCGAGACCTACACCGTCAAGCGCGGCGACACCCTCTACAGCATCGCGCTCGACAACGGCCTCGACTACCGGGATCTCGCCGCCTGGAACAACGTCACCGATCCCGCCGTCATCGGGACCGGGCAGGTGCTGCGGATGCGGCCGCCGGCGTCGGTGCCCGCGCAGCCCGAGGCCGGCGTGCAGGTGCAGCCGGTGACCGTTCCCGGATCCCTGGAGGCCCGGCCGCTAGTCGCCGACCCGCGGGCGGGCGCGGAGGCGCCGCGGGCCACGGGCGATCTCCTCAAGACCGGGCCCAAGGCGATGAAGCTGCCCTACTCGGAGGAAAACCTCGCCATGCTGCAGCGGCAGGCGCCGCTCAAATCGGATCTGAAATTCGAGCCCACGCCTGCGCCGCCGGGCTCAGGCGACGATCCCGACAGGGTCGACTGGATCTGGCCGGCCTCGGGCCGCATTCTCGCCGGCTTCTCCGAGGCGACCAACAAGGGCGTGGATATCCTCGGCAAGATCGGCGACCCCGTCTATGCCTCGGCGGCCGGACGCGTCGTCTACAGCGGCACGGGACTGCGCGGCTTCGGCAGGCTCGTCATCATCAAGCACAACCAGACCTACCTGTCCGCCTACGGCCACAACAGCAACATCTTCGTGAAAGAAGGGCAGAACGTCGGGAAGGGCCAGAAGATCGCCGAGATCGGCAACACCGATTCCCCCCAGGCGAAGCTCCATTTCGAGATCCGGCGCCTCGGCAAGCCGGTCGATCCGCTGAAATTCCTGCCGGAGCGGCCGTCGTGAGCCCGGGCGCTCCCGAGAGCGATGCCCAAGCGGACTGGGCCGGGGGCGATTCTGCCGATGCAGTCGCGCCTGCGCTCGCGGTCTCCGAGGGCCCCCAGCGCGAGGTCCCGGATGAGGCGGCGCAAGCCGCTTCGCGCACGGCGGCGGGCGAAATCGCCGCGGAAGAAGCCCGCGCCCTGAGCGACGCGACCCAGCTCTATCTGCACCAGATCGGTCTCAACCGCCTGTTCACGCCCGGGGAGGAGCTGCACTTCGCGCGGCGCGCGGCGGCCGGCGATTTCGCCGCGCGCCAGAAGATGATCGAGCACAACCTGCGCCTGGTGGTGAACGTCGCCAAGGGCTATCTCAACCGCGGCATGCCGCTCCTCGACCTCGTGGAGGAAGGCAACCTCGGCCTCATGCACGCGCTCGACAAGTTCGACCCGGAGCGCGGCTTTCGCTTCTCGACTTACGCCACCTGGTGGATCCGGCAGAACATCGAGCGCTCGATCATGAACCAGTCGCGCACCATCCGGCTGCCGGTGCACGTGATCAGGGAGCTGAACACGGTGCTCCGGGCGAAGCGCCACCTCGAGGCGCACGCGGACCGCGAGCCGAGCGCCGAGGACATCGCGCACCTCGCCGGCAAGGACCCCGCGGAAGTGCGCCGGATGCTGATGCACGGCGAGCACACCTCGTCGCTCGACGCGCCCCTCGATGTCGATCCGCTGCTCTCGATCGGCGAATCGATCGCCGATGAGAGCGGCACGAGCCCGGAGCTGCAGCTTCAATCGACCGAGATCGAGTCGCTGGTTCGCGAGTGGCTCGCTCAGCTCACCGACAAGCAGCGCACCGTCATCGAGCGGCGCTTCGGCTTGAACGGGGGAGAATTGCTGACGCTCGAGCAGCTCGCCTCGCAACTGGAGCTCACGCGGGAACGGGTGCGCCAGATCCAGCTCGAGGCCTTGGCGCATCTGCGGCGCATCCTGCGCCGGCGCGGCCTGTCGAAGGAGATCCTGCTCTAGGATTGATCCGGAATGGTATTCGGGGGGTTGCGCTTCAGCGGCGCGTCGCCTTCCCGGTTGATGGTCTGGGCGAAATCGATGTTCTTCGTGAGCTCCTCCAGGTACAGGTGCTGCCCGCCGAAGTGGTCCTGGGCGTACTTGTGGGCCCCGCCGAGGTCGGCGTCGAGGCGCCGGCTCGCGCCCTGGTAGAAGTGCGGCGTCTTCCTCACGAGGTCCTCTCCCGATTCATAGAGGACCTCTTCCCTCCCGTCCGGGAGGCGCTTGCGGGTGATGCCGCCGGCGAGAAATTCCGGATAGAGCCGGTCGCGGCACTTTTCGAGGTAACACCTGTCGGACATCTGCGCAATGATGTCCGCCGAGCCGAGCAGGCTGCCGAGGAGCTTGTAGGCGAGCGAGGGCACCTTGATTTCGGAGACCGGGATCTCGTAGCCGGTGAAGTGGATCAGCGCCGCGGCGATGTCGGCCACCTCGCCCATGCCGATCTTGGGCAGGTAATCCCTCAGAAAGCGCGCGCCGCGCGAAACGTGCGTCAGCGTGAGCTCGCCCCCGTTCTTGTGCCGCGTGTCGTCGAGCGCCCGTATGTAACCGCAATCGTGGAACAGGGCCGTGATCACGCCGAGCCGGAACATCGACGCGTCGAACGATTCCGCGCCGATCCGGCCGCGCTCGTATCCGTCGATCAGCCGCGCCGTGGCGAGCGTGACGTCGAGAACGTGCTGGACATCGTGATAGGCGGTGTCGCAAGCGTGGTATCCGGGACGCTCTCCTCGATACAGCGCACTCAGGTCGCCGAAGGCCTGGTCGATCTGCGCCGTCGACGCCCTGGGATACAGCTGGAGAAAAATCTGGTTGACTTCTGAATTGACGATCGCCGAGTCGGTGGTGTTGACTCGGGCAGACACATCGTACTCGTTGCCGCGACGGTTCATCTGAATTGCACCCCCAAGGTAAACGCACTCCTCCCCAAGTGCAATCGCATCGTCATTCTAGCGCTGATTTTGCGGGCTGTGGGCCCGAAAATCGTCATTTCTTTGCTTTCGCACCCACTTTCTCAAGATTGTTCTTCCGGTTTGTAGTTAGGCAGCCACATGCGACCGCCGAATCGCCACAAAAAGATGAAGCTCCGACGACTTGAGCTGTCGCCGAAAAAGTCTCAAGTCCTCAGTGTAAAAGGATTGAAGTCCGTGTGCCTGTCGTAGTAGTCCTCCTGCTCGGCGCGCTTCAGCCACCCGACGACGGCGTAGGTCAACGGCGTGAACGCCACCTCTATCCCGACCTTGGAGACGAACTGGACCAGCATGATCTGAGGCAGCCTTTCGTCCGGAATCAGCCCGCTCCCCCAGAACGCGAGCGGATAGAAGATCAGCGAATCGACGCCCTCGCCGAAGATCGTCGAGCCGATGGTGCGCGTCCACAGCCACCGGCCCCGAGTGAGGATTTTCATCTTCGCGAGCACGAATGAATTGACGAACTCCCCGCACAGGAACCCGATCAGGGAAGCGGCGGCGATGCGCCAGGTCGACCCGAAGGCGATCTCGTAGGCGGCCTGGTTTTCCCAGAAAGGCGCGGGAGGCAGCCGGACCACGATCCAGGCCATCAGGGCCGCGAACGCGAGGCCGGCGAAACCGGCCCAGATCACGCGCCGGGAGCGGGCATAGCCGTACACTTCGGTGAGGATGTCGCCGAAGACATAGGAGATCGGGAAAAACAGCACGCCCGCCCCGGGCGTCACCTCGCCGATCAAGGGGAAATCGAACTGCCAGATCTTGGCCGGGCCGATCAGGTTCGAGCAGATCAGCACGGTGACGAAGGCCGCCATGACGAACTCGTAGTAGCGGTACTGGCGCGCCGGTGAATTCATGGATTTTCCTTTTTGATATTCGGCGCCGGGGGAGCGGGCGGTCCGGTCCTTGCGCGGGCAAGCTTCGCAGCCAGATCGAGGACCGCCGAGGCATAGAGGTTGGAGCGGTTGTAGCGCGTGAGGACAAAGTAATTCCGCAGCGTCACGCGGAACTCGGACGGCTGCCCCGGCGTTTCCAGCTCGATCAGCGCGCACAGCGTGTCCGGGGGCAGGGGGACGGCGGGCTTGACGCCGAACCCGGGCAGGTCGGCGGCGCGATGTGCCGGCGCGACTCCGGTATCGGCAAGCTTGCGCCAGTCTTCGCCCTTCACCTCGGCGCCGAAGGCGACCGGCTCTCCGCGGGCCCAGCCGTACGACTTGAGAAAATTGCCGATGCTGCCGATGGCGTCGGCAGCGCTGGTGGCGAGTTTGATGTGGCCGTCGCCGTCGTAATCCAGCGCGAAGCGCCGGTACGAGCCCGGCATGAACTGCGGGATGCCGATCGCCCCGGCGTAGGAGCCCTTGACGCGCAGCGCGTCGATGCGCATCTCGCGCGTGAAGACCAGGTAGTTTTCGAGCTCGGTCCGGAAGAAGTCGGCGCGCTTCGGGTAGTCGAACGCGAGCGTGGACAGCGCGTCGATCACCCTGTAGGTCCCGACGTTGCGGCCGTAGGTGGTCTCGACGCCGATGATGCCGACGATGATCTCCTCGGGGACGCCGAACTCCGTGGCGGCGCGCCCGAGGGGCTCGGCGTGGTGATTCCAGAATTGCACGCCCGCGTCGATGCGCTCTCGATTGATGAACAGGGCGCGGTAAGCCTGCCAGGAGGCGAGCGCCGTTTCGGCGGGCTGCTCCATCGCCTTGATGATGGCCGGCTGAAACTGCGCCCGGCCGAAGACGCGGTTGAGCTCGCTGCGGGTGAAGCGGTGCTTGTGCACCATCTCGGCGATGAACTGCTTCACCTCCTTGCGCTGCGGATAACCGGGCGCGGCCACCGAGGCCGCCGGCAGCGCGAGCGCCGCGGCGAGGAGAAAGTGTTTCAGACGCTGTTTCAGATCGATCTGAAACAGCCCTGATATAGGGGAGCATGAGGGGATGTGTCGCCTCATCTCGTGTATTGGATAATCGGCCCTCAAGGCCTGAATTCCCGGACCAGTTGTTTCATGCGGGCAACCGAATGGGTATCGGCGCGCGGGCCGTAGCGCAGGTCGACGTAAAGCGCCGCGATGGCGCGCACCGCCGCCTCGCGCGCCGGGAGCCGCCCGGCGACGCGGTCGCAATAATCGAGCGGGCCCTCGGGGAGCGCGCGCGCGAGGCCCGCGCGGGCGAGCTTGTCGCAAAAGCGCAGCCACGCGCTCTGCACCGCGTCCTCGCGCCGGATTCCGCGAAGCAGCGCGAGCGCGACGAGCAGGAGCACCCCGGCCACGCTCCAGAACAGCATCACCGTCATGGTCTGCCAGCTCGGCTGCTGCACCCCGAGCCAGGTGAGCATCTCGCGCTGCCGATCCGGGTTGTAGCCGAGCACCCATTGGTTCCACTGGTTTGTGACCGCCTCCCAGTTGTTGCGCAGGGCCTTGAGCCAGTCGCTGCCGGTGCGCATGAGCAGGGGCAGCGCCGCTCCCCTTGGCCGGGCCGCCGTGATGCCGAGCTCGATGCGCACGGGGACTGCGGCCGCGGTCGGGTCGACGCGCGTCCAGCCGTTTTCGGCGAGCCATACCTCCGCCCAGGCGTGGGCGTCGGCCTGACGCACCACCATGTAGCCGTCCACCGGGTTGGTGTCCCCGCCCTGGTAGCCGGTCACGACGCGGGCGGGCACGCCGGCGGCGCGCATCAGGAACACGAAGCTCGAGGCGAAATGCTCGCAGAATCCCTGCCTGGTGTTGAACAGGAACTCGTCGACCGAATTGGAGCCGAGGAGCGGCGGCGAGAGCGTGTATTCGAAGCGGCTGCTGCGGAAGAATTCGACGGCCCGGCGCACGATCGCGGCGTTGTCGCCGGAGGAGTCGCGCCACTCGCGCGCGAGCCCCTGCGCCCGGGGGTTGAAGACGCGCGGAAACCTGAGCGCGAGCGCGAGGTCCGCGGGATCGGCTCCGCTGGTGGCCGCGAAATTCGGATAGGAGCGCATCTCGTAGCGCATGCGGCTGCGGACCGGCGTCAGGGAGATGACCTGGTAGTCGCTCGTCACGCGGGCGCCTGGCGGGAGGACCGTCGGCATTTCGAGCGCAAACATCCAGTTGCGGTTGTGCGGCTCGAGGGTCACTTCGTAGTCGACCGGCGCGCCGTCGACGCCGATCCTCATGTCCCGGCGCAGCTGGGGCAGACCCACCCGCCAGGTCGTGCCGTCGAAATCCGAGAGCACCGGGCCGCGCCAGTAGAGCTGGCCGCGGGGCGGAGTCTGGCCTTCGAATTTGACGCGGAACGCGATGGAATCGGAGAGCGACAGGCCGCTGATCGAGCCGGGCGACATCGTCTCCGACAGGCCGGTCATGCCGGTATAGGCGTCTTGCGGCATCCCCCACAGGGGACCCTGTACCCGGGGAAAAAGGAAAAAGAGCAGCAGCATCACCGGGCCTGCCTGGAGGAGCATGCGGCCGGCCGTCTTTGCGTCGTCCATGACCGGGCGCTGCGGCGCGCTGAACCCGACCAGCGTCGCGGTGGTGATAAAGACCGTGAGCAGCATCAGCGCTGCGGTCGGGATGGACTGGGAATAGAAGAAGTTGGACAGGGCGACGAAGTAGACCAGGAAGGCCACGACGAAAACGTCGCGCCGTTCGCGCGTCTCCATCAGCTTCAGGAAAAGCAGCAGCACGAGCAGGGTCACCCCGGGGTCGCGCCCCATGATCGTGCGGTAGGAAAAAAAGACTCCGGTTGCGCTGGCGAGGGTGAGCAGAAGCAGCAGCCAGCGCGCGGGCAGCGCGCGCGAGCGCAGCGCAAGCGCGGCACGCCAGACGAGCAGGACCGCCGCGGTCGCGTCGACCCACCAGGGCAGCCACAAGGCGTGGGGGGCGACGGTGAGCGTGGCGGCGGCGACCAGCGCCACCAGCGGCGCGAGCGGCAGCGCTTCGGCAGATCTCGGCTCAGCCATGGAAAAGCGCGAGCTCCTTCAGGCAACGCTCCCTGTGGGCGAATCCTTCGCCGAGCGGCACCTCCGCGTCCGGAAGCTTCAGGCCGTAACGCAGCCCGCGCTCCTCGGCAAGCAGCACCCAGCGCGCGAGGCGCGACAGGCGCTCTTCCGTGTGCATGTCGGCGGGCAGCTGTGTCCAGTCGAACCACAGCTCGGAGGCGGCGCGGCCCTCGAAGAGCTTGGTGAGCAGCAGCTCGCTCCGGGCCGAGGCTTTCCAGGCGATATGGCGCGGGGAATCGCTCGCCTGGTAGGGCCGGAGGCCCGAGAAATCGTCGGTCCCCGCGCCCGAGGAGATCGCGTCGCCGGTGTGAGCGTCCGAATACGGCAGGGGCAGCGGAGCGGAATCGGGCTGCGGATAGACCAGGGCGCGCATGTCCGGCTGCACGTAGCTCCAGGCGCGCATCAGTCCGAGGGGAAACCGCGTCTCCACGGTGACGCGCTCGAGCTGCAGCCAGCCGCGCTTTTCGGCCTTCAGCGGCAGCACGACCGGCGAGTGCCGGTGGGCCGGCGCGTCGCAGCTCGCCGCGGCTCCGCGGCAGACGAGGTCGAGGGAATGACGATCGAAGCCGCTCTTGTTCTCGAAGACGAGCTGAAACTGCGCGCTGTCCCCCGCGAACACGGGCGACACGCGCCCGGCGCTCACGTAGAGGTGCGCGAGGTTGCGGAACGTGTGCAGGATCGAGACGACGCCCAGGCCCGCGAGCAGGAACGTGAGGACGTAGCCCAAGCTCAAGCTGTAGTTGATCGAGCCGAGCAGCATCAGGACGAGGGATCCCCCGAAGGAGAGGCCGTGGCGCGTGGGCAGGATGAAGACGCGGCGCTGGCTCAGGAACACCACGCCCGGCTCGGGCGCGTGCCGCCCGAACACCCATTGATAGAAATTGTAGGCCTGCGAATATTGCAGTATCCGGTCGAGCTTCACGGGATCGGCACCGCCGAGATCAGGCCGTTCGCCTTGTCGATGCTCGAGGTGCGCACCCCGTCGTGCACCGGCCGCAGCCGGTGTCCCGCCACGCCGGGAAGCACGGCCTGCACGTCCTCGGGAACGGCCTTGTCTCGGCCCTCGAGCAGCGCCCAGGCGCGCGAGGCGTGCAAGAGCGCGAGCGCCGCCCGGGGCGAGAGGCCCGTCGCGTATTCGGGGGAGCGCCGCGAGTGCTCGACCAGCGCCTGGATGTAATCGAGAAGCGGCGGCGCGACGTGCACGGCTTTCACCATCGATTGCAGGCGTACCAGCTCCCCCGCGGCGAGGCACGCGTCGATGCCGGCGATCATGTCGCGGCGGTCGGCGCCCTCCAGCAGCTCGCGCTCCGCGTCGCGGTCGGGATAGCCGAGCTCGATGCGCATCAGGAACCGGTCGAGCTGCGATTCGGGCAGCGGAAACGTGCCCACCAGGTGCGAGGGGTTCTGCGTCGCGACGACGAAGAAGGGCTCAGGGAGCCTGCGCGTCTCGCCTTCGGCCGTGACCTGGTGCTCTTCCATCGCCTCGAGGAGCGCCGACTGGGTCTTGGGCGTGGCGCGGTTCACCTCGTCGGCGAGGATCAGCTGCGCGAAGATCGGCCCCGCGTGGAACTTGAAGCTCGCGCTCTCGCGCTCGTACACCGAGACGCCGATGATGTCGGCGGGCAGTATGTCGCTCGTGAACTGGATGCGGTGAAAATTCAGGCCGAGCAGCTTCGCGAGAACGTGCGCGAGGGTCGTCTTGCCCACGCCCGGAAGGTCCTCGATCAAAAGGTGCCCGCGCGCGAGCAGGCAGGCGAGCGCGAGGCGGATCTGGCGCTCCTTGCCGAGGATGATCTTTCCCGCCTGCTGGACGACGCCGTGAATCAGCGCAGAGGACATTGCGGTGCGGCCGTGCCGGCAAAATCGTCGATGAAAGTCGTCAGTTTACTGGAAAGCCGCTATGATGGGATGCGGAAAACGGGCGAGCTCATGGCGACGGCCTTCATCACTCACGCCGACTGCGCAAGACACGACATGGGCCGGACCCATCCGGAAAGCCCGGCGCGGCTCGCCGCGATCGAAGACCACCTCGTCTCCTCGGGCCTCGCCGGGTCGATCGAGCGGCACGAAGCGCCCGCGGCCAAGGTGAGCGAGCTTGCCCGTGTGCATCCGCCCCAATACATCGAAGCGATCCGCCAGGCTTCGCCCCGCTCCGGAATCGTGCACCTGGATCCCGACACCGCGATGTGCCCGCACACCTGGGACGCCGCGCTGCACGCCGCGGGCGCCGCCGTTCTCGCCACCGACCTCGTGATCGGCGCTCGCGCCGAGAACGCCTTTTGCGCGGTGCGCCCGCCCGGCCATCACGCGACGCGCACCCGCGCCATGGGCTTTTGCCTGTTCAACAACGTCGCGGTCGGGGCGAAACACGCGCTCGAGCAGCACGGCGTCGAGCGCGTCGCCATCGTCGACTTCGACGTGCACCACGGCAACGGCACCGAGGACATCTTCAGCGACGACGAGCGCGTGGTGATGGCGAGCATCTTCCAGCATCCGTTCTACCCCTACAGCGGGACCGAAGACCCGGCGCCCAACATGGCGAACGTCCCGCTGCCGGCGGGCTCAGACGGCAAGGTTTTGCGCGCGGCGGTGGAGAAAGTCTGGTTGCCGGCGCTCGACGAGCTGCGCCCGCAGATGATCTTCGTCTCGGCGGGATTCGACGCGCATGTCGAGGACGAAATGGCGATGTTGCGCTTCACCGAGGCCGACTACGCCTGGGTCACCCAGCGCATCAAGGAAGTCGCGGACAAGTACGCCGACGGCAGGATCGTCTCGGTGCTCGAGGGAGGCTACGCGCTCTCGGCGCTCGGACGGAGCGTGGTGACGCACCTGAAAGTCCTCGGCGGATTGTAATCTAGCATTCCGCTGTTCCAGCGGTGCGCCGCGCGTCGCCGGAGGCCGCGGTCCGAAGCAGATCCGCCGCGGCGCGTCCGATTCCCGCCTCGTCGATCCGATCGAGGGATAACCGCCGGCCTTCATCATAGTGCAAATAATTTTGCGTGGTCGCGCGCAGATACGAGGGATCATAATGGGTGATGAGGAGGTCCGCGACCAGCTCGTCCCAGGCGCCCGAGTCGGTTTGAGCGAGCCAGCGCCCGATCACCGCGCGGCCGTGGCGGCTCGTCAGGCATCGCAGCCTTTGCTTGAGCGCAGCCGGCTCCTCCAGAAAATGCCGATACTCCCCGATCAGGAAGCGCACGCGCTCAGGCGTAGGCACCTCCAGGCGCAGGCATTCCCCTTCGCGCATGCGATCGAGCAGCGCCGAGGGCACCTGCAGCTGGCCGATCTTCTTGCTTTCCGCCTCGGCGAAAACCGGCCGGGTGGAGTCGAGCCGCCTGAGCGCGCCCCACATCAGGCTGTCGAACATCTTCTGCGACGGCTGCGGCTCGCCGGGAAGCTCGCCGAGCAACGAGCCGCGGTGGCAGGCGAGGCGCTCCAGGTCCAGCACCTGCGCGCCCTGCGCCGCAAGCGCGGCAAGCAGCCGGCTCTTGCCGCTGCCGGTCGCGCCGCACACCACCCGAAAACCCAATCGCGCCGGCAGCTCCTCGAGCTGCGCGAGGACCTCGCGGCGGTAGGCGCGGTAGCCGCCCTCGAGCGTCGCCGCTTCCCAGCCCACCTCGCGCAGCACGTGCGCCATCGCCGCCGAGCGCTGCCCGCCGCGCCAGCAGTACACGAGCGGGCGCCAGCCGCGCGCACGGCCGCGAAAGCGCTCCTCGATGTGCCGCGCGATGTTCTTCGAGACGAGCGCGGCGCCCGCCTTCTTTGCGTCGAACGGCGAAACCTGCTTGTAGAGCGTGCCCACGTGGGCCCGCTCGGCGTCATCGAGCACCGGGCAGTTCACCGCCTCAGGGACGTGGTCGAGCGCGAATTCGGCGGGCGAGCGCACGTCGATCACCTCGTCAAAGGCATCGAGCTGTGCTACCGTAACCGCATT
>Ga0209488_10002087_pt1 | contig 16764 bp, 13 predicted proteins | sample Rivendell_Oct201_8_FD_188349 | JGI IMG/M metagenome (GOLD analysis project Ga0209488, IMG submission 188349) | Vadose zone soil microbial communities from the Eel River Critical Zone Observatory, Northern California, USA -... | ecosystem: Environmental > Terrestrial > Soil > Vadose zone >... | reverse complement strand
CTCGTCGATCGTCGTCCCCCGAAACGGGACCCGGCCGTCGATGCAGCGCTCGAGCAGCCCGTATTTGTCGACGTAATTCCGCTTGTCGGTCTCGGGCAGGCGGCCCAGGATGCCGAGCGGGAAGAGGCCCGGTGCGTCGACGCCCTGCTCGGCCAGAAAGCTGCCATAGGCCGGGACCTGGCGAGCCGCCCGCCACGCCGCTCGTTCTGCCCGAAGCTGGCCGAGGCCGGCCATGATCGGGGCGGGGGTCCGGGTGAACAGGCTCTTCAGCCAGCCATAGCGAAGGCCGACCGTTCGAAAGGTCGTGTCGAGCGGAAAGAGGTACAGCCCGCGACCGACCCCGACGAAGGATGCGGCGAAGACTCGCCCGGTGTGGCGAAGGCCTCGCCGGGTCGGCGGGGTGTCCGGACGCTCATCGATGGTGTCGATCTTCGGTTCCGCGGCCCCCTCGACGGGCTCGATGGCAATGGCGTCGTTGGCGGCACTCATGCCGGACCCCTCCCTACCGATGATCGCGAGCGTAACAGGCGCTCTTGCAGGCACTGTCTCGACGCGCGTCGTCGCCGGCCGTTACACGGTGGCGCATCACGAGCAAACGGCGCAGGATTCCGGGATGACTCGCATCGCGCGTCGCTCGGGGCCGATCGCCGGTGTTGTTCTCGCCCTCGCCTTCATCCTGGCCCCGGGCGCGATCGGTCCGTCGAACGTCTACGGCGCGGCGGCGGCCCTGCCCGCCTGGCACGGTGGCATCGACCTGTACCGCAAGGGAACGTTCACGACCCAGAAGAGCTGGCTGTGGTGCACGGCCGCGGACGTCCAGATCATTCGCAATATCGCCCGCCACCAGACCGATCACAGTACGACGAGCCAACGTCGCTACTTCAACTGGATGCGCCTTCACAACCGCTATGACCTGCCCCTGTCGGCCGGCGTCGATCCGGCCGGTTGGACCGCAGGGCTGCGTCATTTCGTCGACGACCACTACCGGCTCGTCGCCAGCCGGACGTTCGCGGCGGCGCTCAAGTCCGCGGTCACGAACCTGCGGCGCACGAATCTGCCCGTCGGAATCACGGTTGCCAACGGCGGCCACGCCTGGGTGCTGACCGGGTTCACGGCGACGGCCGATCCGCTGATAACGACATCGTTCACCGTGACGAGCGTCCGGGTCGTCGGGCCGCTGTTCGGCCTCCAGAGCAGGAACGGCTACGACATGCCGCCGGACACGAAGCTCACCCCCGCCCAGCTGCGGCACTACTTCACGCCATGGAGGTACGCCCCGAAACGAATGGTCTGGGACGGCACCTACGTCTCGATCCAGCCGATCCCGACTACGTCTGCTTCGACCGCGTCTGCCAGCAGCCCGACACCATCCGCCTCCGCGTCCGCGTCATCGAGTCCGCCGTCCTCGCCGGACCCGTCGGCCTCGACGACCGAATTCGCGACGGCGAGCCCGGCCACGACGGCTGGCGCAGCGGATTCGTCGGCCCTCGCGCCCGCCGGCCCAGCGACGGCCAGCCCGTCTCCGGACGGATCGATCGCCCCCGCGTTGACGACGACGGGCTCCGATGGAGTCGGGCCGAGCCTCGCGGTCGCGATCCTCGCCGTCGGCCTGGCAGGGACGATCATGGCGGTCGGCATCGGCCGGTCACTCGCTCGGCCTCGGGCCGCCCCTCGGTCGCGCCCCGCGCCACATGCGCGGCCGGCGCCGCGCCCGCGCCCGCACCGCTGATCCCGACTCGAGAAACGGCGGCCCTCAGCGCAGGGTTGCTAATGTCGCCCGCGCCCTCGCGACCTGGAGCGGATCGAAGCTTGGATCCAGCGCCAGCGATTCCCGGAGGAGTGTCCGGGCCCGATCCGACTGACCGAGCGCATTCGCGATCATCCCCGCGTGGTAGAGGAGCTTCGCGTCCCGCGTCCCGAAGGCGAGGGCCCGGGACATCATCGATTCGGCATCCGCCGGCCGGCCGGCCGCGAGGAGTGCCCAGGCGTCGGCGTCATAGCCATAGACGTCCTTGCGGAACGTGAGCTCGGCGCCCGCCAGGGCGACGGCCCGGGCAGGATCGAGACCGTGGTTGGCAAGGTAGAGGGCAAGCGTCCGGTCGTAGACGCCGGCCGCTTCGCCGGCCAGTTTGGCGATTGCCTCCACGGTTGCGTAGTCGTCGGCTGCGAGCTTTGCGTCTCCGGCGGCCGCCCGCATCGTGAAGAGATCGCCACGACGGGCGAGGAACTCCGGCTGGGGAACGATCGCGATCGCGGCGCTGAGCTGGCGGATCGCCTCGTCGAAGTCGCCATTCGCCGCGGCCACCCGGGCAAGTCCCGAATGGGCCAGGAACGAGCCGGGATCGGCCGTCAGGGCCGCCGCGTACTGCTTGCGAGCGCCCACCCGGTCGCCGGTCGAGATGAGGACGTCCGCCAGCTGGTAGTGGTAGAAGGCCGCTCGCTCTCCTTCGGCCCCTTCGCTGTCGGCGAGGGCGAGCGCGGCGGTCGTGGCGCGCAGCGCACCCGCCGCGTCGCCGCTGATGAACGCGAGATGGCCGAGCCTGCCGAGGGTCGCCGCCGACCGCGCCACATCGTTGGCCCCGGCATAGGCGTCCCGCGCCGCCGGGAGATCGCCCAGCTCCAGGCTCGCATCACCGAGCGTGGCCAGGGCGACCGGATCGGACGGATGTCGACCCAGGATCGTCCGGGCAAGCGCCGCGGCGTCGACGAAGCGATGGAGCGAGACCAGCACGCTGCCCTTGTAGCCGAGCGCTGCGTCGTTGTGCGGATCGCGCGCGAGCGTCGTGTCGAAGGCGGCCTCGGCTCGCAGGAACGCGCTGAGATCCCCCGTTGCCCGGGCAAGCTCGATCTCGGAGATGCCCCAGCGGTTCGAGCTGATGAAGTCGTCGTGATCTCGGGCGACCCGACCCGACCAGAACTCGATGTCTGCCTTGATTCTTGCGACGTCGCTGACGCCGTGGTCGGTCGCTGTGCCCGCGTCCGAGCCCGCATCGGCGCCCGCGACGTTGATCCCTCCGGCGTCGAGGTCATCGATCGCCGGCCGGAGAGGGTCGACGACGACCGGAGCCGGCGCCGGCGGCGAGGTCGGCGTTCCAAGGTGACTCGCGACCTGGCTGACGACGACCACGACGAGCATGGCGCCGACCACGGCGAGAAGTCGGATCGGAACGGAGCGGCGAGGTCGGGGTCGGGTGAGTGTGGCCATGGCGTCAGCGATCCTCGATTGCGATGCGGGATGTGCCCGGGATCGGCCAGTGAGGCGCGATCCCGGGTTCCGGGTGGACGCTCCGCTCAGTGCGGCGCTGCCAGGTACGGGAACGCCGACAGGAACGCCTTGTCGTTGGCATTCACGCCGTCGCTCGTCAGGGCCCCGTTGGTCACGAGGCTGAACTCCGCGTTGATGACGTCGTCGGCCGGCTTCCGGCCGTTGAGGAACCCGGCCGTGCTGCCGAGCCTGATCCTCAGCGTGTCCGGGAGGAGCGTGTTGGCGATCGCGTTGATCTGTGCCGGCGTGTAGCCGGTCGCGCCGGCGTGGACGACGACGGCCGACAGCGCGTTCAGCACGGCGACGGTCGTGTCCTTCATCGTCGAGCGGTCATCTGCGGGATTGACGAGGTTGGAAAGATCCTTCTCGCCGTCGGTGATGTTGAAGACGGTATTGATCGCGGGCCGACCCATCCGGTCGATCCGCTGCCAGCCCGACTTCGTCTGGATGGCCGTCGTCGCCCAGATGCCGACCGAATGACCCGTCCCACCGAGCTTTGCGTTCGGCAGCTTGAGGACGATGCTGCTCACGTTTGTCCCGGCGAACGTGTCGCTGCCCGTGAAGCAGCTCAGGAGCCGGGCGCTTGCATCGTCGTCGGCCAGTGCGCAGTTGGTCACGTCGTTGGCGGTGCCGAGGTCCTGCCGACCGGCGAGCACACGCGATTTGAGGTGCTTGAAACCGACGAGGTCGAAGAAGAAGGGGTCGTCGCGCGGACCGGCGAACGCGATTCCGCCGCCGGCTACGGCCGCGATCCGGTTGGTGCCGCCGTAGCGCGACGTCCTGCCGACGGCCACGGTCGTCCCGGTCCACTCGGTCCGCCGTGCCGCAGCGCCGATGGCGCGCTTGACGGTGAACGTCTGGGTGTTCGTGCCGTCACTGAATCGGGTGAGGTTGGAGAACTTGATCCGGTAGGCGATGTCGGCGACGGCGTCGCCGGTCGTGTCGACCTTGATCTCGTACAGGGCCGTCTGGCGGAAGCGAGCCCCCTTCGTGTCGGCCGGCGCGGTCAACGGATTGACATTCACGGCGAGCGTCGTCGTCGAGGCGCTGGTTCGCCAGGCATAGACGTCGGTGATGTCGACCCGCGCGTCGATCTTGACGAGCGGCGAGTCGAGGTGGTCGGCGCCGCTGACCAGCAGCGGCCCGGCTCCGATGGCAGCGACGGTGCCCGCAACGGCGAGCAGCCCGAGGCCGCCGATGAGCTTGCGAGGTGAGCGCATTGGACTGGTTGTCCTCCAGGTGGTGGCCGGGCGCGTCCCACCCCGGTCAGATCGAACGGCGGGCGCTGCGGCGCCCATGGCGAGTCAGCAGATATGGGCCATCGCGATCCTCCAAACGTGACCCGACCAGGCGCCTGGTCAGATCCCCTCCGGCGCCAATCCCGGGCGCTCGTCGGTCAGACGCGGGTTCGCACCCGGCGGTGGGTTGGATGAATCGTCTTCCGGCGGTTGCGGGCTCGGGGCTGTACCGGCCGGCGCCGTCGTGCGAGAATCGCCAGACCAACGAGCATCCCTGGAGGATCACGATGGACAAGAAGGCGAAGAACCCGAAGAAGCCCAAGCAGACGAAGACAAAGGACGGCGCGAGCAAGGGGAAGTAGCCGCCAAGGAAAGAGCCGGCCCGGGTTACTGGAGACCAGCCCCGCCGAAAGCGGGCGGCCTCGGATGCGGACGGCGAGGCATGGATCCACCGGATCCGCCGCTGAGTGACGGGGTCGTTTGGCTGCGGCCGGCGGACGAGCGCGACATCCACGCGATCGAGCGCGGGATCACGGACCCCGAGGTCGTTCGCTGGTTTGGGCAGCCGACGACGTCCGCCCGCGACGTCCTCCAGTTGAACCGAGCCCGCTGGCTCGACGACTCAGGCCCGACCTTCGCCATCTGCGCGGCCGATGACAGATGTGTCGGGCACGTCTGGGTCAATTTCACCGACAAGGACGCCGTGGGATCGGTCGGCTACTGGGTGCTGCCCGAGATGCGCGGCCTGGGCTTCGCCACGCGCGCGGTCCGCCTGATCTGTGACTGGGCGTTGCGGGACCTTGCCGTGCCTGGACTGCGGCTCCTCGTTGAGCCCGCAAACCTGGCGTCACAGCGAGTCGCCGAGCGGGCAGGCTTTCGGCGGATCGGCCTGCTTCCATCGAACGCCGAGGCGGGCGGTCGCCGGGTAGACCACGTGTTGTTCTCGCTCATGGCCGACGATCACGCCGGCTGACGGCTCCATTCAGTTGGCGTTCAGGTTGGAGGCGTACAAGCAGTCGCCGGCTCCGATTTCCCCAGGAGTCTGGCCCTGCTCGGAGGCCGGATTTGACCCCTGTGACGCCATCCAACCGATCCCGCCGGCTACGACGCCTGGTCGCGATCCTCCTCGCCGCGACGGCCCGAAGGGCGGTTCGTCTCGTCGACCACGGCGGGACCTCGCTGCCCGGGATGCTGGCAGAGTTGGTGGACCCGACGATCCTTGCCGGCCTGGCCGCTGACCTCGGCCGAGTCATCCTCGTTGTCGGCACGAACGGCAAGACCACCACCGCGCGCCTGACCGCCCGGATCATGGCTGGCGTCGACGGGCGACGGCCGATCGCGAATCGGTCGGGTGCCAATCTTCGCCAGGGCCTGACCTCCACCCTCGTCGCCGAGGCCAAACTGCATGGTGGACTCCGGACGCCGGGCAGGACAGCGGTGTTCGAGGTCGACGAGTTGGCCCTGCCCGCGGTCCTCGAGGCGGTCCGACCGTCCGTGCTCGTCATCACGAACCTCTTTCGCGATCAGCTCGATCGATACGGCGAGGTCGACACGGTGATCGATCGATGGCGAGATGCGCTGGCCCGCCTTCCCGCGACGACGGTCATCGTTGACTGCGCCGACGATCCCAGGGTCGACCGCCTGGCCCTCGACTCCGGGCTACCGACGATCCGGTTCGGCCTGGGCCAGGGGTCGCATGGGGCGGACGGATCGCCTGACGGTGACTCGCCATTCGACCGCGCGGCGCCGGCAGTTGCGGACCCGGTTGCCTGCCCGTCCTGCGATCGGCCGCTCGTCTTCGCCTGGCGCTCGATCGGGCATCTCGGCGACTGGGCGTGCCCGGTCGGCCACGTGCGGCGGGCCGAACCGGACCTGACCGTCCAGTTCGGCGGCACGGCCAACGGCCCGAGCCGGGTTCGGTTCCGTGGCGCGTTCGGCGAGTCCGGCGCGACCATCCACCTCAGGGGAGCGTCCGGAGCGTACGACGCGGCCGCCGCCGTCGGTGCGGCGATGGCGGTCGGCGTCCAGCCAACGGACGCGATCCGAGCCCTCGATGGCGCCACGCCCGCATTCGGACGACTCGAGGAGATGTCGGTCGGACGGCGGAGGATCGTCCTCGCCCTCGCCAAGAACCCGGCCAGCCTGACCGAATCCGCGCACGAGGCCGCCTCCCGTCACCCCGACGCGCTGCTCCTCGGGCTGAGCGACGAGTCCGCGGACGGCCGCGACGTGTCGTGGATCTGGGATGTCGACTTCGAGCGATTCCGCGGAATCCCGGCAATCGGCCTGACCGGAACCCGGGCCGACGACCTGGCCCTTCGCCTGAAGTACGCCCGGCTGCCGGCAGCCGCCGCATGGCCGATCGTCGCGATCGAGCCGATCGTCGAGCGGGCGCTCGACGCGATGCTCGCCAGGATCCAGCCGGGCGGCACGCTCGTCGTCCTGGCGACGTACACGTCACTGCTCGGGATCCGCCGGACCCTCGAACGACGTGGAGTAGTCTCGGCCATCCCCAGATGACCTCGGCCGGCCGTCCAGCGCGTCGGCTCGGCCCCCTCCGGGTCGTCCATCTCTATCCAGACCTGCTCAATGTTTACGGGGACGCGGGCAATGTCCGCACGATCGTCGTGCGAGCGGAGCAGCGCGGGATCGAGGTCGAGCTCAGCGCGGTCCGAGCTGGCGCCTCGGCGGTCCCGCCTGCCGACATCCTGCTGATCGGCGGCGGCCAGGATCGCGAGCAGATGACGGTCGCCCGCGAGCTCGAGCGCCTCGGCCCGGCAATCCGGGAGCGGATCTCGGAGGGCGCGTCCCTCCTCGCGGTCTGCGGCGGCTACCAGAACCTCGGCTGGTCATATCGGACCGCCGCCGATACGACCATCGCCGGGCCCGGGATCCTCGACATCCGGACCGAGGCCGGCCACACGCGTCTGGTCGGCTCCGTCGTCGCCGGCCTGACCGACCTGCCGAACGGAAGGCCACCGCGGCCGACCCTGATCGGCTTCGAGAACCACGCGGGAAGGACCTATCTGGGCCCAACGGGGCGGCCGTTGGCCATCGTCGAGATCGGTCACGGCAACAACGGAGTCGACGGGACCGAGGGCGTCATCGGCCTCCCGGGTGACGACGGCCTCCCGGGGCTGCGGATCGGGACCTACCTTCACGGACCACTGCTGCCACGCAACCCCCATATCGCGGACGCCCTGATCGCCGCCGGTCTCGGCCGCGGCGGTCCGGCCGTTACCCTGGCGTCCCTCGACGACACTGACGAGTGGCTCGCGCACGACCGATTCGCCGCTCGCTGTCGCGCACGGAAGCGTCGCGACGAGCGGCTTCCAACGTGGCTTCGGCGGATCATCGATCCGGCCCGCTCCCTCATCGGCTTCTGACCGCGGCCCACACCGCTCGAGGATCCGCCGGCGAATTCTGTCAATACCCCCGGGGAGTCTTGACACTGGGGTGCTAAGCTAGCCGCATCCGGCTTGTCAAGACTTGACAAGCCCCTAACTGTGTCCGGGTGGTCGAGGCGGACGATCACCCTCGGCGCGTGAAGGTCAGGCGCGCCAGAAGCTCGGGCGGACGCCCGGGTCGGGAGGTCGGTTTGGCGGTCGGCATTGCTGCCGAAGTCAAGAACAAGCTCAGCGTCGTCGACGTCGTCGGTGAGACGGTGCAGCTGAAGAAGGCTGGCACGACGTACAAGGGGCTCTGCCCCTTCCACGGCGAGAAGACTCCATCGTTCACGGTCACGCCTGCCCGCGATTCGTGGAAGTGCTTCGGTTGCGGCGAGGGTGGCGACATCTTCAGCTTCGTCATGAAGCGGGACGGGCTGTCGTTCCCGGAGGCCCTCAAGGTCCTGGCGACAAAGGCCGGCGTCGAGATCGACGAGCGAACGTCCCGCGAGGACGCCCGCAAGGGGCGCCTGCGCGACGTCATGGAGAGCGCGGTCGCCTTTTATCACGCGGTCCTGACCGGTTCGAAGACCGGCGCCGCGGCGCTCGACTACCTGCGCGGCCGCGGCTTCACCGACGAGACGATCGCGAAGTACCAGCTCGGGTGGGCGCCCGGCGGCTGGGACACGCTGACCCGACAGCTTGCCGCCAAGCGAAACGTGCGGCCCGAGGAGCTCGTCGAGGTCGGGCTGGCCCAGCCGCGCCAGTCTTCGCGGGGCGGTGTCTACGATCGGTTTCGGGAGCGCGTCATCTTCCCGATCCGCGACGCCAACGGGTCGGCGGTCGGACTTGGCGGTCGGGTTCTCGCGCCCGCAACGGGCGCGGACGGGGTTTCCGGCCCCGACGATCGGGACCACGGTCCGAAGTACCTCAACTCCCCGGCGACGCCGCTGTTCGACAAGAGCCGGACGCTCTATCTCATCGACAAGGCGAAGGGGCCGATCCGCAAGTCGACCCAGGCAGTGATCGTCGAGGGTTACACGGACGCGCTGATGGCTCACCAGGCAGGCTTCGACAACGTCGTCGCCTCGCTCGGGACGGCACTGACGCCGGGCCAGGTTGGGCTCCTCACCCGCTACGCGAAGAAGATCGCCCTCGCCTACGACGTTGACGCGGCCGGCGAGAAAGCAGGCACCTTCGGGGCCCAGGCGCTCGAGTCGCTGATCGGCCAGCTGGCGGCGGCCGATACCGGTGTCGAGCTCGACGAGGTCCGCGTCGTTCGACTGCCCGACGGCAAGGATCCCGACGAGGTCGTCCGCGAGACGCCCGACCGCTGGCGCGAGGAGGTCCGAACCGCCCAGCCGATCGTCGACTACCTGATCGACTTTCACGCTCGCCAGGTCGACCTCAAGACACCCGGCGGCAAGGCTCGCTTCGTCGACGCGATCGCACCGACGCTGCGAGCGATTCCGAATCCGGTCATGCGAGACGCGTACCTCCAGAAGATCCATTCGGTGTCGGGGGTGGAGGAGCGGTCGGTCCTGGAGGTGCTCCACCGCCGTCCGGCACCCGGCTCCGGCGCGGCCGCCGGACGGATCACGGCCGATTCGGTTCTCGCCTCGGCCGACGCGTTGCCCGTCGATCAAATCCTCAGGGCGATAACCCCCGTCGAGGAGGAGCTCCTTCGACTGCTCCTGCTCGCGCCGGACCAGCAGCCACGCGCGGCCGACGAGATCGGACCGGACCAGCTGCCGTCGACGCCGGCACGGGAGCTCTTCCGGGCGATCGTCCTGCAGCGCGCTCCGGACGATCACGGCGTTCGGCCGCCGTTCTCGATGTCGGCGCTGATGGCCGGTCTCGACGACGCGACTCGGGAGACCGCCCAGGCGATCCTCGCCAAGCCGTCGCCGGACCTTGCCCTCGTCGCGTCCGAACGGATCGTCTACGCCGTCGATCGGTGCCTGCTCCAGCTCGAGCGCATCAAGCTCGACGAGCGAGCCGATTGGGTCGGTGGCGAGCTCCTCGCGGCCGAGAGTCGCGGTGACCGCGATGTCGTCGGCCAGCTCATCAAGCTCCAGCTCGCGAACAACGAAGCCCGCCGGTCCGTCGACAGACAGATCGAACAAGCAACCGTGTTGGTGCGGACATGACAACGACTCTCGCACGAACGCAGTTCACGACCATTTGCCAACCCGGTCGAACAGGAGGCACGCATGCCTGATCCATTGGACAAGCAGCTGGTCGAAGCTGTGCTCACTCGCCCGCGTCGGGCCCGTGCGGATGTTGAAGAGGCGAAGCTCGCCACTCGCGGCCTCCGAGCGGCCAAGGTCGTGCTGCCGAAGGTCGAAGGCGACGAGGACGACGAGGACGACGACGATCTCGATCTCGGCCCTGATGGTGGCGGCGACGTCGGCATCGAGGTGATCGGCGAGAACGGCGAGGCGGTCGACGGCAAGCTGCCGGTCGATGCGCCGGCCAAGCTCGACCCGGCCGAGGTCGAGGAGCCGACCGCCGAGGAGCTCGACGCGATCTCCGCCGACATGATCGGGATCGACGATCCCGTCCGGATGTACCTCAAGGAGATCGGCAAGGTCGCCCTCCTGACCGCCGAGGAAGAGGTCGTCCTGGCCAAGGCGATCGAGCTCGGCGAGCAGCTTGTGGAGGCCCCTTGGAAGGGGATCGTCTCGCTCCACGAGTGGACGCTCCACGACACGGAGCGCAAGACGCGGACGCAGAAGCAGCAGCATCGGCTGCCGTTCGGCGACGAGGCCCACAAGCTCGTCCGCGACGGGATCTCGGACAAGGCGGCCAAGGATCTGCTCGTCCCGTCGCCGGACTTCCATCTCGTCCGAGCCGGCAAGGATGCCCAGTCCGATGGGACGAAGGACCTCCTCAAGGAGGCGAAGAAGCTCGTCGCCACTTACAACGACAAGCTCGATCCAGACTCCTTCATCACCCTCCTCGACTGGGCCTTCTTCGCGGTCCACAACGGCGATCTCGACTCGCGCGACAACGTCGGGTTGCGGGCGATCCACGAGTGGTCGCGCGACGAGGTGGCCTATCCGGCCCTCGAGCGCTGGATCTCGTCGGGCAAGGACGCCGACCTGATGAAGAGGCTGGGCTTCGACCCCGAAGTGCCGCTCAACACGAAGCTCGCCCACCGCAAGGGCGAGCTCGTCCGGATTGGCCGCGACGCTCGCGAACAGCTGACATCGGCCAACCTGCGGCTCGTCGTGTCGATCGCCAAGAAGTACATCGGGCGGGGGATGTCGTTCCTCGACCTGATCCAGGAAGGCAACATCGGCCTGATCCGGGCGGTCGAGAAGTTCGACTACGAGAAGGGCTTCAAGTTCTCGACGTACGCGACGTGGTGGATCCGCCAGGCGATCACCCGGGCGATCGCCGACCAGGCCCGAACCATCCGCATCCCGGTCCACATGGTCGAGACGATCAACCGACTGATCCGCGTCTCACGGCAGCTCCTCCAGGAGCTCGGCCGCGAACCGACGGTCGAGGAGATCGCCGAGGCGATGTCGAAGGGCCAGGAGGTCCAGGTCACGCCGGAGAAGGTCCGCGAGATCATCAAGGTCTCGCAGGAGCCGGTGTCCCTCGAAACGCCGATCGGCGAGGAGGAGGACTCGCACCTCGGCGACTTCATCGAGGACCGCGGCGCGCTGGCGCCGGCCGAAGCAGCCTCGCATCAGCTCCTCAAGGAGCAGGTCGAGGCCGTCCTCGACTCGCTCACCGGCCGCGAGCGACGGGTCCTCCAGCTCCGGTTCGGCCTGGAGGACGGCCGGGCCCGAACCCTCGAGGAGGTCGGCAAGGAGTTCAACGTCACCCGCGAGCGCATCCGCCAGATCGAGGCAAAAGCGCTCCGCAAGCTGCGCCATCCGTCCCGCTCGCGAAAGCTCAAGGACTACCTGGAGTAGGGGAGCGGAGGGGCCCCATCCCTCCGTCCTCGCCGCCGCGCCGCCGGCCGCCGGCGCGGCCGCCTACGTCGCACGCGCGGCCGCCGAATTGATCCGATTCCGCACGGTCGCGGCGATCGTGTCTCCTTCGTCGCCCAAGTCGAGATCGTTCCACGCATGCGAAACGATCGTGGGAGCCATCTGTCCCAGCCGGAACGTGGCGATCACGGGCGGTCCGAGCGCTTGTCTCAGGTCGTTCCGCTTGGGCGGAACTATCGGCGGATCGACCCCGAAAGAGGACGACGCGCCGCCGGCGTACGAATCCAGCACATCGAGGTGGGCGTCCGCTCTCCGGAGGGATCGTTCCGCGGAGGGATTTTCGGCCGAGCCGGAATTACTGGCCGACTGAGGCGGCCTGCCGGCTGACGATGGTGCTTAGCGCGGCCGCCCGGACGGCGGCCACCGCGGCGGCGACACCGCCGCTCCAGGCTTGGCCGTGCCCGGGCAGGACGAGCCCGGCCTGGACGTCGAGCAGCCGATCGAGCGAGGCCAGGGCCTGAACGGAATCGGCCGTGAACGGCGAGATCCGCGGGCCGTCGTCACCGGTGGTCACGCTGTGGGTGGCCATCGCGTCGCCGACGAAGAGGGCATCGTGGCCGCCGAACAGCAGCGCGGCGCTGCCGGGCGTGTGGCCCGGCACGAGGATCACCCGCGGAGCACCGGGCACGTCCAGCGTCGCTCCGTCACCGAACGTGGCGACCTCCGTGATCCGCGGAATCCGCATCATCCCGTTTCTGAGCGAGAAGAGCATGAATTCGAGTAGCGGCCGAACGCGCGTCGGACCCAGGCCCTTCGCGGGGTTCGGGACCTCGCCGCGGGCCAGCGCCGCGTCGAGCTCATGGACCCGGATCGGCGTCCCGCGCTCGCTCCGGATCCGCTCGGCGAACCCGATATGGTCGCTGTGGCCATGGGTCAGGACGACGGATCTCACGTCGTCGAGCGATCGTCCGATTGCGGCCAACTCGGCCGGGAGCTGGCCCCAGTAGGCCGGTGCGCCGGCATCGACGATCGTCACCTCGCCGCCGTCCTCGACGAGGTAGCTGTTCACCATTCCTCGGCCGATCCGTCGGATCCGGGGACTGACCTGGATGCTTTCTGCGTTCATGCTCGGTTCTCCGTTGAGTGGTTGGCCACGTGGGTTGGTTCGAGCGCCGCGCTGCCCGCCGCCCAGGCCGCATCGAGATCGGCGGCCTCCGGGAATCGGCCGGCCAGCTCGAGCGAGGCCATGCCATGGGCGAAGGCCCACGCGGCGCGTGCCCGATCGACATCGCCGCCGAAAATCCCGATGATCGGAGCGGCCGCCCGCGCCTCGAGTCCTTCCGGGAGATCGGCCCGGGGCAGCGGCCGATCGGTCATCAATCGATAGAGGTGAGGGTGGGCGATCGCCCACTCCCGGTAGACCCGTCCCATGGCGGCAAGGGGTCGATCGGCCCCGACGATTGCGGCCTCGGCCGCGACGGCCTGGTCGGCAAAGGCGGCTGCGATCATCGCGACCTCGACGGCGTGCTTGTCCGCGAAATGGCGATACAGGGAGGCGGCGCGGATTCCGACCCGGTCGGCGAGCGCGCGCATTGTCAGCGCGTCCGGGCCGCCGGCCTCGAAGAGGTCGAGGGCAGCCGACACGATCTGGGCCCGTCGTTCAGTCGTCAACAGCGTCCTCCGCTCCATGGCGGCTAACAACGTTAGCCTTGGTGTCCGCATCATGAGCTAACACCGTTAGCTTGTCAACGGCAGGCGGCCGTGGTGCGTTCCGCGGTCGGTCGTGTGGGGTCCGCGGCTCGCCGGTGCGGAGCAGGTTGGAACCCGGTGGGGCATCGGTTCGCGATGGGCCAGTACCAGTGTCCGGCTGGCAAGACTTTCGGCATCAGGGTAGGGTTTGCGTCGACCGGGAAACACCCGGCGCCGAGTGTTCCGGGGGCTGGACGCTCGATCGGTCGACAGCAAATCGTCGGCCGTGGCCATCATCTCCGCCGCGCGTGGCCCACCGGATGGACCCGCCGACGGCGCTCAAGGAGCCCCGATCGATGAAGCGAAACACCTCTCGAGCCCTCGTCGCCGTCCTCGCCGCAGCCCTTGCGCTCACCGGCGCCGTCTCGGTCGCGGCCAAGGATCACAGCGGCCAGGGCAAGTCGGCCACTCACGGCGCTCACGCCGGTGTCACGAAGGCGGGTGTGGTCAAGGCTTCGAGCCTGACGACCAAGGGCAACGCCTCCCACCCGGGCGGGATCTTCCGGGTCCTCGCGATCGTGAAGGCCGCGCCCGCGGATCGACCCGCGACCGTCGCCGCAATCGTCCATTTCGCGAGCGGTGACGTCCCCGCCGTCCTTACGCAAAGCGGTGGCGGCTCGGCGTATCACGCAAACGTGCCGGTTCCCGCTGCCGAGACGGCCCAGACCGTCCTGATCGACGCGACGGCGGTCGTCGCCGGAGTGACGCTGACGGCGACCGGCACCGGCAAGATCGTCATCGAAGACACGACCCAGGCCCCTCTGGCGCCGGCATCACCGGCCACCGCCGAATCGCCCGCCACGTGCACGTCGCCCGGAACGGACGAGTCCCCGGAAGCCAGTGACGCACCCGAGTCCCCTGAGGCCAGCGACGCCGCCGAGGCGCCCGAGGCCAGCGACGCGCCGGAGGCCAGCAAGGCCCCGGACGCCGCCGAGAATTCCGACGAGAATTCCGAGGATTGCCAGTCGAGTGATGGAGCGGGCATTCCGCTCTCGGCCGACACGATCGCCAAGATCGTCGCCTTCCTGCAGTCGCTCTTCGCCTGACCTTCGGCCCACCGGGCCGCAACCACCGCCGGCCCGACGCCCCCGTCATCGACGGGGGCGTCGTCGTTTTCGCGATCTGTCGCCGCGTAGAGCCGTCGAGCGGTCAGCTCCCGGCGTGCGGCTTCACCGGCTCGCCCGGCTCCGGGCCCGTGGCAACGGGCAGGTCGGTGCGACTCCAGTCGCTGTACGAGCCCGGGTAAAGGACCGGATCCGGCAGGCCGGCCAGCCGGAACGCAAAGGCGGTGTGGCAGGCGGTGACGCCGCTGCCGCATGAGACGACGACGGGCCGTTGCGCCGGCGCGACCGCACCCAGGCGCTCGGCGAGCGCCGTCGGAAGGAGGAAGCGTCCGTCGCTGTCCAGCGAGACACGAGCCGGGGCATTGATCGCGGAGGGGATATGACCCGGTCGTGGATCGACGGGTTCTGTTTCCCCGCGATAGCGCTCGGGCGCCCGGGCGTCTAGCAGGGCGACCTCGTCGAGGCGCTCGATCAGGGCCGGGCGATCGATCACACGGGACCAGGCCGGTGCGGGCGCCAGCGGCTCGCCGGCGGGGAACGTCACCCGATCCGTCGACAACGGCAATCCGGCGGCCCGCCACGCCTTGAGCCCGCCGTCTAGGAGGGCAACGTGCTCATGACCGAGGTTGTCGAGCATCCACCACAATCGGGCCGCGATCGTTCCCAGCGAGTCGTCGTACGCGACGACGAGATCCTCGCGCCCGATACCGAGCTCGGCCATCCGCGCGGCGAACGCCGCTGGGTCCGGCAGCGGATGGCGACCGGGTCCGGTCGGCGCGGCGAGGTCCCGATCGAGGTCGACGAAGATGGCCCCAGGCACGTGACCCTCGTCGTACTCCCGCCGACCACGCTCCGGTTCACCGACATACCAGCGGACATCGGCAATCCTGAGGGCCGGATCGCCGAGACGCGCGGCGAGCTCTTCGGCCGAGATGAGCATCATCGTCCGAGTATGGCGCGGCCGCGGAATTCCGGGAATTCCCGCTCGGTTCGAGCTTGCTGGTGCCTCGCTCCGACCGCGATCGGCCGTTGGCCCGTGCTATCCTGTCGCGCGGCGCAGCGCCCTCGGCGCACGCCCGGCCGGACCCGATTCCGGTCCCTCGCTCCGGCGTAGCTCAGTGGTAGAGCGGGCGGCTGTTAACCGCTTGGTCGTAGGTTCGAGTCCTACCGCCGGAGCCACTCTTCTCCCACCGTCCTCAGCGGCGCGAGTCGGGCGCGCCCCCCGATTGCACGGCGCGCGCTGGCGCTGCCGGAGGGCCGTTCGACCAGCGGCCATTCGACGCCATCGCCGCCTGGCGCCTCCGACGGGCGTCGAGGTAGAGGCTCATCAGGCGCCGGACCTCCTCGTCGTCGAGCAGCTCATCGGCCCTCAGGGCCATCTCCACCCGTCGAGACGGGAAGATCGTCTCCTCGGGTATCCGCTCGAAGTAATCGGCGGTATCGGACTCGCCCTCAACCTGCCTGAGGGCCCTGGCGAGCTTCGTGGCCGTCGCGAGCGATGGCCGTCGGTCGTGCAGGAGCAGCCTCGAGATCGTCGAGTGGTCGACGCCAGAAAGGGCGGCGAGCTGACGCTGGCTCATGCGACGCATTCGCATCTGCCGGCTGAGCCACAGGTTGAAGACGATCGCGCCGGCCCAGCCGCCGCCGACGCGTCCGAATTCGATGGCAACCGCGACGCTGGCCGGGGCCCGGTTCGTGACCGCAAGTCCGGCCACGATCCCCGCCGCAACGGGCTCCAGTTGTTCCGGCAGGCTCAGCCCGGTCATGTGCGGCACCCAGTCCGGCGCCGGCAACCGGGGAGCTTTCACCGATGGGCTGGCTGGCAAGACCGCGGCCATCTCGCGAACAGGCTGCGCCGCCCCGGCCCGAGCCGCCTCCGATGAGACGCTGTGGGCCGGCGCGGTCGAGGCGCCGTCAGGCAACGGAAGGGCCACCGGCAGCAGCGGGAACGATTCAAATGCGGGCTGGTCGACGAGACCCGGCTCGTCGGTTGCCGGCGTCGGCTCAGGGACCAGGGCATCGATTGGGGCGGGTACCGCCGGCTCATTCACGGACGGCACGTCCGTTGCGGTCGGCGCCGGTTCGGGGACAAGGGGAGAGTCGGTCGGTGGAACG
>Ga0209488_10002086_pt1 | contig 16771 bp, 13 predicted proteins | sample Rivendell_Oct201_8_FD_188349 | JGI IMG/M metagenome (GOLD analysis project Ga0209488, IMG submission 188349) | Vadose zone soil microbial communities from the Eel River Critical Zone Observatory, Northern California, USA -... | ecosystem: Environmental > Terrestrial > Soil > Vadose zone >... | reverse complement strand
AAGAATGCCCGCTACGTGATCGTGCCGGGCACCAAGGAGACGCACGGCCATTTCACCCATCTGCGCGCGGCGTTCTGGAAGGCGCACCTCGCCGGGTTCATGAAAGAGCTCGGGGAGTGATGAGCGCGTAGGGTGGGCAAGGCGCTGGTGCGGCCTATCCATCCGGCAAAGTCGATCGTGCGCCTTGCCCACCAGCTGAATCGACACGCGCGGTGCGTTTCGCGGTGGGCAAGGCGCACGATCGGTCTTTCGAGCGGCGAGACCGTGCCACCGCCCTTGCCCACCCTACAAAGCGGCCGCCGATCTGCGTCTCTATCACACCCCGAAGATCTTGCCGTAGCGCGTCTTGACCTCGTCGGCCATCTTCTCGACGCCCTCGGCGTCCTCGCGCATCAGCTTGATATCCGCGAGCTTGCGGACGCCTGGCTTCTCAACGGTCTGGGCGTGCGGGGAATACTGCCGGGCGTAGTCGACCAGCAGCTGCTGGCCCTCGCGCCCATGCAGCCAGCTGAAGAACAGGCGCGCGGCATTCGGATTGGGGGCGCCCTTGAACACCGTGCTGGGGCTGGTCGCCAGCGGCGTGCCCTCGGCCGGATAGAGCACATCGACCGGCTCGCCCGCCTCCTTGGCCTGGATCACCAGATAGCCCGCACCATCGATCATGATGGCGCGCTCGCCCAGCGCGATCTTTTTGGGCGTGTCGGTCGCTGACTGCACCTGCATGACGCGCTGCTTGGCGAGCTTCTCGAAATACTCCCAGCCGAGATCACGCGCGATCTGGAAGGTCGCATTCATGATCGTGCCGCTGTAGGCCGGATGCGCCTTGACCATCTTGCCCGCCCATTTGGGATCGAGCAGATCGGCGAAGCTCTTCGGCGCATCCTCGGCCTTCACCAGCTTGGTGTTGTAGCCGAACGGCGAGACCAGGACGCGCGTCGTGACATGCAGCGCCTCCGGATCGTAGAACCTCTTGTCATAGTTCTTGGCCACCTCCTCCGGCAGGTAGGACGCCAGCCAGCCGTTGCGCTTCCAGATGATGCAGTGCGCCTGATCGGCCGTGTTGACCACGTCGACGGCGCGGATGTTGCTGCGATATTCCTGGTCGATGCGCTGAAACACGCGCTCGGCGCCGGAACGTTCGACGCGCACGGCGATGCCGGGGAACCGCTGCTCGAAGGTGCGGCCGAAGCGCTCCGCGAGTTGCAGATCCATTGCGGTGTAGAAGACGAGCTTGCCTTCCTTCTTGGCCGCCTCGATCAGCGCAGGCGTGACCGGCTCGGGAGCCGGCGCCTGCGCGCGCAAGGGAGAAGCAAACACCGTGGCAGCGATCGCGCCCGAGCCCTTGAGGATAGAGCGCCGAGAGAGTTTTACCAAGGCTTGCCTCCGCTTTTTTAGTTTTAGTTCTGTCGAAGACGTCAATCGAAAGGCGGCCGTCAGACGCCGAACAGCTTGCTGTAGCGCGCCTTGATCGCTTCGCCTTCCTTCTCGACCGCGGCAGCATCTTCTTTCATGGTCTTGAATGTACCGAACGGCCGCCGTCCGTCGGTTTCCTTGATCTGCGGGTGCATCGATCGCAGCTTGCCCACGTCAACGACGAGCTGCTGGCACTCTCCAGTGAAACAGAAGAGCTGGAACAGCCGCGCCGCATTCGGGTTCGGCGCCTGCTTGAAGATCGCATTCGGACCGACCACAAGGGGCGTGCCTTCGACCGGATAGACGATCTCGACCGGCCCCTTCTTCTCCTTGATCTGCAGCAGGTTGTATTCGTTGCCATCGGCCATGACCGCGCGCTCGCCGAGATCGAGCTTCTTGGGCGGATCAGAGGCCGACTGCACCTGCATGACCCGCTGCTTCGCGAGCTTCTCGAAATAGTCCCAGCCGATATCGCGCGCCATCTGCTGGGTGGCGGTCATGATCGTTCCGCTATAGCCGGGATGCGCCTTGACGATCTTGCCGGCCCATTTCGGATCGAGCAGGTCGGCAAAGCTCTTGGGCACGTCTTCCGCCTTCACCAACTTGGTGTTGTAACCAATGAGGGAAAGATTCACGCGAAAGGCCGCATGCTGCCCATCCGGATCCTTGTGCTCATCCTTGTAGAACTTCGCGACATCCTCCGGCACGAACGCCTCGAGAATCCCCTCGCGCTTCCACACGATGAAATGAGCGGCGTCCGAGGAGTTGACGACGTCCACCGCATGAATGCGGCTCGAATATTCCTGGCCGATACGCTGGAACACCCGCTCGGCTCCAGAGCGCTCGACACGCACGGAGACGCCAGGGAACTTCGCTTCGAAGGCCTTGCCGATCCTCTCCGCGATCGGCAGGTCGATCGAGGTATAATAGATCACCTTGCCTTCCTTCTTGGCGGCCTCGATCAGCTGCGGCGTGATCGAACTTGCCGGGGGAGCAGCGGCCAGGACCTTGGCAGGCGTCACCAGCACACCCGCCGCCGCAACCGCGGACGATGCCTTGAGCACGTCGCGCCTCGACCATGTCGGCTTCTGCATTGCGTTTCTCCTTGTCCGTCTCGCTCCTAAGACCGCTTTCGCGCGGCACTATCCATTTAGCGCTCGGCAACGATCCGCCGGCATGTCGAGCCAGACGGCGGCGCCTTGCGGGATGTTCTCGGCCGCCCCCGCCACCACGCGGATCTGCGTGCCGTCCGCTGTCTCGACCATGTAGTCGCGGCTCGCGCCCAGGAACACCTGCCGCGTCACCGTGCCCGGTACTACGTTCTCCGGCTTGTCAGGCTTGCTGGCCCACAGCCGCACCGCATGCTGGCGGATCGCGACCGCGCCGTCGCTCCCTGGCACCAGCTTGCCGCCGGTGCAGCGCAAGGTGCAACCCGAAAACGAGAGATGGCTCTCGTCGAGCGCCTTGCCCTTAACCACGTTGCTCGAGCCGATGAAGCGCGCGACGAATTCCGAGCGCGGCCGATCATAAATTTCTTCCGGCGAGCCGGCCTGCTCGATCTTGCCCTGGTTCATCACCGCGATGACGTCGGCCGTCGTCATGGCTTCCGACTGGTCATGGGTGACGTAGACCGTCGTATAGCGATATTCGTCATGCAGACGGCGCACCTCGAAGCGCATCTCCTCGCGCAGATTAGCGTCGAGATTGCTCAATGGCTCATCGAGCAGCAGCGTCTCCGGCTCGACGATCAGCGCGCGCGCGAGCGCGACCCGCTGCTGCTGGCCGCCGGACAGCTCGCCCGGATAGCGGTCGGCGAGCTGCTGGAGATGGGTGGTGGCCAAGATACCGTTGAGCTTGCTCTTGATGGTCTCGCGATCGACCTTGCGCAGCTCGAGCCCATAGGCAACGTTCTGCGCCACCGTCATGTGCGGCCACAGCGCATAGCTCTGGAAGATCATCGACATATTGCGCCGCTCCGGCGGCAGGGTGCGGCTCGGCGAGGATATGACATGCTCGCCCACCCGAATCTCGCCGGCCGAGGGCTCGACGAAGCCGGCAATCAGCCGCAGGGTCGTGGTCTTGCCGCAGCCGGAAGGGCCGAGCAGGCACACCAGCCGCCCATGCTCGATGGTGAGCGATATATTGTCGACCACCGCCAGCGGGCCGTAGCGCTTGACCAGTCCTCGAAGTTCCACCGAAGCCACGCCGTTTCCTCCCCGCCCGGCTGCAACCGATTGCACCGGGGCGCCTTGCTATTGAACACCGAAACTGGCCGCCGCACTCCGTGACAGCTTGCCGCCACCCCGTAGCCTTGTTTACGGTTCTTTACGGTTCAGCCCGCCGATCACGTCCCGGTGAACGCCGGCTTGCGCTTCTCCATGAAGGCCCGCCGGCCCTCGGTATAGTCGTTGCTCTTGAAGCACTGCTCCACGAGCTCCGTGCACCGGGCTGGGTTGCGCTTGCTCTCGTCCCGCACCGTCTCGTTGGCGATGAATTTGGCGGCCTTGACGGTCAGCGGCGCGTTGCCGGCAATGGTCTCGGCATAGTTCTTCACATAGGCCTCGAGCTCGGCTTGCGGCACCACCCGGTTGACCAGCCCCATGACGCGCGCCTCGTCGGCATCGAATTGGCGCGCAGTGAAGAAGATCTCCTTGGCGAAGGAGAGCCCCACCAGATCCGAAAGCCGCTTCACGCCCGGAAAGGAATAGCCGAGCCCGAGCTTGGCGGCCGGAATTCCGAACTTTGAATTGTCGGAGCAGATGCGCAGGTCGCAGCACACCGCGAGCCCCAAGCCCCCGCCGATGCAATAGCCGCGGATCATCGCAATCGTCGGCTTACCAAACTCGTAGATCGACTCGTTCGCCTTGGCGACGGCTGCATTGTAAATTTTGGTGGCGTCCTGCGAGGCGCGCTCGCTCTCGAACTTCGAGATGTCGGCGCCGGACACGAACGACTTGCCGCCCGCGCCGGTGATCACCACCACCCGCACCTCGTCGTCGCGCGCGAACTCATCGAGAATCTCGGCCGTGCGCGACCACATCTCGAGCGACACGGCGTTGTGGCGCTCGGGATTGTTGAAGATCACGTAGCCGACGCTCCCGTCCTTGCGCGAGAGCATCTTGTCGGTCTTGGTCACATCATCCATCGTCGGTCTCCGCCGCGCTATGATCAGGATCAGATCGCGTTCGCCTTGCGCAAGGCTGCGATCTCGCCCGCCCTGAATCCGAATTCCTGGAGCACCTGATCGGTATGCTCGCCGAGCCCCGGCGGCCAGGACACGAGCTTGCTCGGTGTGCGCGACAGCGATATCGGCTGCCCAACAAGCTTCATCTCCTTGCCCTTCTTCTTGACCGGCTGCGCCATCTTGAGGTGCTCGACCTGTGGGTCGCCAAACATCTGGTCGATCGCGTAGATCGGGCCGCTCGGCACGCCCGCCTCGTTGAGCCGCTCGACCCAATCGGCGCTGGTGCGCTTGACCGTGTGCGCGTCGATCTCGGCATTGAGCGCATCGCGATTCTTCGAGCGCGCCGCCGAGGTCGCGTATTCGGGGCGTGTCATGAGATCGGGATCGCCAAGCGCGTGGCAGAAGCGCTCCCAGATCTTCTGGCCGGTCGACGCGATGTTGATGTGCCCGTCCGAGGTCTTGAACACGCCGGTCGGAATCGAGGTCGGATGATTGTTGCCGGCCTGCTGTGGCACCTCGCCTTTCACCAGCCAGCGCGCCGCCTGGAAATCGAGCATGAAGATCTGCGCCTGCAACAGCGAGGTCGTGATGTGCTGGCCTTTCTTTGATTTCTCGCGCTCGAGCAGCGCAACCAGAATGCCGAGCGCGCAGAACAGGCCAGCGCACAGGTCCGCGATCGGAATCCCGACCCGCACCGGTCCCTGCCCGGGCAGGCCGGTGATCGACATCAGGCCACCCATGCCCTGCGCGATCTGGTCAAAGCCCGGCCGGCCCGCATAGGGCCCGTCCTGGCCGAAGCCTGAGATGCTGCCGAGGATGATCTTGGGATTGACCTTGCTCAGCGACTTGTAGTCGATGCCGAGCCGCTTCTTCACGTCGGGTCGAAAGTTCTCGACCACCACGTCGGCCTTCTTCACCATACGAAGAAACGCCGCCAGCCCCTGCTTCGACTTCAGGTTCAGCGTGATGCTGCGCTTGTTGCGATGCAGGTTCTGGAAATCCGGACCCTCGCGCGGACCACCCGGCGGCTCTCCGGTCACGAGCTCGGGCGGCTGCTCGACCTTGATGACGTTGGCGCCCCAGTCGGCGAGCTGGCGCACGCAGGTCGGCCCCGACCGGACCTGGGTCAGGTCGAGAACGGTAAAGCGTTCGAGCGCGCGCGAAGCCCGTGGAGTCGGCATTTTCTGCACCTGTCGAGGCGATTTTTCGGGGCGTTTTCCCTGATCCCGGCGGGAGGCACCGGCGGCCCGACATTCCCCGATCTTGCGGGTGTTGTCTACCGCGGAACGGCACGCGGCATCGGGTCTTCTTGCGAGGGCAGGCCCCCTTCACTACCGTCAACATAATCGCCAAAGTCCATCCGTCCTGCGCGCTGCAAAGAAGTCAGCCCGCATGGCGCCAGCGCCACGGAGTCGACCCGTGATCCCGTCCGCCATGACCTCCTGCGCCTCGACGCTCGCCATCGCCGCGCTCACCGCCGCAACGCTCGCCATCACGCCTGCATCTGCACAAACAATGGCGGAGATCGCGGGCTATCAGGGGCCCGACCGCATGGAGCGCCTGATCGCAGGCGCCAGGAAGGAAGGCGTGCTCAGCGTCTACGGCTCATCCGTTTCGGAAGACATGAAGCCGATCTCCGACGCCTTCAAGGCCAAATACGGCATCGACTTCCAGTACTGGCGGGCGAGCTCGGAGAACCTGGTGCAGCGCACCGTGGTGGAGACGCGCGCGGGCCGCTGCCTGGTCGACGGCTTCGCGACGGTCGCCGCCGAGCTCGAGGCGCTGCATCGCGAAAAGCTGCTGCAGGCGGTCAAGACTCCGCTCACCGCCGGCCTGATGCCGCAAGCCTTGCGGCCGCATGGCGAGTGGGTGGCGAGCCGCCTCAACATCTTCTCAGCAGCCTACAACGCCAATCTGGTGAAGAAGGACGAGGTGCCCAAGAGCTACGAGGACCTCAAGCATCCGCGCTGGAAGGGGCGGCTCGCGGTCGAGGCCGACGATGGCGACTGGTTCGGCACCCTCGTCAGCAAGATGGGCGGCGACCAGGGCATTGCGTTGTTCCGTGACATCGTCCGTACCAATGGCATGCAGGTGCGCAAGGGCCACACGCTTCTGTCCAATCTCGTGGTCGCGGGCGAGATTCCGCTGGCGCTGACGACCTACAGCTACAAGCCCGAGCAGCAGAAGCGCGAAGGCGCCCCGATCGAGCCGCTCTATCTCGCTCCGGTGGTAGCGCTCGGCTATGGGCCCGCCGTCGCACGGTGCGCGCCGCATCCGCACGCCGCCGTGCTGTTCAACGAGTTCATGCTCGGCGAGGGCCAGGAGATTTTCGCCAAGCGCAACATGGCGGTGACCAATCCGAAAATCCCCTCGATGCCGCCCGGGCTCGAGATCACGCTGATCGATCCGGCCGACATGCTCGACAACCGGTCCAAATGGGACGAGCTTTGGGCGAGCACGGTGACCAAGCCCAGATAGCGCGATCGCCGCAGACACGGGGAGAGCATGCGCCTGCCAAACGTTTCTCGCTTCGGGTGCGCCATTGCGGCCGGCATTCTGCTCGCTGGCGCGGCACACGAGGCTGGCGCACGAGGGGACAAAGCGGCGCTGTTCAAGGACAAGACGGTGACCATCATGGTGGGTGCCGCTCCCGGCGGCGGCCTCGACACTTATGCGCGCCTCCTTTCGCGCCACATGCAAAAGCACATCCCCGGCAATCCGATTGTCATCGTCTCCAATCAGCCGGGTGCCGGCGGCGGCATCGTGGCGCGCAGTCTCTATTCGACCGCGCCCAAGGACGGTACCGCCATCGGGCTGGTGTTCCCGAGCGTGCTGATCGATCCGCTCTACAGCGACGCCGCACGGCCGTTCGACGCCAACCAGTTCCGCTACATCGGCAATGCCAATCCTGAGACACCGATCTGCTTTCTGCGCCAGGATGCCCCGGTCAAGACGCTCGGCGACGTCCTGACGACCGAGGTGGTGCTGGGCGGCACGACGCCCGGCAGCCCGCTCGTCGACTTCCCCAACGTGACCAAAAGTCTGCTCGGGGCGAAATGGCGGCTCATTCCGGGCTATCGCGCAACGCGCGACGTGCTGCATGCAGTCGAGAGCCGCGAGGTTCAAGGCATCTGTGGCGTCGGCTGGGCGACCATCAAGGTGGCTGTCCCGCAGACACTCGCGGGCGGCGGCTTCGGGCGGGTATTCGCGCAGGAGGACAATCGCGGCCGTCCCGACCTCAATGCCGCGAGCGTCCCGCTCATGACCTCGCTGGCGAAAGAGCCCGCCACCCGCGCGGTGTTGGAATTTCTGTACGAGCAGAACGCGATCAGCCGACCGTTCATTCTGCCGCCAGGCATCGCCGACGACCGCCTGGCCGCGCTACGCGAGGCCTTCATGGCAACCACCCGCGATCCGGAGCTACAGGCGGAAGCCAGGAAGATGCAGATCGATGTCGAGCCCATTACGGGCGCCGAGGTGCAGGACATCGTGCGCCGTCTCTACGACACGCCGGCGCCGGTGGCGACGCAGCTCAAGCGGCTCCTTGACCGCAAGTGATTACGCTTTGAATTGTCATTAGGTCCGATGATCTTCATCGTGTTCGTCGTAGTCAGAACGCTCGATGATTATTTTTGCAATAATCAACACCAAGATGAGCCCGAGGGTGAAAATTACGATTGTCATTTGATAAGTTATAACATGCTATTAGCTGCGCTTGTCAGCCTCTTTGCGCGCGGGGCCATTCTTTCTTGGTAATCGCCTTTGCATGTGGTCCGCGCCTTTGCCCATCGCTACAGGCGATTGTGGCGCTAACCCTTGTACCCGCTCAGGTCGGTTTCGTCGTGCTCGGCGCAGCAGGGATCATCGGCCGTGCCATGCAGGCGGCACCAGGAGCGCACCAGATAGTTGAACACGTTGGTGTAGAGGTCCTGCCTGCTGCCGCGCTTGTTCTTGGCCTTGAGGTCTTCGCCTTCGGCGACGAATTTCGGCCCGCCCGCCCACTCGGCCATGAGCTGGACACGGCAAGCGCGCTCAAGCTTGAGCGCGATCCACACCGCCTCCTCGATGCTGCGCCCGGCCGTGACGATGCCGTGGTTGCGCAGGATGAGCGCGCCGTGCTGGCCGAGGCAGCGCGCCACCGACTTGCCGCGCTCCTGGCTGACGATGAGATCCGAGGTCTCGGAGAAGATCGGCAGCTGCTTGTAGAAGTAGCCGGCCTCGTTGTTGACCGGCACCAGCTCACGCCCGAGCGAGGAGAACGCAACAGCATGCGGCGCATGCGTGTGAACGACGCATTGGATGTCCGAGCGTGCGCGCAAGACTTCCGAATGGATGAAGACCTCGTTGTGGCGCGGCATGGTGCCGCCGACCTTCTGGCCGTCGAGATCGACCGTGATGATGTTGTCGAGCGTCATCTCGTCGAGCCCGATGGTGGCGGGCTTCATCAGAAAGCGACCTGGGTCGTCCGGCAGCCGCACGGTCACGTGGCCGGCAACGAAATCGCCCTGATCCTGGCTGGTAAGAACGCGACCGGCATTAGTGAGCTTTCGCCTGAGCGCCTCGGTCATTGTGCGTGTTTCCTCGATGGTACCTCTTAGCGCCCGCCTCTTAGCACCCGTCTTGCCGCGCCCTGCCAACTTTACTAGCCTTTCCAAAACAACATGCGAAGCCGGGATCGCAAGACCCATGCGCGCAGCCAGGAGACGCGTATCCGCCGCCCTGTTGGCGTGCGCATCGTTGGTTGTGGCAACTCCGGCGGCCTTCGCGCAGTCGCGCACGCTGGCGGAGATCGCGGACTATCAGGGGCCGGACCGGCTGGCGAAGCTGATCGAAGGCGCCCGCAAGGAGGGCTCGCTCTCCCTTTACACCTCGCGCGTGGCGGAGGACACGGCGCCGGTCATCGAGGCGTTCACCAGGAAATACGGCGTCGAGGTGCAGGTCTGGCGCGGCAGCAACCGGGCCGTGCTGCAGCGGGTCGTGCAGGAACGCCGTGCCGGACGGTGCGCAGCCGACGTCATCTCCTCCGGCACGCCGGCGCTCGAGCCGCTGCATCGCGAGCAGCTGCTGCAGGCGGTGCGCTCACCTACGCTGGCGGAGTTGATGCCGCAGGCGTTGAGCCCGCATGGCGAATGGGCCGGCATCAATATCAACATCATCTCAGCCGCCTACAACACCAACCTGGTGCGCCCAAACGAGGTGCCCAAGAGCTACGCCGATCTCAAGGATCCGCGTTGGAAGGGCCGGCTCGCCATCGAAGCCGACGACGTGGACTGGTTTGCGGCGGTGATCGGCAAGCTCGGTGAAGCGGCCGGCCTGCAGCTGTTTCGCGACATCATCCGCACCAACGGCGTGTCCACGCGCACGGGCCACACGCTCATCGCCAACATGGTGGCGGCCGGCGAGATACCGCTTGCGCTCACGGTCTACAGCTACAAGCCCGACCAGCTGGCGCGGGCGGGCGCGCCGATCCGAACGCTCTATCTTGCACCAGTCATTGCGCTCGCGACCGGGGTTTCGGTCACCCGCTGCGCGACCCGGCCGCACGCGGCGCTGCTGTTTTATGAGTTCATGCTGCGCGACGGCCAGGAAATCCTGGCCAGGCGCGACATCGCGCCGACCAATCAGAAGGTCAAGCCGCTGCCGGAAGGCCTCGAGATCACGATGATGGACCCGGACGAGATGCTCGACCATGGCGCCAAATGGTCGGAGCTTTGGCACAAGACCGTCATCAGGCCGCAATAGCTGCGCGGCATGAGGCAGGCACAACCGAGCAATCGAGGCGAACGGCCAGCACGCAAAGCTCAATCATCACAAAGCCATAAAGCCATCATGAAGAGAGCGGGTTTCACCTTTCGGGCTTAGTCTCTTGCCCCAGTTTGAGTCCGACGCGCCTTATCGAGTATGCTGCGGATGGGGGGAGCGAAAACCTGGACAAACCGGCATGACCGCTTCGCGTCTCATCACGTTGCACCGAAACCTGCTGGCGCTGCTGATCGCGTTCGCCATCGGCACGGGCGCCGCATTCGCGCAAGGCCGACCACAACGCCAGGCGCAGGGCCCGGGTGAAACCCAGCAACAGCAGCAGCAAGCTCCCGGCCAAAGCGTCCTGCGCCTGCTGCCGCCGGACTCGGTCACCCAACATTCGATCGAGACCGCATGGGGCAAGGTCGATTATTCCGCAACCGCGGGCACGCTCTCGCTGATCGACCAATCGGGTGAACGCATTGCGGCGATCTTCTATACCGCCTATGCGGCGAAAAACGCCGATGCGGCGAAGCGGCCGGTTACCTTTGTGTTCAACGGCGGGCCGGGCGCGGCCTCGGCCTATCTGCATCTCGGGCTGGTCGGGCCACGCATCGTCGATTTCGGGCCCGGCAATCGCGACGCGACCGCACGCCTGCAGGATAATCCGCATACCTGGCTGCCGTTCACCGATCTGGTGATGATCGATCCGGTGGGCTCGGGATGGAGCCGGCCGGCCAAGCCCGACGGCGCCAATGGATTCTACGGCGTTCGCCGCGACGCCGAGGCGATCGCTAAGATCATTGCGCTCTATGTGGCCAACAACCAGCGCTCCGCGTCACCCAAATATCTCCTGGGCGAGAGCTATGGCGGCTTCCGGGCCGCCAAGGTGGCGCAGGCGCTCAGGCACGACCAGGGCATCAGCATATCGGGAATCATGATGGTGTCGCCGCTGGTCGAAAGCGGGCTGATCTTCGGCGGCACCCGGTTTGCGCTCGGGGCGGCGCTGCAGCTGCCTTCGCTCGCCGCCGCCGAGCTCGAGCGCAAGGGCGAATTCAGCCAGGAGCGGATCGCCGAGGCCGAGCACTTCGCGCTCACGGAGTATCTCTCGACGCTGGCCGGCGCGCCTCCCAAGGGCGATGCTGCACGCGCCTTCTATGCCCGCGTTGCCGACATGACCGGCCTGCCGGTCGAGCTCATCATCCAGTCACGCGGCTTCATCCGCGACGCCTATGTGAAGAATCTGCGCTCCAAGGAGCGCAAGATCGTGAGCCGCTATGACGCGACCTTCACGGCCGACGATCCGTTCCCCGATCAGCAGACCTCACGCGGCCCTGATCCGCTGCTCGACGGCATGACGCGCGCCTACGGCTCGGCCTTCGCGACCTATGCCCGCGAGGAGCTGGGCTTCAAGACCGAAATGACCTATGTGCTGCTCGCGAACGATATTGCCGGCAAATGGGACTGGGGCGAAGGCGGCGGGCGCGCGACCGCCAGCGTCAGCGAAGATATCCGCGAGTTATTGGCACTTGATCCTGGATTCCGCCTGATGATCGCGCACGGCTACAGCGACATGGTAACACCTTACTCGGTCAGCCGGTACATGCTCGATCATCTTCCCGCAATTGGCGACCCGACGCGCGCAGGGCTGCGCAACTATCGCGGCGGGCACATGTTCTATATCGACGCCAACTCGCGCCGCGCATTCAGCACCGATGCCAAGGCATTTTACGATGGCGAGCCATGACAACAGGCAACGGTCACGACACCACGCCCGACGGACGGGATCAGTTCATCCCAGTTCGCAAGTGCGACATTCTGGATGCGCTGGTCGACAATGGCCAGCTCGGCGACGATACGCTCAGGGCGCAGTTTCGCCAGGTGTGCCGCATGCTGGGCGCGATTTTCCATTATGAATATTTCGAGCGCCTCGAAGCCTTGCGCCGGGACTATTACTACTTCGATCCCGTGCTCGACCCGCGGGCGCGCTTCGACGCTGCGTCCCTGGAACGCTCCTATGGCCAACTGATCGATTCCTTCACGGCCGTGCTCAAGGGCGCCAATTTTGTCGAAGTGTCGCACGAAGAAGTCGAACGAAGCCACCGTGAGGACGTGCTTGTACGAGTGTCGCTGCGGGCCCCGGTCGAGGAGTTCCGCGAGGTGCGGTTCTTCCGCCGCGGCCATCACCAGGAGAGTTTCGAAATCCCGCGGTGGTTCGGGCTTCGCCGGCGGAAAGTCGAGGCCATGGTCTACGACGACGTTGTGCTGATGGTGGCGATGAAGTCGGAAGCCGACCTCGGCGCCAAAGCGAGCAAGAAGCGGCGCGCCCAACGCAAGAGCAGGGCGGGTTCGGTGCTCATCAAGTACTTCCGCGATATCGCGAGCGCGGATCTCAACGCGCTGTTCCCCAATGTCGAGGTCGTCATGAGCGGCTTTGACAAGCTGATGCTTGGCGTGCCTGCGCTCGCCGGCGGCGTCCCGATCCTGATCAACCTCTGGTCGACCATCACCGTCCTGTTCCTGGTCGTTGGCTTTTATCTTGGCGTTTCCGCCGCGGTGGAGGAAAGCCAGCTCAAGACCGCGCTGGCCGCCGTCAGCGGCCTCGTCGCGCTCGGTGGCTTCATCATGACGCAATGGGTCAAATACCAGCGCCAGTCGCTCAAGCACCAGAAGGTGCTCGCCGACAACGTCTACTATCGCAACATCAACAACAACGCCGGCATCTTCGACTACATCATCGGCGCCGCCGAGGAGCAGGAATGCAAGGAGGCGTTCCTGGCCTACTATTTCCTGAGCACATCACCCACGCCTCTGACCGAGGCGGAGCTCGACCAGCGCATCGAGAAATGGCTTGCGGACAAGTTCACGATCGACATCGATTTCGAGGTCGACGACGCGCTGGCGAAGCTCGACCGGCTTGAATTGCTCAGGCGCGACGGCGATCGGCTCTCGGTGCCGCCGCCCGCAGACGCGCTGGTGCGGCTCGACTACCATTGGGACAATTATTTTCAGTACAACGTCCCGACCCCGCAGGCGGCAGCAGCGGCCAGCGCGTGAGCTGCCCGACTATTTTCTCTTAGAATGGCCACAAGCACCCGTTCGTCCCCGCGAAAGCGGGGACCCAGGGTCACTTGCTCCGATTCCTGAATGTGTCGCCTCTGGCCCCCGCTTTCGCGGGGACGAACGGTGAAGATCTACGCCGTCCCGGTGCATTCCAGAATATCGAAGCCGACATTGCGATCGACCAGGTAGATCAGCCCGCGATCGTCGAGCGCCACGTCGTTGCTCTGCGGCGCACGCCGCCCGGTCACCGGCTCCGGGATGAAGTGCCCGATCTCGCGCGGCGCCAGCGGATCGGCGACATCGATGATGCGCAAGCCGCCGCTGAACCAGACCGCGTGCACGATCGTTCCGCTCATGCGCTCGCAGAACTGGTGCGCGCCGAAGCGCGCGCCACTGACGCGGCTGAAGGGTGAATCCATCTCGCTGACCTGGAACTGGCCGACCGGCCTGATCGCCGCCGGGTCGGTGACGTCGAACGTGAGAATGCAGGCATGCGCGCGCCCGCGCCGTGCGCTCTCCTCATCCGCGCTCTGCGCCTGATCTTCCTCATCGATCGCAAGCGCAATGCGGCGGCCCTTGACAGGCTCCTTCACCGGCATCGCAGTGTGCGTCGGCTCCGGGAACAGCGGATGATAGTTGTAGTTGCCGACGCTTTTGGGCTTCGACAGGTCGGAGACATCCACGATCCAGAAGCCGCCGTGCCAGCAGCTCGCCCACATCTCGTTGCCGAAGCGCAGCGCATGGTGCAGCCGATGCTGCCGGCCCGGCCAGGTCGGCGTCTCGCCACCCGCTATGTGCTGGCCCGGCATCCACCAGCGGCCCACTTCAGCGGGGCGCTTGGGATCGGCGATGTCGTAGATGACCAGGATGTTGCCGACATAGCCCTGCATCTCGGTCGAGATATAGGCGTAACGCTCGTCCATGTCGAAGCGATGCACGCCGATGCCGCCGGTGCGCTGATGCACGATCTCGTGCGGCTGCGACGGCGTCGAGACGTCATAGATCTTGAAGCCGCCATTGTGATAGCCGCGCTTGGCTTCGGCCTCGATCTCGGCAACATCCGCCTCGCTCACGCGCAGGCGAACCGCCAGCTCGCCGTGTGTCGGCTCGCGCCCGAGCGCCGTGGCCAGCTCGCGCCGCACCTTCGGCAGCTCGTCTGCCCGCCGCCCGACCGCGGTCGGATTGCGCTCGTGATTGACGATCATGATGTCGCCCGCGACCCGCACCTTGTGGCTGTGCGACGTCTGGTCGTCGAGCGTGATGGTCGCCACCACGCGCGGGTTTCCGGGATCGGCGATGTCGATGATCGAGGTACCGAGATGGTTCTTGTTCGGGATATGCCCCACGTAGGCAAAGCGGCCCGCGACCGTCACCTGCCCGGCGCCGGGCAGATCGAGATGGCCAAGGCGACGCACATTGCGGGCAAGCGGCGAAGGCTGGCGTTCAACGACGTTCATGGTCACCTCAGTCCGAATCAATTGGGCTCATGGCCGCTAAGACTGACCGGAGCAGCGCCTCGCATGAGTGCTCTGTTCCTCAGCATGAGGCCGATTGAGTTCGTCATACGCCTACGGCAGCAGTCGGATCAATCCAAAGTCGCGCCGGACGCCTTCACGATGGCGGTCCATTTCGGGATCTCGGCCTTGATGTAGGCGGTGAACTGCTCGGGCGTGTTGCCCACGATATCGACGCCGAGATCGCCGAGCGACTTGCGCACTGCCGCATCCGCAAGTGCCGCCACGGTCGCGCGATGCAGCGTCGCGATCACGTCCTTCGGGGTGCGCGAGGGCGCGACCAGACCGTGCCAGGTGGTGGCATCGAAGCCCTTGAGGCCAAGCTCATCGACGGTGGCAAGCTCGGGGAACACCGCCGTGCGCTTGAGCGTGGTGACGGCGAGCGCCCGCACCTGTCCGCTCTGGATATGCGGCACGACCGACGCCGCGGTCGCAAACATCATCTGCACGTGGCCCGCGATCACGTCCTGCAGCGCCGGCGCCGCGCCCTTGTAGGGCACATGCACGATGTCGATCTTGGCCTCCGCCTTGAACAGCTCGGCGGCGAGATGCGCGGCCGCGCCATGGCCCGAGGAGGCATAGTTGACCTTGCCCGGATTGGCCTTGGCGTGCGCGATCAGCTCCGCCATGGTGCGCACCGGCAGCTGCGGATTGACCACCAGGATATTGGCCTGCGAGCCGATCAGGCTGATCGGCGCGAAGTCGGCCTCCGGATCGAAATTGACCTTCTTGTAGAGCGCCGCGTTGGTGGCAAGGATGCTGTTGTTGCCCATCAGGAGCGTGTGCCCGTCGGCGGGCGCGCGCGCGACCTGCTCGGCCGCGACATTGCCGCCGGCGCCCGGCCGGTTCTCAATGATGAACGGCTGGCCCAGGAGCTGCTCGAGCTTCTTGCCAACGATGCGCGAGAGCACGTCGCTCGGCCCGCCGGGCGTGAAGGCCACCGCCAGCGTGACCGGCCGCACTGGATAGTCCGCTGCCAATACCGCCGGTATCGAGGTCGGCGCACAGATCAGCGCCGCGACGCCAGCAACCAGTAATGTCGTTATTCTTGGCATCAGGATTCTCCGCTTGGCCGGCAACGGCCGAATGATCATGCGGGGATATTATGGCGCCTCTGCCCCTACGGCTACCGGGTCAAAGCCCACATAGGTCATCTCGCCGGCAATCTCTCCCAAGCTGCGTCTGTCATGGCGCTGATCGAGACCGGGCAAGGGCTCATAGTTTGAAAGGGCGCATTGTCCACGGAAGTACGTTTGCATGCCCCCATGTCAGCGAACTCGTCCACTCTTCAACAGATACTTTTGGAATATAGAAGGAGGTTGGCCTACAATCACGAAGCCTCATGGCAAACGTCGTATTTACATAGGCGGCGAGCGTTCCCCCTCCCTGCCAAAGTTTGTACGGCCCAAACCTTATTCCGAAAAGGACCAAACTCGCCGATACTGCCTCAATGCATCTGAGCACTGAAGCTGCAGCAAAGTGATCCGTTCGATCGTGCTTCGTCTTATTGTAAGCATCGTACCAAGGGATGGTCTTAGTAGTGCCCCCCTCCTTTGACCAATTCAGAAAGGGCCTAATTTCTGGTAAGTCCTTATAGCGGGGCACCAAAATTTCGTATTCCTTTAAATAGAGCGGCTCGCAAAGATCAACATAGTCGTTCGTCGTGAACCCATTCCGCGGTACTGGCTTTCCGGCGAGCACCAGATAATGTTTCCACTGCGCCTCAACCTCAGTACATGCAAGAATAAGAAGCTCTCGGGCTTTATGGCTGTGCACGTTCAAACTGCTCGCAGTTGGCTCGACATAAAGCAACAATTGTTCCAGTCGTTCAACCAAAAGAAATAGTACCTGTTCC
>Ga0209488_10002085_pt1 | contig 16779 bp, 13 predicted proteins | sample Rivendell_Oct201_8_FD_188349 | JGI IMG/M metagenome (GOLD analysis project Ga0209488, IMG submission 188349) | Vadose zone soil microbial communities from the Eel River Critical Zone Observatory, Northern California, USA -... | ecosystem: Environmental > Terrestrial > Soil > Vadose zone >... | reverse complement strand
CATGGTCGACCGAGCTTACATCAAGGCGACGGGGGTACAGGGCATCTATCCGATGATGTACTACAGCCACAATCTGCATTTCATCGCCATGTGCTCCGCGATGAATGGCAACTATGCCGAAGCTAAGAAGAATGCGGACATGCTTGCCGAACACGTTGGACCAGCCGTGAAGATGATGCCTCCGCTCGAGGGCTTTATGACCGTGCCGCTGGCGGTGGAGATGCGATTCCACCGCTGGAATAACATTATGCAAACACCGCAGCCCGATCCGGCTATGAAGACTACTACCGTTTTCTGGCACTTCGCGCGCGGTATGGCTCTTGCCAGCACGGGAAAGGTAAGCGACGCCGAGGCGGAGTACAAGATCGTATCGGACGCTGAAGAAGCTACGCCCCCGGACGTGATTTTTGCCATGCCGGTCAATAACAAGGCCAAGGACATCATGAAAGTCGCGAAAGATGTGCTAGGGGCCGAGATCGCGCTGGCGAAAAAAGACAAGGCCGGAGCGATTGCGATGTTTCGGCAGGCCGTCGCGATTCAGGACACACTCAAGTATGGCGAACCGCCCGACTGGTTCTTTCCGGTCCGCGAACCTCTCGGTGCCGCTCTGCTGATGAACGGGGATGCACCCGGAGCTGAAAAGGTGTTTCGCGAAGATCTCGAGCGCAATCCGCGGAATCCGCGTTCGCTGTTCGGCTTGCATCAATCTTTGATGGAGCAGAAGCGCGACTACGACGCGGGCTTCATCCAGAAGCAGTTCGACTCTTCATGGAAGGGCGGAAGCGGCGCATTGAAGCTGGAAGATCTAGTGTAAGGGAAAGAGCGGCTCGCGTAGGGACAGCCGCCCTTCGACAAGCTCAGGGCAGGCTCCCGGCTGTCCCTACGTGAGTCTTTCCCGCCTATAATCTTTTCCGATGGCCGCCGCTGCTAAAGACCTCGAAAAAAAGATCGAAGCTCTCCGCGACAAGATTCGCCGCCACGAACATCTTTACTACGTTCTCGATCAGCCGGAAATCAGCGACACCGACTTTGACGCGCTCATGCAGGAGTTGCAGCAGCTCGAAGCTGAGCATCCCACTCTAATTACGCCCGACTCTCCGACCCAGCGGGTGGGCGGCAAACCGCGTGAAGGATTTGTCAAGACGCGGCACTCCTCGCCGATGTTGTCACTCGACAATACTTACAGCGAGGAAGAATTGCGGGCGTGGGAACGGCGTGTACACGAGCTGAGCGGCCGCAAAGATGTGGACTACGTCTGCGAGCTCAAGCTGGACGGCATGTCTTTAGCCCTGGTTTATGAAGATGGGCGTCTGGTGCGCGGGGTAACTCGCGGCGATGGCACGGTCGGAGAAGATGTCACGCTCAACGTGCGCACGGTGCGTTCGGTCCCGCTTTCCATCCCCAAAGAAAAGTTGACGAAGGCGGGCATCCCGGCGGATTTCGAGGTCCGTGGCGAACTGCTGATGCCTCTCTCCTCATTCAAGAAGATGAATGACGATCGCGAGGCCAAGGGGCTTTCTTTGTTCGCGAATCCTCGAAATGCCACGGCAGGTACGGTGCGGCAGCTCGAATCGCGAGTGACTGCGGAGCGTCGCCTAGATTTCTTTTCTTATGTGTTGCTGCAAAACGGCCGCACGTACTTCGAGCGGCACTCCGAAGCTTTGAATGCACTCGATGCGGCGGGATTCAAAGTTAATCCACACCGCAAGCTGATTCACAGCATGGAGGACGTCTGGGCGTTCATCCAGCAGTGGGAGGGCAAGCGCGATTCCCTGCCTTATGAGATCGACGGCATTGTGGTGAAAGTGGATCGTACCGCGCTACAGAACGAACTCGGCTTCACCGGCAAAGCGCCGCGCTGGGCCATTGCTTATAAGTATGCGGCGCGCGCCGGCATCACCCAGTTGGAAGACATTCGCGTACAAGTCGGACGTACCGGCAAGCTCACGCCCGTCGCCATGCTGAAACCGGTTCTGATCGGCGGCACAACCGTGCGCAACGCTACGCTGCACAACATGGACGAAATCGATCGCCTGGGCGTGAAGATCGGCGATTGGGTGCAGGTGGAGCGGGGCGGCGACGTAATCCCGAAAGTTGCGAAGGTTATCGAAGACAAAGATCACCCGCGCGGACACAAGAGTTTTCACATGCCCGAGACGTGCCCGGTTTGCGGAACGAAAGTTGTCCGCGCCGAGGGCGAGGCCGACCACCGTTGCGTCAACGCGAATTGCCCGGCGAAATTACGCGAGACCATCCTGCATTTTGCCTCCCGCGGAATCATGAACATCGATGGCATGGGCGACGTGCTGGTGACCCAACTCACCGACCGCGGCTTGGTGAAGAACGTTGCAGACATCTACAAACTCACGAAAAAAGATCTGCTCAGCCTGGAACGCTTCGCCGACAAGTCGGCGCAGAACATCCTCGATGAGATTGAAGCGTCGAAGAAGTTGCCGCTGGAGCGGGTTATCTACGGGATGGGCATTCGCTTCGTGGGCGAGCGCACGGCGCAATTTCTAGCCGAGCATTTCGGATCGATGGAAGCTCTGGAGCGGGCCTCGCTGGAGGAATTGCAGGATGTGAACGAAGTGGGCCCGCGGATCGCCGAAAGCATCGTGGAGTTCTTCAGCATCGCAGCCAATCGCAAGTTGGTCGAGCGCCTGCGCGAGGCTGGGCTCACCCTCACCGGACAGAAGAAGCAGCGTGGAACAAAGCTTGCCGGAAAGACATTTGTGTTGACAGGCACGCTGGCGCATTTCACCCGCGATGAAGCCAAGAAGATGATTGAAGATGCTGGCGGGAAAGTAACCGGTTCGGTCAGCAAGAAGACTGACTACGTCGTTGCGGGGGCCGATGCAGGCTCGAAGCTGGACAAGGCCAATCAGCTTGGGGTGAAGGTGATCGACGAGAAAGAAATGGAAAAGCTAGCCAGCTGATAACTTAAGCGCCTCCCTCATCCTCTTCCAAGTTTCCTCCAGCGTCTCCGGCAGAATGCGCGTTTCGCACACGACCGACACGAAGTTCGCATCGGCAACCCAGCGCGGCAGGACGTGCATGTGAATGTGTCCGGCGATGCCGGCGCCAGCGGCTTTGCCGATGTTCATGCCCAGGTTGATGCCGTCGGGATGGTAGAGTTCGCGCAGCACAGACTCCATCCGTTGCGAAAGCCGCATTAATTCTGTCGCCGCTTCCACGGGCAGTTTTTGCAGTTCATCCAAGTGCACGTAGGGAACAATCATCACGTGGCCCGGCGTGTAGGGATATGCGTTCAAAATGACGAAACAGTGCTCGCCGCGATGCACGATGAGCGTTTTCGCATCGTCGCCAGCCTTCACCGCGTCGCAAAAGACGCAGCCAACCGCTTTCTCAGCAGTCGAGACATAGGCGTAACGCCACGGCGTCCAGAGGTAGTCCATAGCAAGGGGCAGGGTAGCAGATGGGCGCTGTCAGTGGGAAACTTGCCGAGGATTGGTCTCGCCTTCGCTGCGCCCTGGATCGGCCACACAGAATCGGCGACCGCCAAACTGCTCTCAATACTTCGGCACCTTCGGGTCCACACGCTCGGCCCAGGCATTAATTCCGCCAGCCAGGTTATGGACTTTCGTAAATCCGGCCTGTCGCAAAAATTCCACCGCCTTCGCACTCCGGCCGCCCATTTTGCAATGAGCTACGATCTCGCGGCTTGAATCCAGTTCGTGCACGCGACTCGGCAGATCGTTCAGCGGAATAAGGTGTCCGCCGAGATTGCAGATCTGGTATTCGTTCGGCTCGCGCACATCGAGAATAAAAAGATCGTCGCCCGCATCCAGACGGCGCTTGAGTTCCTCAACTTGCATGTCGGAAGTTGCACTGGCCACTGATTTTTCCTCTCCACGAATGCCGCAAAACTCGTTGTAGTCTATCAGCTCGGTCACCGTGGGATGGGTGCCGCAAACCGGGCAAGCCGGATTTTTGCGCAGTTTGAGTTCGCGAAACTTCATGCCCAGCGCGTCAATCAGCAACAGCCGTCCGATAAGCGGATCGCCTACCCCGAGAATTAACTTGATCACTTCGGTGGCCTGCATCACCCCCACCAACCCCGGGAGAATACCGAGCACTCCGCCTTCCGCGCAGGAAGGAACCACTCCCGGCGGTGGCGGTTCGGGATAGAGGCAGCGGTAGCACGGGCCTTCTTCCGTGGCAAATACGCTTGCCTGCCCTTCGAAGCGAAAGATCGAACCATAAACATTCGGCTTGCCGGTGAGCACGCACGCATCGTTTACCAGGTAGCGGGTAGGAAAATTATCCGTGCCATCGGCGATGATGTCGAAGTCGCGGAAAAGTTCCAGCGCATTCTCGCTGCTCAGCCGCAGGTCAAAAGTCTTCAGATTCAGGAAGGGATTGATCGCCTTCAGCTTGTCGGCCGCCGAATCCAGCTTCTTGCGTCCCACATCCGCCGTCGAGTGGATAATCTGCCGCTGCAAGTTGGTGTAGTCGACCACGTCGAAGTCGACCAGGCCCAGCGTTCCCACGCCGGCGGCCGCCAGGTAGAGCGCCAGCGGTGACCCCAGGCCTCCAGTACCGATACACAACACGCGCGCCGCCTTCAGCTTCTTCTGCCCCTCCATCCCTACCTCGGGCATGATCAGGTGGCGCGAGTAGCGCAGGATTTCGTCCTTGCTCAAAGTCACTGGAATTTCGGTTGTGATCGTGGCCATAGAATCCTCGGTTGATTTTCGATTTAGGGTTCCCTGATCGCTGAGTCTTGGCAACCACGGAACAGGGCACTAACAGCAGGAAGGGCAATGCGAACAACAGCGATTTGTGGCGGCAAGCTTCATTCTTCAACCCTGAAATTCTCTGATGCGAAATTCCGGGTTATACCGCGCCACCAGCGATCGAAGGTACGATTGAAATGTTATCACTATCCTTCAGCGCAGTCGCCTCTTTCTGCAGGTAGCGGATGTCCTCATCGTTGATGTACAGGTTTACGAACGCGCGCAGTTTGCCCTCGTCCGTATAAAGATGCTTTCGCAGATCGGGATGCTGGGCCACCAAGGCTGTCATGGCTTCGCCCACCGTACCGCCCGGCACTTCGACAGTCGCCTGTTTCCCCACATATTGCCGCAAGGGAGTTGGAATGTGAATTTTGCTCATCGCTTAACTATAAAGGATGCGCGGGGATTCAGAACGATTCAAGGCTGGTTGGTGGCCGCAGATCTACCAACTAAGGTCAGGCCGGACCCTTACCAGTCACTTCTTCCCCGCGCCTTCCGCCCCTACAATCACTGCGGAGATAATTGTCATGACGATTTTTGATCCAGCTCGCGGCCGAATTATTGATGGTGGAGGCGGCCGCGGCATCCTTCGCTTAGCCGCGTTGGGCATTGCCGCATTCTTTTTAGTGATCCTGTTTTTCAATTCGGTGACCAGGGTCGCGACGGGCCGCGTCGGCGTCCTCACTCTCTTTGGAAGAGTCACGGGTGAGACGCTGGGAGAAGGCATTCACGTCATCAATCCGTTGAAGACCAACAACGAGATGTCGATCCAAACCCAGACCATCAAGGAATCCGCGAACGTTCCGTCGAGCGAGGGGCTGATGATGAGTCTCGATACCTCCCTCATTTACCATCTCAATCCGGAGCGTGCCGCCGACGTCTTTCAGAAGATCGGCGCCGACTACGAGAATGTGGTGGTCGAGCCCACGCTCCGCTCCGCCATTCGTGAAGCCACCGCCTCCCACAGCGCGAACGCCCTCTACACAGGCGAACGCGAAATGGTGGCCAAGCAGGTATATGATCAGCTCACCGCTGAGTTGAACCGGCGCGGCCTGACGGTGGAGAATGTTCTTCTGCGCGACATCCAACTGCCCGCAACGCTGAAAGCCGCGATTGAAGCCAAACAGCAGGCCGAGCAGGAATCGCTGGCCATGAACTTCCGCCTGCAGAAGGAAACGCAGGAAGCCCAACGCAAGCGCATCGAAGCCGCCGGCGTGCGCGACTTCCAGCAGATTGTGGCCCAAGGCATCACTCCGTCGTTGCTCGAATGGAAGGGAATCGAGGCCACGGAAAATCTAGCCAAAAGCGCCAACTCCAAAGTAGTGGTAATTGGCAACAGCAAAAACGGCCTGCCCTTGATCTTGGGACAATAAAGGTTTACGTAGGGACAGCCGCCTCGGCTGTCCGATCGCCCGAAGGGCGAAATGTCTTGTAACCACTGCTACCATGAGTCGTGCCTCCCCTGCTCGACGTCCGCCACCTGAGCATCGAGTTCCCAGCAAAAACTCGTGTGGGGACGGGCGGCTCGCCCGTCCTGCCAGCAGTATGCGATCTCAACTTCACAATAGGCTCCGGCGAAGTGCTGGGCCTGGTCGGCGAATCGGGCTCCGGCAAGTCCATTACTTCTTTGGCCATCATGCGCCTGTTGCCGCCGCCGGCGCGGGTGTCCGGTGAGATTCTTTTCTCCGACAATGGCACCGTGGCCAATCTCGCCACTCTTCCCGACGAGTCCATGCGTCACCTGCGTGGCTCCCGCATCGCCATGATCTTTCAGGAGCCGATGACCGCGCTCAATCCGGTCATGCAAGTCGGCGACCAGATCGCAGAGGCGGCGCTGGTACATAACTCGCTCTCGAAACACGAAGCCTGGCAGCGTGCAGTCGACGCCATGAACGAAGTCGCCATCCCCGACGCCGCTCAACGCGCCCGCGACTATCCTCACCAGCTTTCCGGTGGAATGCGGCAACGCGTGATGATCGCCATGGCGATCGTCAACCGCCCGCAGTTGCTGATCGCGGATGAACCCACGACCGCACTCGATGTAACTATCCAGGCGCAGATTCTCGAGCTGCTGGCCGACCTGCGGGCCAAGTTTGGACTGGCCATGCTTTTTATTTCGCACGATCTCGCGGTGGTCTCGCGAGTTGCCGACCGGGTAGCCGTGATGTATGCCGGCAACCTGGTAGAACTCGGTGCGAAACCCGACATCTTCCAGGCCCCGGCGCATCCCTATACCCGCGGCCTGCTTCTGGCCGTTCCCGATCTTAAGACTGATCGTAGCCGTCCACTCCAGACCATCGAGGGAACCGTTCCGCCGTTGCAGGCCATGCCTCCCGGTTGCAGCTTCGAGCCCCGTTGCAGTTTTCGGATCTTGGAATGCGCGGTGGCAGTGCCGCCGCTGGTTGAAGTTCGTCCGGGACATTGGGCCCGCTGCCCTGTTGTCAACCGCTAACGCGACTCTTTCCGGGACCGTTGTAACGGGACGGGCATGAGGCCGGGCTTAGCTTCTCGCGCGCAAACTTCGTTTAGCCGCAAGATTCGGATAGTCCACTCCCCTCGCTTCCTCATAAGCTTCCCTTATCATGACAAGCAATGCCATACTCGCAACAGAAGTGCCAGGCGCAATGTCCATTCCGCAGCACAACCCGAATGCGGCCAGCGAACTCGCGCTTGACGCTCACACTCAGCCGACGGACGGTCTGAAGACGGATGGCGCGAAGGAAGACCGGCGCTGGAACGCCGTAACCGCACGCGATCGCGCCTATGACGGTCAATTCGTATTCGGCGTCTCTTCCACGGGTATCTATTGCCGGCCATCGTGTCCTGCCCGTCGTCCTCGGCGGGAGAACGTCAAATTCTTCCTGCTTCCCGAGCAGGCGGAGCGAGCCGGCTACCGCGCTTGTTTGCGGTGCAAGCCGAAATCCGCCAGCGTCCATCCGCAATCGGACGCGGTAAAACAGATCTGCCGCTACATCGAGCAGCACCTCGACGAACCCATCACTTTGGATCGCCTGGGCAAAGAATTCAAGCAGAGTCCATTCCACTTGCAGCGGCGCTTTAAGGCGGCGCTGGGAATCACGCCACGCGAATACGCCGATTCTTGCCGGCTGCGTCTTCTGAAGCGCAACTTGCAGGCGGGCAACAATGTCACTCGCGCCATGTACGACGCGGGTTACGGTTCCAGCAGCCGGCTCTACGAGCGCACGGCCTCGCAACTGGGCATGACACCTGACAAGTACCGCAGGGGTGCGATCGCGGCGGCAATCCGCTACACGTGTGCCGACTCGCCGCTAGGGCGCATGCTGATCGCAGCCACCGAGCGCGGCGTGTGCGCCATCCAGTTTGCCGGCTCCGATGGGGAGTTGCTCGAAGGCCTCAAGCGTGAATTCCCCTTCGCTGTCCGCAAGCCCAATGACAGCGGATTGAAGTCATGGGTCAGCGCGCTGCTGCGCCAGATGCGCGGCCGTGAAGCGGACGCATCGCTGCCGCTCGACATTCGTGCCACCGCCTTCCAGCGCCGAGTGTGGACGCACCTGCAGTCAATCCCCTTCGGCGCAACGCAATCCTACGGTCAAGTCGCGAAAGCTATCGGCCAGCCCCGCGCCATGCGCGCCGTGGCACGTGCCTGTGCCACTAACCCGGTCGCAGTTGCGATCCCGTGCCATCGCGTGGTCCGCGGAGACGGCAGCATGGGCGGCTACCGCTGGGGAATGGAGCGAAAGAAAGCTCTCCTCGAAATGGAACGGGGCCGTTAATAGGAGTCGGCAGTTGGCAATCGTAATTCAAAAGTCGTAGAGACGTAGCTTGCTACGTCTCACCGCCGCGAGAGACCTTACGAGACGCCATCCGCGACTTCGTGGTTTCTCACCGCGAGCCAATTCAGCACTCCCACGATCACGGTGATTCCCAGAAGCGCAGACTTGCTGAAATCCATCCCGGCCAAAAGAGTCAGGCAGATCAACACACCCAGAACCGCAAACAGCGGCCCGCCGGGCAAACGGAACGTAGCTGCCCCCGGCTGTTTCTTTCGCAGCACAGGCACGGACGCGCACACCAGCGCATAGGAAAATAGCCGTGCCCCCGCCGAGAGCGTTGCATTTCCCGCAAAGCTGCCGAACATGGCAAACAGCCACACCAGGGTAGCGAAGAGCAAAATAGAAAAATACGGCGTGCGGAACGTGGGATGTAAGGCGGCAAAGGGCGAGGGAAAGTCGCCCCGTTCCGCGAGCGCGAACGTGATGCGCGGGGTGGCAAGAATGTTCGCGCTCAAGTATCCGTAGACCGAAATCAGTGCTCCGACCGCAACCACCACCGCGCCGCCAGGTCCGAGGATGATGCGGGCCACGTCGGCCAACGGCCGGTCGCTGTGGGCTGGGTCGAGCAGCACTCCGACGACCACCCACTGGATCAGCGAGTAGATCGCGGCACAGATCAGCAGAGTCACAAACAGTCCAAACACCGTATCCTTACGCGGATCCTTGGCCTCTCCCCCTGAGATCAACGCGGCCTCGAAGCCTCCATAAGCGAAAATCAGCAACACGATGGCGCGAGACCAAGCCTTCTGGTCAGCGGAAACGCTGAGCATGGGCATGACCCAACCGCTATGGGCCAAATAAAAAACTCCTACGATGCAAACAAGTACGAGCGGCAGAAGCTTGCCAACCGTGAAAGCATTGCTGACCTGTGCGCCCATGCGAACACCGCGATAGTTGATCGCTGCCAGTATCCCGACCAGCAACGTGAGGATCAAGAATCTTGCCACGGGCTGCGTGGCTCGAGGCCAGAACTCCGCCAGGTAGATCACAAACAAGTTGGCATTCGCCGCGCATGAGGCGATGCGCACCACCCACGTCAGCCAACCCACTTCAATACCCGCCAGCCGTCCGAACGCGGTGCGCACATAAAGGTAAGGTCCGCCCGAAGCGGTGAACTGGGACGCCACTTCGGCGAAGCAGCCCATAATCACGGCCACGGCGGTTCCCGCCAGCAAGACCGCCCACACGCTAGCCGGTCCGATCAGACCTGCAATCACCGAAGGCAAGCCGAAGACGCCGCTTCCGATGACACAGTTCACGGTGAGCGCGACCAGGCTCCAACGGCCGATGGCACGGACAAGTTCCTTGCGAGGCGCGCTTCCCGAGGCAGCTTCCGTCACCGCGCGTTTGTATCACAAAACTGATTTCTCTTGATAATGGCGACCCGAAACCGCATGGTGAGCGTGGCCGAGATCCGGGCAGTATGACCGGAAAGCCCTTGTCCATTGCGGCTTTCCCCGCTTCCCGTCCGCTACGAATGCCTCTCATACGAAAGTAATGCCTCGAATTACCAAAGCGCATGCACGTGGGACATCTATTCGCCCGGCTCTGCCGATGAGATGTTGAGACGGACTGAAAGCTCTCACTCCAAGAGATCATTACTCAAGACATGGCGAAAGAAGATTACATGGACGACCTCCATCTCCGCATCGCGCGCGTAACCGACGACCTGCGCACCATTCAGCGGGAACTCAACTGTGCCGCGATGCAGGCTCCCAGCGACCCCGAATTGATGGAGGCTCTCAACGCACTTTCCGAGACCGAGCCCATCGAAACTCTGCGTTCGTCTCTCGATCAGATGCGGCATTTCCTCTGGTTCTACACCCAGGTGATGAGCAACGAACCAGAACTCGGAGACAAATTGCGCCAGGCCACCCCGGCGAAGATGGCAAGCGATGAGAACCCCAATGTTGAGGGCTCATTTCTGGATAAGCTATCGCGCGCCGACGAGGCCATGATGCTGCAATATCTCGCCGATGCAAAGCAGCGCAAACCAAACTGATCGTCATCCTGCTCGAGCCTGCACCCCCATCGTCATCCGAAAAAAAGCAAGAAACGTGTGGCGCGGACACTCCCTTCGACTTCGCTCAGGGCAGGCTCTGTCCGCGGCTTTTGACCTTACCGTCCCGGGCACGCAACGCCTCAGTCGACAATCCACAGTCCAGCAAGCAATTCTCTCCACGATTGATCTCACCCAGATTGCTCTCACCCAAGGAAAGAACCGTGTGTGGCGCAGACACTCCTGTCCCGCCACCGACCTCTCAGCGGATCTCCCACACTGCGCAATTTCGTTCATCTTGACTTTTACACACCACGTGGGACAGACTGACCCGCAGCAAGGCCAAAATCTGAGCAAGCGAGCAGCGGGCACGGTACACGCCACCCCCACCGGCCCAACACAACCACCTACAGGAGCGATGTCATGAAGATTACTTGCCCAATGCCTACCCAGAAATTCTCATTCTTACTCACGGCGGCAATCGCGCTTGGGATCGTTCTTTGCCTGGCCGCGGCCTCTCAGGCTCAGACCGAGAATGTTCTCTACAGTTTTACCGGAGGAAGAGACGGCGGAGATCCAATCGGTGGTCTCGTGCGCGACGACGCCGGTAATTTGTATGGCACCACCGGGGCCGGCGGACTCGGCGGTAACGGAGTGGTTTTTCAACTCCATCCTGAAGCCGGTGGCGGATGGACCGAGAGTGTCCTGCACACCTTTCTTTCGGGCAGCGACGGAGGCACCCCCGCCGGCGGAGTCGTTCTCGATGCCGCAGGCAATATCTATGGTGGTGTCGTGCTCGGTGGCAAGGGCAATGGACTTATCTTTAAGTTGACTCCTCGACCAACCGGCGGCTGGACAAAGACCAATGCTCACGTCTTCACGTATGCGGACGGATCGGTTCCACAAGGTAATCTCACCATCGACGCGAACGGGAATATCTTCGGAGTGACCGGTAGCGGCGGGACTTCCACGAACTGCTTCGGAGGAGGTTGTGGCGTGGTTTTTCGCTTGACGCCGAACCCGAACGGTGGCGGGACATTCAAAATTCTCCATACCTTCACCGGAGGAGCGAACGGATCCCACCCGCGTGGTGGCCTCGCCCTCGATGCTGCCGGAAACGTGTACGGCACAACCTGGATCGGCGGGAGAATGAGCGATTGCAGCGGCAACGGTTGCGGACTCGTATTCAAGCTGTCGCCCACTTCGCAAGGTGAATGGAAGAACAAGGTCCTCTTCGCTTTCGGCAACGGCAAATCCGGATCGGATCCCAATGCCAACGTCGTGGTCGATGCGGCCGGCAACGTGTATGGAAGCACACCCCAGGGCAACGGCGGGACTGCCTGCGGCGGCATCGGATGTGGCACAGTCTTCGAGTTGTCTCCGACGAACGCGAACACTTGGACACCATCCATTCCGCACACCTTTACAGGCGGCACCGATGGAGGAACCCCAACCCCCGGTTTGACGATCTCGGCTGGAGATCTCTACGGCACAACGCAAGTTGGAGGCAATCTCAACTGCGGCGTCGGTGGGGGATGTGGCGCAGTGTACCAACTTTCCCCAGTGTCAGGCGGATGGCAGCAAACAATTCTTTACTCATTCACCGGCGGAACCGACCGGGGAAGTCCATCCTCCGGCGTGATCCTTGATGCCAGTGGAAACCTTTACGGCGAGACATCACTAGGCGGAACAAACGGATGGGGCACGATATACCAGATTGTTCCGTAAAGGCGTAGGTCACATGCCTTGATGTAACCGGCTTCTGGGAAAGAAATCGTCCGGAGGACGCACGATAATAGCCCGGCGTTTCAACGCCGGGTAGGGTTGGTGTGTGTTGGGCCTCCGTCCCGTAGGGACGGCAGAAACTGCCGCAGCCTTCCCATGTTGTCATCCTGAACAAAGCCGCGCGGAATCTCGCGGCGCAGTGAAGGATCCCTATCATCTCCCGAGCATTAAGACGGGAGTCCCACGTGAAGGGAATCTAACCAGTTAACACTCCTCCATAATGGAGAAGTTGTTCCACTCAGCGACCGTGCTCAACCACTCCGCCTCAGCCCCACGCTCATTAAGGACACGACAACAGCAGCTCCATCCCACCACTAATCATGTTGGTTCCCATCTGCACGATCCAAGGAAAAGAACGTATGGCGCGGACACTCCCTTCGACTTCGCTCAGGGCAGGCTCTGTCCGCGGCCTTTGACTTACCCATCCGCGTCACCCGAAGACGAAAGAAAATCGCCGCCGCCCCGCCCTCCCCACATGTCATCCTGAACAAAGCTCGCGCGGAATCGCGCGGCGCAGTGAAGGACCCCTACACCCTTTGACGCTTTACGTCTGCCGTAAGGCATTCTCTCCATTGAGCCTTGGACTAGTCCCACGTGAAGGAACCCAACCAGTTAACTTCTCCTCCGCAAGAACAAGCCATTCCACTCAGACGTCTTTTTCACCCACAACCCTCCTCCACCCAAGACGCAAAAGGACACGAAAACAGCAGCTCCGTCCCACCACTAACCGTGTTGGTTCCCATCTGAGCGATCCACAGAAAACAACGTGTGTCGCGGACACTCCCTTCGACTTTGCTCAGGGCCGGCTCTGTCCGCGGCCTTTGACTTACCCATCCCTGGCATGCGACGCCTCAGCAGCCGTGGCTGTCCCGGGATGCCGAAGACCATCGCCGCGCCTTCCTCACATCTTGTCATCCTGAACAAAGCCGCGCGGAATCGCGCGGCGCAGTGAAGAGCCTGCCCTGAGCGAAGTCGAAGGGACCCCTACACTCTCAGACGCCACCACGACCACAGAAAGGAATCCTTTCCACATTTGAGCACGAAGAACGTGTGGCGCGGACACTCCCTTCGACTTCGCTCAGGGCCGGCTCTGTCCGCGGCCTTTGACTTACCCATCCAGCGCCCCGAGGCCGATAGAAAGTCGCCGCCTCCCCCCAATTTTGTCATCCTGAACAAAGCCGCGCGGAATCGCGCGGCGCAGTGAAGAGCCTGCCCTGAGTGGAGTCGAAGGGACCCCTGCACTCTCAGACGCCACCACGACTACAGAAAGGAATTCTCTCCGCAACTGTGTCTCGGAACTGGAAACCAGAACATCGCAATGCAATGGACGCAGGATGATCATAAGCGTAGCCTTTCTCGGTCGAGGGGAGATGGCTACGGCGAAGGCGTAGTTAACTCAGCGGAGGCTGCGACGTATGAGCGATGCCACTGTCAACCAGACGAGGCTCCAAACTGGACTGACGTTAGCCACGCTAGTTTGCGCGGCTCTGTGCACTGCCTTTTTTTTCCTAAGCTACTTCTTCCCGAACATTGAGAGTAGGTTTGCGCGCGTGCCAAATGGAACGTATATCGGCATCTTAGCCGCGCTCTTGGGAAGCCTTGCTGTGCTTGAAGGTCCGAAGAGCCGTTGGGGCAGGGCGTCAACTATCCTTATTATCTTTACCCTCCTTTATTTTGAATTGAAGGTATTGAAGAATGACCAGATTGTAGCGGAGGGTCGCTATCAAGGGATCATGGATCACTTCACCAAGGTTCAAGGGGACATTTCAAACTACAACACAGCCCAGACGGAACTTTTCAAGTCGCAACTCAAGTCGTTAAATCCGGTTGCGGAGAGGATGAGTGCTACGACTACTCCCGCAGCCGCTGGACAACCCGCAGTGCAGGCTACAGCGGGGGCCACTCTACCCGAGCCCGCCCCGCCGTCTGGAAGCTTGCGAGTTCGAGCATTGGCGCTTGCGTCAGAACTCTCAGCCTTCCTCATGCAGAGAAATTCGTCCGCCCCTTCTCCGACTGACTCACGGACACTTCGGGCCTAGGAAAATGAGACTGCAAAGGCGGTCGCCGAGAAGTATGGTCCAAGGATCATCGGTATCCACGACGAGTTAGCTGATCGCTGCTTGGAGGATATGGAATTTAGTGGTTTGGTTTTGCAGCCTCAGCCCACTAAAACCGCTGGCAAAATCATAACTCTTGCCGAGCAGCTCCCCTCGGACGACGTCTACAAGACCATGAACAGCGCTCAGTTAGGAGAAGCGGCATTAAGGGAAGCCCCGATCGCTAAACAGATTGGGGATCAATGCAGCAACGAAATACAGGCGGCGGGCCGAAGATCGCAGGAGGATCTCTCTTATGCCCGGAACCAATGTGGGGATCGTTTTGCTAAGGTTGCTCAGCGTTTGGCTGACATTAGGGCGGAAATCACAAAACGTGACCCGTCGCTGAAGGGTGGTCGAGGGGAAGAGGAATTTCAATATTTATGCCAGAGTCGGCAGGTAAAACCCTACCCTGGGTATGACACTATACAGCATATCGCCGAATACGTACAGCTGCTCGGACAGGAAATAACGCGGCATCCCTGAGCAGATTTAGTCACTGCATGAGCATATCGCGAAGGAGGCCTCACTTCATCTCCTTGCACTGCTTGCGTGCGTCTTCAAGATCGGCGGGAGTGTAGGCATTCGGCACGGTGATGACGTGCCCGCCTAACTCTTTCACTTTGCGAACCGTCCGATCCGTGACATTACTCTTCCACTTCATGCCTTTGGGAAAATCGCCTTCGACATACTGCCAGTTTGCGCCGGAGACGAAGATCTGACGGGATGTGCTCGCATGTCGAATGATAAGACAAGAGGGTGGATCGACGGCGAAAGCAACGGAGGCGAGCCAGAGCACAGCAACCACGTAGCGCATAAACTCAAGCATCTTCCACCTATTTTCCTTTCTGCAAAGTCACTCCGATGCTAAACGAATGGAAAACAAATCTCACCTGAAAAACATTGCCGGCCGACTGGCCGCCCGTGCAGTGATCTGCTGATCGTTATTCTTGCTCCGGCCCGATTCCTGGGCTATTAAGCGGGAAGATGTTTCGCGGGGATCCGGGCCATGTTCCCACAATGCCGCGCTTGAAAAGCGAGAAGGCGCAAATGCCCACCACCTACCCTTTCTTCCCCCGCAACGCCTCCACCACCCTCTCATAATCATCCACCGTCGCGTACTCAATCACAATCTTCCCTTTCCCCTTGCGGTCGCGGATCCTCACTCGCAATCCCAGAACGCGCTCCAGTTCCATCTGCGCCGAGCGCACATTCGGATCCATCCATCGCGCTCCGCCCTTCCTCGGCTCCGGAAGCCCCGGATTCGACGACGGCCATCCATTCAACTTCGCCACCAGGTCTTCGACCTGCACGTCGGTCAGATTTTTCTTCACCGCTTCATCGGCCACTCTCGTGATCAGCTCCGGATTCTCCAGCGCCAGCATCTCGCGCGCCTGGCCGAAGCTCAGCTTGTTGTACGTCAGGTATTCCAAGACTGCCCCCGGCAGCTTCAGTAGACGCATGTAGTTCGAGATCGACTGTCGCGATAGCCCCACGCGGTCGCCAATCTGCTGCTGCGTCATGCCAAAATCGCGGCTCAGCTTGGCGAATGCCGCCGCCTGCTCCAGACAGTTCAAGTCCTCCCGTTGCAGGTTTTCGATCACGGTCATCTCGGCGGCCTGCTGCTCCGAAACCCGCCGCACGATCGCCGGCACCGTCGTCTTTCCCGCCAGCTTGGACGCGCGGCATCGCCGCTCGCCCAGCACTAAGACGTAGCGCCCCTCTTCCCCCGGACGCACCACCACCGGCTGCACCACGCCGTTCGCCTTGATGGAGTAAGCCAACTCCTCCAGACTGTCCTGCTCGAAGTCATACCGCGTCTGGTGCGGGTTCGCGTCAATCTGATCGAGCGGAAGCTGCAGCACCAGGTTCGAAGGCGTCCGCCCCTCAGCCTGCGCATGAATCTCGATGCCTTCAGCGGGCACTTCTACCCGCGAAGCCACGTTCATCTCAACAACAGCCGAGACATCTGCCGGGGCGGCAGCGACCTCGCGCGCATCACTCTGATCTTTGTCATCCCGAACGAAGTGAGAGCCTGCCCTGAGCTCGCCGAAGGGGACCTGGGTCTCTTCCGCAGCAGGACCGCCCTGCACCGGAGCAATGCCCGCCTGCCGGGGAACCACAGCAGCACTCGCAGCCGGCCCCGCCACCACCCGCGGCCCCGGCAGCAACGACTCGAGCCCGCGCCCCAAAGCCCGCCGCTTCTCCACCTTCTCTTTCTCTTTTTCAGCAGGATGCCCCGCCGCTTCCGCCGTCGTTGTCGCCATTCAGTTCTCCCTTAGTTCATCTTCATTAACTAGAGTCGCCATCAAACTAAAGTTGTCATC
>Ga0209488_10002084_pt1 | contig 16780 bp, 17 predicted proteins | sample Rivendell_Oct201_8_FD_188349 | JGI IMG/M metagenome (GOLD analysis project Ga0209488, IMG submission 188349) | Vadose zone soil microbial communities from the Eel River Critical Zone Observatory, Northern California, USA -... | ecosystem: Environmental > Terrestrial > Soil > Vadose zone >... | reverse complement strand
TCACCCGGTGGCGGCGGGCGCGGGATGACCACAGAGCCGAATATTCGTCGTGGAAAGGCACAAGCGCACGAGGGCCAGGAGAAGCGCCGACAAGGAGCAGGTGGGGCGGAGGCAAGACCGGCGGCAGTCACCACTACGTTTGGCGTGGGTTCCGAAGAAGCCAGTGCAAATGGGACGGATGGCACCACAGTTTGCGAAGCAGATGGCACAAAATGATGGGGTATCAAAGGGAGCACGATGGTCAGGAAGCACCTTCTGGCACGGCGCAAACCCAGACAGCAGAGGGCGAGGCGTGACGTTGCCCTTTCTACTTCCTCGTGAGTATGTCGTCGTTAGATAAGAAACGAGATAGCTTCATGCAAATCGTCACTACTCTTAATGTCATCCCATATCGCCGATGTAAGGTGTAACGCCGCTTGTGAAAGGGCACGTCGAGCAGCAGCGAGATCAAGTCTTACGTGAAAATCTGCGGCAGTTGTGAGTTTACCGACCGCTGAGAATAGCGTAGGAGATGGTGGTTCAGAAGCCTCGGGCTCGAAGGAGGAAATGTCGCCACGTAGATGCGCTTTAGCGAACGCGAGCGCGTGGACGTGGGTACAAATGGCAGGGCTCCGTGCTCACGTGACAAAGGATGGGAGGCATTGGTGCCAGAATGGTGCCTGAGGCTAAGTGTGTGGCGGAGGCAAAGAGTGTGCAGAGGCGAGCGAGGCCTGTGCTGGTCGTGATAGACGGTGCTGCCACAGCACTGAAAGGAGAAGCGGTCGAAACAGAAGGGGAGGCGGAGGTGAAAGAAGTCTGGATTGTTAAGGGTTCGGGGCTTGCGAAGCGGGAGGGATGAGTTTTGAGAGCAGTTTGTCAAGTTCTGATCCTGTTCCATTGACGGTAGACTGAGATCCGGGGTTTTGGTTTCGTTCATGATACGGAATCGTCACAGAAGAAACGCTCGCATCCTGGGCCTTTATCTCAGTTGAAGCAAGGAACAGCTGAGGATGCTCTATGAGTGGTGAAGGCTACACCGACGTGGCTCTCCCTTACAAATGAAGGCCATCGAAGTTGAAATGTTGACAGAGGCTAGTACTTACCTATCCGATAGTGGTTCGTGCTGTCCAAGTCCGAATCCAAAAACCAAGACATCACAGTTTCATTGTCATGGGCGTCCTTGTCCAGCTTTTAATTCAACAGATAGTGCTAATTGGTGAGCGGTTCACTGGCGGTTCTCAGCGTTGAGCCTGTGTCCAACAATCCGTGAACGCAGCGGGAGTCGAGGCGAGCTCAGGTAGGAAGTGGTAGATCAGATACCCTGCCTCTGGATACATCTGGTATTCACGATAGATGAGGCGTATGTACTACTGCACAACGACATGGGTAAGGATAACGCACTCGAAGAGAAAAAGAAGCAACCTCAAAACCATCCTTCTACGATTTCCTTCGATGCAGACGGTATTGACGATGTGGCTGCTGAACTGGTTGATCGAGACGGCACCTTTTGGTTGTGAGTGATCAGGAGGATGATGGGCGGATAAAGCCCGAAAGGCATGAATTCAGAGGATATGTCATGGGGGACTGGGGGTGACTGTGGAGGACTGACCTGCACCCGTGGCAGCGGTGGCACCTGTGAGTAGAAAAGTTCAGGCGGATAAGTAAAGGGTCGGCATAGTCGGCGTGGTTTACCAGCGGGAGCGCATTTTTCTACACACAAGCGGGCCTTGGACGAATGGCATATAAGCCTTTCCATTGAAATATAAAGTATCCACGGCCATAGGACTTCGAAAGCACCGCATCCCGTTCGATCTACGCAGTTAACCGGAGTGCCGCCCAGTTAGTACCACGGTGGGGGACCACGCGGGAATCCTGGGTGCTGTGGTTTTTCCCTTTTCTTTCCCCGACCTACTTACAACCTCCTCAACTGTTTGATCTTGTGGTACACTATGTCGAATCTTTATTTGCTGTTCAAGTTGCAACTGGTAATTCTTCCTCCTGCTTGTCGACTATTACCAGGCTACGGCCTCATCTCTTCCATTGGCCCATGTCCGCCTTATCGGTTCCCTCAACTCGACGAATTGCCTCACTAACATTCATCTGATCTATCAAGCCATCATCCCAATTCCTTTCGCCTTTTGTTCCTTCGCTGACACTTTACCTTTATAGGGGTTTCATATTTCTCTTGAGAATGAGCATCGCCATTTTAAATGTGATACGTTGAGTTATTGTCACACTCATCTAGAGATTACCCAGCGTCTCCTCCCAGGTCCCATTCGTCTTAGCCAGCTATCACTCAACTCGATGTCCCGACTACGCGTCGAGATTCACTTGCAACGGTTAAATGATATTCAATATCGCGTTTGTTGACGACGGACTGAGCAAGCTGAGATCACACGATATGATCTCGGTGCTCACGTATGTGGGGTTCAAATGAGACATCAAGCTTCCCGGTTTCCAGTCTTCAATGGCAAACGAAGCGAGTAAGCCAGCAACTCTCCAACACGACAAGAGGGGCATAACGCGATCGTATTACAGTAAAACCTGCGTCATCTAGTCTACAAGATCTCCAACATCTTCTTCAGTTTTGTTAAAGCGATCACGTTTTCTTCCTCAGTCCCGACAGTAATCCGCAAACACCCTCCGCACCCGGGCTCACCTCCCCGATAGCGCACCACAACGCCTTCTTCCTCCGCAAGTGTTGTATACACGCCCTTCGCACGACCGTTATCTGCCACGGAGCCTCCCCGCGCTAGAACCGGAATCAGGATAAAGTTTGCGTCCTGGGCGCCGATAGCACGTCCCAAGCCCAGCTCCTTCATACTGTGCAGGCTCGAGAGGAGTTTTTCTCGCGACGCCTTGAGAGTTTCGATATTCTCCCGCATGGCGCTCAGCGACACGGGGGACAAGGCCCGTAACGCGAGATGCGCAGTTGGCGTGGAGATATTGTACGGTGCTTTGGTGTTAGAGAGAATTTGGATAAGCGGTGGTTGAGCGATTGCTATCCCGAGTCTGCGAGAGAGGGCGTGGTGAGAAACATCCATGCGAGGAGAAGGGAAAGTTGAGACGCACCGAATTGCGGCTAGTCCAAAGCTCTTGCTCAGCGTCTGCATGACGCAAAGATTCGCGTATTCAGCTACAAGGGATACTGCGCTGTTTCCCGGTTCTGAGAAGTCAATGTAAGCTTCATCTACGACCACGATCCCTTTGAACAGTTCGTAGTCGAGTATCGCCCGAATAGACGCGAGGGAGATGAGCGTCCCGGTAGGGTTGCCGGGCGAGCACAGAAAGACCAACTTTATTGACGGATCAGCATCGATCGCCTTCTTTACCTGCATAGCGCTCTCGTTGCAGAGAAAATGACCAACAGCAGAGGATTGGAAAACGTACCTCGTCCACACGCAAGCTGAATCGCCCATTTTCTCCTCCCTCTCCACCTTCCCCAGAGAGTTCAAGGTTAACCTTGACGATACCGATGTCGTTGACTTGTGCGCATACCGCATACATGCCGTAAGTAGGCGGTGTGATAAGGATCCTTTCGTGTCCCGGCGCGACGCAGACACGCATAAGCAGGTCTATGACCTCATCCGAACCGACACCGAGAAAGACATGATTCGTAGAAGGCAAGCCGCGCAATTCTACTATGTGGCGCTTTATTTTAGGGTGGGATGGATCCGGATAGCGGTGGAGATCAAGGCCGAGGAAAGAACGGTCGAGCTCCGCGTCGATGGGGGCGTCCCCGTTGAGCTGTACCGTCGTGGTGGAAGGAGGTGTGTCTTCGACCTGGGCGATTGAGTGACCGAGGGCATTCTCGTTGGCGTCTAGGAGGATACCGGAGGAGTAGTCGTCCCTTGCACATCTATAAGGGTGGAGGGAGAGGATGTTTGGCCGGATGACGCGCTCGATGTCAAAGTGCGCTGGGCGTGTTGGATCGAAGGAGGGCGCTAAACCGAGGATAGGCATGTTAAAATTTCCCGGATATGCACCTCTTCCGAGAGACGAGAGATAGAGAATTGGACGATCTCTGGGCGATGTGCGTGTGAAAGACTCAGAGTCATCGCAAATTTCGTCCAACTAAACTCCCGCGGACTCGTATATCAGTATTTTCAGCCCCCCACATGGCGCATTGCGATCACCGGAAAGCGGAACTCAAGGAGATCGCGCAACTCGATGGCTTCCTTGCCTCGTCGAGGCGCGCCGTGTGCGATGGGGTTCATAGCAATTCATGGCCACAGTCGGCCTCCATTTTACTGATCCTCGTCACGAACTTCGCCTCCTCTTCTTCTACCATCTCTCACATCTCGACCTTTCCCCTACTCTCGGTACACCGTAGTCTCGACCTCGTATCCGTGGCGGAGGGCGACGATGCGCGGGTGGGTTCTGCATGTCTGCCTCCTAGCCGCGCCGCCGCCCTACATGCGCTGCTTCGCGCTGCCTCCTCTCGTCTGCGACCTGCTGGGCTGTCATTCCGCGCCTCGAGTTGTGTCCCCATCTGATACCCTGTTGATCCAAAAAGTCGTAATGGCGTGCAGCTCGCACATGTCCTCCCGGGCCCAGTCTGTCGCGACCTGCCTTTTAGCTCGTCGGTAATAAAAACGTGCTGTAACTACTTGTATGTGGTATCCCCATAGCAACACTGTATTTGTGGCACTGGAATTTTATCGTCCAGACTCGCGCGGGCAAAACAACTTAAGAATGTAGGACTGCTTGCTTTCTGACCGATCCACGTGGATCTTCTATCCTGAGCGTGGCTTGTCATGGTCGATGGAGCCATCGTTCTATGCATCACATCCAATAACAAAGTACGCAGTAACAAAAAAGTCCCACAATTAGGAATTAGGAACATGAAAGTAGGATTCCTCGCATCAATGGTGGATTCGTCGCTACTGTTGCAAGGTGAAGGTAATACTAACCCTCCAATTTAGATCCGACTCATGCGATGTTCGCGCTTTGCCCCAACCACTCTGACACCTCTATCTGACTTGTTTCCCGTTCTCTTAAATCTTCTATCCTGTTTTTGATGTCTTGCAGCCAGCGCTTCAGAAGTTATAATTCATATGACAGACTGTACTGGATTCAACGTACGATAGAAAGACACAGAGAGACGGGATCGCGGCGATGGAAAAAAGTACCATAACTGGTGTCCTCAACGGCCGAACGATAATTTCAGAACGAAAAGATATTAGAGTAGATGCGATTGGAAGAAAAATGGACCGAGTTCATCGGTCCTCGAATACTGACTTCCAGTATGTTACCTTTTCCTTTTCCTTTTTCTTTTTCTGACACTTTGCCAATGGTCGATGGTCACAGGGTGACCGGACAGCTGTCGTGCGGCGATAAATGGCCTGATGGCTTCCTGGACGCGTTTGACTGACTCGAACCCATCGACGAAAAGGTTGCGTAGCGCGGGTAACACCTCAGTTGCCCTTTCTCCGGAAAGCTCTTTAAGGGCACCGCAAACATGTTGTTCAGCTCCAGGGGTAAGATAGAGATTCTTCAGAGCAGTGAACGGATCCAGAAGTTCCAGCCATTGGGCGTTTTCTATGTCGTCTTTCCATTGTGACGTTGAAAGAGATTTATGATTCCTGAGTTCTAGTTCCTCCAAAGTGGAGAAGAGGGGGAAGGATGAACTACAGACTTGGGCGAGAGACGAGAGCTGCCAGTCTAACTCTTCACAATTGATTTGTAACTCGAGCCTGTGGTGATCGACTACCCCTGTTTTGGGGTAAAAGCTCAGCTTAATCGAGTTATCGGAAATCAACACCTCTGCGTGGTCGAACGCCTTGAACACCTTTGCGTGGCCGACGAGCCAGTGATATTGTGGGACGTCAAAGTCGAGGTCCATGAAGAAAATAATACGGAGGTTGTAGAGAAGAGGTGCGTTTATTCGGGAAAGAAGGTCCTCCAAATACTCATGAACGCCCTCGAATATAAGTTTGGTGAGAGCGGGGAGGACAAAGCGTGTGGGGGGAGGCGGGGGGAGGCTTGCTGGGTCGGGGCGAGATCGAGGGGAACGGAATTGAACATCAAGGATTTCGAGTTTTGTCATCACTGTTAGGGCAGTGGCTATCGCGTCGGGTGAAATGTACCCAGAATCAGGAATGTCCCGAAGGGTGAGTGCGACGAGACCAGTGGCAGATAAAAGTAGTTTCGGGATCGATGGAAATGGAACTCCTCCAAACGAGAGTTGTCGCAGACGTGGGGCAGACCCGCCCAAGAACGAATCAGGAAAGACTGGCACCAAATCCCTATCCCAATAATTCACCCCAACTTCCAGACGTGTCAGCTCCGGGAATGGTTTCTGCATTGCGGCTGAGAGACTTTCCCAGCGCGAATTGGTAATATCAGAGATGTAAATTTCACGGATGCGATTGCAGTGCTGCGACTCGAGTGCAGCAACCACGTTATCCCACCGCTGGTCCGACTTTGGATGGAGAACGCTGCCATATAGATACTCCACTCTTGATATTAATGATACAGGCAGAACTGGCCAGGCATCCAGCACCTCTGACATAGGTCCATGTCCTTCATATTCGAGTCGTAGGTTGAGGCGACGTGGTGATGCAAACACGAGGTCTCGCCACCTATGACACACGTGGACGAGTGCATGCCACGTATTTAATGGAGTGTTCCAGTGTAGATCGTCGATATTTACACAGAAATTGAATATTTCTACGAGCACGTTGTCGGGCACTATGTCGATTGTCACCAGGCCTACATGGAAGGGTCAGCGTCTATTCTTGGCACTGTACAAACGGCATACGTTGCCAATCTCGTGCTGGACCAGACTCTTCCCGGACGGGCACAGAATGACTGCTCATCACGAGACCCCCAGATGAGAAATCAATCCGTGTCGACGAGCGGGGGTATCAAAAGTACCAACAGGTGGGTGGGGAAGGTCAAGGCACGTGTCGCACACACCACGTTACTTACAGGTCGGGTGGCACATATTTCAAATACGGGTAAACACCCTGTTCGCCAGCCTGAGAAATTCATGGCCATGATCCCTAGCTACAACCACAAGTATTGTGATAGCTCCAGAAACCGCCGGTGGCATTCGCCGAATCCACTGGCATGATTTTCCTAGGTCTGCAGGGTGTATCACTGATTCAAGTTCTTCCATCTCACCTGCAAAATTCCATCGTCAGCTGTGAGGCGTTTATATTGCGCTCTATCCACCCACCGATGAGCAGACCACAATATTCTCTTAATCGGCATTGTGTTGTCTCTATGGTAATACCATTCTTTATTCTTCCAACGGGGGCCCGTGTGATTGTCTGTCTAACATAGCCGAACATCAACATCACTTTTCGGAGTCCTTCGACATTCCATGCGGTCCGCAATCAGGGCCTACGTTGCCTCAATGGTAAATTTGGCTATGTCGATTTTAATTCTTTTCGCGCCTCAGGCTGTCCGTTCGATAGCAGCAACGATAAGGTGTACAAAGCAAACTGCTTTTCATGGTACCACATCACTGCTCACACCCTCAGGAAAACCTCGCGACCATCTTCGCCGCTGTCATCCTCCGCCTCGGAAAGTTGGAGGATGGTATGGCGTGGTGTACCTTTGTTCACCCTTCCATCCCTCTACCAACTTGATAAATCAGTACCTTGTCTCCGTCGCACTCTCACAGTTAATGATACAGGGTCATATAGAGTAGAGGCCGGGGGACTAAAGGATCCAGACGTTGTTTAGTTGAAGGATTGGCATCCAGGTACCGGCGGAAACGTGTATGGCGCCAATGACCCTAATGTTGGTGGGGATGACTCCGCCCTGACCGATGATCCATTGATCAGCTCTTCGAGCCGGGTTTGGCGTCATTCCCTGTCATGGTGGCGATGTAATTCATATTGAGTACGATCGCGCGTCGATCAAGCTACGGTAAACTTACCCGAAGGAAGGCCTCGACGGTGCGACCAATTTGATGGGCAAACTTCCCAACAGTGATGGGGTTTTTCGTGACCGTCTCGTCTCTGATCTGGATTTGTCGCTTGAAATCGATGTAACCTGGCCACTAATATGCACCCAGGGATTGTCAAAGACGGGTTCTACGCAACGATACGAGGGAAAATGGGCTACATACCAAGATGCGAATGTGCGTAGTTACCCTTCCCCCGAGCTGAGCTTCCTTGCATCCATCGCTGAGGGTTTGATAACGACCATTGGCCGCGTCGCTCAGCGAGAGCCCCACAGCGCCGTTCACGTTGGTAAAGAAAATGGGCATCTGCAGAGATACTTCGGCAACGTGTTGCCTGATGTCGTTCAGGTCCTGCGGCGACCACAGGGCTTGCGGCACGACTGTGCCCGTGTGCATAACGCTGTGGTCGAGTACCCAGAGCGGACGGCCGTCTTGACCTTGCATGTATGACCCGACAGCAGAGGAAAGAGTCCGCGGGATAGCATTGACGAGGAACAGCACGCCCGAACGATCTGGCTTGCCAAAGGCCAAACATGATCGCCTCAAGGCCTCAGGGCCCATCTTCAGCAGATGGCAGAGGTAGCCTTCGACGTCCCCCTTGGGAAAGGACTGGGAGATATATCCATCGACGAGGAGCTCGGGTGTCTGGAGAACTGTGCGTTAGAACAGAACGTGCGGTGACCCGTTGAGTAGCATAAAAGCAAGCACCGTGCGGTGGATTGACCCCTGCGCAGACGTTGTCTCGTAGGGCTTCAGTTCCAGGGTCGCATCAACAAAACTTGGGGCGGCCGCCAGGGGATTTGGTTCGTCCCTGAGCAAATGAGCACGAAATGCTCTAAAAAAAAACACCTGATCACAGAAGCTCTGGCAGCTTACAGAAAAGACTCTGCAGAGGATAATATACGCCGATGGGGTATTGTGTCTTCAAGCGGATGTTTTGGTAAAACCTGGAGCCTATCCCTACCATGCAAGTAATAAAACCTACATGGCCCGACGCCTTGCTGCTCTCTCTCGCGTCCCGCATGGAGCAAGGCGTTGGGCGGGTAACGGCCGACATCAATGGACTTGTTCAATAGCGACCCGGGCAATGGCGTTCTCAGCTCCTCATGTATCGTCCTCAGTACGTCTTCAACCGTGACACCAATGCCTGAAGAAGCCCGGATGTAAATCAGTTCCGGATAACCTTGGTGGTTCTCCAAAATTAGAGACAACATTGGTGGGTCCACAGCGAAGGAGGTTATGTCTTCTGGTGGAATGCTGTAGCTGTGGTCAACCGGCCCAGTAATTCTTAGTCTGAGAAGATGCTCGGTCAACACGGGGTGCACAGCAAGTGGAACTGGCTCTCTCTAGGGTTGAGATCATTAGCATTTCATGAATGTTTCTCGTTTCTATATAAGACATCGCACCGACGATTCCCCTGTCACGTAGAACACCGCCTTTGCATCATCGGGTACCGGAGGCTCGCCCTTGCATAAGGTTGCAGCTGTAAAAGCTAGGATTCAACACTTCTCATATCTCTTGCGGTAATACAGGGCATATACCGCCATTCTCGATTAACACAGGGATTTTATGTTCGCACAGAAAGGCTTCCACTGCACTTGCAGTCATATTTTCCTGAGTACATAGGTTACTGTTCGATGAGTTTGACATTTTGACTTGCGTACCACGTTTTCAACGAGATGAAGGTCGTCGTCGTGGGCAATAGCCATGGTATCCTCAGCGCAGTCCTGGGGACAGTTCTTTTGGGAGATTATTTGGAGAGTTAAAGCGAATGATCAAGCAGACGAACCTCTGCGATATAGTCCAAAATCGCGATGAGTGGGTCGTGGTACTGGGATCAAGGTGTCATGCATCTCTCTTCATCGTTTCACTGATATTACACACATTCGGAGCATCTGAAACTCGGGTCACCTGTATTTCATCCTCCCGGTCCTTGTCAGGGTCATCGGGGAGGGGTTCTGCTGCTGCCCGGATAGGTCTAACCCGGAAGAGGACTCGCTTTGCTCGGAACCCCCTGATGAAGATGCATTGATTCAGAGGTGGGGGGTCCTGTAACTGAGGGGATATATCAGCGCAAGATGAATCACCATAGCCAGGGCAACGGACTGGGCCAGAATGACTGTTGTGATTTGCCACGATTCCATGAATATTGCTCCAAGTGAAACGCGCCCCATCCTTATTGGATGGTTGGACAGCGAGGGAAATATCCGCCTTCATAGAGGGGTCAACGAACGCGGCGGCAGCCCACGAAGTGACCAAAGTACACCCGGAAACGAGAATGAGGTCTTCCATTCGCTCAACGTCCAGTTCGTTCCTCTGTGACCAGGCGAACCATTTAGCTACATTTTCTCGCAGGTAATTCTCGAACGCCTTTTTCCGGATGACGTCTTTGCGGTGACCGTCGTGAGGAAGAGACAAAAGTGCACCTTGACCGCAGCACTCGTATTTGTTACCCTCCGCACTCAGAGGATTTCAGTCGATTGCAGCTGTTCCGGCGTAGAATTAAGACTTACTCGCTAGGGTCTCTAGCCACCACATTATAACTTCTTGACTCTATTGACACATAACGGGAGTAATAATCTCCTTTGGTCATGACTGCTTCGCGAATGTTGACGAATGGACCAAAGTCCAGAGGCGTGTAATCATCTGGTTTACCAAGTTTCTTGTTCGAAGGATCGTTCGGTGGAAGCGTGACATTAAACATGCGATAGAAGAAGCCTTCAGATACATAACCGACATCACCGATCGAGACCTGGTCATAGGTACCCTTGATAGGATTTGGCTCCCACAGCGCAATCCCTTGACGTAAAGACGAGAGCTGTTCCCGGTATACGTTGAAGGATTCTAGTGGCATGACAGGATATAAAGATAAAGACAGATGACTATTTTGCGCCACGTTGCAATCGTGATCTTGGGCTGACATAAACTTACCATTTGCAGGGCGGCTCGGCTCAAAAGCCCCGGCTTAGGGCCGGCTTCATAGGGCTCGGGCTCGGCCCGGGCTCGGCTCAACGGCTTACAAGGGAGTCGAGAAAAGCTAGGGGTCAGACCACACGGTCTTTTGGGGGTAATATACACATTGAGATGACGAAGACATATTCAGGGTGACGATCGTCGAAAAAGAGGGCCCGGGAAACAGCAGCAGATGGTGTAGGGGCGAAGAGACTAAAAGGGTAGGAGAACGGAATGTCCGATCGAGGGGTGATCGATGATCTGGTGATCAGTGACCGGTAATCGATGGAGAAATGGGGCGGTGGGCACGTGTTTGGCGCACGGACCATTTTCGAAATGGCACCCCTATTTTGAGAACACCACGTCACTTGAACCTCTCCTCTTCATGGGCCGACCCTCTTACCTTTTTCACCGCCTCACAGCTACTTGACCCATCATGTTCCCACTCGTCGATTCATGGTACGCCAACTGGTGCCTTTGAGAAGTCAAAGTCCGGGTTGGCCAGTATCTCATCCCTCTCACAACGCCTACCGCCCCCTGCAAGAAGCATGCCGGAGTGACACGCTCACAGTCTCTTCTCCATATTCACAGGCGTCGATGCCCGTGTTCTGGCAATCAAGTTCTGCTTGTTCATGAGCCTTCGGAGTTGATATTATACGAGATCCATCGATGTGAAACACGGTGGATCTCGTATAATATGAACCCCCGGAAATGGCTTGCTGCAACTAACGAGTTCAATTCTCGACTAGAGGCGCTCAACGCATCAAAGAGCATTGGGTACATCCCAAAACACCCTCGGACACTCATGGAACAGCCTGGCAACGTGGATACGAAGATCGCGACACGGATCGCGTACAACATCCTTCAGTGGCATCAGGAGTTCCTGACACATCTTGACTCCTGGCAGCGACACATTCTGGAGGCTACCTTGTGAAGCCGACAGGGGGGAGCAACGCAACTGGAGCGGATGCAAAGTTGGTGCGTCCCGCTCCAAGTCTCTTCCACTCTTCCCCTTATCTGACACATCTTTGTCATTCCCAGCGCAAGACGGCCATTTGTAGCCCGCCAAGTGAAGAGGAAGGGCGAGGACGACATCCCTGACTGGCCACAGCCACAGGGAAAGGACGCACTTTCATCTCAATGAATATGTCGCGAGACGTGTACGAAAGGGTTGTCGTAAGTGGAGAGAGGAGCGCCGATCTCCCCGTAGAGTGCGAGGCTTTCGGGACAGTCCAGAGGAGGGCAGCACGCTCTTGTTGTATGACTTGATCATACCGCCGCCCACTCCCACCAGCCTCGTGGTACTCCGCAACGGATGCAAGCACCTTCGCCTCGACGGCTTGCGTGACGAGTGACACTCACGCTGTCTCGGATGGTTAATGCAGTTCAGAGTCATACCTTGAAGATTTTGGGCAGCTGGTGTTCCGTTGGTGTAGATAGAATCATGTACCGAGCGAAAGCGATGAAAAAAGTGCGATGTTGTCCCATGTCCCATTGTGTTTTTCACGCCCCCTCAACACTGTGACTGTCCGCTGTCTCCCGAACCTTGACGTGCCGAGGTCACGTGCGCCACGTGCCCTCAAATCGGTCAACCACTTACTAACAATCCATTCCCTATCCATATTTTGATTGGAGCCTTGGATTCTCGGTAAGTAGGCTGTGCCATCTCTGAAATAGTTTGAACACTCAGCGACGTTGAAAGTTTCTAGGTTTTGTGGTCCTCATATTCTCTGGTGCCCCGTATGGCACACTACGACATTTTCCGTGAACAGCTTGCGATCAAGTATCCTGCATACGGGCACGCTTTATGGGACCCAAATCCAGGGGTGCTATATAGTCCCGTCGAGGTGGGAGACGTCGGTTACGTACGGGATGGAAAATTCCATCGTCTTTTTAATGCTCTGCTCCCTGCGGATCATCCATCTCAAAAGTTTGGTGCACCAGAGTCCCATGAACCTATTTTTAGTGTCTACAACCCATCAGGACAGACTGACATTGGCACCCTCAAGCCAAATCATTATTATTCTCATGGAATCAACGTGGTGGATACTGAATCAGACGTTCGTGCCTTGAAAGTAGTCGTGATTCTGGTTTAAAAGTCTCTTGACTGACGTTTTCCCAGGCCAAGAGACTTTCCACTCGCCTCTTATCTGTGCAGAAGGAGACAATCGGGTGCGGTATTGTTCCTTCCAGTACAAGCTCAACGCCAGGACACTATCGCACGAGGGGCATTTGGTCGATGGATGGTCAAGCATATCGACCGTTGTTTGGCCTTCGCTCGACAGCGTGGACTAGGGATCGAGCAGATGGAGGATATCGTCCTAGTCACTGGATTCCATCGGACGCGGTCTTGGGCTAATGTTGTTTTCTTTGAGAGTCAGGAGGATGAGCAGGTATCATTTGAAGTCCAAGTGACTGACGTTAATGGTCCTAATCCCGGTATCAATTGGCGATTCACACCTGTTCAAGGAGCAACGTTAAATTGGGGCCCTGAGGGGAAGGTATGTTACCATAGACCAAGATAATACAGACATCACTGGGACGATCTCATTCTCATCAGAATCTTCCTGAAGATCAATGCATATTTATACGGGGGTTCCGCGTCGCTCGTACCCTCCGAATATTTCCCAAGCATCTTGTAGCAGCGGCGGGACCCTCTTCAGACCCAGACGAGGACAATCATGAGCCCGAGCCAGACATGAGGCTTACATCCTTACCTACCATTACTAAGGTAAAGTGGCAGTCCCATCCTTTTCGGCATGCTAGCCCTCAACGAGGCCCCCAAAGTACCGAGATCCCCTTCACGTGCTTCTGGAACATGTCGCTGAAGTGAGTATTAGAGGTTTAAATAATGACCACACCATCTTATATGCGTTACTTTAACATTGACTACACCTTGACAGCGGGTACCTGATTGCGATATGGTCGTTGTTCATGACGACGACCTGGCGCGGATTCACGAAATTTCTGATAATCGTGTGGGTGGACATTCTTTATTAACCTTATTGGCCCTTGCTCACACCGGTGACAGAGATCCCTCCAATCAGATGCACTGGTACATTTTCTCCAAAAATACAAGCCGGATATAATACAGGTTCCATTTGGTGTGCAATTTCCAGCGCTGCGATTTTTCTTTCTCACACCCACGTACTCACTTAAACTGAAGGATATACATTGAAAAGTGGTACAGAGTCCGCCATGGTAGCAATGTTTTCAAAAGAGTTCCAAGAGTGGGGACAGTATCACGTCTCGCCGGGGGGGCAAAGCGAACTGACGAGGTGTCTTCTGTCGCCAACACTGCATCCTCCGAGCTCGGAAGGTTTCAAATATGACTCTCCTTCCTACTTTGATGATCCCTTGCTCACCATGGCTGATTCTACGGTATGTGTCATGCATTTGGTCTCGTCAATCCCCAGCTCATCTTCCACTCAGCCCGACTTATTTCAGCTTAATGACAGTCAAGGCACGCAGAAGGTTGTTTTTTTCATCGCCATTTATGTGTCCACTAAATGACGAGTACTTCAACAGCCCGAGTCTCACTTATACAGGCAGCTCGTGCCTGGATCTTCGGGTGGGCGGGATCCTCTCCCCTTCTTTTTCCATTTGATCTCATTTGTCGTTCATTCCGTTCACCTACTCTCCTCACGCTGCCTTCGACTGGGCTATGCTCGCATGTCAGTAGACACCTTCCACCACCCCACCCACACGCCTCCTTCGCAGTCCTCGTTTCCAGTGAGGTCTTCGGACCAACCTGACCCATTCAAAATATCCTTCCTTAAAGGCCCAAGGCGCAAACGCCTCGCCAAGGTCTGTATACCTTTGGTCTGGGTGTTACCGAACTGACCCTCTTCCGCATACATCCAACAGGCTTGCGAAGCTTGTCGTAAGAGCAAGCGACGATGCGACGGCACTGGTTAGTTTATATTATCTCCTTGCTATACTCTCCCATCCTCATGTACTTCAAGCGCCTTGTAGTAACTGGCATGTACCTTTCCCTCTCTGGGCTTCATGATCTTTCTAATAATCCGCTGCGTTCGCCAGCTATTTTGCCGCCAAAGATTGTACCTACACAGATTTTTCCGGCCAACCTGTTCCCGCACCTCTCGCCTCAAACACCGACAAGCCCTCGGCTCGGCTCGGCGAGAGATCGAGGGTTGAGGCTGGTGATGACGACGCTCAGGCGTCGCAGAAAAAGCGGACCCCAGCTTCGTAGGGATTATATTTGTTATGTCCTTGTACCTTGTACCTGTATTGTTGTTTGTGTGTTTAACTTGTAATGCAGTGTAAGTGGTGAGCTACAGATGATGATTAGTCAGAATTTGAAGGTGGTCGGGGTCTGATGACATCGCCTTCCTGGACAAACTGACTGGACAACCAAGTTCACCCCCCAAAACTGGGAAAGCAGAGGCGAGAAGGCCACCAGGAATTTTGACCACAGAGAAAACTGAGCAGAAGCTCTTTAGACGTTGGATGCGGCAGAGTGAGGATGCGAATAAGATTCCTTGTCTTTTCATTCGGTGTGAGTTAGATCACGTCTTCAAAGTAAGGGATTCGCTGGCGAGAGCCCGTCGTTGCAATTCTTCGATGACGATTCATAATGCATAAAGTGTTGCAAATGATATTCATGGAACTGCCAGTTCCATGAATATCCTGTTGTTCGTTATTTTAATATACTAATGACTACTACAGAACCATAACTCAAGATACGCCGGCGCTTTCTCACACTGTTCCACATTCTACATCACGTACCAGATAGCTGTTTTCCCGACATTATTTGAGTGAACATTTGCAATGCCGCTGCGCCGCGGGGCACGCCCCGCCACAGGTATGCTGGGACCTCGTGTCCCGCGCCGAGGACGCGTAGGTACGAGAACGTGCCTGCGTTCTTGTACAGGCCGGCTACCGCCCCATTGAAGGTGAAGTTTGCGAACTTCTGCTGGGCGAACTGCGACGAGAATTGTGTGTTCAGGGAGACAACCTGGGCATTACGATGCCAGCCGCCCGACGAAGTCAGTGTGAGAGGCCAGAAGAAAAGTGTGAGAGTGCGGGAGGCGCACCATGTCCTCGACGCCTATGTGGTTGACGATATAATCTGCATCGCCGGCGTAAATGCACGTGCGTACGCCAGCGTTGATGACTTCCTCGAGGTCCGGGAGCGACGAACGCATCCAGTCGCCGGTCGCGGCGAAATTGTCGTACACGTCTCGGTTAGTTTGCTGCCATGCCGACTGCGCGCCGATTTTGGACGTCACCGCAGAGCTCTGGAGATAGAAGTCGAGCGGAGGCGGATATGGGTCAGGATTTGGGACGGGCACGTAATATACATCCCATCTTCCTGCGAGTGGCGAGAGGACGTTTGCGTTGCAGAAGTCCTGGGCATCCGAGCAATCCGTGTTGCTCCCCCCATTATTACATGCTATAATCTGTGTCGTCATGAATGTGTGTAAAACCGAATGGGGAAGGGGAAGAGCCAACCTGATCCTCGCAACCGCCCGTCTCTGTCCAGGCCATATTGGCGAACGAGATGACCGAGCTACCCACCAGAGGGTGGTATGGATTCGATTGGGCATAATCGATGTAGCCAGGGTATTGCGAAATAGGGTCCTAATTTAAGATACTTAGCAATACGTCGGCGACTGGGACACGCCTGAGCATCGTACAGTGACGCCATTTCCAATTCCGAGCACCTTCACGTTGATAGGTACGCCCTTAACCCGACCGGTTTTAATCGCGGTGTTCTGCTTCAGGAAATATCTGCCCAGGGCTCAGTCGACGTTGATAATGGAACCACGTTGTCAGACGCACGCAGCAAATGTAGGGCCGTAGTGCCCCCCATACGATTCTGTCCAGATTCCAAAGTCTCGAGAAGCGTACTTTTTGAATCGCGAATCCGCAAACCAGATTTGTAGGAACTGCCATACGTCGGCGGCT
>Ga0209488_10002083_pt1 | contig 16782 bp, 16 predicted proteins | sample Rivendell_Oct201_8_FD_188349 | JGI IMG/M metagenome (GOLD analysis project Ga0209488, IMG submission 188349) | Vadose zone soil microbial communities from the Eel River Critical Zone Observatory, Northern California, USA -... | ecosystem: Environmental > Terrestrial > Soil > Vadose zone >... | reverse complement strand
GATCGATTTGTACCAGGTTCCATGATAATTGAAAAAAGCGCAGCAGTTCGCAGCTACCAGATTGTAGTAGTCGTTCCGGTCGATGGTGCCCAGCGTGGAGGTATCTTGAACGGCGATAACCGCCTCGAAAGCCACCACGATATTGTTCTGAAAGTTGTAATTGGTTGCGCCGGCCTGCACATTCGCCGCCCCGCCGCTATCGTTTTTACCACCCGCTGCGCCATTCCCCACAAAGGTGTTGTTGAAAACGTATGTGTTACTCGTTCCAAAAACATAGAATTGCCCATTGGCCGTGTGGGCCGACTGCCCCGTTCCATCGAACACGTTGTTGAATACGTAGTTGCCATCCATGACATCGCCATAGCCAACGCCGTCGTTGTCTAAATACAGCGGGGAAGTAACGTTGAATCCCCAATTTCCGTGAAAGTAATTGTTATAGATAAAGGTGTTGGTTTGGGTCATGCCGGAGGGAACACTAAACGTAAAAATTCCGTCATGATGGAACGTGTCAGCCGTGGTGTCCCATTGTTCCGCCCCGGACACATCGTTGCCGAAGACCAGCGTTCCGCTAAGACTGGATCCCGTGCCGTGCCCCCCGAACTCGATATTCCAGTTCGCTTCATGCACGGTATTGTTGTAAATCTTCCAACCCGTCGTCGTGCCGGTAGTCATGGCATCCACTTCGATATTGCAGTTGCTGTACGAAACCTGATTATTGTGAATCAAGATATTATTGCCAACGTCTCCCAGACCAATTCCGCCGGAATGCGCGCCGTTGGTTACATCGGTCGAATTTGGAGTGCGTATGTAGATGTGATGAATTACCAGATTTCGGATTTCAAGATCATGTCCGCCCGAGCCGCCGTTGAATATGCCGCGGCTGTCTTGAGAAATCGAGCAAGAACCATTCAAGCACCCGGTATTACCGGAAGTCCCGTTTGCGGTATTCTGGATCGTTCCGTTGGTGCCCCCATCAATAAGAATGTAACTTTGACCATTCAGGGCGATGGCTCCGTTTGCACTCCATGCCGGGCTGGTGAGAATCGCACCTGTTTCGAACTTCAGGGTAATGACGTTTCCAGCTGTACCGCTTCCTAGAAATGTAAGTTCAGTGGTGTTGGCGTTGCCCGTAAACGTTCCGCAAAGATGCACGGTAGTTCCCGGGCCAATCTGCGCGGCACTGTTGCCCCAACTCGAAGGAGTATTGAACCACTTCTCGGGGTACGCATTCGCGCAATCCGCCCCATTGCCGGCTCCTGCGGGATTCTGCCCGATGTAAATGTCGCTCGCTTTTGCCGCAGCGGCGCTCAACAAGACTCCCAACGCCAGCAAACAATTGGTCCCCCAGCGCATCACCACCCTACGGTTCACCCCACCCATGTTTGCCTCAAACCGTTTATGGATTACTTTCAAAGGCTCTCTTCCCGCCCAGTCTATTGAGCGCTATCTCTATCATGTACGAGAGATTAGCAAGGGTTTCTCCTTGCCACCACTGGCCATTCGTCTAGTCAGGGGACAGGTCGGGTGAACTGTCCTTCCCTCGGCAGGGAAGTTCACCGGCTGAACCGAGTCCCGGCCTTCCCCGCGGCCGCGAAAACGATTCCTGGGGACGCTCCTGGAAGACCTAGCAGACGTCTATTATCGGAAAGTTTCAGCTGTAGATTCAACCATAAATTCATCTGTAAATTAAAATTGGCCCGCCGGCATCGCCTGCTTTGCTGCACGATTCGCGCAGCCTCGATGGTTCAGAATCGGAGAGTTGCAGGGGAACTATGTGGAAGTGGGACCCCGCTTGGCCTCTTCCGACTCGATCCAACTCGAGCGTTGCATCAGGCTGACACTATGGTACAGGAATTTGTAGAATCGTTGCGGCCAGTGCAGCCAGTCATAACCGCCTTCCAGTTTCGCCCGGAGCAGCGGCGGGTCGTCCCAGGAGTTCGCAGGGAGGCGCGGCAACTGGAAACGGTTACTACCGGGCCGGGCGCGGCCGATGATGGTGGAGACTCCATTTTCAAATCCGTGATTCTCCAGAGCGTCACTCAGAAAGCGCGTGAAGTCGCGATCTTCTTCCGGAAACGCGAAGGGATAGGAAAAAGATGTAACCGCAGCCCCAAGTTTCTGTTCGATGATTTCTTTGGAATAGCCCAATTCGTAGTCAATTTGCTCCGGCCCGAGCGAGCGCAGGTCCGGATGGGTCACGGTATGCGACCCGAACTGAATCCCTTCGGCGTGCAATTCGCGAACCTCGCTCCAGGTCAGATAATCCGCGCCTTCGACACGCACGGGGGCGTCCTGGATTCGGGCGGTGGCCAGAAAAATCGTCGCCGTGAAGCCGCACTGTTTCAGGACGGCCAGCGCGTCGGTATAAAAATCACGATATCCGTCGTCAAAGGTAATAACGAAGATCTTGGAAAGATCCTGCCCGGTTTCCATCCCCGCCAGCATCTCCGGTAAATCCATGGTCCTGTAACCGCTGCGCCGCAGCCATCTCATCTGGCTGGCAAAGACATCCGGCAAAGTATTGATTTGGTAATATGGGTGAAACTTAGCAAAAAGGTTATCCGAGATGCTGTGATACATCAGGATCGGCACGCGCGACCCGCATTTTGGGCCAAAGAGCCGCGAAACCGGATGGCCCACGCATAGCGTGGCCAACCGATCCAGGCGAGGCATTTGAATTCTATTTGGGGACATGGGGGTTAGGTACACGCTTGAACCAGGAACTTTGATTCCGAGAAATCGCCCGGCGGAGACGCAAAACGCCCGCACCGCACACGCTATCCGGGCGGGCCGCCGCGCCCCGCAAATCTAGCGGGAGTAGCCAACGTTCGATGTAATAAATTCCATCACCGCGCCGGCAACTTCCTTCTGCTGAGCCGCGGGAACATGGGCAGAGAGAGAATCTCCGCCGCAACGCGCTCGGTGACGGGGGAATTTGAAGTTATTTCGATGGCAAAGATTTCCCGCTGTGATTCGCGCCTATTCGGCGATGCGGAGAAATTCTTGCTCCCGCCTCATCGCAGGAACGTGCGCGACGCATCAGGCCACCACATCTCCGAGCCGAGGCAAAGCGACACCTGAGTCGGCAGACGTTGTTCGCGCGGGACTGAGCCGGAGGATCCGCGAACGATCGATTTCAAGAGCGACGGAACGTTGGAGCAAGACTACTGAGATGATAACTCGTTGATGCCCCTTGAAACTGGTTAGAATCCCTTCCATACCCTCCAGCACATCATTTTTGATTCGCACCCGTTCGCCAATTTCCAGGTAGGGCCACGGCTGGGTCTGAATTCCGGAGCGAATAACTATTTGGAGAGCGGTGATCTCGGATTCAGCAACCGCAATGGGAGTCTTGCCTCTTCCAACCACGGAGATGACTCCAGGTGTAATCAATACTGGAAGGCGATCATGGATATCGAATCGACAAAAAACGTAACCGGGAAACAAGGGCGATTCAACAATCTTGGAACGGTCCGACCAACGCCGGGTCGCTGGATAGGTCGGAAGCAATGTCTCGAAACCTTTGTTTTGGAGCAGTCCCTCGGTGGCGTTTTCCCATCGGGAACGGACTTGAAGGGCGAACCAAGCTTTCGGTTCGTTCATCTGGCCGTTTGGCATTGAATTCTACTTTCTCCTGACTTGGATTTTATGTTACACGTGCGAGATCCGGACAAGCTACCGCCATTAAACCCCAATCGCGTCATCAATTTTTCAACTCGATAAGTGCAATCTGTTGCCCAAAGTGATGCAGATTCCGGCGAAGTATGTCCCTTTCGTACCACCTGTACCTCAATGTAACAAAAGGAGTTACATGGAATATGAGACTGTCGCACAGGAGGGGCATCTTGGTATTCTGCTCTCATTTGAGGAATTTGATGAAAAGTATTTCCACAATCTGCCATTCAAATTCCAAGATGACCCAAACCAATGGACTCACCGCGATCCCCGCTTAGTGAACAGCTATAGTTGTTGATGCAAGTTGTTTGTATAGAATAACTTATGTGGAAACAGCTTCTGGATTTCGAGATCGGCACCGGTCAGTTACTCTATTGGGCAATCCTGTTCGTCCGAGGGAAGAACTCGTGAGTCATGCTAAACTCAAAAATGTCCGCAAATCGGTATGAATCCCACACCCATGAAAAATCGGTCTTCCCCGCCTCAAGAATCGCGCCACTGGGCGAATCGCATTTAGATTACTTCTCTCATCGGAATTGTTTGCCTGACGCTTTTCCCGTTCCGGCTGGATTTCAGTGAGTTCCACAGTCTCCACAGGTCTCCTTTTCTTCTTGGGGACTCTCTAAAATACGTGGGGCGCCTTGATTTTTTCCTGAATGTTCTCCTGTTCGTCTCGTTTGCGGCTGGTATCGGCGCGTAGATGCGCAAGCGTGGGGGTAGCCGAAGCGCCGCGTTGGTTGTGGCGTTGTGGCCGGGGCCTTCACGTCTTATACGGTCGAGTTGCTCCAGTTGATAATCCCTATGCGCGATTCGGGTTGGAATGACATCCTCAGTAACTGCGTGGGCGCGGTCGCGGAATTTCTGCTCTTTGAATCGTGCGGCGAGCTGCTCTTGAAACACATGACCAGTTTGGAAAAGGCAGTGGACTCCTGGCTGTCTTTGTGGGGGACTTGCGCTTTCCTGCTGGTGTATTTGGGCTTCTTCTTCACTCTATCCGTCCCCCTGCAGAAACAGACTCGCCTGAGCGATTGGGGCCCGGCCGCCTCCCTGTTTGTGGGGAGCGACGGGACAGCGCGGCACGCGTGGAAAGGGCAAATCGCGAAGCTTGAAATTTGGAACCGGGGCCTCCCGGACGAATTCGCGCGAAAGCTGGCCTCCGGTGATGTAGCGCCGGAATCGGAAACTGGCCTCGTCGTTTCTTACGAATTCACTGGGGCACCTCCCTACGGCGATCGCCAACAATCTTCCCCCAAGCTAACCTGGATTACGTTTGCCACTTTGCCGAAACCATCACATTCGCAACGGCCTCGACGTAGTCGTCGGGCACGCTTTCATGAAATAGGTCGCTCGTTGAATTCACGAAAATCATTTTCGGTTTCCGCCAGCGCAGAGGCTCGGCAAGTTTTCCGGGGACCAATCGTAAATCGAATCCTTGTTCGTAGGGATGTCCCTTCACGCCGCGAAAGCGCTCTGCAAATGTTTCGGCGAAGCAGTGCTTACACCCGTCGCTGACTTTAGTGCAGCCCCGAACGGGGTTCCAGGTTGCGTCTGTCCATTCTATAGTCTATAGCGGAATCAAGCGACATTAGGGGGCTCCCCGGACAATCGGCGCGAAAAATGGGATATGCGGCGAATTGTCGAGGTCAATCCAGATCTTTTTGCCGCGGACTCCTGATTTTTCATTGGCCCGTGATGGCATATTTTTAACGCCGATCGTCGGAGAACTCACCATGGTTTTCACAATATAAAGCTCGATTCTGGCGATCGTCCAGATAAATACAGAACCGAGTTACACAGAGCGCAAACTTAACGTCTCGGTTGATTCCCGCAGGTTTGCGCTTTGGGACAGGAACTCCAAAATAGTCTGGATGACTCTGGTTTGATCAGTGGGCTCGAGTTGGGGATACATCGGCAGTGAGAGAATTTCGGAGGCCGCCTTTTCAGAAACCGGGAAATCTCCCTGCTTGTATCCGAGGTGCGCGTAAGCGTGCTGCAAATGAAGGGCTACGGGATAGTGAATCCCGGTATGAATGTGCGCTTCGGTGAGATATTTCTGAAGCCCTTCGCGGTCCTGCACCCGGATCACATAGAGGTGATATACGGAGCGGGACCACTCAGGCTGGCACGGAGCAATGACCTCTTCAAACGAAGATAGCATGTCGTCGTATCTCCGCGCGGCGTCCTGCCGGCGGCGATTCCACTCGGTCAGATGCCGGAGTTTCACGCTCAAGATACCTGCTTGGATGGCATCGAGCCGGCCGTTGTAGCCTTCGATTTCATGGTGGTACTTCCGGGACTGCCCATGATCGCGTAACATTTTGGAGGATCGCGCAACCTTTTCGTCATTGGTTGTGATCGCGCCGCCTTCGCCGCAGGCGCCCAGATTCTTGCCAGGGTAAAAGCTGAATGCGGCCGCGTGTCCCATCGAGCCGGCCTTGCGCCAGCGATTCTCTTTCTTCGAGAAATACTCGGCGCCATGCGCTTGGCAGGCGTCTTCAATCACGACGAGTCCAAAGCGGTCCGCCAGTTCAAGGATTGGATCCATATCCGCGGTCTGCCCGTACAGGTGAACGGGGATCACCGCGGTCACAGGCTTGCCGAGCGTGCGGTGGACATAGCGACCCGTGCGGCTGTCGAGCTCGCACTTCGTTTCCATGTACTGGCGCAATTTCAACGGATCCATCGTATACGTGCGGGCGTCCACATCCACGAAATCCGGACGTGCTCCTGCTTGGGAAATCGCCTCTGTGGTCGCAATAAATGTGTGGGGAACCGTAAGGACAATGTCGCCCGGCTGGACACCGGCGCCCGTGAGGGCAAATCGCAACGCGTCCGTGCCACTGCTGACGCCAACACAATGTTGGGCGCCGCAATACTCGGCAAATTCTCTTTCAAATCCTTCCACGGCGGGACCGCCAATGAACGCGGCCGTCCGGATGGCTGTCTTGAATGCAGCTACGAGCTCGTCCTGAAGTTCAATGTGCGGTGTCACCAGATCTACAAACGGAATAGGCCGGTTCTTAGTCATTTTTGCTCCTCGCTTCGGATGGGATTGAGCGCAGTATTTTTGCGGGATTTCCGGCAACAATGACGTTGGGCGGCACGTCATGCGTCACCACGCTTCCGGCTCCCACGATGGAGTTTTCTCCAACGACCACTTTGGAAAGGACCGTAGCCCCGGATCCAATGGACGCTCCCCGCTTGATGATGGTCGCCTCGACGCGCCAATCGCTCTCGGTTTGCAATCCGCCTTCCGCGGTGGTCGCACGCGGATAGGAATCGTTGATGAACGTTACGCCGTGGCCGATGAAAACGTTGTCCTCAATCTCCACGCCTTCGCAGATGAATGTGTGACTCGAAATTTTGCAGCGCCGCCCCACTTTGGCATTTTTCTGGATTTCGACGAATGCTCCGATCTTCGTTTCGTCGCCGATCTCGCAGCCATACAGGTTGATGAATTTGGAGAGCCGGACTCCCTTTCCCAACTTTACGTCCGGCGCGATTGCGCAGAATTCGTTCACAGGCGCACCAACTCTCCCCTTTTCTTGATGGAAACGTCGGCCGCTTCCAGCATCCGCACCACGCGCAAGCCGGCTTCGCCGTCATTGAACGGCGTCTTGTCGTTCATAATGCAATCGGCGAAATAATCGCTTTCGATACGCAGGGCCTCTAATTGTTCGATCTGCGGCGCCCACATATCCCCTGACCGGTAATTGACCAGAAGTTCGCGGACTTTATCACCCGAGGAAATTTTGACTCCCTTGTCGTACACGCGGATCTTTTCATCAGCCACCAGGTCATTCCAGACCAGCATTTTTTTCTCGCCGCCAATGAGCGTCGTCCGGATCTTGACGGGAGAAAGCCAATTGACGTTGATGTGCGCAATCACGTTGTTCGGGTAATAAATCGTCATGAAAGCCACGTCTTCGACGCCATTCAGGTGGTTTTGTCCCGTGGCGACGATGGCTTCCGGGTCGCCCTTGATCAAATGGTCCATGATGGAAAGATCGTGAGGAGCCAGGTCCCAAATCACGCTGACGTCATGCTGAAAAAGACCCAGGTTCACCCGCCACGAATCGTAGTAGTACAAATCACCCAGAGCTCCGTTGTCATTCAGCTCGCGGATTTTTCGAACCGCACCCGTGAACAAAAATGTGTGATCCACCATGATTTTCAGGTCCTTACGCGCGGCCAATTCGATGAGTTCTGACGCCTGCGCGGAAGTGGAGGTGAACGGTTTTTCCACGAATACATGTTTCCCATGCTCGAGAGCGGCCTTAGCCAGTTCGTAATGAGTCCACACGGGCGTAATCACCGCTATGGCGTCGACGTTGGGCGATTTGAGAATCGCGCAAGGATCGGTTGTTACTTCGATCGAAGGATAGCTGCGTTTGGCCCGCGCGAGGGCATCCATGTTTTTGTCACAAAGCATTTCGACACGAGTGTTTTCCTGCCCGTGAAAATTCCGGACGATGTTGGGACCCCAATATCCGTATCCGATGACTCCGACTCTTATCATTAAGTCTCCCGCAATGAACCTATGGATTTTTGGTTAAGAACATAAAAAGACTGCGCACTGCCTCTGCCCATTATGTGGACCACCGTTTCTGACCCTTTCGGTTCAAGGGAACCTTCCTGCCTGCGGGAAAAATGTTCAGGAAGATTCAAAAGCGCTCCACAAATGGTTCGCCCATCACTCATGCACTTACTTCTTGCCGCACGCCCTCAGAAACAGAACCCGCAAGAACGTCGCATGGGGGTTGGATTGGAATGACACAAGACCTATGAATTTCCAATGCGACCGACCTGCGAAGCAGGGTCACCGACACTATGATTCGGTGGTTTCCCTTGTGGCCAACCAGAATTCCCTCGATACCCTGCAAAGCATGATCGGCAATCTGGACTCTTTGTCCGCATTCCAGGTAGGGCCAAGGTTCAGCAGGCACTCCCGAGGAAACCAGGCTCTGGATGGCGTGTATCTCCGAAAATGGAACAGGGATAGGTGCTCGGCCTTGTCCAACGACTCCCACTACTCCCGGGGTCACTAGAATGGGCAGCCTCTTCTGCACGTCGAAGCGGCAAAACAAATACCCAGGGAACAAAGCCGGCTTGACTTCCTCGTTCTGGCGGTCCCGCCGCTGCTCACATGACTGCACAGGAAGAAAAATTTCATACCCCTTCCCACTTAACAAAGTGGCAGTGGATTGCTCCCGGCGTTTCCTGGTCTGGATGGCGTACCACGCCGTTGAATTCCCTTCAGGAGTCATTAAGATTTGTTCCCATTTCGCACAAAGTCTTGAGGTGGGGCCGACATCTGGCTAGGCTACCGCCGTTAATGTGTTCACACTCACTATCCTGAAGTAGCAATCAGTCTGCCAAAGGGCTCAGGGAACTTGATACTTGTACGAACTCGCCTACCTGTAACTTACTCAATAAAGACTGGTTATTCGCACTTGTGGGTATTTCCATTTCCAATAGACCCCATACTGAATGAAATCCTCAGTTGATAGAGAAAACGACTTCCACGATGTGCGACAAAGTTTCCAGAATATCCCCTAGCTGGCCCTGCACTGGGCGCCGAATCGTTTGCCCTCTCTCAATGTTACGCATTGATGCTAAAAGACTTAAAATACTGCAATAGACGGATCGTTGGGTTAAATCGGGCTGAGGTCACAAATTTGAGCGGCTTAAAGCTGTGAACATTCAACACTCAATCGAATGGCGGAAGGTTGAGTCTGACTTTTTTTGTTAGTTCATGCCAGATCTTGTCAATTCTTGCTTTTGGCTCACCCCGTCACCTATCGATAGGGGTTCACTTCTGGGAATAAGAGGATTGACCCAAATCGTAGTCAGAATACTTGTAATACGAACCAGATCCGACAGAGTCTTCCGCACTGTTCAACACCACCCCAACAATATTTGCATCTTGCAATTCCTGGCAGGCCTTTTGCGAGACTGCGGCAGGCGTAATCCCCGCACGGACCACGAATAGCACTCCATGACACATTGTGGCCAAGACTGCCGCATCCGAGACGGGAAGGATTGGCGGGGAGTCCACTATGATCCAATCGAAAAGACCCGAGACGCGGTCTAGAAGTTGTTTGAGCCGCCCGTTCGAGATCAATTCTGACGGATGGGTGACATGTTGTCCCGCTTGAACAAAGTAAAGATCGTCCTCTTGGCCTTTTTGTAGAATGTCCAATTCACCAATTCCACCCTGCAGGTACTCCGCAAGGCCAGGTCCGGAAGGAGCCCCCAAGAGTTGATGCAGCTTTGGGGCGCGCATATCGGCATCGATCAACAAGATCCGGCAGCCGCGTTGGCGGGCCAAAACCTCCGCCAGATTCGCGGATACGAATGTTTTGCCTTCCGCAGGGGTGGCGCTGGAGACCAGGAGAATACTTAACGGTTTACTCTCGCGGATCCGATAGAGCCGGGAGCGCAAGGTGCGGAACTGCTCGGCTCCCTTGGCAAACTCCTTCGAGCTGGAGAACACCAGGAAATTGGGATCGGGATTCCAGACGGTTTTGACACATTTGGCCCGCAGCTCGTCGAGCTGGAGTATCTTGGAATCTTTCGCTGTACTCGAATCCGGCAGCACGGCTGGAGCAAGAACTGTCTTGGCCTCAGAGCCGATCTTGACGCCCTGACGGGACCCAAGCGGTTCGGCCGGCTCCTCTGCCTTCCGGTCCACCAGGCTTGCCGATCTCTCTTGTTCCGCCTTTTTCAGTGCTTCGTGAATCCGACTCATGAAATTCCTTTTGTCATGGAACGATTTGACCCATGTTGGGACTTAAGCTCCTGCTCTCGTACTCGCGGCTGGTCTCCCCGGTTTCAAACTGGATGAATATTTCTTCGCGGCCTTCGCGTCGTATTCAATCACCGGAATTGAGACCAGAACCGGCAGACGGAGAGCTAGTTCGACATCCCGTTCGGACCGCATAGATGTATCCTGCATCTCCAACAACAGAACAAGGCCAAGCGCCAGAGCCAGTCCTCCAGCAAACCCTCCCCCCAAAAAGAAGGGCACTTTCGGAAAGGAAGGTTGGTCGGGAAAATTCGCCGGATCCAGAACCCGGAAATGCTCGGCCTGCTCGCTTTCTTCCAGACCCTGCGACATCGACGATTGATCGTGTTTTTTGAGCAAGTCGTTGTAAAAATCAAGCGCAGTCTGATGGTCGCGGGTTAACAGTTTGTATTCCTGCTCCACGGCTGGGCTGGATTGCACCCGGGTTTGATACAATTTGATCTGCTTTTGAATATCATCCTGCTGCTGCGTCCGTTCCTTAATGACCTGATCGTATTGGTGGATTTGCGCGCGCAACTGCTGGATCTGGGCCGGCTCGGCCGCCGCCCGGAGGGTCTTTTCCGGCGGTGCATTTTTTTGTTGTTGGTCGCTTTCAGCCATCTTCTGCTTCAGCGCGGCAATATCGCTCTTCGCTTTAATTACGTCGGGATGATCGTTGGTATATTTGGATTGAAGCGCAACCAGCTGTGCTTGCAGGGCGGCCAGTTGCTGGTCGAACGTTTCGGGATTTGCGCCTGACTGAGTTGCCTGCCAAGCGGACATTTGCTGCGACAAAACGGATTCGGCGAAACTCTTATCCTGTTGGGCGCGGCTCAAGGCTTGCGTGGAAGCTTCGAGCTGCGACGTCAGGCCCGTCAGAAGATTCAAATTCGTTTGATTCTGGTCCGGAAGCGATCCGAGATACCGGCGCTGGAACGCGGCCAGTTTTGCATCCTGCTCGTCCAGTTTTGCTTTGGCTTCTTCGAGCTGCTTTCCCAGAAATTCGGTGGTGTTGGTCACCTCGCCCTTGCGAAGTTGAATGTTTTCCGCCAAAAACATGGAAGTAATTTTGGCGCAAATTTGCTGCGTGGTATGGGGATCGTCAAATACAACACTGATCGTAAATCCCGGAAGATTCTGCGCTCTGGTTTCCGCCATGGGCTGGATCGGCGTGATGGTGATCGTGCGCCGAAGCTGTTCTACCAGATCTTCCATCGGTAAACGATTGATATCCTTGTGATACAGACCCAACTCCTGAATTACCGGCTCCAGGCGCGATCTGCTCAGAAGTTGCTGCTGCATCGCAGCTAATCGCTGGTTGACGTTATCCGAAATGAGGGTCGGCACAAGATCCGGCGATACAGCCGGTTGCTGGACCAGAACTAAAGTCTGTGACGTAAAGCGTTTCGGCAAGACGCGCGATAGAACATATCCCGAAACTCCGCCGAACAGGGTAAGCAGCATGATGAGTATCCATCTCCGCCGGAGGATGGCAACTCCATCGCTTACGCTGATGTCTTGGCGCAACATTTCTTGCTCTCTTTCTATCTATAATTCTGGTGGGCTCCACGCTCTGATCCGATCGGGGCGTTCAGTGTAAAAGTAGAGCCCGCACCCGTTGACTGGCCCGAGGTACTTGAAAACGCTACGATAATACATTCACAACGGGAGCAGTTTCCCAACGCGTGAAAACCGATGACACCCACAAGTAATCACCCATAATACACCTCAATTTAGCGGCTAAGGAGCGTGCAATTCGGAGACGGTCAAAATATGTATATATGAAGTCTGTCATTATGTGTCGAATGCGAGAGCCTCTGAGAATGCTGGCCGAAAACTGTCCCCACGAGGCTCCAACTAAACTTCCATGGCCAGGGAGCGCGGCACTCGTGCCGGCTAGGCACAGACGGGAAGAACTTCAATATGCGCCATCGCCACCAAAGACGGCGCGAGGCGTCGAAATGAGAATTTTCAGATCGAGCCACAAGGACCAGGTTTGGCAATAGCGGAGATCCAGGCGCACCATATCGTCAAATCGTGTCCGGCTTCGACCGCTCACTTGCCACAATCCCGTAACGCCCGGCTTAATGTCCAAGACTCTCCGCCGGTGCCAGATATCGTAAATTTCAAATTCGTAGGGAACCGGAGGCCGCGGTCCGACGAGGGACATTTCGCCGCGCAAAACATTCCAAAACTGAGGAAGCTCGTCCAGGCTGGTTTTCCTGAGCAATGCGCCGATAGGAGTCACTCGAGGATCGTTTATGATCTTGTATACCGCCTGTTGAGATTCATTCTCTTTACCGCATTCTTCCTTGCCGGAAATGAATTGCTGAATGAATTCCTGGTGAATCTTCGGATCGTTATTCGTAAACATCGTCCGGAACTTCAGACATTTAAAGCGGGCGCCGAACCGGCCCAGGCGCTCCTGCTCGAAAATCACGGGACCCTTTGACGTCAGCTTGATAATCGCAGCGATGGCCGCAAGCAAGGGTGACAGCGCCAGCAAAAGGGCAGCGCTACCGGCGACGTCCATCACGCGCTTGATCACAAGAGGCATGCGTTTTCGAGAGTTCCCTCGATTAAGGTCTGGATAGAGCTTGGCGTCCGCCACCCAGCCGGAATCGTTTCGGTCCCAAATTTCCGGGAAAACATGAAGGGAAATAGCGATTTTGGCTGCTTTCTCCCTCCCGAGATCCTTGGCAAGAGCCGTTTCAAATTTGGTTCGGAGAATTTCAGTGAGAGGGCGTTCCCCTTCGATGGAGACTTCCGTGAAGATGACCCCAAGAATGTCGCTTTTTTTATACCAGCCGGCCAGGTCGGTCTCCCGCTTGGTGGCCATAATGACTTCGGCGGCCTCTTCCAGAATCACCGCCGCCGAACCATATTCCAGATTTGCGTCGAGCAGCATCAAGACGAACGGCTTGCCGGAACGCTCCGCACGCCTGCGCTCGAGTGTCAACATGGAGTGAAATACGTTTTCCTGGAGCGCAGTTTCAGTATGCGCGGGAGCTTGGTCAAAACTACGATAGCTTTTCGCGTCCGCGGTAGTGATCCGCCCACGTTCTTGCAAGGGCGCTACTTTTGAATAGCCATCTGTCATCATGCACTCCTGCTAGATTCACGTGCCAGGTCGGGGGCCTCGAAGATCCGCCATCTCGGGATCAAGCACGCTGCGGGCATGCCACTGAGGAGACTGGAAGTAAGAAGCGATATTTGAGAAGCAATCGTGGGGCCAGAATATCCCCGCCCGAACGAAATAATCGTCGTGCAATTTTGCTGTACCTTGCTGAGCGCAAGACTCTTGGCGGAAAAGTCTAGCCTGCCAGAATATGGCTCGATTGGGGGTATGTTGCCCCGGGACATGGATGGGAAAACAATTGCCCGATAGTTCTCATGATGTTCTATGGGGGTCCCCATATTCAGGCGAAATTGCCCAGTTTCTCTAAGCAATTTCAGTACGGAACAACCTTAGCTTTCTCATAGACTCTGAGGCACTTAGGTTGGATTGGTCCTTCGTACAAACAATACCTATAAATATCTCAATCAGGGGAATGCCGCGATTACTCAGTTTTTAAATCGATGGACCAAATGTTTGCGCAATACCACTTCGCTCGCGGGTTTTTGCCTGATGCCCAAAGAGTAAACATTCGATGTGAAGCAGAGCCCGTACTGGATTTTTGGGATTTGCTGACCTCACATGAGCCCGATGATCCGGTTCCATGTCGGCATAAAAATGTCTTGAGGAATTTCTTGGCGCGCTTCTATGGAATCACCACTCGATCGATTCGTAGACAGGGAGGTCGTGAGCTCAATCCGAAAAGACTGAGAATCTCAAACCGCGGTGCTACCGGAAATCATTCCAACTCGGCTGCGGATCTGTTCTCACGGCATATTACAATTCACCCTGTGGAGGTTCTCGAATAATGGGTATCGAAAGCCCGGCGCCATCTGAACAGGAGTGCCAAATGCTTCGCCACACCCTCGCCACGCTCGCCTATCGTGGCGGCAAGACACTTCGCGGAGCGCCCGAAGGATTTTCCGGATTTCGTGCCTCGGCATCCACGCGAACTCCGGGCCAGGTTCTTGCTCACATCGGAGATCTGCTCGATTGGGCGCTATCGATTGCACAGGGAAAACAGGAGTGGCACAACTCCCAGCTGCAGTCCTGGGAAATGGATTCGCAAAGGTTCTTCACCGCGCTTGCGGCCTTCGATGCGTACCTGGCTTCGGGCGAACCACTCGGGGCCCCGGTGGAAAAACTCTTTCAGGGCCCGATCGCGGATGCTCTGACGCACGTGGGCCAAATCGCCATTCTGCGCAGGATGGCCGACGCGCCTGTCCGCGCCGAAAATTATTTTCGCGCGGAAATTGTTGCCGGCCGGGTTGGGCCCGATCAGGCCGCGCCGAAACGCGAATTCGACTAACTAAGAAATTTATCGGTCACGCGCGTGATTCACAACTTCATCCCTGATCTCGCCGCAGGGTAAGGCCACCATCGGCTAGAAGCACCTGCCCGGTCACGTATCCGTCCGGCTCGAGGAAAAATAGCACCGCGCGCGCGATGTCCTCGGGACGGCCAAACCTCGGAATGGCGCCACTCGATACGTACGCGTCATATTTCCCGCTGCTGACGCTCGCTTCGGCCATGCCCGCCACGGTCGCGCCGGGCGCGACGACGTTCACGCGAACGCCGCGGAATTGTTTTGCCAGAATTCGCGCCGCGTGAACTAGTGCCGCCTTCGGTGCGGCGTAATTCAAGCTCGAAGAGAACGGCGCCAGCGCCTGCATGGTTGCTAACAGCACCAGACTCCCGCCACGGCCATTCTGCTCCATGGCTACAGCAAGATCTTTCGCCAGAAGCATCGGGCCGACGAAATTCGCGTCCCACGAACTCCGCAGCGCCACAGCATCCAACGATTCCCAGTTCACGCGAGCCGGATCGCCGGGGAAGATGGCGCCACCCTCAAGCGGTCCAAGGCTCGCCGCAGCCTCCAGGTACGCGTGGCGCACTTCGGGAAGAACAACATCGCCCTCGACCAGAGAAATCATTTGGCCAGTCTGGCCGGCCACGGCGGCACGAAGCGCCTCAGCTCGCGAACGATTCGAACGGAACCCCACAACGAGCTTCGCGCCTTCCTGCGCGAGCAACATTGTGGCCGCGGCGCCGAGCCCGCCCGTTCCTCCCGCGAGAATGACGACGCGCCCCGCGAGGGGACGGTCCGCAAAACTGTATTGGAAGGCGCGGTACCGCGTCGCAAGTGCCTCATCCCAATAGGGTGACGCCATGAATTCCTCCCGGCCGCGAAAAACTTAGCACAGGCGCGAGCCTCAACCCATTTGGACGGCTACCTCACCGAAGAAAACATATGGAAGCGTAGAATCGGAAGTGGAGTCATGCAAAACCAAAGCCCCGGAGGGTTGGGGCCCAAGGTGAAAAATGTAGCGGCGAATCCGCCTCACCGGATGCGGGCTCTGTTGGGAGCCCGTCGAAATTGAAGTGTGGGCACCGCCAAAATTAATGTTGAAGCGATGCCGGGTAAATCGCCGGCGCCTGCCACGAATCCTACAGCCGCGTGAGCGGTTTTCGAACCACGGCGATACACCCGGCCCGCTTTGTATTTAGAGAAGCTCTTTTTGCGAAAAGACGCCTAGCTGCCGAGAATTGCGTCTTTGAACGCTTTTGCCGCGCGGAGACGCACAACTGTCTTTGCCTTGATCTTGATCGCTTCGCCAGTCTGTGGATTGCGGCCCATGCGCGCCTTCCGGTGCGCCTTCACCGCGCGTCCGATGTTCGGAATGACGAATTTGCCCGCGCCGCCCTTGGCTTCCTTGACCGCGAGCTTGAACAGTTCTTCGAAGAATTGCGCCGCGACTTTCTTTGGCGTCCCGATCTTGTCGGCCATGTGCGAAACGATCTTGGACTTGCTCATTGGTTTTGCCATCTAGTTTCGTTCTCCTCCTCAGATTTGAGACTGCAGGCGCGTCGGCCAGCCTCAAAGAGTACGAGCCGCGCACGGCGAGCACTATAAGGGCAGAGTCCGCGCAACGCAAGAAAAAACATACAAATAACCAGAATTGACGCGGCTTCCAGCAGTCCCCCTTCGCCCGACCCGTTACGAACCCAATACAAGAATGCTCCCCACGGCGCCAAAGCAAGCAGTGTGCTATTCTTGCCGTTCATTTTTTGTGAGGAGCGCACATGCCAAATTGGAAGGAACTCGAAAAACAATTCGCGGCCCGGCTGTCGATGAGCCGCCGGCCGGTGGCCGTCGCATTCCTGGATACGCAACCCGAGTGAATTGAGAAGTTTTCAGGCACCG
>Ga0209488_10002082_pt1 | contig 16783 bp, 30 predicted proteins | sample Rivendell_Oct201_8_FD_188349 | JGI IMG/M metagenome (GOLD analysis project Ga0209488, IMG submission 188349) | Vadose zone soil microbial communities from the Eel River Critical Zone Observatory, Northern California, USA -... | ecosystem: Environmental > Terrestrial > Soil > Vadose zone >... | reverse complement strand
ATCCTATGGACATCTTTGCCTGAAAGTAGAGCGTTAATGTAAAAAATATCGTTAGCCATCCAAGCCACAACATGAGGCTCAGCTTGAGTAAAGTCAAAGGTTGTGAGTTCATAGCAATCACCTACCCTAGGATAATGGACATATTTGTCGTGAGCAACGATAGGGTATTGAGCTGTTTCGCAGCAGTTGTCTTTGTCAGGTATGAACATTGCACGGAGGGGGTGAGGGATGTTCATTAACTGTGGGCCAGCTTTTTTCTTGGGTGGAAGGAGGTGACCCTCTTCGGCGCCCTCACTAGCGAGGCGCCCGGTTACCGCTTTGGAGAGATCATAACTCGCGTGATAGAAGTTAGCTGGATCAGTAGTGAGGCGCATGAAGCCACTGAGCAATGTACGTTGCTGAGTTATCTCAATAGCTGTGGTTAATGCTGGCTTCGCGGCGGGCGTTTGATGGGCATAGCTAAGTAGCGACTCCTCATCTATTTTGGGTTTGTTGGATTTTTTAGTAAGTCTGGCTTTGACTCCAAATGTTTCAAATACTTTTCCCATATCGATGGAAGATTTTGTGTTCGGGAGCCACCCAAGTAGTCCTGTAAGTTCTTGTTCGCGGACTTTAATACGGCCGTTAAATCGCTCCGTAAGATCGGTTTTGCGTTGTCTATCAACTCGAAAACCTCGCCGCCGCATATCAAAAAGGACGTCCCATTGAGACTGTTTCTCAGCCATATAGTAGTCATATAGGCCAAGCTCCTTCATGTCTTCGATTTCAGCAAATGCGACATCTAACGTAACGGCACTATCTTTGCAGTTGTAGATTTGATATTGACTATCTGTTAGGTGGGGGTTTGAGTCGTCGTGCTTGCCAGATTCGTCTTTGTAATATTCTTCTCCGGTGTAAATAGAAGTGAGGAAATGAAGGGCGTGAGGTAAGTCTGCCGCAAGATAGCGATGTGCATACATGGTATCAAAGCCTTTTGACATGTAGGGCGTCGTAATACCATTACGATACAACCACCAACAATCAGCCATGAGCCCATTCTGTGTAACATAGCGTTTGTGAGGTAAAGCCACAAGATGTTGAATCGCGCGCCATATAATGATTTCTTGTTCGGGTGTCCAATATGGCCTTCGGTCGAGATAACATAAAGGAATACAAAAGCCCTCGGATGGATCATTAGCTCCTCCAAAGTGAGTTATGTACCAATTCATGTGTGGACCAGCTTTGCGACACTCTAAATCAAATGAGAGCCAGTCACCTGTCTCTAAGTGTTTGAGCCAATCTAGAGCTTCGTTGAAGGTAGGCATTACATTGAAGTAACGTTGCTTTCGACGAATCTCGGGGAAAGTAGCTTGTTTCTTGGCTCTTGCTAAATCAAAATCTACTACAGGAAGAAGTTCCCAGTTTCCTTTAACAATGTATGATGTATGATATGTAGGAACCATCTTCTTACGTATAAAAGACTGTATAACAGAACCGCGCCGATTACCAATATCATTATAGACGAAATTCGAGAGTGCCACCAAAGCTGTGTTACCGCAAGCAACAATACAGTTAAGCTTCGGTAGAGAAGAAAGTTCACGATAGAGAGCATTTTGTTCGCGTTTGATATCAGAGTCGGACGGGTTTCCAACGAAAGTGACGTCTTTGACAGCATTGGTTAGATAGACCTCAGGCGAGAGGTTAAATTCGTCACCGGCATCAAGACCGACCCGTCTACAGGCGGCACGAATCATTTGGCCAGTGGGGCCAATCATGAGACGGTTGCGCGCGAGTTCCTCGGCGGCTGGTTTCTCAGCCACTATGGCAAGGATGGCAGTGTGTGGGCCTTCAGAGCCGATGATCACTTTAGTTTAGCTTCCTCACGGAGTTGGAGGAGCATCATAATGCGACAGGCAGCGTTGCCAAGGTCGTCTTCAGTAACTAACTCATCCATAAGAGGGCCAAAACATTTGCCGAGATGGTCGTAGAGTTTAGAGATATGTTCGCTGACACTTAATTGTCGCCAATCTCCCTCCTGATGGGCGCCCGATGAGATAGCTTTGTTGCAAATGTCGTCGATGACATTCTTCGCGAGAGTAAATTCGCTTGCTAGTCTACTTGCCATTGTGATCTCTCCACCATTGTTTGAGTTTAACAGTTGAATAGAAGATAGGAATATCGTGAGCGGCGGCGAAAGATATCTCACCAGTAGCACCAAGAGATTCTTTCCAGTTGCCGAATACAACCACTGCACAACTTCTCAACAAGATAATATGATACATGTTGACGAAGTAATCACGATGATTGTCGTCGTCCATGTGAGCGGAGTTGGTGTGTGGACACACGAAGGGTATCTTGGCATGCATTAGTGTCTCACACACCTGGCGCGCATTCCTAATGTTCTTCTCTACATCAGCTCCCGAATAAGGGCCAGCGATGAAGACAAATCCGGGGAACTTTCGTCCGTGGGTTGTGTGGGAGAGTCCTGTATAACAGTCGTAGCAAGTCGATTTTGTATATGTTTCCATAGAGATTCGTTTTGCTCCATTACGATGAAACGGCGTTTGAGAGATTTGGCGGCGACAGCGGTTACTCCGCTGCCTGCGAAACAATCGAGAACCAAGTCACCTTCTTTGGTGGAGTTGCGGATAAGATGCTGAATGAGTGGCAGTGGTTTCTCAGCAATATTTGACCGTTCGCTGACTGGAATAGAATCGTAGGAGAACACATTACTGTGTTTACCGGGAGCGAGGCGACGGGTTTTGTTAGATATAAAGAGAGCTGGTTCGTAATAGTTGGAATATCGATAATCCCAATCCACCACCGACCCAGTGGTTTTAATCCATATAATAGGAATAGGATCGACAGGCAAGTCAAGAGCAGTGAATATAGCCACTGTTTCCGTGAACATTTTAATTCCAAAAAATATGTACCAATGCGCATCTGGTTTAGCTATCCTTTTGAGTTCGATGGCGGCCAGCCTGAGTTTGGCCATTGCTTCCACAGGATCATCATTAAAGTGGACTCCGCTAGCATAACGGTCGATTCCACCCGCTTCAAGCACGCCATAAGGTGGGTCAATGATGATACAGTCGACCGAGGTGTCTGCAAGTTTTGTAAGTTCTGTGACGCAATCCCCAAGGATAACTTGGCCTTCAAGAGCAAGGTCACCAGCTTTCTGTAGTCGTCGGAATTCAATTTCCCGTTCGAGTTCTTCAATCCGGCGGTCGATTTTTTTGCGCGCCTGGTTTTCGTTGTCTTCATTTTTAAGCTCCGGCATTGCCTCGACGACAGCAGCGAGTTGGATACTTTCAGAGACCGTATATTGACTCACCCCAAGTAATTCAGCAGTCTTGGTTTGATTCCAAGCGGGCGTCTGGTAAGGACCACGACTACTCGCTCCTGAGTCAGGATCGACTTTAGTCTCTCCTTCGTGTTTAGCTGTCTTGAGGCGGTGAATCTCTGCAATAAGGGCGTTGCGTTCGTGCCACTTGAGTTCTTCACGGTGGAGGTTTTCTTCGAGTTCGATTTCACGGCGTTTTGTTTCGTCGATTTCATCAAAGTAGAGAGCACTAATGCGAGAGCGACCTAATTCTATACAAGATTGTAGACGGCGCCCGCCCGCCATGAGGTTGTTTTCACGGTCGATGAGGATTGGTTGAAGTACACCATACTCAGTGATAGAGGCTTTAAGACCACTTAAGTCACCATAGTCTTTACGAAAACGGTCACCGATTATGATCGCGGTGACGAGAACGTCATGATGGTTTGGCATCATACTCCCCGATAACAACATCTTTGAATAAGATGTCCATATGAGATTTTGGAATGCTTCGAGTGTGTTCTGGTACTGGCGCACGATTATTGCCACGGTAAGACATGGGATAGAGGGTGAAGTTGTTGGTCACCTCACTTCATAGAGCAACGTAGTAGTCTTCCCCATTCACCGAAATACGTACCCCGAGTAGGTCTATTGGATTATGGATAGTTGACACTTGGTCTCACCTGTGGCATGGCGTTGGGGGTGCCCGCTTTGTGGAGGAGTTTACGGAAATCTGTCTCTTCGAGTTCTATGGTGAAAAATACACCACCACAACGAGAGCATATTTTGCGGCGCCGGATGTAGTTGCCGCCGCGAAATTCGTTGGTCATACCCATCGCACCATCGTGGGAGGCGGTGTGTAATACTCGCACGCGTTCGGATTGACAGTCTGGTTTAGGACACTTCACGACTCAATTACCTCATCTCCTCCTCCCCCTAGTTGGTGGCCGTTTTTGTTATGCAGTGAGGGGGGTTCACACCACATCCCAGAACGGCCAAACTGGAATCTTTTTGGACAGATAAGCTGTGCCATGTCATATTACCCGCTTATCGAGGATTCATGGCCTCTTTGTCCAAACTGTTAGTCAAGTGGCATCATATCGCTGACTTCATTGTATTCACGGTCTGAGCCGAGTTGCTTACGCACTCCGAAACGGACTTTTGCGTCCTTGCTGAGAAAGTCATCAGGAAAGTTCATATCAATGTTGGTTACTTGGTCACCAGTGTCTGGGTCGATGAAGAGAATGTTACCGTTGTCTTGTTTGACTCTCTTGAATGGACGAGACACGAGAGGTTTGTCGGCACTGGTTGCCCAAGGGGCTTTGACTGCGTCGATGAGAGAACAGAGTTCACGTAGTGGCATAGGGTTACCTGCTTTGGTCACGCCCCCAAGCATGACGTTGTGAAAACCGACGCGGCGCCCAGTGAATGGACCATCAGATACTGTCCATTCAAGTACAGCCATAGGATTACCACCGGTGCCGTCTGCTTTGATGGCGCTTGTTACGACGTCGACGGCAGTGATAGTGCTGCGAGCGACAGTGCCTTTGGGCATAGAGGTTGTGATTTGGGTTGTAGAGGCGTCTACACTCATTCGAGCCATTTTGATGTCCTCTTGGGCAATTTGACTTAGAGAAAGTTGTAGTTTATTTGGTGTTTGTTTATGACCAAACGCATCAAATTTGTGTATCCAGTTAACCACTTGGCACTTTTTGAGATGCTCCTTTTTTATTTTTATCCCACCACAAGATTGAAGTCTTGTGGAATGAATAACGGAAGGTTGGTTTTTAGCCGCGTTCCGGCGCCGGGGATGTCTCCAGTGGCTTGAGTTATCCATTCATATTTCGAGGAAGTGCTGGTTAATTGTGTAGTTTTAGTATACAACACACCCCCAAATTCCCCTCCAATAGTAGAGGCGAGTTGACCAGTTACCACTGGAAGTGCGCGGATTTGACCAGTTAACTTTGGGGCAAGTGGAGCCACTCCTTTAGGGGTCCAGGGTTGTTTGACTGTTTCAGCAGAGAGTTGGACATGTGCACAGAAGACAGAATAACAAGGAAGAGCCCGAATAGATCGCACAATTTCGATTACTTTTTCCTTCTGTTTACGGAACATAGTACCAACTTCACCGGAGAGTTCGTTGTCTTTCATCTTGCCACTGAGTGCAAGGAGAAATGATTGAATGGAGTCTTGGAGACTTGTGAGAGAGTCAACAACTATAGCATAGGGTGCGTCGTTAATAAAGTCTTCTTTCCATTCGTTTTGGGGGGTGAGGTGGTCGTAGAGAGAGTTAATATTGCGAAGAAATTCTAGAGCGGGTTCTTTAGTGGTGTTGACATTCTCATCGGTGCTGATTTTACCCCCAGCCGAGTAACGAAATGGTACAACTTCATCGATCCACCGCTCACGTTCGGCCATGTCGATTATAGGTTGACAACCATCGTCAAAGTCATGTATGTGAAGCTTTTTGCCTTTGACCCAAGAACGCCCACGAAGTTTGTGGAGGGTGCCACAGCTGAAGGTCTTACCATTTTTGGTGGGACCGATGATTAAGAAGTTGGTGTATTTGAGGTTTGAGAGCGCTTCGGGGGTGTATTTCATGGAAGTAAAAACCTATCGTCAGGGTCTATATTATCGCTGAAGTCTGGAAGTAATTCTACAGCATTTTGTGGGACAAGCATTGTGAATTGTCCGTTTGGTGCCAATACATTCGATTTATACCAAAAGCCATGAACAGGATTTTCCATATTAAATCCATCATGGTGATCATTTAATTCTGGCATGGTTGCCTCAAAAGGTTTGGCTATAAGTACCCAAAATGTGTCAGGATCACCTGCTACTATTGGGTCTATAAAACGTGCTTTCTGCCATTTCACTAGATAAGCCTCACTGATTCTTTGATAGTTTTGTCGGTTTCAATTAGAAGTGGTTCGTGTTCTGGTATAGCAGCGTCGACGAAGTCGAGAGGGTTCCAGGTGTTGGGTTGATATTTAGCTAGGGTCGCACGATTGATTCCGTTGTTACAGAGGTCATAGAAACCACACAGACCATACTCGGTGCAGTGGCCAGTTTGTTGGTAGAAGATAGAGAGGTTTTGGGTTTGATCAAACCGCACACGCTTGGCACGCCATTGCTCGACGATTTCCACAGTATCATCACGCCAAATATCACTATCAGACATAGGTTTAGGATAGTATTCACGTTGACAACCAAAGTTCTTGACAAAGACACCAACGACGTCTGGCATGATGCCAGTAAACGTTGTCCCTGGAAATTGACGAGCGCAATAGAGATAGCCGCGCGCCTGACGAGAGAGTTCGAGTTTTTTGATTTCACGTTCTACGCCTGCGCTAGTGGTTTTTGTTTCACGAATCCAGTAGTCACCATAGGTGATGCGTTTGTGGATGCCGTCTATGCGAAATACATACCAGAATGGTTCAAAGAACTCGTCGCCTTGTGGTTCTATGAGCACCGCGCCGGAGAGTTCGATTTCAATAGGCTGTAACAAAGAATCCTCCGCCAGATAGGTGTCACAATAGAAATCGAAGTTAGCCAACCCGGCCTCGACCGAATGCTTATTTTCCATGGATTCACGACGCTCGCCAGTGAATACTGTTTCATGTAGAGCGGCAAAAGTTCTAAGACCATAAACTCTTCGCTGCGGCTCAGAGGCTTTGCCCCACCACGCATAATACGAGGCGATCGCACCGTGCATACAGGTACCAAAATCCGCTCCAGGTCCGACCCCCGCTTGGAGACCACCAGAGAGCATACTGTTGTAAAAGCCTTTACGAGGACAGGCAATGAGCGTAGACAATTTAGTATTGTCGTACCACTCTTTGCCAATGAGGAAATCACTTAGTTTCATGGTTGATTGCTCCGCCCGTAGGGCCAATTTTATAGGATTTCGATAAATTTGGCAAGCCGCTAATCACGGCATAGACACGACTATATGGTAAGATGAGCCACTCAGAGCCTTCGTGGGTTACTTGGAAGTCATTACTTACGAACTTCTCAAACACCACTACGTCATCAATAGCGATGTCGATTGGTATGCGCTCACCATGTTTACACCTAAATCCAAAACCAACAGCATAGACATCACCCAGTTGCGGCTTCTCTCGTGCGTCGCTCGGGAGCCAGAGACCACTCTCATGTTGGTCCACTTCAGGCCAACGTTTGACGAGTATACGGTTAGCGTAGGGGTGGATCATTCTATTTCTCTAATACCGAAAACACGACGAGAAATGTTATGCTCATCCTTGCATAAAATGACTCGACACTGTGTGGGATCATCAGTAGTTGATTCAACAGCATGTCTGACAGCTTCTCGGGATGGGCCGTCAATTATGAGCAATTGAGTCGAGATTCGTTGCACTAGAACTTCATATTCCATACTATTCAAATGTCTCTTGGTTCTTGGTTGCGTTCTTGGATTCTTTCTTGACTGCGGCGACGCGTTCGGTCTTTTCGCGCGCCTCTTTGACTGTGACACCGCGGGCGCCTCGGAGAGCAATGACCTCAGCTAGCAACTCCTCGTCATTCATTTCAGTAACGGGGCGACTTATGAGACGGGGTTCAACGGTGATGTCGGTGCCGGAACTGGTTGAGCTAATACGGGGCATAGGTGGGTATCTCCATGATGCTAAGATATCTTAGCAGGCTAAATATAGCAAATTAAAAGCGCTAATACCTCAATCTTTCCGTGGACTATTATCTAGTCCCCGAGAATCGTAGCTGTTGTAGTTGACGGTGAGTTCTTCGCCTGGATTAATAGGACGCGTTGTGTAAAAATGCTCTCCGTGATGAGTTGCGGCCATATTGGGATGATTACTATGATTGATGTAAAACGCTTGGTCAATTTGCAACGGTGAATAGTCAGGAAGTATATACCCCAGTGCGTCGTCAAACGGAAAAAAGTCACAAATGTATTTGACGATCTCGGGATGAAGGTTTTTAAGATCGTCTTCGGTTATATAAATATCCTCATCTGCTTCACGACAATGGATAAATGGATCATAACCTTGTGGGATAGGTAATATGGCAAAGACACCTACACCACCGAGTGACGATGGTGCGAGGCGGGTATAGAGACCAGTACGGAGTTGTTTGAGAGCTTCGTGTTTGTCCATTAGTTCAATACTCCTAGAATCTCGGATTCTTTGAGGATGAGATAAGTTTCATCGTCGATTTTGAGTTCACTGCCAGCACTGTGGTCGAATATAATAACGGAACCAATCTCGACCATCATAGGAATGAGGTGACCCATTGCGCTTAGAGTGCCACGACCGACGTCGATGACCTCGCCAGTGATGGGTTTGGCGAGCCAGGAACTTGGCACTTCTAGTTTCGATGCCGTAAAGCGCTCAGCTGGGTTGTAGATAGAAGCTTGACCAATGTCAAGGTCTAGTCGCTTTACGAGAACGTTGTCACCTATGGCTCTGATATTCATGATAGACCTACTATAGCTTGTTCAACAGCTGTTCTAGCTTGCGCTGCGGTTATGTATGAACCAACGTCTGAGCTTGGGTTTTTGATGTGGGTAAACCATTCGTTGTATGAAACATCAGCACACATCACAGTGGCAAGAATCCGTCCGGTAGTGTCTTCGACTGCACGATGGTGGCGATCATTAACTAGTTGCCAAATGATCATAGTTAATCCTTCTTAAAAGATGGCTTGTTGGTTATGTTGGCCGGTAGAAGCTGACCAAATACTTGATTTATGTATTTCTTCATATCGTTCATGGCGGGCGTGATCAACTCATTAAATATGGTCTGAGAACCAGGAGAGAGTTGTGACTGAGGTGTGCCGGGCGCCCGTAGACGAAAGGTCACAAAGGTCTCCTCGATATATGCATCACTATTTGTCTCACTCACAGCTTTGGGGTTTGTGGGGTAGATGCGGATGGCGACTGTGCCTGTGTTGGATGAGTTAGGGGTTGGAGGGTTATCGGTTTCTGTGGTGGCGGGAATGTAACTGTAGTAACCATTCCCTACCTCGGCAAACACACCCACGCCGGTAATAAATGCTCCGCCGTCTTTGGAGACTTTGATGTTGAGGTTACTTAGTTGACCGGCTATGGGTACAATTGTGAGATAACCAGCAGCTCCATACCCCGTAACGAATGGAACGAAGGGAGTTCCTATGGTGCCTACTTCGGAATCAGTAGCAATTAGTGGTCCCCCTTGCCCATCCACCACTGTAACACTACCTTGAATTGACGAAGCGAGAGCGATGTTAGCGAGAAGGTAGTTTAAGTTAACAGGAAAGACCAACACAGGTTGAGTGCCAGGAGCAATAGAGTCACCGTAGAAGAGGCAGTTCATGATTGACCTTTTAGTTAAAGCGTCTTAATGCCTAGTAGTGCCCGAATACGGTCGTGAATTTCGTAACCTAACCCACCGCGATTTTCTAGCATTTGGAGGAATGCGACGAGGTCCGCGATTCGGGCGTTGGCGTCAGCGAGCTTCACTGTTGTGTTGACCCATAGTTCTTTGACCTGCTCGTATGCTTTGATGGCTTCGTTGTCCCGCTCCCCCGCTAGCTGTTCGACGCGGGTGGCGAGCTTGCCACACAAATGACCGACTGGGCCTTTGTTGTCGTAAATGAGAGGTCCCGCAATCTCCCAGTTTCGCGCGTGTGTCACCAACTCCGCATCAGATTCGCTCAGCGGTGGGGGCTGGGCGCGCTTGCCGATAAGGTGAAACTTGACGCGGTCTGGAACTCGGTAGCCGCCAATGTTGTCTTCACGAATGCACTTATCGCAGCCGGGGCATTCAACTAGGTCCGCGTCGATTATCGTGCCGGTGTCGGGCGGCGGCCACGAAGCCATCAAAGATGGCGGGCTGTCGAGTGAGTCAAGCATGGCATGGTAAGAATCACGCCAGTGAATGGCAGCTTCTTTCCAAGTGGAGTGTTCTCGGTCCCAATCCCCTTCGCTCGCGTTGGCGATAATACCCCACGCGCGTTCGATCAACTCCGTAGCTTCTTGTTCAGTGAGTGGCATCTTGGGGCTCCTCATCACGCAGGTTGGTGCGCGATTCTTTGTCCATGTCGTCGAGCCAACCATCCACTTGATTAGGCGTAAGTTGTTTAGGGAGATGGTTTAAATCAGAATAATCTATCTGAAGACTAGTAAATGGACGGGTTGGATTGAAGACGATTTTAGCAGACCTATTATTCGACAAGACACTTATGCCGTGCCCGTTACCAAAGTTGTAGAGTTTTTGGTTAGGGCTTTGGTAGAGAGGGACGTGACGCCGTAACAACTCACTCGACAACTCACCATTCTTGATGGCTTCATGACCGGCGATTTTGTTGAGATACTGACGAGCCTGTTCACGTTGTAGATATTGCCCATCGTTGTTGATAAAACCACGAGATGATTCGGGAATATCTGGGCCACCGAGTTCATCGTGAGTTTGACCAATCATGCCAGCCATGACATTACCATTAGAGTCGATGATGGCTGGTTTTTGGAGGTTACTTAAGAGCTTGGCGAGTTCTTGATTATTCATATCCCCATCACTGCGAGCTTTTTAAATAACATAGTGACTTGTTTATAGAGATAATATGACCGCTCGACTTGCTTGAGGCCATGCCGGATAGTAGAATGATCTCGATTCAAGAGCCTCCCCACCACATGAAGCGAGAAGCCAAGACGATAAGTGATAAGATAACTACATAACCATCGCCGTTGAGCCACATAAGCAGAGCGTTCTTTGCTGATGATGCGTTCGTAGAGGTCATACTGATGACCACATACTTCAGCTATGATAACAGCGACCATTAGATATTCGTCTCCGGTGGGGCGACACTCAAATTTCCACTTTGACCTATCCACGGGCTCCTTGCCAAAGTTCGCGAAGTTCTTCTTGAACGAGAGCGTATTCCAGTTCGACGCGGCCAATGCGTTGGATCAACTCGCTTGGAGCGTCGACGACACGCCCAACTACCATGTTCAGGGTGACGAATGGCATAATGGTGTACTCGGTTTCGTCATTCGCGGAGATGATTATTTTAGGCATTGACCAATACTCCGTTGAGCTGGCCTGCGTCATTCGACCACCCAGCGCCGCATTTGCAGCATCTACCATTAGCGTAGACGTGTTCGTTACAGGTGAGTAATGTTGAGGTCCAACTACCTGAGCCGACTGGATACGCAATGACACAATCCCCATTGGTCCGCACTACACCAAGAGCTTCAGGTACGTTGATGTGCAACTTACACCCAGTGCGAGAAATCATTATGATGTCCATATTTTATCTCCTCTTTTTACAGATTTTGCACATACGTTTGGGCAAACCATGACGACAGAATTTATTTTGTGGATATCTGGGCATTGACCTTCTCTACTGCCAAAGGCCACTTGCTTTCACAAGTGACCAGAGGCAGGACCAAGGGGTCGGGCTAGTCTTCTAGATCGGCTGGAATATATCCGTATTCGGTCATGAGAGACTTGAACGCAGAGAGAGCCATGTCCTCGTCACATGCGCCGGTGATGATATCGGTGATGATATGGGCCACTTTGGTGAAAAATTCATCTTGATCGGGCATTAGATTACTCCTTCTTTATTTGTTTGATAATAATTACCAGCGAGGCTTGGATGATGGCCGGTTTGATTCAGCTTCTGCGACCATTCCAACCTGACGGTCGCCGTCAATTTTCTCCTCAAGATGACGGAGTCGTCGATCAAATGAATGTACGAGCGATCTGGTCTCGTCATTGATGGCGGCGTTCATCTGTTCATCAGTGATGCCAAGTTTACGTTCAATACGTTCGAGACGGGTTTCGAGACCTGTTGACATAGAGAGTGCTCCTTTACGAAAAGTCTGTGCGATTTGCGGTGCGGGCTTGACGAGTTGTTTGTGGTTTGACCCCACGTTTGAGAGGGGCGGTGTGGAACCAACTCGTTGAGCTACGGGGTGCTGGTGGACCTTGAGGTCGAGGAGGTTGCTTTTGTGCTTGATGGGGTCGATATGTCTCCTTAAGGGGTTGTGGAGTGGGTCGCGCAGTGGGTGAGTCTTCTACCTTAGTAGGTACCTCCTCATATTGGCGGTCAAATATTTCACCGCGAGTGAGACGAAACTGGCGCCTGATTGCTTCAGCCTTTTCGAGAGCTAGAGCTACCTCACCAGTGTCACCCCCATTCGCCTTGCGCCGTAGAAACACCACTAGGCGAATCTGCTTACAACGATAACACGCGCCATCAAATTGCATGGTGGCGAGGTTGGAGGAGCAGTTTAGATTATGGACTTGGCCAGCGTCTTGCACTGTCATTCGTCCTTGAATGTGGCGTTCCATTCGTCAGGAGTAATTCCTGTCATGAGGAACTCTCGTAGACCATCGTCTAGATTTGGACATATATCTTGAACAAATCCACGCTTAGACAACGGTTTACACATCTCTAGATATTGTTCGCTTGTAATAGGAATGTCCAAAGTATGTTGCTGACCACTTAGCTGACTTGTTTTAGTTATCTTCATATGAGGGACTCTAGAGCTGAATAGTCTTGGGTGCGGGGAGGGCCAACAAAGCCGAGACCTTTGTGGTCAGGGCGAGCGGCGAGGCCGCGCCTTCAGCGACGAGATCATATTCAACATAACGCCCGCGCCCGATCTCCGCTAAGTGGCACATGAAAGATGTAGCCTGTGTGTCGTCACGTGGCCCAATATACAAGACGTCGATGATAACGTCATTGGCCAACTTGGCGGCGCTCTCTATAGCGGTGTCTTTGCTGTTCGGTTGACCATCGCTGATGACTAAGATGTGCATGGGGTCAAGGGTGAGAGCGTGGTCGAAAGCTTGAGTTAAAGGTGTACCGCCAGATGGTGGAGGGAGTTCAAGAGCATTGGTTTCAAAGACAGATTCCATTGTGTCGTAATGATACCCAAACCCAATGATACCAATCCGCTCCCCTTGCGCCGCGAGAGCACTCTTGAGACAGTCGTATTTGGTGGTTGCCCCCTTGATGGCGCCCGCCATCGAGCCACTTAAATCAGCCAACACAAGATCCATGTTCTTGACGAGTTTGTAGGTTGGTTTTGGTAAGTGTGTAGGACGAGTTGTTAAATGGTTAGCCATTTGGAGAGACTCCTTTTTACGCTAGTTAAAATCAACTACATTAGCAGTATTACGGCGACCCATGATGGTGGTATGTGGAGTTGGCTTCGGCTTTGACTCCCCTTTACACGATGTCCAGTGGTGGGTGAGGTCACTGACACTCGGAAACGTATCTCCACACGACGCACAATGAAATGGCCCGCCAGCATTGTTAACGTGTGCTCGGTTGAGGGTGCGAAGGGAGTCACGGAGGCGGTTATCAGTGACTGATAGCTCTTTGAGCTGTGCTTCACGAAGTGCCACTAGAGGTTTGACAATGTATTGACGATAACACAGTTCACAGATTCGACCTCCGGTCGAACTAAAGAGTTCTAGCGAGTCGTGTGTGCAGGCTTGACAGCTTTGCATGGTGTATACTCTTTAGTTGATTTGTATGACTTGATTGTCTTCTAGATGTTTAACTTCAACAAATATGACCGAAGCTATAGCGGCTTGCCGCGCGAGTGTTTTCGCATGCTCTTCTGTCATAGCCTTTACGACAAAGACTGAGTAATACTTCATTTCGTCGTTTTGACACATGATATTGATTATGTAATTTTGCATAGGGGGTGCTCCTTGCCGCTCCTGCGGCCTAAGCATGGATGATAGCAGCTTGCAAGGCGATATGCTAGGGCTGATAGCATTAGAAATTCTAATACCTCGCATTAGCGCTATGCTTGCCAATTCTATAGAAATCCTATAAATTTCATTCCGTGAATCTGTCTAAACTACAACTCTTACATAACGTGTCACCTTTTACGGCTGCATTGAGACAGTCAGGTGTCATACAAGGACTGTCAAAGACCATTGATTCTGTAGTAGTCTGTGCGACTGGTATTGATGGAGACAGAGGTTCAACATAACGTATAATGAGCTTACGAAGTAGCTCACTCCTTGTAAGCCCTTCCCGCATCGCGCACTGATCAAGAGCGATGATCTCGTGATCGGTGAGGTAACAAGTAAGGGGTTTCTTCCGTGGTGAGGTTTTAAATGGCATTAATTGAATCCTCTTTACAGTTAACGCATGGCATTAACCGTCACCTCTTTACAGTTAGCACACAACATCTCACCACTTATAGCCATGTTAGGGCATAATGGTTTGACACACTGTGCAGGCATTTTTGAGAGATAGTCAAGAATGAGTTGCCGCACCAACTCCCCCCGAGAAAGTTGTTTAGTATATGCATGATGATCAAAGACTGTGCGTTCCATAAGGGTGAGGCGACAGTTAATTTGCATGTTTACAGTTTTAGCCATTGGATGTGACCTCTTAGTGAGCCGTAGATTTAGGATCAGGATAGCAGATTTGCAAATAATGCGCTAGGAGCTGCTCTATGAAATACTCTAATAGCTGCTCTAAGGAAACAACCGCTTTTGCCAGCCTACTTAAGCTCCAGCTCGGTAAGCGCCGCGCCTGGTTCACAGGGACCTAACAGCTTTAGAGTGTTGTGTGATGAACTCTTTATGTTAGACTATATTATTATACTATATTATATATAATATATATATAGTATATATATATAACAAATATATCAGTTAACTAAGAGGGGTGTTGGCTGGTTCTGGCGCCACGAGAGGCATCGGCTGCCAAAGTGGGTTGTTCTCTTAGAGCAGCGCTTAGCATTGCGCTAAGAGTTGCTCTAGAAGCCATCCAATATTATAGAACATCTATAAATTTGAAGCCTGACTTGGGCATTTGGCGTGCCACTGCATAACGAAAAAGAGGGCCAAGCCACTTCTGTGACCCGACCCTCACTGACTAATTTATCCATCCGGCTAAGTTAGGCAGTCACCCTAACAAAACACTTCAAATGTTGTGCGTGATAACTATGCGCACCCCAGCTTGGCCAATTTATTCGAAATTCGCTACATTCGCGGCTCGCGTCCGTGCGGTCTTGGCCACTGTGACTTTCGGCCCTGCGATGACATATTCTCTCGCGAGGTCAAGATTAGCCGGTCCCTGAATGGCCAACTTAAACCCCTTGCCAAACACCCCACTTTCCCCAAACAGACTGGGCAGATACTTCATAGGCGAGGAGCCATGCCCGACGATCACTTTCGGTTTACCCGTAGCCGGATCAATATCGTTGGCCGGGTTGTTATTGATGATCGAGAACCTAAAGACCTTCCGATCTGCCTCATTCGGCTCACTCGCATACGCTGGCGAATCCACCGCGACTTTCTCCAGATGCGTCAACACATTAAGCCACTCCGTAATGGCCTTGGTCATCGTGGCGTGATTCATGGTGACATCCGCCGGTTTGCCGCTCAATGGGTCTTCCGCAAACCCCTGTGGAAACGGATAATACATCGTGCGTCGCGCAATGCGCTTTCCGTCGATGACCACTACTCGCGGTCCATCCTTGAGCAATCGCCCTTCTTTCGTGTCCTCCCGCACACTCACCGTGATCTCAATGCGTGCACCCTCTTTGAGCTCGATCTCCGCCGTGTTACCATTCGCTTGATCTGCCATTACCGTTTCTCCTTTTTGCGGCTCTTGCCGCTTTGGCTTAATTGCCATGATTCGATTCTCCGCTTCTTTGAATGAAATGTCAACCCTCTTGTCATCATATTCTTTGCGCTAATTATCTAATAGCATGATCCTCCTCTTGTTCATCTTCTTCATCACAATACTGACATTCCGCGTCGAGTTCTGAATTTTCCTGATGACACTTAGGACATATCCAAGTTTTGTGCTTTTCCATTATGTACCTCGTTTGAGCTAGTTCGCCTGATTGCACTACTTTTTTAGTCACCTTCCATCTAGAATCGATTCTCCTCTCAATGCTGTTGCAATGCAATAGCCAATGGCGACTATTAATCTAATAGCTGTGACCCCTCAGCCATAAGCCCATCTAATGGCGCGCGCCTAGCTATCTAACAAAGCTTTGTGTCAAAGCTATTATCAACTACTTGCTACCAACTCCTTGCTAACGAATAGTTGCTAGCAACATCCCGCTAGGCCCCCGGGTGGGTCCCACTCCCCGGCACGATTCTTGCTACTGGTATCCCCCACGAATTTTTCCTGAAAACGAGCTGGTTACAGGTCACTAGTCACTCTAGACCTGTAAGGCTCTGGAAAGTAGAGTATGCTATTAGGAGCTAGCGGAGGCTATTGACATACTACCCCTAGCGCGCTATACTCGCCTCTATGAGAGGGCGCGCGATTGCTATGTTAGCTATTGCCTTTTTAGGGGGCGCGGCGAATAATCAGTTACCAATGTCGGTAGTGGCTACTCCGGCGGCGCCCGAAACTCAAGAGCTTCCGGTTAAGTGCTACAAAGAATCTTGGGACGAGGGTCACCGGATATGCACTGGGGTGAGATGTGGTACAGACATCATTGGCAAAACATGCACAGTGCCACTTGACAAGTAA
>Ga0209488_10002081_pt1 | contig 16785 bp, 20 predicted proteins | sample Rivendell_Oct201_8_FD_188349 | JGI IMG/M metagenome (GOLD analysis project Ga0209488, IMG submission 188349) | Vadose zone soil microbial communities from the Eel River Critical Zone Observatory, Northern California, USA -... | ecosystem: Environmental > Terrestrial > Soil > Vadose zone >... | reverse complement strand
GTGCCTCTCCTCACGAGCCACCACCCGTTGTCATCCTTCTCGACGAGTTCAACCAGGTCATCCTTCGCCAAAGATAACTCGCCAGCTTGTCCCTCGAAAGCATATTTGGCGCGGTACATGGGGATATCTGGTTCTTCGGGAACAGAAGGTGGAGGACGGTCTCGACCGGGTAGAGGGGGAGGAGCACGAGAGGCTGCAGACGAGGCCGCCGGTGTCACAATAGACGGGCGAGAATTACCTGGTAATGTTTGTGTTGCAGGTCTCGGCCGGGTTCCCGTGGGCTGGAATGATCACAGATGAGGGTGACACGTGATCGGTCGGTGACAATACGACGGACCTTGGAAGGACCACCCTTCCTGAGTAGTTTTCCTTGAGTAATTGGGCGAACAACGCCAGCTTTCCGTTTAGCTGGTGGCCTAGACCGGCTATTCGACGGTTCGCCAGAAGGGGCATGTACCAGATGACTCTTGTACTGATCATCCTTTTGTACTGTTTCGTCTTTTACGAATTTGATCTGAGCTCGCTTCTCTTTTTTCTTGGCATAGTCCACGCTATCACGAGATTAGGATAGGAATCGACAGGGGCATAAGAAACCGACATACATAGGACCAATCACAATATTGATACTAGCTGATGTCAGCTGTAGAAGAGTCGAGGCAAACTCGGTCTTGAAATAGCAACTGAAAACAGGGTCGCCTTCCTCTGAGATGTTATTGATATTCAGAGCCTAGACCATACATTGTAAAAAACAAATCGGATGATATGGTGTGATCTTAGTACTTACCAACCAGTCATCTCGAAGATTAGACATCGCAATGGTCTTGATTGTTGTGAGGGGAATCTTGCGTTCAAGGATCGTCTGCTTCGAACCGTCCTTCGCGGCAACAGTGACAATAATATGAACAGCTTTACTCGTCTTTTTCAAGTCAGAAGAAGTCGAGTATAGGATGAGCTCTTCGACGTACGACAACGAGAAAGCGGGGACTGGGTTTACTGGATCGCCCGAATTTTGATACTAGCAACTGTATGCGCGAACTAAACGCAACATTTTCGCCTAAGGTGATTCAGTTTCACTACCATCAGCGTCCGATAGGCTAGACATACCTCCGATGGCAGAGACAGCCTTCAGTTCGCTACCAAGTGCGCTGCCGCCGTTCAGATCAAGGTAGTCTCCCATGAATCGGCGATAGCTAAGCAAACTGAACCGTCTGCGCTCTTTCCTGTCCGCGAGTATTTGATGCCCGTAGTCCCGCTTCTGGGCATACACGATGGATTCCTTGTTGTTCTTCCAGAATCGCTGTATACGCCTAGCGGACTCGTGCTTGTATCGCATGTAGTTGCGCCACGCTCTTTGGATCCTGGCTGCCATGTTGTGCCAATAGCGGTCTCTCATTGTTTCCAACGCGAAAAGCTGGAAACGAGTCAAAACATTCCTTGCTAACTGAATATATTACACTCACAGTTTCGGGATTCTTGATGAAAGCCTTCGTGACTCCCATCTGCCACTCCTCCTTCGCGATCCCGGTGTCAGTGAGAATTCTTTCACATCCGCTACGAGCATCACCCGTCCATGTATATTCCCCTGCATATGAGGTGTTGGGCGATAAAAGATAAAACCGTTCCACCATTTTTTCAAACGTGTTCCGATATGCGAAACCTGCACGACGGACTCGTATATTCTCTTGCAGGCCAAGATACTTGATCTGGTGGAGGACGGCCTTGGTGTCAAATTCCGTTCCGCTCCGGTTTTGGTTGGGTTTGATGGTGCGGATGTATGAAGGTCGTGCACGCATGAGATTGTCGACCAACGCTCCCGCGGACGCCTGGATTGGGCACTGATCGTAAGACCGGTGTTGTCAGCCAGAATGGGTTTTACTCGCCTTGATTCTGTCGCCAGCAGTTGGAGGACGTTTCTTGCTATTGGGATCTGGCCGGTCGGGGAACAATGCTTGTAGAAATGCATTACTACTCATAGCAATGAGATCAAGTAGGTCCTTGACGAGCGCATCCTTATTCTTATCCGTCATTCCCGCGACGTGATACATGACATCACCAGCGTAGTGTTTGACCAAGAACTGAGCTCCCCGAGCCTCGAAGTGCGGATTGGTAGCAAGAGCCGCGGTTCTTTGTATGAAGCTGTTATCGGCTGCGGTAGGATCTGCATGCGCAGTTGCCGTGGCATCGTTCAGGGAAGCGAAGATTCCGGGTGGTCGACGCTCTTCAATGAGATCGCAGACAATCTTGTTGTTGAAGTACTTGATCTCCGTCCACTTAATCCGCTCGCGAACGTATTCCTCCTGCTCAGTCTTGAGAGTCAACTCGATGAAAATCTGTTGTAGCTTTTCGTTGACGTAGTTGATGCAGAGTTGTTCGAAGGAGTTTTCCTTGAATGACGATTCAGCGCTGGTTCACGATGTAGGTTGTAGGTGTCACCTCGAAAATCTCAAATCCGAAGATATCCTGCAGTGCATCTAGCGACGGTTCTCGGATAAAGAATATGCATAACACACCAAGATTCCAAGCAACTGGCTTGTCGTCCCACGGGCCTTCATCGAAACGTTGATACGCGAGACGATCCACTCGAATAAGTTGTTGTAAATGGCCTTCGCTAAGGCATCCCTCCCCGAACTAGCTTGCGCAGGATTGAGGGGTACGTCGTAGACAGAGCCGCGCCGCCCGCCTCTCTGAGTTTCGACGACTTTGGAGGTGAGTACCTTCTGAATGTGAGCGCTATCGACACCCATAAGGTACGCGATGAAGTCTGAGGTTCCAATGTCAGATATAGCCGCATTCCCATCATCCTTCTCGTCGTATTGCACGTTCCCAAGCCAGAGAACTATTGCAAGCATACGGAATATTTCACTTTGTTCTTCTGCACTCAAGCCAATGACATTCATGGCTCTCTAAACAGAGTTTAGCTAGCATAGATCACAAATAACAGGCGGGACGTACCAAGGTATCGGAAAAGTCCTTGGTATCGTCTATACCCTCAACTTCCAGACAGTTGCTTAAGCTGGTGTATGCATATGCTTCGGGTCCTTGCAGGCCAAACGCCTCTATAGAGGTGCATGGGTCGATGTAATGTATATGGGAGGATGGAGAAGTATCTTACCCCGTTGCTCGGCCGATGCTGCTTTCGTGAACTGATAGAATACGTGGAAGTTACGTTCATTTTGAACCTGGCCAACAACGCGTGCCTTCTCTAACAGGTAATTGGTAATCTGAGCGCCGACTGGTTCTGCACGTTCATTGAACATAATCTCTAAGTATTTCCCCTGCATGGCTATGAGTGTATTGTCTCAGTTAACGGGATGTGCTCACATGTCGACTTGAGTTGTTGTTGCGAAGCGTCTTTGCACATCCGAAGCTCTCTAGCAGAGGGTTAGTGGCCAGGACCATTTCCTTTATCTGTTGGATGCTGCTGTCCTGTCCACCTGATACCGCCGCGATGTACTGCATAATCCGCTTGGCGGCTTCCGTCTTTCCCGCCCCGGACTCTCCAGAAATAATAACACACTGGTTCTCTTTATATGCGTTCATATTGTAAAAGGCGGATTCCGCAATACCGAAGACGTGTGGAGGAACTTCAAGCCTGTTTTTGCCTTGGTATCTGCGTAGTACATCCTCAGAATATATGCCGAGGTCTAGCATTATGAACAGACATGGACTTTAAGAGAATGAAGAGGACGCTCACCTCGGAAAGGGTTGACTGATATCAGGACGGCACCGATGTAAGTGTAGATCTCGCCGCTCATCCATCGTTTCTGCAAGTTATCGTTGACGCTCTCGTTGCTGATTGTCGTCAGTAGGGTCATATCTGAGACCCCAACTTGCTTCTTCTTGAAGCCTTCCTTCCAGTCAGCCTTGAATGAAATCAGTTGACCGGCGATTGGGACAAGGACGGGCGAAGTACCTTCGCGACCTTAGTAGGACCAGCCTTCTTCGGAGCTGCAGATCCCTTCTTCCCAGCCTTCTTTGACGGCGCCTGAGGAACCAACATAAGATAACTGATGGCTCATGTAAATGGGACGAACCATTGTAGTTTGATATAGGCTGAAGGGTGTTGTGTTGTGAGGCAATATTCGACGAGAGGCCCGGTACCGGCCCAAAACGGGCGTCAATGGCTACCACTACCACGGCCACGGCGCTTCACCACCTGTGACACACAGCCACTGCATACTGCGGCGCAGGGAGCAGCAGCACTGGTTTACGGTAGGATTTGTCAAGCAACTTATTGGATCCAATTCATATGCATCACTGGCGGCTCACTGGGGCAAGATCATCACACCGCAATCGCTACGAGGAGCTCTCAGGATCTTTCTAAGTTCCCAACAATCAGAAGGCTAGGAACATAGCAGGACTTCGATCGCTCGCGGTATTTAGGGACCAGATTTAGTCAACATACTTTTTGTGTAAGAACCACCTCGGTGCGTGGCTAATATCAAGCCGACAAAAAAGAGACAATGACGGCTGCAGTGGAAAGGAAGGCAAGCTTACGAAATAACCGCAGTACATGATGCGGGCCACAGTTAGAACAAGGCAAGAGAAGACGAGATATTCTACGATTGTTCTACGGATACATACCACATCCCACATGAGAGACAAGTAAAACCCCCCAGCAAAGGAGTCCCTATCATCGCATCATCTCTGAGTCAATCTCGACCTTTACCTTGCACATGTTCTGTTCTCAATCAGTATGATGGAAAGCCACAAGACAATCACGGCACGTGGATATGGTCTGCCCTGAACGTAAATGGCTGCGATGGCTGGAGATGGAAGGCGAGAGCACCAATGCACTTGACGCCCAAGCCGAGTAATCGAGAGATAGTTGTAAAATAAGCCAATCTGCGAAGACTCGGAGTCACGACGGGGTCCGCCGCCGTTGCGGCATAGCGTGCTATGATAAGAAGCAAAAATGGGCGGAAACATTGTGTTACGTTCTCTAATCAACCACGTATCGTGCGGGTGATTTACGCTAGTTGTGGGGAGAATTCTCGCAGTCGTAAGTGGGGGATAACACGGAAATGTGCGAGTAACCACATCGCAGTTACAAAGAATGCATACGTGGCTAGCGTGCACGCATCATGGCATTCCGCCCAAAATGCGAGGTAGGGCTCTAGCGAGAGTGGGAGTGAGCCCGCGTAAGTGAGCAGAGCCAGGCTTGAGAGAACGAATACGAAGGGCAGGACGAGGAGGACTGGGTCCATTCTTTTCTTGAGCGACGCGGGTCGGCTATGCATTCTCAATTCTGGGTGCCGAGGCTGTATCATGGAATACAGCTGTGAATCATACCACAATCAATGGTATCCCAAAAAGCACGAGTAGTAAACACTCACCTTGATTATAGTGTAAGTACATGGTCAGATTGTGAACAATTGCTTGACAAGTCATGGATAAATAAGGCGAAATAGGACGTGGATGGAGTGCATAATGGGGAAGGACAGAGAAGAGCTCGAGACGGTACAACGTGCACGTCGAGGTCTGAGAGCAACAGCCCAAGTGTCTCTTGAGCTCGATTGTAAGACATTTTCCTAGCGGTTGAAAGAAGAGTGCGACTTGCGAGGGAGAAGGCGCAGACGACACTTTAGCAGAGAGGAGTATGGAATGAATCGATGATCTGGACCAGGCTGTCAGCTTGACCAACATGGAATTGTAACTGAACCACGATACCCTTCGATCCCCTTGTCATCATAAACAGGTCCAACTAGACCCCGGGTATTACCACGCCGAGATCCATAAGACACTTCAACGCCTCGGCAGTAGGTTGTATTATCTCTGCTTTGTCTGGGTTGCCTTTCATGGTTGCGATTAACCCGTTCATAAGGTCTGTCAGCTCGGTCTCTTCCTTCAGTCGTTTCCGAAGAGAGGGTTCGAGGTTGATTAAGAGATTTCGAATGCACACGACTCCTCGATGAGTCATGCCGGGGTCTGGGGGAGTATTGACGTGAGGTTCATCGGATCCGGATAAAGGGTCAATGAGGGTGGCGAAGATAGGAAGAACCCTATGATGGGTGTGTTCCAACTCATATAGAGACTGACACGCATCGGGGGATGATGTTAGACTTGCGAGAGCACCGGAGGCCGCTAGGCGAGTGGGCAGATCGTCAACATCTGACAAAGCTACTAGGATTTGCAGTCTCGACTTTGCAGCGTTACCCTCCGAATACCGCTTGAAGAGGCTGTCTGAACCGGCTACAAGATTGCAAAGAAGCTCAGTAGCCGCTCTTCGGATGAGTACGTGATCTTCTAGCATCAGAAACTCGATCTTCGCTTGCAGCCCGTCTGCCTGTGCCACGCGACTGGCGGCCTCAGCATCCTGCGACGATAAATTTGTCAAAGCCATGATTGCCTCGAACCTCTGCAGAAGGCTTGACGACGGGTGAATGAGCAAGACGGCGAAGGGTCGGATGGCATCATAAACGGCACCAGGATCGGGGCCAAATACTTGAGTAGGAGAGGACGTTATGGCTAGCTTTGCCATGGCTTGGATAGGTTCCAGTATGGGGGTATCAGCTTCAAATTGTCCTGTAGATGGTTTCTTCGTCGCAGGCAATGACTTCCGAATAATCTCTGCCAGCGTCCTCGCTCCACCACTCTGTAGTATTTTTCCTCTGTTCTCCTTTTCAACGCTAAGGTTCAGAAGAATCCGCCCCACAGTTATCCGGATGCCCTCACTGTCTGCCAATCGTATCGCACCGCCTAGAATGTTGAGGGCGCCATTGATTACCAAATTCTTGCCTCGTTCTTTGACGTGAAGGTCATCGTCCAGCGTATCCAAAGGGATTTCTTCGGGATCCTGTGAGCTTGTAGTTCCGGATTTCGCCATTCGTCGGAGCTTCATCACTTGCTCCTGATCAGGTGAGAGTGGTGGTCGGTAGACACTAAGATGATAGGTGACGTTGAGTATCCCGTATATGAGCGAATGATTTGACACATCGGAAACCGAAGGTGTGCTCGAGGTTCCCCTGTTTCTGGGGACGATCGAAAACAGCTTTTTTAAGAAGTGAGGGTCTTTTGATAGGTTTTCCTTCACGGAAGGCTCAACGCTCAAATAGGCTAAGCCCTCGACAGCATCCAAGGAGGAATCTTGTCCTTCTTCCATGAGAATTCCTTTCATAAGTTCGGCTAGATCTAGGTCTGTACTCCGCTTCGAAACCTTCGTCGACTCGACCAACGAGTCCGTGCCAGCGCCACGGGATAACTTCGTGATTGCTAGTGCTGCTGCGGCGCGCAAAGAAGCGTCCTTTTTCTGGCGAACTGCGGCCTCCAGCCATTCGGTGATTTCTACAGGGAGTGAGGTACGACAGGCCTTATGTCCGCAAGCTTGTGAGAGAAGTCGTGCAACCTCTCTCGACACGAGCTCAGAGGGATAGAGGTCTAGGATGTCAGTAACGGATGCGATGACAGCTTCCTGCTGAAAAATATCGGCGGCAGTCTGCCAGTCTACTTGGAATAGTGCCGTGAGGAAGGACAGGCCAGCCAGTACATCAACCTCTTCAGCGTCTGCTACACGAGCTTGGACTACCGGGAGAAAGACCCGGCTCAGCGCCTGTGTCCCTAGCTCTTGTGTTGCGTCTCGCGTCTGTCCCGTTGAGGCTCGGACGCCCTGGCAATATGAAGCGAGAACTAGAAAGGCTTTGGAACGCTTGGCTTGATCATGGCCAGGGACAAAAGAGGTGATGAGATATGAAAGTTCATCGGGAAATGAATTCTGAGAACTGTTGGAGAGGGAAGGGAGCACAGCGCTTGTAGTGTCGGCTTCATCGATAACTGCCATGATGGTGCAGTGGTGAATTTGTTGGATACTGCATGGAGCATTGGTAGACGGTGTCGCCGGCCCGGGATGGCGGAGCAATCTGCCAGCAGCGGAGAGCGACTTGAACTTGAAGTTGATCATGGCGAGTTCGGTCCAAAGTTCCTCCAATGCGGCAATACACAGACCACACAACATTGCGGATGGGTTGATTCATTCTGGAGATACGATTCTTCTGCGGCTACCTACTGGAGACATAAAGAGCTATAAACTAGAAGCCGATTCGTACGTTGCATTCAGATCGTCCCGCTCGCTTGCTAGATGATTTGACTCGAGCAGAGTAGTAAATCTGGGAAAATATGGCTCTTTTCCAGCTGGTTCTCTTGAAAACCAGCCGTACGGGCTGACATATGAGATTGTCAATAAGACAATCAGCGTGATCCCCCCACCTGCCGTCGAAGAACTTGGTAAGAGAATATATATTTGCCCCGGGTAGCCTTGCGATGACGTGGAGACAGAGGATACCGATGCAACGAATGAGCTCATAAATGACGGACAGTTTGTCCAACCCCTCACTGCGGTTGAAATAGAAGCCCTGAAGCAGTCGGGGGTCCACGCAACTGTGATTATGCCCATCGAAGTTCCTGCGTTGAACTTAATGGAGCTGACGAGGCGCAGGAAATCGTCAAGAAACAGATAGAGGTGCATGCAAACTATTCACTCAAGACCGAATACAGCAAAGACAAGTACAAGAAGAGGAAAACAGCCAAGTAAGTGGGGGAGACTCGTTCCACATTCGCCTTCTTAGTTTGCAGATAAAGGTATTCTAAATCGTTCACAACTATCCCACCCACGTTCTTCAATGTCTGCGAGTACTGGTTCACGAAAGACCAGACGCGCATCCTTGGCATGCGCATCGACACACTCTCACAAATGATGAACCTTGGGAATGTCCGCCCAGGAGGTCGCTACATAGCGGTGGACGGCGCGTCCGGGGTGCTAGTCTCCGCTCTGCTAGAGCGATTGGGCGGTCAGTTATTATGTCATGTCCAGCCCATTTTTGACGGAAGGTTGTAACTCAGGTAATGGGCGACTAATCACGATCTGTGATGTGGACTCGCCCCCTGCATATCCTGTTATGACACAGATGAACTTTCCGAAAGAGTTGATCACTGACGTATTGTCATCTCTAAACTGGGCAACAGCAGATGAAACGCATACGCCTCGTAAGTTCCTCTATTCACGCAGTCGTAAATCCCTCTTAATCGCTTCCAGTCGTGCTCTCCCCCGAGCCGGCATCGGGTTCCTACGGTTCGGAGAAGCACAAGTCGCGCCTTTCAAAGCGTAAAATGGCGTCAGATATGTTGTTCAATATGCGGGAAGAGCTTTTTTCTGGGGAGTTTGATGGGTAAGTGTCTATCGGCGGGTGAGCTCATTCATGCTGCTAACCAAGAATGTAGATTATTCATAGCAAGCGAGTATGATCCTCTCTCGATTCTAGGGAAATTGTTTCCGTGCCTGGGAGGCTCTGCATCTGTGGTTGTCTATAGTCCTCACCTACAGGTGCTCATGCCATTCGTAAATACCGTCTTGATCGTGGCTGACACGAACGCGTAAAGGTTGTCTCTGATCTCCAAGCAACTCTGCGGACCGATCCCCAGTATTTGGCCCCAAGCGTCTCAGAGAGTTGGCTTCGTCGATATCAGGTACCTCACTTCAATTTGCACCCTCATATCTTCTGAATATCATTTTTATAGGTACTTCCTGGTCGCACTCACCCCATGATGACAACTTCGGGAGGTGGTGGATATTTACTGCATGCAATAAAAGTGTACGTTCCGTCGGTAGTGAATATGAAGAGCCCATTCGCTCACGGACTCCCAACCGCACAGATATAATGACCCTTGCGCAGAGCCGGTGGCAGTCCATCGGCGTTCAAAGGCCACAAGGCAAACTACAGAGTCTTCCGGGGACCAATTCAAGGATCCAGCTAGCCAGGAACCCCAAATAGAAGCGGACATTCATCACACAGACGTACGTGTGGATAACTAGTTATCGTTGTCGAGTTGAACCAAACACCCAACCTTCACAAACAACTTTCATGAGTCATAGGCTGAATTTGCTGCCTGATCTATACATCATGCAAAAGAGTGTAATGGGACGCGGCAGTAGATGACATGAGGTTAATTGTCATGCAAATGCCTCCGGGAATAACGCCGCAATTAACTGACATGGCAACGTGTTGTTGAGCAATGGCAAGTCGCCATGCGAGAAAAGACCTCACCTCATCCAGAATGGTATATGCAAGATGTTGGTTCAGTCTCCTGTTCTGTAGGACGGCAAATATACGTCGCGCCCCTCTGCGCGCGTTCGAGCGGCCGATCATATTTGCAGCGAGATCTATCCCAACGATGTGGATTAAAAGGGGACACACCGGAATACAAACTACACACCTGGTATCAAGGCAGACAACATACGATTTGCGTCATCTCGGGCCTGCGCCTTTTCCTCAGCCGATCGCGGGGCAGGAGGAGGTCTGAACTGGCCCCCTGGCCACATAGAATCGCGGAACATTCCAATGGAATTCATGATATGCATTTCGTCAAGGCAGAGGTTGATAGTGTCACGAACTTTCCTATTTTATCCATCGTGAGCTGGTTGTAAGTCCTGGACGTGAAGAGAGTAACCTTTCGACTGTGCTCCCTAGGACTTGCTGCATAATGATGATGATGGCCTGCCGCCGCAACCAATTATTATTCTTGTTAAGTTCGAAGACGGTGAGGATGAGATCACAAATCGGCGAAGAAAAGCTTGATGTGCCAGTTTCTCCTTCAAGTGGTTCCAAATCGCCCGAGAATTGAAATAGGGTGTCATCTGGCGATGCCTTCCCTGATGCACGGAAAGCCTGGGTAACCACATCTTCGTCCGTAACCGAACTTCCTTTGAGGCCAGCAAGTTCCGCGGCTTGCCTAGTGAGGCGTTGAATCATTACATCCAGCATTGACGGCCCAAAGAACATGTCGTCGATGCTGCCAGCGACTGAATGATATACATGGCGGACCAGTCCAGTACCTGGGAACGCCCCCGTTGATTTCGACGCAGATACCTTGGGTTCAGATACCATGAACGGCGAGTCCCTGGATAAAAACGCGCGGAGTTCATGGCTTTCACATACGATAGGAATCATAACCAAGTTCTAATTGCGACGAAGTAAACATAAATGTGATCGTGAGGTGATCTGACATACCTGCATGTACCGTTCCAACGCAGCACGACGCAGATCAACAAAGGTCGAAGATAGCGCTGTGACTAACCGCTTTCCAGGGAACTCGAGATTTTTGACTGTGGTATACCGGTCCCGCAGCTTGTTGTGCATATCGAGGAATTCGTTGTACCGTCGAGCGACGACCCATCCCGTGCCGACCCCTCCATCCGGCGAAAGCTGTTGGACTTCAACAAGGTAGCGTACGACTGATTTCCCATTCTCTTCTCCCACGACCGAATTCACAATGGACACCCTTGTGCGATCTGGAATGAGGCGATTGGCCACCTCGTGCTGCTCAAACTGCATCTTCTGAAAACTCAGCTCTCGTAGTTCCCGACTTAGCGAAGATTTGGACTTCTCCAAGAGCCTTAGTTCCTGGATATCCCCTGTGAGTTCCGCTTTCTTAATGAGGGAGTCTAACATGGCGTCCTGGGCTCGCAGAGCAGAGATCTTCTCCGCGAGCCGCGTGATCTCAAGAGAAAGTTGAAGATCACCTGGACCCGGGAGATGGAAAGGATCTTGCATGGGGTCACTACTCTCGTCGCCTACGTTCTCATCCTCCTCATTGCTTATGGCAACCTCGTCACCAGGGTTTGAAAGTCGCCGAGCGCCGAGATAACCCCGTAATGATGAGGTAGTTGATGAGGAAGGGAAGAGATGAGATTTGTTCCTTTGTTGATTGTCGAGGGCAATGATGTCCGAAAGCGCGGCCTGTATTGCCTCGATCGTGGATTCACTCTCAAGACTGGCCTTTCCTGTATCGCCGGGATCGTCAAATAACGGGGCGCGCGAGTCGTCAGCATCAGAGCCGGAAAAGGAGGACATGAGGACATCAAGACTGGACGTCGTGGTAGGGAAGCCTTGTGGGACAGGAGGATCCTTGGCCATCGACCCTGAATTGGGGGGTGTATGATCGGTGCGAGGATGCAATACGGACATGGCGCTCTGGAAAGATAAGGAAGGTTGATCGGATTGGGGTAGAGGAGACAAGGGACGGGGAGGGACTCTACTCGACTTTGCGGAAGGCGGGCTTTCGTCACTAGCAGAAAAAGCAGTTCGAGTTTTTCCTTCATTAGTAGGCCGGCTAGCACCAATATCTTCGACCACGCGGAACCACAGTTCGGATCTTTCGAATTCTTCAAAGTCCTGTTCCATGGCCTGTTCAACTTCCCGCTGCGCGAGCATCACACTTCTGCGCGCCCTGCGCTCCATATTTGGGGTGTGCGAAGTCTCATTGACAAAGTCGCGGATGGCTGAGATATATTTGGAGGATATGGTGGAAAGGGAGGAATGGGGATATGTTCCAGAGAAATAGAGTTCATAAATCATTGAAATATCTTCTTTGGCAGTGGATGTTGGGGAGGGAGGGTTTAAATCACCATCTTCAGAGTCATCAGACTCAATTGATTCCAATGGGTTCTTGAAGCTCTCCACAGTGAGCCAAAACTGTATGAGGAGGGAACGGCTTCGTCGATCCATGAACTCCATAAAATACGAGAGGGAGCTCGGGTTGCCAAGGATGTCCCTCAGAGTGAGGCGAGAGGTGAGTGTCGCGTCAGTCATGGGCTGTTTCTGAGCATTTCGTTAGATTGGGAATTGATATTTGGCCACGACACGTACACTCTCGTCATACCCCCCTAGAGTAGTAATGCGTTGTTCAGCCTTGCGCCTGGCCGTGTAAAGCCTGTCCAAGTAAGCCACAACATCCTCCGTTCTTGCCCCGTTTATCCAGTCGTCCTTCTGGTGGGCAGCTTCAAGGGAGTTGTTAGGAAATCCTCGTGTTGTTATTCCACTGGTAGACATACCCAACAGAGCCCTGGTCCTTCTAACCTCGCTCGTAATGTCACTTTTTAAACGACGGGCATCCAGAAGGGAGGACATGTGATCGATACTCCGGAGGAAAGAGTCAAATTGACGTTGGTCAGTGCGGAGAGTGATTGTTTCGGCAACCGAGCCAGCGCCTCTTGGAGCTTTCAATCCCGGAATTGCCTGCGGAAGCTGGGCCTCCAGGACATTTCGCACTTTCGAAATAAGGCGCCTAGGGAGATGAGACAACAAGACTAAAGGCGTGGAAAAGTGGTCTTACCGTTGGCGGATAGCAGCCCCAGCCTTGGACATGGTCAGCTAATGTACAGTGCTCCACCGATAAATACTCACCAATTGATCGATAGTACAATTCCAAAAGTCAGGATCGGTGAGCATATCCATAAGAGGATACAAAACTGCACATGCTACAACCTCGCGGATAACGACGCAGAGCGCTTTGCTGCGGGCTTCGCTCGCAGGCAGGATAAGTGGTAGAATGCGATCTAGAAGAGATTTCAGATGGTTCTCCTCTGCCTGCTTAGTGAAACTTGAAGAAAGGTTGCTGATGGCAGGATGAAGTCTGCCTCCTTTGCCGGCGTACCGGCTGGCCAAGAGCATATCTAGCTCCTCGGATTCAGTCAACCGACGCTCCAAGCCGGCACCACGCAGAGCAATTTCCGACTCTTGAAATTGTTCTACGTGCGTGGTGATCTTGGGGAGCACACGTTTAACTGTGATGTTCGAAAGATCTGCTGAGGACAGTCTGTCTGACAGCCTTGCCAGGGTGCTGTGGAGCGAGGCAGAAACCGCAGTGGGGAATGACGGAGAAGATGATATATCCCTGTACCATGTGAGCACAAAGTCACGCACAATCAGGATGAGTATGTCGTTAATTGCAGCGGAGATCATGGGAGACTGGGGGTACAGTGGAGGAAGACTTTGGGGAGGTTTATGTGACCATTGGGATCTGATAAGAACTGCTTGCCAGGCAGCAGGAGTAGAGAATGCTAAAGGATGAGCGGCCGAGGGAGCGCGAAGAGGTTGAGGCAAGCTTGTATCGAGGACATAGCCGAAGAGGAGAGTGAGAAGGAGAAAGGTTACGGGGATAAGGAGAATGAGAAGAGGCGACAATAAGAGGAGGGTGAGAGGGGATGACACGAGACGGACGAGGAGAGGGATGGAGACGGCTAATAGGGCGACGAGCACGACAGAGGTTGTGTTGAGGGTCTGCATCGTGTCCGAGCGCCCTCGGGGTCAACGTCACCACCTCCACCCTCTAATTTCATTTCATTTTTACGGTCACACGGCTACATTCTTTTTTCTTGGTATTCTGTCGGTTCGCCATGGCCACATCTGAAAACGCTCAACCAATAACCCCTCGCCCTCTGTCTACTGTGGAGGGCTTCCTTCTCGGCGGTGTTGCCGCTTGTGTTGCTGTCAGTCTGAGTGGCTTTGTATCGTCAAATTTCCTGACCTGTATTTAGGTTACCTTTTCAAACCCTGCGGAAGTAGCTAAAACAAGATTACAACTCCAAGGCGAACTTGTAAAGGGGGGCGGTGAAAAGGTTTACAAAAACGTGTTCGACGTCTTCGCAAAGACTTGGAGAAACGAAGGCATAAGAGGTGTTCAGCGGGGTCTCCCTCCAGCCGTGAGTTTCAGTGGTATATGTCTTTGGTTCCATTTTCGAGGGAATTCTGTAGTATGCGTACCAGGTAAGTATCACGACCCTCCATGTATCCCATGACTCTCACAGGTCATAGGCCCTTCTTAATGGTTCTCGACTTGGTATGACCCTATGCTGTTTTCTGGGTGCGCTCATCCCTCATTCTATCCGTCTCAGGGTTCTATGAGCCAATCCGTAGGACTGTGAACCAACTTGTTGGGTTGGGTCCAAAGGAGCAAAATACAGGCACCTCGGTTTTCGCTGGTGCGGCGAGTGGTGTAGTGGGAGGTTGTCTCTTCGACTTACTATTTTGTATACTGGAATTGATCTCTCTTCCTTAAGCCATCCTTGGAAACCCGCTCTTCATGATCAAAGCACGGATGCAGGTGAGCCTCTTGTTCCTGCCCTGTATTCATACCCTCCCTCTGACGTATCATTCGATAGGCATATTCGCCCGCATTACCTGTGGGGACGCAACATTACTATAAGAGTTCATGGGATGCTCTCAGGACTATATTTCAACGAGAACGCTTTCGTGGTCTTGTAAGGGGAGTTGACGCTGCGATGCTCAGAACGTCAATGGGTTCTTCTGTCAGGACACACCAATGTACCCCAGGTTGTTACTGACAAGTTATTTCTTTAGGTACAACTGCCCACTTATAACTGGACCAAAAACCAGCTGGTGTCTAGAAATATTCTCCCTGCAGACAGTATATGGACGTATCTTGCGAGTAGCTCCGTCTCAGGCGTGTGTGTGGTGCGTGATACTTTTGCGTCTGTAATTGTCGCTAACGATGGAAATAGTTGGTTATGATGCAACCAGCTGACACAGTGGGTTGAAACCTCATAAACCCGTCGCCAAACTAACCACAGTAGGCCCTGACAAGGATGTATAACCAACCGACGATGCAACTTCCGAACGGGACGACTGTTGGCACTCGGTACAAGAATCCCATCGACTGCCTATGGAAAACCATTACGACTGAAGGCCCCCTCGCCCTGTATAAAGGTAAACATAAGACGTTCTCACAGCGTTTCAAGACCAACATCATTCTGCAGGTTCGACTGCCCACTTCCTCCGAATTGCGCCTCATACGTGAGTTTTGCCTTGTTATGTGAATTTACAGTACGCAAACGGATCTGCTAGGATCATAACGCTCACTGCAAACGATGTGATTATTGGACTTTACAAGCGCCTACATAAAGGGACTATCGCTTGAATATAGATATAATACGCCTTTCAACTCACCAGTACCATATCATAGATAGATTAGAATATATACGCACTGTTAATACATTCCGGTTTTCCGGCACCCAGGGCCGCTAACGGAGCGATGGAATTTGAGCGCTAAACGGTGTGTGACTTGCTCGCGTGAGGCGCTGAGGTTGAACGTGAGATAGACACTCACCCGGAATGTCCTTCTGTGCTTCGCGCGTTGTTTTCAGGGAGCTGCTAACTTCACCGATATGTGCACACAATGGCCGCTCTCTCATCGTGGCCAAGTGCTCCAGACACTATGCAACGCATCGTGATTCTCCGACACATGTACAACCCGGCGTGAGCTCGTCATCTCTCCTCTCTCAAGCCCTCGACCAGAAGCAGCGAAGATCAAGGAGAGAAGACACCGTTGGCCCGTTCCAGCTCGGTCTTTCTCAACCGTCATTTGGTGAAGGGACTACGAAGAAGTGGTCGGAACTTAGTCCAAAAGGCAAAGGTCAGTCCCTCAACTTTGTCATTATAGTGACGAGCTTTCCGAGAATTTTTCAATACCATCGCAGCTATGAGAGCGACAGCTCGTACGACGAACCTAACTGTCATATTATTTGGTGCTGGCCTGACGACGGTCCTCATCTACGCGTTGACATCGGAGCTGTTCTCAAGAAACTCTCCGTCCGTACTCTATAACGAGGCATGCGAACGTATAAAATCTTCACCTCGGGTGCGTGATCTCGTAGCCCGACTCATTTTACGCGTTGAAGAGAACACTTGCAGGTTGCGAAATATCTACCGGGTTCATTGGTCTTCCATAACAATCCGCCCTCTGTTCTCCGCCCTCGCCACCGAAACCGACATGTCTCGTCTCAGATCGTGCTCGACTCTGACGGTCGCGAGCACATGCTCCTTAATTTCTATGTTCAAGCCAACTCCCATTCACCGGACACAGATGTTTCCTACGTTGAATCTGTGTCATCCTGGTTAAAGGATACCGCAACGAACATCTCGGAGACTTCTTGGCAGGGAACAGGGGACTGGGTAAAGCTGTATACTCGGGAGACAGTTGATTATGCGAAAGATC
>Ga0209488_10002080_pt1 | contig 16787 bp, 15 predicted proteins | sample Rivendell_Oct201_8_FD_188349 | JGI IMG/M metagenome (GOLD analysis project Ga0209488, IMG submission 188349) | Vadose zone soil microbial communities from the Eel River Critical Zone Observatory, Northern California, USA -... | ecosystem: Environmental > Terrestrial > Soil > Vadose zone >... | reverse complement strand
TGGCCGCGACGCGTGGCTTCCCTCGATGAGCGTGCTCGGACCGATGGCGCGCGACATTCGCGATCTGACGCTGCTGTTGTCGATGCAGTCCGGCTACGACGATCGCGTTCCGCTCTCGATGGACGCCAATCCGGCGATCTTCCAGGCGCCGCTCGAGACCGACCTCAAGGGCAAGCGCATTGCCTGGCTCGGCGACTTCAACGGCGCCATTCCGTATGAGGCGGGCGTGCTGGAACTGTGCCGGAGCGCGCTCCGCGTGTTTGAATCGCTCGGCTGCATCGTCGAGGAGGCCGTGCCGGACTATCCTGTCGACAAGGTGTGGCAGGCGTGGATGAAACTGCGCGCCTGGCAAAGCGGCGGCAACCTGCTCGGACATTACCGCGAACCGGCCAAGCGCGCGCTCATGAAGGCCGAGGCCGTGTTCGAGGTCGAAAGCGGGCTCAAGCTCTCGGCCTTCGACATCACGGCGGCGTCGGCCGTGCGCACGGAGTGGTACGGCGTCGTGCGCGCATTCTTTGAGCGTTATGACTACCTCGTTGCGCCGAGCGCCCAGCTGTTCCCCTTCGACGTTGATCTGCAATGGCCAAGCGAGATCGCTGGCCAGCAGATGACGACGTATCATGAGTGGATGAAGGGCATGCTGCCGATCACCATGGCGGGCTGCCCGACGCTCGCTGCGCCTGCGGGTTTCAACGCGCAGGGCCTGCCGATGGGCATTCAGATCGTGGCGCCTAACCACGCCGAGCTGGCGTGTCTGCAGCTGGCGTTGGCCTATGATGCTGTGACCCATTGGTCATCCCGGCGTCTGCCGCAACTTCTCTGTAGTTCGGCATTGTAAATAGCCATTTAGTTTGACAGAGAGTACCGGTATCCGGTAGTATCGCCGGTGTGCAATATGAGTGGGACGAGACCAAAGCGGTAGCCAATCTTGCCAAGCACGGTATCGATTTCACGTCATCGGCAAGGGCCTTGGAGGACCCCCGCAAGATCGAAATGCTCGATGACAGGTTCGACTATGGCGAAGAGAGGATTCTAAGCCTTTGCATGTATCGAGGAACGGTTCTGTTTGTTGTGACAGTCTTGCTGGAAGAAAATGTCTGTCGAATCATAAGCGCCCGGAAGGCTACACGACATGAGCAAGAACAATACTTCCAAGGTGGTTCGCTACTCCCGTAGGAATCTTCCGGCGGACAGGACCGATTGGGCTCGAATTGATTCCATGACCGATGAGGAGGTCGTGGCCGCGGCGAAGTCCGACCCCGATGCACAACCGCTCACGCCCGAGCAATTGGCAAAAATGCGCCGGGTATCGCGCGTTAAGATGCTTCGACAGCGTCTGGGAATGACGCAGGCGGAATTTGCCGAAGCGTTCCACCTGCCGATCACCACGTTGCGAGACTGGGAGCAACACCGTAGTACGCCTGACGCGCCCGCCCGCGCACTGTTGTTGGCGATTGAGCGGTCCCCCAAGGTCATGCGACGATTGCTGGCCAAAACGGCTGCATAGCCTGGAAAGCGCGGTCACTTCTCCGGCTTGTTGAAATATCGCAAATCCGGCGGCGCCTGGTCCTTCTTGGCCGGCATCAGCAGGCCATCCGCGCTGATCATGTAATGCTCGTTGCCGATGAGGACATGCGAGTTGCTCTCGATGCATTCCGACTCGCGCCACACGGGACGCGCCTGCGCGACGCGCCGAAAATCTTTCGTTACGGTCCATGGCTGCGTGAAGGCGCTGTCGATGATCGTGATCTCGTCATGCATGATATTCCGATTGGCTTTGTCGCTGTAGATGCGCTCCTTGATGACGGTCTGGTTGTCATCGTGCAGCGGAATGCTGGTGCTGTCCAAGGTGCGCATCCCACGGAAGCCGCGCGTCTCGACCTCGAGCATGTCGTAGCGGCCGTCGCCGTCCACGTCGATCCATTTGCCGATGGAATAGCCCGCATACGACAGCGGGAGGTCGGCGGGCCAGTCACGTCCGTCGGTGAAGATGCGACGGGTGTCGTTGAATGTGCTCATGAGGATATAGGTCTGGTCGATCGTGACGATGATCTCCATCGTGCTGTAGAGGTTCATCATGCGCGGCATGCCCGCCGTCATGCAGATCAGGTCGCGGTCGAGGCCGGCGCCGCCAGCCGCCTGATCGGCGAGGCTTGCCTCGAGCTTGGCCTGATATTCGGGCGTGAGCGGCGCCTCCTGGGCAAGACCGTCGGACTTGTTCGGGTCCCACGAGGGATTGCCCCTGATGCCGGCCACCGGGACTCTCATCCATTGGCCGGTCCAATCGGGATAGTGTGATTCATCGAAGACGCGGGCATTCGTGATCATCGTGCTGAGGGCGAACGTGGCAAAAGCGGCAGCCATGACGGCACCGATGGAATGTCGATAGGGCATGACCATTCCTCCCAGCGATCGGGCTCGGCGCGGTCTTGATGCCGCGCTTGACCCAGGTTGATCCAATTGCGTTCCTAGGCCAACAGCACCTTAAAGCGCGCCTCGCGCGTCTTCAACGCGCCGCAATATACTAGCATTGACCTAGCGGAAAATGCGGGAGGTCGCAGTCATGTTCGTCGGTCACTACGGCGTGTCCTACGCCGCGAAGGCGCAGACGCCGCGCGTGCCGCTGTGGGTGTGGTTTATCGCCGTGCAGTGGCTCGACGTGGTGTGGTCGCTGCTGGTGCTGCTCGGCATCGAGAAGATGCGCGTCGTGCCGGGCTTTACCGAGGCGAACGCGTACGAGCTCTACTACATGCCCTACACCCACAGCCTGCCGGGCGCGCTTGCGCTCTCGCTCGTGCTCGGCGTGATCGTCGCGGCCGTTACTCCCGGCGCTCGTGGCAAAGTCGTCGGCTGGGTCGCGGCCGCCGCGTTCTCGCACTGGGTGTTCGACCTGATCGTGCACACGCCCGACCTGCCACTCTATGATGACAGCGCCAAGGTCGGCCTCGGGCTCTGGCGCCATGTGGCGTTGAGCTTCCCGCTCGAGCTGATCATCCTGGTCACAGGCGCCTGGCTTTACGCGCGCGCGGCCACCTTCGCCGGCGCACGCGGTCGCGGCATCTACTGGGGCTTCGTCGCGCTGCTTGCCGTCGCCCAGGTCTACGGCAATTTCGGACCGCCGCCATCGTCACCCGCGAATATGGGAATGACCGCGCTGTTCTTTTATGCATTGCTGGCGGTGCTCGCGGGCGTGGTCGAGCGCGTCGCGGTGAAGACGTAGGACCTCGGTGGGCGCCGCTCACACATGCTGCTGATTGCGAGATTGAGTCCTGCGATCGTCCTTTTTCGAGGCTATAGTCTCGTCAGATTGCAGGCGGATCGATCCCATGCCCGCACCCAAATTCGGCACCGGCCAGCCGGTCACCCGCAAGGAAGATGACGCGCTTCTGCGTGGCGCCGGTCGTTACGTCGCCGATCACGCGCCGCCGGGATGCCTGCATGCAGTCGTGCTGCGCTCGCCGCATGCGCATGCGCGCTTTCACGTCACCGACGCTGCCAAGGCGCGCGCGATGCCAGGCGTCGCGCTCGTGCTCACAGGCGCTGACACCGCCGCGCTCGGTAACCTGCCGTGCCAGGGCCAGGTGCCGGGCTGCACCATCGACGTGCCGCCATACCCGATCCTCGCACGCGATGAGGTGCGCCATGTCGGCGATGCGGTCGCCTTCGTGGTTGCGGATACGCTCGATCGGGCACGCGATGCCGCCGAGACGATTGTGATCGACTGGGAGCCATTGCCTGCGGTGATTGGTGCCACGCGGGCGCTCGCATCTGACGCACCTAAGGTATGGCCGCATGGCAATCTCGTGTTCGAGACGAGGATGGGCGACGCCGAGGCGACCGCGCGCGCCTTCGCCATCGCCGCGCGTACCGTCTCGCTGAGCATCGTCAATCAGCGGCTCGCCGCCAATTATCTCGACACTCGCGGGGTCGTCGCCGAATACGATCAGGCGGCGGATCGTTTGACACTGACGCTGTCGAGCCAGGGCAGCCACATGGTGCGCGATGTGCTCTGCAACGACGTGCTCAAGATCGCGCCCGACAGGATGCGTGTCGTGACGCCCGACGTCGGCGGCGGCTTTGGCACCAAGCTGTTCGCCTATCGCGAGTACGCGCTCGCTGCGGTCGCGGCGCGGAGCCTGAAGCGGCCGGTGAAGTGGATCGCCGACCGCTCGGAGCATTTCCTCGCCGACACCCAGGGCCGCGACAACCACACCTCGGCGCGGCTCGCGCTCGATACCGACGGACGCTTCCTCGCGCTCGAGGTCGATCTCGTCGCCGATCTGGGCGCCTACCTCTCAACGTTTGCGCCGTTCATTCCGTTCATCGGCGCCGAGATGTCGCCCGGCCTCTATGACATCAAAGCCTGCAGCGTGCGCGTGCGCGGCGTCTACACCCACACTGTGCCGGTCGATGCCTATCGCGGCGCTGGCCGCCCCGAGGCGGCGTACCTGATTGAGCGGCTGGTCGACGTGGCAGCGCACGAATGCGACATCGCGCCGGATGTGATCCGACGGCGCAACTTCATCAGGCGCGGCGCCATGCCGTATACGACCGCGACCGGCAAGACCTACGACTCGGGCGATCCCGCCGGGCACCTGGCGCGTGCGCAGGAGCTTGCCGACTGGCGAGGGTTTCATCGGCGGCACACGGCCTCGAGGAAGTCCGGGCGGCTGCGCGGGATCGGCATCGCGAGCTATGTGGAGGCCTGCGGCAACAACGGCCCTGACACCGTGACACTGCGGCTGGAGCCCGATGGCGCGGTGACTGTGCTCGCCGGCACGCAGTCGACCGGGCAGGGCCACCATACGGCGTTCGCGCAGATCATCGGCGATCGGCTCGCGCTGCCGCCCGAAAGGGTGCGGGTGGTGCAAGGCGACACCGATCTGATCGCGACCGGCACCGGCACCGGCGGCTCGAGCAGCATTCCCTGCGGCGGCGCCTCGCTCGCGGGCGCGGCCGACAAGCTCGCCAAGAACCTGAAGGAGCTCGCCGCCGACGCGCTCGAAGCTTCGCCCTCCGACCTCGAGCTTGCCGAGGGCACCGTGCGGGTCGCTGGCACCGACCGCGCTGTCGCGTTTGAAGCGCTCGCGCAGACGCCGCAGGCACGCCGCAAGCTCACCACCGAACATGCGTTTGCTCCATCAGCGGCGACCTATCCGAACGGCACGCACATCGCCGAGGTGGAAGTCGACCCCGATACTGGCGCGACGACGATCCTCAACTACGTGGTGGTCGATGATTTCGGTGTCACGCTCAATCCGCTGCTGCTCGCCGGCCAAGTGCATGGCGGCGCCGCTCAGGGGATCGGCCAGGCGCTGATGGAGCACGCGATCTATGACGAGAGCTCAGGCCAGATTCTGAACGCGAGCCTGATGGACTACGCGCTGCCGCGTGCTGGCGACACACCGGCCTTCACCTTCGAGACTCGCAACGTTCCGTGCCGCACCAATCCGCTCGGCGTCAAAGGGGCAGGCGAGGCGGGCACCATCGGGGCCTGCCCGGCGGTCATGAACGCGGTCGCTGATGCGCTCTGGCGCGCCTATCGCATCCGCCATGTCGACATGCCGGTCACGCCGCCGCGGCTGTGGGTGGCGCTCGCCGAGGGCCGGCGGCTTCACACGATGTAAGGTGAGGCAAGGTAGCGTGCTGCCGTTCACGAGTTCGTGAATGCGCGAGTCCCGCGCTGTTATCACGCCCCCGTGCAATCTGGAGGAATAACAAAGTAGGTTCGGTGTTGGTCCACTGACCCCGCGCTCTTGGTGGCACGCTCTTGGCGGCACTTGCGATGCCGGTCGACGACGAGTTGATTGGCGTTTGCCCTCAATAGACAGCGGGAACGAAAGTGGGAAACAGGGAGGAAACCACATGATCCGTAGCGTCATCGCCGCGACCGTATTTTTGGGAGGAATGACTGTTCTCCTGGCGCAGTCCGATCAGATTACGGACCGCCAAGCGCTCATGAAGTCGAACGCAAAGAATGCCAAGAACGTGACCCAGATGGTGAAGGGTGAGTCGCCGTTCGATGCCGCGGCAGCCACGGCCGCCTTCAATACCTGGCACGAGAACGCGAAGAAGATCCCGACCCTATTCACGGCGCCGCCGCCTGCCGACGCCAAAAGCCGGGCACTACCCAAGATTTGGGAAAACAAGGCCGACTTCGAAGCCAAGGCTGCCGCCCTTGCCAAAGCCGCTTCGGAGGGCAAGCACAGCACGCTCGATGAGCTCAAGGCCTCGTTCCCCAACGTGCAGCAGGCCTGCGCCAATTGTCACGACAACTATCGGCGGCCGGCGCCACCGGCCGAAGGCAAGAAGTAGCCGCGCCCGCTCTACTCCTGGTCGCAATAGCCACGTTGTCGCGCTGTAGCGACGGCGTGGCAGCGCCATGCTAAGAACGCTCCGCCGCGAAGGGCTGGAGGAGCGGACGCATGCGCCGATCGATCATTGCCCTGTGGGCGCTTGCAGCGCTCCACGGGCTGCGTGCGGTCACAGGACCGAAGCCTTGCGGACCGAACGCTTGCGGACCGAAGCCTTCCGGACTGAAGCCGCCGGGACCGAAGCCGTCGGACCTGAGCTAGCGTCCGCGGCCGATGCATCTCTTCAAGGCTATCCTGCTCAAGGTCGCGTCGGCGTTTCTCTTTGCCGTGATGTCGGTGCTGGTGCGCTGGCTGGGTGACCGCTATCCGGTCGGCCAGGTGGTGTTCTTCCGGTCTGCGTTCGCGGTCTTGCCGGTCGTCATTATCTACGCGTGGCGAGGCGAGCTGATCGCGGCGCTGCGCATCGGCCGCCCGATTGGCCATCTGGGACGCGGCCTCACCGCGGTCGGCGCCATGTTCTGCAATTTCACCGCGCTCGCGTTGTTGCCGGTAGTCGACGCAACCGCGATCTCGTTCGTGGCGCCGCTGTTTGCGGTCGCGCTCTCCGCCCTGATCCTGAAAGAGCGCGTCCGCATCTATCGCTGGTCGGCGGTGTTCCTGGGTTTTTCGGGCGTGCTGGTGATGCTGCTGCCGCAGCTCGATATCAGCCGCTCGGCCGCCTCCGGCTCCGCGACCGTGGGAGTCATGACGGGACTTGTCGGCGCCGTGTTTGCGGGGGGCTCAAGCATTCAGACCCGCGCGCTGACGACGAGCGAGTCGACCTCCTCGATCGTGCTTTATTTCTCGCTGATCTGCACGCTCGCGGGGCTTGCGACCTGGCCGCTGGGCTGGCTCATGCCGAGCGGGCCCGAGCTTCTCGCGCTGATCGTCATCGGCATCTGCGGCGGCCTCGCGCACATCCTTTTGACTGAGAGCTATCGGCTGGCGCCGGCTTCGCTGATCGCGCCGTTCGATTACACCTCGATGCTGTGGGCGCTCGTGCTCGGCTTTCTGGTGTTCGCCGAGGTGCCGGGCGTGCTGGTCTTCGTCGGCGCCGGCATCATTGCGGCCGCCGGCCTGTTCGTGATCTGGCGCGAGCGCAGGCTCGGGCTGCAACGGCCCGTGGGGAAAGTGAGCAGCGAGCAGTGAGTAGTGAGAGGGCGCTACTTGCTACTCACTACTCACCACTCACCACTCATTTCCCAAACGCCTTGAAGGTCAGAATCGTCCGCGTGTCCTGGATGCCCGGGATGGTCTGCACCTTCTCGTTGATGAAGTGGCCGATGTCGGTGCCGTCGTCGACGTAGAACTTCACCAGCAGGTCAAACTCGCCGGCGGTGGAATAGATCTCGGAGGCGATCTCGGCGTCGGCGATCCGGTTGGCCACGTCATAGGACTTGCCCAGGTGGCATTTGATCTGGACGAAGAAGGGAACCATGCGCGCCTCCTGACTACCGTCCCGCAATCGAGCAAAAACCTTTCGCCCTGGCAAGGCTCGCGGCAAGGCGTGGCTTGCGCGCGGCCGATCGAGTACGATTGTGGAGGAGGAACTGAGCGATGGCTGCACCGCAGGTTGATCTTCGAGTCTACGCGCTGGTCGACCCGGAGCGCGCCGGCGGGCACGGGCTTCCGGAGCTGGCGTGGCATGTCGCGGCCGGCGGGGCGACCCTCGTGCAGTTGCGTGACAAGCACGGCAGCACCCGCGCCATGGTCGAGGAGGCGCGCGCGATCCGCGAAAACCTCGCGGCGATGCGGGTACCGTTCCTGATCAACGACCGTGTCGATGTGGCGCTCGCGGCGGACGCCGATGGCGTGCATGTCGGCCAGGACGATATGGCGGTCGAGGATGCGCGGCGCCTGCTGGGGCCGGGCGCCATCATCGGGCTCTCGATCAAGACGGTCGAGCAGGCGGAGGCGGCGCCGGTCGAGCTCCTCGACTATGCGGCGATCGGCGGTGTCTATGTCACCACCTCCAAGGACAATCCGGATCCGCCGGTGGGTGTCGCGGGTCTGGCGCGCATCGCGCAGGTGCTGCGCCGGCGCCGCCCGGAGCTGCCGATCTGCGCCATCGCGGGCATCGATGCGTCGAACGCCGCGGCGACCATCAAGGCGGGCGCCGACGGCGTTGCGGTGATCTCGGCGCTCTCGCTTGCCGAGAACCCGCCCGACGCCGCGCGCGAGCTGCGGGGGATCGTCGACGCCGCGCTCGCCGAGCGGACGGGCAAATGACCGCGATCGCGGTCACCATCGCGGGCTCCGATTCCGGCGGCGGTGCCGGCATCCAGGCTGATCTGAAGACCTTCTCGGCGCTCGGCGTCTATGGCGCTTCCGTCATCACCGCGCTTACCGCGCAGAATACGCAGGGCGTCACCGGCATCCACGATGTGCCGCCCGCATTTGTCACCGCGCAGATCGATGCGGTGTTCTCCGATCTCAAGGTCGATGCGGTGAAGATCGGCATGCTCTCGCAGCCCGGTGTGATCGAGGCGGTGGCGGCGGGGCTCGAGCGGTGGACGCAGCGCAATGTCGTGCTCGATCCTGTGATGGTCGCGACCTCCGGCGACCGGCTGATCTCGCCGCAGGCGATCGACGTGCTCAAGCGTGTGCTCATTCCGCGCGCGCTGCTCATCACGCCCAACCTGCCGGAGGCGGCCGCGCTGCTCGGCGGCCCGATCGCGCGCGACGAGGACGAGATGCGTGCGCAGGCGGTTCGGCTGGTGGAGCAGGGGGCGCGCGCGGTGCTGATCAAGGGCGGGCACGGCGAGGGCGCGGAGAGCGTCGATGTGCTGCAGGCGCCGGGCTCGTTCACGCGCCTTGCGACCGAGCGCATTGCCACCAAAAACACGCACGGCACCGGCTGCACGCTCTCCTCGGCGATCGCGGCCGGGCTTGCCAAGGGCCTCGACCTGGTCGCCGCCGTGCGCGAGGCCAAGGCCTATGTGAGCGCCGCGATCGCGGCGGCGGATCGACTCACGATCGGCTCAGGGAACGGGCCTGTGCATCATTTTCATGTGTGGTGGTAACAGCGCCAATGGCGTCACCATGATCTCGGCGCGGAAAAGCACGGAACAGCAAATAACCGCCATTGCCTGAGCCCGGTCCGCCGCCGCGATCGTGACCGGTTCGGGGCATGTACCCATCATGTTATGGTAATATAGTAATATTGCGGAGGTGGTATAGTAATTTGATAGTCAAATACATATTATAATACCTCTATAGCTATTTTAATACCTCCATTTATACATATTAATCGCGCGTGTGATCGAATTATCACATCATTCATCTGGGGGATGAGGTATCTTTTACTTCTCAACAGTTCAGTGTTGCGTGCGTATCAGGGGGGTAAATCATGAAAAAGATGCTGCTGATTGGTACAGCCGTAGCTGCGTTAATGGGCGGATCTGCGCTGGCCGCCGACATTCCACTGAAGGCCCCGCCGGTTGCTGCGGTCTCCATATGGAACGGCTGCTATATCGGCGTTAACGCCGGCGACGCTTGGTTCCGGCAGAGCGCGGATGTCGTCGCTCAGACATCACTCAATCAGGCGCCTGGGACCGTGCATCTGAAAGACAGCAGCGTTATCGGTGGTGTGCACTTTGGGTGCATGGGAGAGTTTACACCCGGTTGGGTCGTCGGCATGGAGGGCGACTGGAGCGCAACGAGGTTGCGCGACACTCAGGTTTTTCCGAATCTGTTCCTGAACGGGACCCCGGTTGGATCTGGCAGCATCACCTTCTCAAGCAAGACGGAATGGTTGGCCACCGCGCGCGGGCGTCTCGGCGTGGTTGTGATACCTAACCTCCTGCTGTACGGCACTGCCGGCGCTGCTTGGAATAAAACTAATTATTCCGGCTTCGATGTATTCATTACGCCCTGCCCGAATTGCGCCATCACGTCGTTCTCGTCCACCAAATTGGGATGGGTCGCTGGTGGCGGCGCTGAGTGGGCGTGGACCCGCAACTGGCTCTTCCGTGTCGAATACCTCCATTACGACATCAGTGGTGCGCACTCGTCGCCGGGACTTATTGTGGCGCCTACCGCGCGAGTCAACTTCACCTGGGACGATCTGCGGATCAACGAAGTTCGCGCCGGCCTGACGTACAAGTTTTAGTAAGTTGACGATGCTGCACAGTGAAGGGAAGCCCCGGCCCGTTGGCTGGGGCTTTTGCTTGATGAGCCAATTTCTTCAACAGCGCGCCTACTTTTGAAAGCGCGCCGCGAACACGGTGGCTGATCACGTAGCGCGTTGGCGCTATTGCACCGGCCGACGCACCTGATGGCCAGGACAAAAATGCTCAAAACACCCCCGGATACGCGCCGCCATCGATCATCAGGTTCTGCGCGGTGATGAAGCCTGCCTGCGCCGAGCAGAGGAACGCGCAGGTGGCGCCGAAGCCGTCGAGATCGCCGAGCCGCTTCGCCGGGATTGACGCAATGCGCTCGGCCTTCGCGTCCTCATAGCTCAGGCCTTTGCGCTTGGCGGCGTTGCCAAGCACGGTCTTGAGCCGATCGGTCTCATAGGCGCCAGGCAGCAGATTGTTGATCGTCACATTGCTGGCCGCGACCTGCCGCGCCACGCCCGCAAGAAAGATCGTCAGCCCGCCACGCGCCGCGGAGGAAAGATCAAGCCCCGCCTGCGGCAGCTTCACGGTGCCGGACGTGATGTTGACGATGCGCCCGAAGCGGCGCGCCTGCATCGGGCCGATCGCCTTCTGGGTGAGTTCGATTGCCACCACCATGTTGGCGGTCACGCCCTCGAGCATCTGCGCGCGCGTTAGGTCGCGATACTCACGTGGCGGCGGTCCGGCATTGTTGTTGACCAGAATGTCGGGCTCCGGGCAGGCGGCAAACAAGGCGGCTTGGCCCTCCGCGCTGGCGACGTCGGCCCTGACCGGAATGATTTTGGCGCCGGTTGCCTTCTGCAACTCGGCCGCTGTCGCTTCGAGCCGCGCCGCGTCGAGCCCGTTGATCACCACCTCGCAGCCTGCTGTGGCAAGCGCCTGCGCGCAGGCGCGTCCCAGTCCGCGGCTGGAAGCGCACACGATGGCCTTGCGGCCCGCAATTCCGAGATCCATGCAAGAACTCCTAGGACGGGAAACGTCCCTTATCGCAAGTATTGCCGCAATTGGAGGTCGGCAGCCTCAAAGTATTGGGATTCAATTCGAAAAATCGATCATCAGCATAGTTCTAGTAATATAATACCTCCAGGAAGTATTCCGTTACGGATTTTCGTCGGCTGTATCATACCTGCAACAGCTTTTCGAGCCGAGCAGGGTTAATAATACCTCACTTGTTGTTCCTGTAGCGTATCAGTGAGGTAGCGTGATGAAGCAAACTATCGTTGCGGCTGCGGCAGCCGTTGGGTTCCTGGGTGGCTCCGCTCTCGCCGCAGACCTTCCAGTCAAAGCACCCTACTACAAGGCCTCGCCAGCCTACTACGGTTGGAGCGGCTGCTATATCGGCGCGAATGTCGGAGGTGTTTGGGCCCGTCTCCGAGACGATTGGACGCCGAATCCCGCGGGCTTTCCGGTGTCAGGGCCTTCCCTGACCGCCAACGGCGCCGCCACCATCCACGATAGCGGGCTCACCGGCGGCGGTCAGATCGGCTGCAACCTGGAAACCAATCGCGTCGTATGGGGTATCGAAGGTGACTTCAACGTCACCGACCTGCATGGCATCCGAGATGTGGCCGTGCCTGCCAGTGGACCGGTGGCTGCCTACAGCATCCATGAAGATTTTCGAGCCAGATGGCTTTCGACTGTTCGTGGCCGGATTGGATTTACGGCTCACCGCACCCTGTTCTTTGCGACGGGTGGCGTAGCCTTTGCTCACCTAAACACTTCCGACTCCGCGGTTTTCCCGGCGAGCTCAACAAATAATACAGTGAGCGGATCAAGCACCCGTGTCGGCTGGACTGTTGGGGGCGGCATCGAGCACGCATTGTCGGGTGGATGGAGTGTCAAGGCCGAGTATCTCTTCGCCCGCTTCGGGCACTTCAGCACAACAAGCGCAAACAGCAACCCGGGGCTATTCCCGGTTTCAACGATCGTGCATGACCATCGCTTGGATGAGCAAATCGCCCGTATCGGGTTGAACTATCGCTTTGGCGGCGGGTGGTACTGACCACAGCCCAAGCATGGCTAGGAAATAAATGACAGCCCCGGGCCTTGCGCCTGGGGCTTTTCGCATTTGCACGCGGCGCTGAACCAATCCTGCGATTAGCTAGCGGCTCACGGCGGCATCGGAAGCGCGGGCGTTGAACCACGGGTGTGGAACCAAATGAGGTATTCGGGCGCCTTTGCCGTATGAAATTGCCATCTGAAGAAGTTCCATAAGCCCATGATACCTTTGACAAATTGCCTCTCATAATCTCCCCACGATGGCCACCTCATCGCAGCATTCTCGCCGCACAATTCGTGCCCTATGGGTCGGGTGTCCACAGCTAAGGGGATTGAGATCATGCAGCGATGGCTTCTCGGTACCGCGGTGGCATTGGCCATGGCAGCGCCCGCGACAGCGGCCGACTTGCCCTCCAGGGGGCCGATCACAAAGGCGCCGCCGCCCGTGGCGCCGATCGGCTACAGCTGGACCGGCTGCTATGTCGATGGCGGTGGTGGCTACGGCCTGTTTAATCAGGACTCGTTCGCGATCGACGAGGGCGGCGGCTCGAGCTCAAAGGTCACCAACGGTGGCCGTGGCTGGTTCGGCACTGTCGGCGCCGGCTGTGATGTGCAGTTCGGAAGCTGGGTCCTCGGCGCGTTCGGCAACTACGATTTCGCGGGTCTTAAGGGCGATATCGTGATTCCTGGCGAAGACGCGGTCGGACGTGAGAAGCAGGACTCGGCATGGGCCGTCGGCGGCCGCCTCGGTTATACGCTGACACCCACGATCCTGACCTATGTCAACGCCGGCTATACCCAAGCGCGGTTCTCCGGGGTCGATTTCTTTAGCCAGACTGGTTCTGGTGCGCCCGCGGGTCTGAGCATCGGCGCCCACACCTACTCGGGCTGGTTCGTTGGCAGCGGCTTTGAATACAATCTGGGCTTTATGCCAGGTCTGTTCTGGCGCACCGAGTATCGCTTTGCCCAATATAACCGCGACACCTTGCCGATCCTCGACACCGACACTGGCGCGCAGACCGGTGCGAGCCTGGCAAGCGACAAAACCATCCAGACGATCAGGTCGGAGCTGGTCTGGCGCTTCAACTGGAGTGGTGGCCGCTACTGAGTGCAGGGCTCCTGCGACAACAAAGTTCCAGGCGAATCAAGGCCTCAGGCGAATCACCTGGGGCTTTTTTACTGTGGGGCATGGTTGGCGCCGTGTTCCTCGTCTGAGTTGACGGTTTTTTCGTCAGAGGGCGCCGGAAGCGAGACCCGACGTCGCACTCATGAGGTCGCCTGTTATCTGACATAAATGATTGTTTTCACTACAAAAATTGGCAGCGCAGGCTCCCTTCTCCGGTCTTGTAATACCTGTCGATAGTTATCCCCTGTGTCGCTACGGTGACACCTCCGATGCCCGTTTTGCGGTATAAAGGTGACACTTTGATTCAACCGGGGGATCCCATGAAGCGGATACTTTTAAGTGTAGCGACAGTGGTGGCGATGGCGGCGCCTGCGGTGGCGGCGGATATACGGGCGCCCGTGATGAAGGCGCCAGCGATGCCCGTGACGAGCTGGACCGGCTGCTATTTGGCTGGTGGCGGCGGTTACGGTATGTGGAATCAGGATTCGAACTGGGAGACCAATCCCGGGCACGTTGCGCTGTATCACACGACCACGGCAGGCGGCCGCGGCTGGTTCGGAACCGTTGGCGGAGGTTGCGATCTGCAGGTCAGCTCGCGCTGGGTGGTCGGCATCTTCGGTGACTTCGATTTCGGCAATATCAAAGGTACGCACAACAATGGAACGTGGTGGGGCGATGAAAAGGAACGGTCAGCTTGGTCGGTCGGCGGTCGCTTCGGCTATCTGATCACCCCGGAGGTTCTCACCTATTTCAGCGGCGGCTTTACCGAGGCACGGTTCTCGAGGGTGGATGTCTTCGGAACGTCGCTGCCGGTGACCGCGGTAGGGAATTTCCTGCCGGCGACGACCTACTCAGGCTGGTTCCTTGGCGGCGGCTACGAATACAATCTGGGCTGGCTGCCTGGCCTGTTCTGGCGGACAGAATATCGATATGCTCGATACGAGAGCAAGGACATCCCGTACTTTCTTGTCTCGTCCGGCGCGCAGGATACGACAGGCATCCACAGCGCGAAATTCACGCAGACGCTACGCTCCGAGCTGGTTTGGCGCTTCAACTGGAGCCGCTGAGCAATACGACAGATCCCCTGTGATCGAGAGAGCCCCGGGCGCAAGCCTGGGGTTTTCTTGTCCGCGCACCTCAGTTCTTGGGGGCGTCTTCGGGAGGTATCCAAATCTTTCTCGCTTGTGGTATTGGGGCAACACGCCGCGGACGCGCGCGGGCGCCAGTCGCGAGTCGTATCACTGGTGGAAGCGCCTGATTGCGCGCGTTGATTCGCGCTCTCCGACTTTGCTCTGAGCGTAATAAGCAACAAAAATACCACCAAAAAATGCCAGCAGTTGCGGGAATCCTACTGGTTGTGTCGTACCGGTAACAAGGGCCACGACCGTCTGGTGGTAAGGTGTCCCTATCCGCTCGTTCCGCGTACAAGGGATACCCCCAATGAAGGTGCTCCTGCTCGCCACGGCCGCTCTGGCCGTGTTGGCAAGTCCGGCGTTCGCAGCCGACATGCAGCCCTGGGTCGGCAAAGCGCCCCCCGGCGTCCACAACTGGTCGGGCCTTTACCTCGGCGCCCACTGCGGCGGCGCCTGGGGCAGCACCAAGACCACCGGCGACGTCGGCGCTTTCGATGATTCACCCAGGGAAGTTTACAACCTCGGCTCTGGCGGCTGGACCTGCGGCGGCCAGCTCGGCTTCAATATGCAGATGGGCGGCTGGTTCTGGGGCACCGAAGCGGACTTCGGCTATCTGGGGCTGAAGAAGTCGATCGTCCAGCGCGCCTCCCCGAAGAACTTCGTCGAGGTGAAATTCGGGGCTTACGGGGTCGCGGCGGCGCGGGCGGGCGTGGTGCTCGACCGCGCGCTGATCTACGGCAAGGCCGGCGTGGCGTTCGCCAATATCAAGAACACCGGCGGCGATCTTGAGAACAACGGTACCATTGATACGTCCGATCTCACCGACCTCGACAAGACCCATATCGGCTGGGCCGCCGGCAGCGGCATCGAATACGGCCTGTCGTCGAGCTGGTCGGTCAAGCTCGAATATCTCTACATGGGCTTCGGCAAGAATAGCTCGAGCAATCTGGACCACGACCAGTTTACTCATAGCAACAGCGTGCAGGTCATCAAGGCCGGACTCAACTGGCGCTTTGGTGGCGGCCCCGCGCTCGCGATGGCCTACGAATAAGACAGTAGCTCGACGTTTGAGTCGTCATGTCGGCGCGCAGTCGAGTTTGCGCGGGCCGCGCATGCATTGCTTGCGTAGACACTCACGTCTGAGCTTGCCGCATCCAGGCGTGCATCACCGGAGCGCAGCGACGCGTGATGCCGGCGCCTGCGAGTGTCCATCCATCCGAAGATCTGTGAGCTGAGCGCACGAATCGCAGGCGCGACGCGGCGTGCTCACCAACATCGCCAACGTCAACGCATTCGGCGCGATCGATGTCGGCGGCGGCTTCGAATGGAAGATGCAAGCAAAGAAGATGCAAGGGAAACTCGTCGCTGTGGGTCGAGTATCATCACATCTTCCGCCGCAGCGACACGCTGACGTTTAGCGGCGTCGGCGGAGCTTCCTGGTTTCGCGAGCTGGTCAGGCGCGACTCCGACAAGGTGCTGTTCGGCATCAACGATCGTTTCAGCGGCTCCGTAGTCGCACGCTACCGACAGCAGCTCACAGTCGTTTCAAAGCAGAATTCTCTTTTCAAAGCGAAGTCTCGGAGAATCCGAGGCTTTTTCTATTCAACGGCAGAATCTCGATCGTTGTTGCCGTCGCGCCACGGTAATCCATTACGTTCCATGCTAGCGTTGATCTGCGGATCGGACCCAGGACGGAGATGCGAAGACATGAAACGTTGGATTGTCAGTGCGGTAGCGGCCTTGATGGCACTATTACTGCTTCCTCCTCCACGTGTCATCGCGCCGGTGCGGGCACCGGCACGCTCTGCACCACGCTCCCGTCGCTGGATTTGATGCCGGCACAGCGCATGCTCTGATAGGTACTACAGGCGGCACCACAGGTGGGCACACCAATTGCCGTGAAGCGGGACTAGCAGGCAGCGTTCGCGCGAACTCCCTCTCGAACGCTGAGCGAATAACCTCCAAGACTTGACCTCCAAGACTTGACCTCCAAGACTTGACCTCCAAGACTTGACCTCCAAGACTTGACCTCCAAGACTTGACCTCCAAGACTTGA
>Ga0209488_10002079_pt1 | contig 16799 bp, 16 predicted proteins | sample Rivendell_Oct201_8_FD_188349 | JGI IMG/M metagenome (GOLD analysis project Ga0209488, IMG submission 188349) | Vadose zone soil microbial communities from the Eel River Critical Zone Observatory, Northern California, USA -... | ecosystem: Environmental > Terrestrial > Soil > Vadose zone >... | reverse complement strand
GTTCGGGGCGGCGCGCATCCTCCAGGTTCGAATGGTGGCCGGGCGCGCGCGGCGCAAGGAAACGAGCCCCGCCACACCGCTCGAGTGACCCCCTCCCAGAAGCCGGGACAGGCGGCCAAGCAGGAGCCCAGGCCGAAGCCCGATGACCCGGAGGTCACAGATCCAAAAGGCGACCAGCCGACCACCCCGCCGGTGGCTGAGGCGGGCCCGGTTGCGGTCCATGTCGACTCGGGCAAGGTGGCGGTGGTTGTCGCGCCTCCGGGACGGGACGGGTTCGACCGCCGGCTCTATCGGGTGCTCAACGACCTGCCCCACACCAGGACCAGCGACCGCTACGTCAGCGTCCTGTCTGACCTCGGGGAAGGCCTGGGTTGGGTCGCGGGCGGAATCGCGCTGGCTATCCTCGGCGGCCCGAAAGGCCGGCGGGCCGGGGCGGCCACTGCCCTGGCTTCAGTCGCCGCGACTTACGTTGTGCAGGAGCGGGTCAAGCCGATCTTTCGACGGGTTCGGCCCTTCGTGAATCGCGAAGCGCGCGTGGTGGGCGTGCGGCCCGCCGACCACTCTTTCCCATCTGGCCACACAGCATCGTCCTTCGCCGCTGCGACGGCCCTCGCCTTCTACTACCCCAGGGCCGCCCCTCTCGCGTACGCCGTGGCGACCGGAGTCGGCATGTCGAGGGTCCACCTCGGCGTGCACTTTCCGAGCGACGCCGCGGTGGGCGGTGTGATCGGGATCGGGATCGGAACGTTGTGTGCCTGGATCTTCAAGCCGCGACGCAGGCGGCACTAGCCGACCCTATCGGCTGAGGATTACCCGGAGCGCGCTGAGCTCGGCGGTGACGCTGGCCGGCGTGCGACCGAGGTTCGCATTGTCCGCGTAGATCCGCACCTTCGGCTTCGTGGTCACCTCCAGCCTGCGGAACTTGAACACCTGGCCGAGGCCTTCCTCGCTGTGTTTGGACAGGACGGCGCGGGCGAGCACTCGTTTGACGATGTCCCTACGGGTTGCGCCAGCGTGCACTGAGAGCTCCAGGTATGGATCCTCCGGAGTCTTGTCGCTGACGGGCATTTGCGAGCCGATCGAGGTCGTGTTGATGAGGACAAGCGACATCGCCGTGCCGCTGCCCCTGATGTCGCCATTCAGCTCGTAAGTGAATGGCCTCGCCTCCACGATGTGCTTGAGGTCGTCGGCGAAGGCTCCGAAGGCGCGGTCCTTGGCCGATTCGCCAGCCGCGATGGTCTCGCCAAACAACCCGATCGCGGCGGCCTCCAGGAAGATCTTTCCATTCAAGCGTCCGAGCGTGATCGGGCGGGGCTTACCAGTCTTGATCACGCGAATCGCGGCGTCGACGGTCGTGGGCAGGTGCAGTGATTTGGCGAAGTTGTTGAAGGTGCCCATGGAGAGAATGCCCACCGGATGCTTGGTGTCGACCAGCCTGCGGACAACCCAGCCGATCGTTCCATCGCCACCCGCGACGATGATCGTCGCGTGGGGTGTCACCAGCTTGTCAATGTCCATCTTGGGGTCGAATTCGACGATCAGGCTGTTCGCGAATGCCTTGCGGAGCTTGGCGTCGATCTTTGGAGTCATCGAGCCCGCCTTGGAGCTCAAGATCAAAAGGCTGGTCGCGCGCTTGCTGCTCGTCGACGGAGCCTTCATCTCTGCCGCGCCAGCGCCGGATCTGACAACCTGCGCACCGAGAGGGCAAGCGCCGTCCAGCCCAGGCCGAGCGCCAGTCCGGCAAGCACGTCGCTCGGCCAGTGCTCGCCCATGTAGATGCGTCCGATGCACACGGTCAGCACGATCAACGTCGCGATGACCCACAGCACAGCGACCGCGGGCCGCGGCAGCCGTCCGACCGCCAGGCAGAGGATGAGCATGATCAAGAACCAGGTGAAGAAGGCAACGTGTCCGCTGGGGTAGCTGCCCATGCTCGTGTGCCGTATCACGTGCACCAGGTCCGCTGATGGACGCGGCCGGTTGATGACCAGCGCCGTCGCCGCGTAGATGGGTCCGCTGATCGCCACCACCAACATCAGCGGCGCCGCCCGCCAGTTCACAGCCGCGACGAGGGCGATGCCGGCGACAGCAAGCAGCTGTTGACGGATCCCTTCGATCTCGTCGAGGCGCGTGAACAGCGGGACAAGCGGACCCCAGCTGATGGATTGGATGAAGCGCTCGACCGGAACGTCGAATGGGAAGTACTGATAGCTCGCGGCCGCGATCGTCAGCGCCCCATACAGCCCCATGCAGGCCAGCCCTGCAGTGAACAGAGACCACCGAATTGGGGATCTCGATTGCGCGGGTATCACCACTCGACCATAGCGGGTGACCCGGCGACGACGTGCGATAGTTGCACGCGTCATGCGGCGGCGCGGCTTCCGAATCATTTTCGTGCTGGTCACGGCGGTCACGATCGCGCTCTGGCCCGTGGCCGCGGGCGCCCACCACGAGCGTCAGACGCAAGCTCCTGACGGCACCGGGAGCGTTCCGGTGTATCGCACGAGCGGACCGCACCTGGTCGTTTGCAAGGCCGACCTGACCGACTTCACGAACCGCATCGCGTCATTCCCGGCCGAGCTCAAAGACCTCAACTTCCGGCTTTACTCGGAGTGCATCGACAGCGGGTACCGGCACCTTCAGGCGGCGGTGGATCACGTCAATGCTCGGGGCACGACGATTTTCGTCCTGCCAGGCGTGTACCTCGAAGAACCGAGCCTGGCTCCTGAGTCGGACGCCTGCCGGCACCTCGATGCCCCGGTCAAGGTCGGCTACCAGATCCTCACCTACGAGCAGCAGAGGGGGTGTCCGCACGAGCAGAACCTGGTCGGCATCTTCGGAATCCAGGACCTGCAGATCGAAGGCACGGGCGCGGCGCCATCGGATGTCATCTTCGATGCGCAGTTCCAGAAGCTCAACGTGATCCGCGGCGACCGGACCAACGGCATTTACCTGCGCAACTTCACCGCCCAGCGCTCGACGTTCAATGCGGTCTATGTGCTCGAGTCGGATGGGTTCGTCGTCGACAAGGTGGTGGGACGTTGGAACATCGAGTACGGGTTCCTCTCATTTGCCTCTGACCACGGACTGTTCTCGCGGTGTGAGGCCTACGGCAACGGCGACGCGGGCGTCTACCCCGGCGGCACCTCGGATATCAACCGCTCGCGCGGGGCAGACGTGCCGCGCTATGCGATCGAGGTCACCGGCTGTCACAGCCACGACAACACGCTGGGCTACTCGGGAACAGGCGGCGACTCGAACTGGGTGCACGACAACGAGTTCGACCACAACACGGGCGGCGCCTCGATGGACAGCCTCTTTCCCAATCACCCGGGCCTGCCGCAGAACCATGCGCTCTTCGAGCGCAACCTGATCCACGGCAACAATGTCAACTACTACCCATACGTCCGCGACGGCACATGCGCGCGATCTTTCGAGCTGCGCGGGATTGAGAAGGGCGTGGTTTGTCCGGCGACCTTCGTACCAGTGGGGACCGGCATCCTGGTCATCGGAGGCAACTACAACGTTTTCCGCGATAACTGGGTCTACGACAACTGGAAGATAGGTTTCGTGCAGACCTGGGTCCCTGGCGTTCTCCGCGACGACACCCGGATGTCCTCGCAGGGAGAGACCTCGCATTACAACCGCTACCTGGGCAACCATATGGGTACAAGCGCGGGCGGTGACCGCTTGCCCAACGGGATCGACTTTTTCTGGGACGGCGAAGGCACAGGCAACTGCTGGCAGACCTCGGGAACCGATGTGGTCCAACCGCTGGCCATTCCCCCCTGCCCGGCCGGCGGCCAGCATCGATTCATCTCCGACCCCAATACCGTCGTCCTGTTTGCGAACTGCTCCGGCTACGACCTCGCGAAGCAGGCGTTTCCGGCAGGTTGTGATTGGTTCGAAACACCCCCACGACCGGGTTCGGTCGGCCTCTCGGCGAACATCGAAGTCATCGCTCCGGCCATTCAGCTCGTCGCACTGCTCCTTCTAACGCTGCTGCTCGTGCGACGAAGCGGACGCCCTGGACCGCTGTCCATGGCCACCCTGGTCTTCCTGGGCCTGGGCTCGGTACTGCTGGTCGCGGCGTCCTTCAACCAGCTCTACTTCCTCGCGGCTCCGGGCGTTGCGGTGCTCGGGCTGGGATGGCTCGCCGCCGTGCGCGTTGTGCCAACAGAGCGTCTGGCCGTGCTGACGCTGCTGCTCGGCGTCGTCTCGCTGCTCGAGGCCGTCGACAGCGGAATCATCCTCATTCCGTCTCCGATCGGTCCCGTCTGGATCCGGGTCATCCTCGAGGTCGTGTGGATCGTCTGGGTCGCCGCGGCGCTGATCAGGTCCCCGCGGTCTCAGCGCGCAACCGCGTGAGATCGCGCGACGTCGCCAGGATCGAGATGCCGACGGCGTTGCGCCGCGAAGTGCGCCTGCTCGGCGAGCTGCTCGGACAGGTACTGGCGGAGTACGGCGGTCCCGAGCTGCTCGAAGACGTCGAGCTGCTTCGCCGCACCGTGATCGCCGCCCGCGAGAGCGATGAGGACGAGCGCGAAGCCGCTCGGCTCGTGGCGTCATGGCCGCTCGACCGGTCGGAGCAGGTGGCTCGCGCGTTCACCTGCTACTTCCAGCTGATCAACCTGGCCGAAGAACGTCATCGGGCTCGCGCCTTGCGTGAGCGCGATCGAGGCACGGAGCTGCTGTCGGAATCGCTGGCGGAAGCTGTGGCATCGATTCGATCACACCAGGGCGAGGACCGGCTCAACGAGCTCCTCGCTGACCTGTTGATCCAGCCGGTGCTGACCGCGCATCCAACCGAGTCACGCCGGCGCGCTGTTGTGGCGGCCATCGCCAGGGTTGGCGCTCAGCTCGAGGTGCTCGACGATCCGCGCAGGTCGGACCGGGAAGAGCGCGACGGGCGGAGGCGCTTGCTCGAGGAGATCGACACCCTGTGGCGTACCGCCCAGCTCCGCAGCACCGCGATGCATCCACTCGACGAGGTCCGCTCCGTGATGGCGATCTTCGACGAGACACTGTTTCGAGCTGTGCCCGAGATCTACCGCGACCTCGACTCCGCCCTCGCCCCCGACGACGCCGGGTCGCGCCCTCCTCTTGCCCCGGCGTTCATCCGGCTCGGGAGCTGGGTCGGCGGCGATCGCGACGGCAACCCGACTGTCACGGCCGAGATCACGGTCCAGGCGATGGAGATCCACGCCGACCATGTGCTGCGCGGTTTCGAAGCCGCGGTCACTCGCGTCGGCCGCGCCCTGACCGCAGACTCGGTGACGACCGCGCCAGACCAGGAGCTGAGGTCGCGCCTCGATGCAGCCCAGCACGCCGACCCCGCTCGCTTCGCTGACATCGAGGCTCGGTCTCAATCCGAGGAGCACCGCCAATACCTTTTATATGTGGCGGAGCGGGTGAGGGCGACCCGCCTGGCGGTCGCGCCGGCCGCCTACCCGTCTCCGAAGCATCTGCTCGACGACCTGCGAGCCGTGCAGCGGTCGCTTTCCGCAGCGGGCGCCAAGCGACTGGCTTTCGGTGAGCTCCAGAACCTGATCTGGCAGGCGGAGACATTTGGGTTCCACCTCGCGGAGCTCGAGGTCCGCCAGCACAGCCGCGTTCACGCTCTCGCCCTGGCCGAGGTCAAGTCGGGCAATCCGTCGCCCGAGACCGAGGAGGTGCTGGCGACTTTTCGAGCGATCAAGCAGATTCAGGACCGCTTCGGCGCAGATGCCTGCCGGCGGTACATCGTGAGCTTCACCCAGAGCGCCGGCGACATCGCCGCCGTCTTCACCCTGGCGCAGGCAGCCGGTCCCGACCTCGAGGTGGTGCCTTTGTTTGAGACGGTACAAGACCTTCGTGCCTCGACCGCGGTGCTGGACGGCATGGTCGGGCTCGAGCCGGTGCGCCGGCAGCTCGAGAAGACGGGTCGGTTGGAGGTGATGCTCGGCTACTCCGACTCGACCAAGGAGGTCGGACCGGTGTCGGCCAGCCTTGCCCTCTACGAGGCCCAGGTCAACCTGGTCCGGTGGGCCGCTGACCGAAACGTGGGACTGACCTTGTTTCATGGTCGCGGGGGAGCCCTCGGCCGCGGCGGCGGGCCGGCCAACCGCGCCATCCGCGCGCAAGCGCCGGGCTCGATCGCGGGCCATTTCAAGGTCACCGAACAGGGTGAGGTGGTCTTTGCCCGTTACTCCAATCCCGCCATCGCGCGCCGCCATCTGGAACAGGTCGCATCGGCTGTGCTCATGAGCTCGATTGAGGTCGATGAGGTGGCGCGCAATGCGCAGGAGCGTTACCAGGCTCTTGGTGGTCAGATCGATGCACCGGCGCGCGCCGCGTACCGCGGCCTGGTCGAGAGCGCCGGCTTTGAGGAGTGGTTCGGCCGGGTCAGCCCGGTCGACGAGCTTGGCCGTCTCAGGCTGGGGTCACGGCCGGCTCGGCGCAGCCAATCGGAGAGGCTCGAAGAGCTGCGGGCGATCCCGTGGGTATTCGCCTGGTCACAGATGCGGCTCAACGTTCCGGGCTGGTATGGGCTCGGGAGCGGGATGGCCGCGGCAGACATGAATGAGCTGCACGATGCCTATGACGAATGGCCGCTGTTCAACGTCCTTATCGACAACGCGGAGATGAGCCTCGCCAAGACCGATCGCCGGATCGCCGAACGTTACCTCGCGCTTGGCGACAGGCCGGACCTGAGTGATCAGGTCCTGGCGGAGTACGACCTGACCATAGACAAGGTGCTTGCGGTGACCGGCCACCGGAGGCTGCTCGAAAACCATCGCGTTCTCTCATGGGCCGTCGAGCTCCGCAACCCATACGTAGACGCCCTGTCCCATATCCAGCTCCACGCGCTGGAGGCGCTGCGCGGCGAGGCGGTCGGGCGCGGCGAGCGGGAGCGCCTCGAGCAGGTCTTGCTGGTCACCGTGAACGGAGTCGCGGCCGGGCTTCAGAACACCGGCTGACGGGTGGCGGTTACTTCGACCGTTCGGGCAGGCGCTGCCCGACCCACTGGCGCAGCGCTTCGACGCCCATCGCCCCGACCACGCGGTCGCGCTCCTTCCCTCCATCCATGAGGACCAGCGTGGGGATGCCCCGCACTCCGAATCTCTCCTGCAGCTCGGGCGCCAGGTCGGTATTGACCTTCACAGCTTTCAGCTGTCCGGCCAGCTCCTGGGAGAGCTTTTCGACCGCCGGCGCGACGATCTTGCAGGGGCCGCACCAAGGCGCCCAGAAATCGACCAGCACGGGGATCGGGCTCTTCTCGGCGACCGCATTGAAGTCCGAAACGCCGCTGTCCGCCAGCCAGGGAAGCGGCTTGCCGCACTTAGGGCAGTGGGGGACACCTTCGGCGGCAGCCCGAATCCGGGTCTTCTGCCCGCAGTTGGGACACGTGACTACCCTGGTATCGCTCATCTCTCACGAATATACGTACCCGATCCGGTTGCTTCAAAACTCTGGAGCCTGACCATGGCCAGGGAGCACGCAACGAGCCATCCGAGCAGGGCGGAGAAGGCCGCGATGTCGGGATAGGCGCCTGCCGCCAGCGGCCCAGAGGGCGCGAAGAAGGAAATCCAGCTGGTGGCCTGCAAAACCGCGGCAGCTGCGCCGGCCCATCCAAGCCAGTTGGGAAGGGCGGCCGAGCCCAGGACCGCGACCGCGGCCGCGCCGAGAAACAGTAGAGCTGGGAATGTCGTCACCTGGAAGGCAAAGCTCTGGAAATCGCTGAGGAGAGCGGCTCGAGACGGGTCCGGATTCAAGCGATAGGCAAGTGCCTGGAATGCCGCCACCTCAATCAACGTGCATGCCGCGAGAATGGCCGCCGCGACGAAGGCCACCAAGGAAGGAGTGCTTCGAATGCGGGCATGGAAGGTCGCCGCGAACACGACCAGGAGAAGGGCGCCGATGCCGTCCGCGACACTCTCGGCTTCCAGGCCGGTGTGGCGGTGGGAATAGTAGAAAACGATCTCGGCGGCGGGGGCTCCTGCGATCGGCGGCGGCGGCGAGATGAGCCCCGTCAGCGCCAGCGAGACGACCGCGAGCAGACCGGAAACCGGCAGCCACCTCTCGTACCGGTGCACATCCCTGACTTTAAGACGGCGCGCTCCGCATGGCTGTGCGCAGCAGCACGCGCAGACTTGTGAGATCGCGGCTGTTGAGGCTCCCTAACGGCCCCGACCTGTTAGTAAGCCGCTCCCAGAAGGCCTGGCGAAGGCGCTGGCCGTCGGCAGTCAGAACGACCCTCTTCGCGCGGCGGTCGTTGGGCTGGGGCTGGCGGCGAACGGCGCCCATCTCCTCCAGGCGGTCGACCACGCCCGTCAGGTTGGAAGCGTCGTACTGCAGCTGACCTGCCAGCGCCCGCATCGTCAGAGCACCATCCGGCTGAAGCTGCAGGAGGACCTTCGCCTGGATAGCCGAAAGCCCGTGCTGCGCCGCGAGCTCGGTGAAATGCGTCTCCAGTCGAGCCTGCATCTCGAACCACAGGCCGACGACCTCGCCCTCCAGCCTGAGGTGCTCCGACGGCGGCGAGGCCCTCTTTCGGGACGGGGACATGTCCGGAAGGATATCCTCGACCATTGTGGTCAGTTACAGTAGTGGTAAATTACCGATAACGCGGCAGCTGGCCAAGGAGTAAAGCGTGGAGAATCAAAGCAGCTCATCTGGCGCCATGCGTGACAAGGTCGTCATGGTTACCGGCGCGAACGCCGGCATGGGAAGGGAAATCTCGCTCGCGCTGGCGGGCATGGGAGCGAACGTGGTGATGGTCTGCCGCGATCGCGCGCGGGGTGAGGCCTCACGTGCAGCGGTGGAATCGACAAGCGGAAACCGCGAGGTCGAGCTTCTCGTCGCCGACCTGTCGTCACAAAAGTCGATCCGGCAGCTCGTAAGCGAATTCGAAGCGAGGCACGACCGGCTGCACGTGCTCGTCAACAACGTAGGCATCACGCTTCCCAAGCGAAGTGAGACGGTGGATGGGATCGAAGCGGTGTTCGCTACCAATCATCTGGCCCCTTTTCTCCTCACCAACCTGCTCCTGCCCATCCTTAAAGCAAGCGCTCCGAGCCGGATCGTCACGGTGTCATCGTCCGCTCACACCATGGGAACGATCGATTTCGACGACGTGCAGGCAGCTCGTGGCTACAACGAGATTCGCGTGTACAACGCCTCCAAGCTTGCGAACGTGCTCTTCACATACGAGCTGGCGCGCCGCCTGGCGGGCACCGGCGTCACGGCAAACGTCGTCGAGCCCGGGTTTGTGAAGACAAACATGAGAGTTCCATTTCCGTTCAGCATCTTCTCGATGATGAGAGGTTCGGTGGCAAACGGCGCCAAGCCCACCGTCTTCCTTGCATCTTCCACTGACGTAAAGGGAGTCAGCGGGAGCTTCTTCAGCCAGAAGGGCGTGGCCACCAAGTCATCGAAGCTCTCTTATGACGTCGCTGCCGCGCAGCGACTGTGGGCACTCAGCACGGAACTTACTTCTATCGGGTAGGAGCACGACCTGTCCACAGGTCGAGCTCGTCCGCCCCGTGCATCCCGAGCGTCTGCGAGATCTCGCCGGCGTGAGAGGCGTCGTGGGTGATCAGACGCATCACGATGGACTGGCGGGTGTGGACCTGAGTCTTGCCATCGCGCTCTCGCTCGAACTCGACATCAAGCATCTCGGGCGTCCATTCATCCAGGCAGCGGGCGACGATGGCCCACGAGGATTCAAGCGCGAAAACGAGCTCGTTCGCCTGGCGGGGATGGTCGAGATTGTCCTCCCACCCCTCGTTCGCTGAATCAAGGAACGGTGTGCTTTCGGCACCAGGTTCCCCTGCGACCACGCACAACCAGTAGACCCGCGCCCCAGCCACATGCCCCGCAGTGGCCCAGATCGGCCACAGATGCGCCGCGGGCCTCAGCGCGAGCTGCTCTGAACCCAGTGCGCCGATCGTGTCCACCAGGCGTTCGTTGGTGAATCGCCATCCCTCGTACAAGGCGGCGACGTTCCTGAAGGTCCGGCCCAAATCGACACTATTAAATCAATCGAGGTGGAATGCGGGCGGCCTGGCAGCCATACTGGATGTGTATGAGCAAAGGATTCCGAGAACCCGACTTCGCGCAGGTCGTGATCGATCGCGCGACCACCGACACGATCCATCGCATCCTTGAAGAGGACGCAGCCGCGGCAGAGCATGCGCGCGACCGGTTCGCCCACGGGGGATTCGGCGTGTGCGAAGACTGCTCCGGCCAGATCGCCCCTGAGCGCCTGGAGGCACTCCCCGAAACGACTCGTTGCATCCGCTGTCAGTCGATCTGGGAGCAGACCAACCCGCGCTAGTCAGAGCGAGAAAAGGCCGCCACCCGGGGGATTAGGACCGACCGGACCAGGGTAGGAATAGCTGAGATGAACCAGTTGAAAACCGCCTTCTGGATGGTCCTGCTCACGGTGCTCCTGGTCCTTATCGGCCGGGTATGGCTGGGCAACAGCGGCATGGTTCTTTTCCTCGGGATCGCGATCGTCATGAACGGCGTGGCCTACTGGTTCAGCGACAAGATCGCCCTCGCGGCTGCCCAGGCCAAGGAAGTTGGGCCCGCCGACGCCCCGATGCTCCATCGTCTCGCGGACCGCCTGGCGCTTCAGTACCGTGTGCCCAAGCCTCGGGTCTACGTGAGCCCCGACCCCTCGCCCAACGCCTTCGCCACCGGTCGCAGCCCATCCCATGCGGCGATCTGTGTCAACCAGGGCCTGCTGCAGATCCTCGACGAGGAGGAGCTCTACGGAGTGCTGGCTCACGAGTTCGCGCATGTGCGCAACCGCGACATCCTGATCAGCTCGGTGGTCGCGGTGCTCGCAGGCACCATCACGATGATCGCGAACCTGGCTCAGTGGGGTCTCATGTTCGGCGGCTTCGGCGGTCGTGACGAGCGTGACAGCCAGGGAACTGGCGGGATCCTCGTCGGGCTGCTCATGATCATCGTGGCCCCGATCGCTGCCACCTTGATCCAGCTTGCCGTCTCACGGTCACGTGAGTACGAGGCGGACCACACGGGAGCCGAGGTTTCAGGCGATCCGATGGCGCTGGCGTCCGCGCTGCGCAAGCTCGAGCGGGCAACACAGGTCGTGCCGGCGCAGACCGCCCAGCCCGCGTTCGCTCATCTCTACATAGTCAATCCACTCTCGGGCCAGGCGTTCTCCAACCTGTTCAGCACCCATCCACCACTCGAGGAAAGAATCCGCCGCCTCGAAGCAATGGCCGCCGGAATCCGCCGCTAAGAATCCGGCGAGGCCGGTCCTCACCCCTAGAGTCACACCGTGCGGCTGAGATTGGGGCTCGCCCTGCTGACGATCCTGGCGTTGTGTGGCAGCGCCTTCGTGCTGTACGTGCGGGCGAACAGCAACCCAGGATGCGCCGTGCCACGAGGATCAAGCGAATGCACGAGGGTCGTCTTCCTCGGCAACAGCTACACCTCGGTCAACGACCTGCCAACCATGTTCACCGACCTTGCATGGTCGGGCGGCCATCGAGTCGAAACAGCGGTTCGGGCGCCGGGCGGCTGGACGCTCCGCGATCATGCGCATTCGCCGGACACCGCGAACCTCTTGACGTCGTCGAAGTGGGACTTCGTGGTGCTGCAAGAGCAGAGCGAGATCCCTTCAGTCGAGTCTCTGCGCCAGGCGACCATGTACCCGGCGGCCCGCGACCTGGTCCCGACGATTCGCGATGCGGGGGCTGAGCCGATCTTCTTCGTGACCTGGGCGCATCGCAACGGATGGCCGGTCAACGGCTTACCCGACTACGCGACCATGCAGTCGTCGATCGATGCCGCCTACCTCTTCATAGCGGGAGATCAGCATGCCCCGGTCGCTCCCGTCGGCTACGCGTGGGAGAACGTGTTCAAGCAGGAATCCAACCTCGATCTCTGGCAGGACGACGGCAGCCACCCGACCACCAAAGGCACGTACCTCGCGGCTTGCGTCTTCTACGCCAGCTTTTTCTCCGAGAGCCCGGTGGGGCTGAAGTTTCACGCCGGCCTTGCGGATGCGGACGTGTCGCAAGTACAGGCTGCCGCGGCCGCCACCGTCCTCAACGACCTATCGAGATGGGGGCTACGCTAGAGATCGTGACCAGGAACATCAACCTCAACAAGTACCTGCAGTCCCTCTACGCATTCGTGCCAAGCCTCAAGCGCGCATCCGACCGGGCACTTAGCGTCTACATCCCCGTGCGGGCTGAGGGCTTTGATCCGCGTTTCTACGACACTGAGTTCAGGAAGCTCAGCCGAAGGTACGAGGACCGGCTCGACGACGACGAGCGCGCAGTGATGAAGCGGGAGCTGCCACGGCTTCGCGACCACTTGGCGATCGTGAAGCCCGCGGGCTCTCCGGCTCTAGCCGGGTTTGCTGACGAGACCGCTGGTGTCCTCGAGCTGGTCAAGCTCCCCATGGAAACCGAGACCAGGTTGGAGGTCGGCCCCCTCCTGCTCGCCCCGATCGAGCGCGAGCTCGAACGGTTTCCGCCCGCGCTGATCGCGGTGGTAGACAAGGAGGACGCCAGGCTCTTCGCGTTCATCCTCGATGACGTGCGCCCGATCGCCGAGCTCGCGGGCCAGCAGGTCAAGCACACAAAGGCAGGCGGCACCTCCGCTGCGAGCAATCAGCGGAAAGCCGACAACCGGATGAAGGCAAACCTCGAGACGGTCGTCCGGGCGATCCAGAAACAGATGCAATCAGGGCTGTATGACCGCCTCTTTGTCGCAGGCCCGGACGAGGCGCGTGCGGAGCTCCAACACCTCCTGCCGGAACCGCTCAGGCAGAAGCTCGCAGGCCAACTTTCGGCCTCCCTCGATTCGCGAACGCTGCAGCACGAGCTCCGCCAACAGCTGCTGGCGGCAAAAACCGACTAGCCGCAGACGCCCCGGCGGGTCAAAACGCCCTGGGTCCGGCGCCTACCCGCCCATCGGCATCCAGAACTCGATCCTGGTGCCAAGGCCAGGCTGACTCTCGATCTTGTACCAGCCGCCCGCCATCAGCGCCCTCTCTCTGAGCGCCAGCAATCCCATGTGCCCAGGAAGGTTGTTTCTCTCCGCCACCACAAAGCCGCGACCGTTGTCCACGACGCTCCCGTGGACAGCGCTGGCTGTCGACGTCAGCTGGACCTGCACCTGCGTCGCGTGCGCGTGCTTCTCGATGTTCGTGATGGCCTCCGCGAGCTGGCGGAAGACGCTGGACTTGATCTCATAGCTGAGCTGGTCAGGCAGGTCGAGCTGGAGCTCAGCCTCGATACCGGTCAGGGACTTCATCATCGCGAGCCTGGCGCGGACTGAATCCTCGAGCCCGCCGGGATCCTCCAGCGCGGGCGGCCGCACCTCGAACAGCAGCCGTCGCAACGCATCCTCCGTCTGACCGATCAGGCTCAGCGCCTGCCGCAGCGCGGGCTGGTTCGGCCGCTCCGACTCCCTGACCCGGCCCAGCTGGAGCTCAGCGGCAGTCAGCTTCTGCAGCGCGTCGTCATGGAGCTGGTTGGCGAATCGCTTGCGCTCGTTGTCGACCGCGGTCGAAACCGTTTTGAGCAGCATCTGGCGCGCTGCGTCCACTGTCTGCAGGCGTTCGACTGTCTCGTGGAGGTCGGCCTCCGCCAGCTTCAGCTGCCAAACCAGACCTGCTGCCAGCCCAGCCTTTTGCAGCACCCAGCCATCCTCGCGTGTGAACCCTTCTGGTCGTGTCGAGTCATATGCCGCCACCAGGCCGAGCCGCTGCTCGCCGGCGCGCCACGGCACGCTGATCGCGCTCGAGACGCCGAGGAATTCCAGAACGCGCGCCGAATCCGGCGATTCGTCGCCCGCGGCGGCGCGGAAGATGACGTCCTTGTAGACCACCTGGCTCTGCAGATCATTTCCGTTCGGGTCGCATGCGACGGGGAAGAGGTGCGATATGAAAGCAGCGTCGACTCCATACCCGCCGGGCAGCGGGCTGAGCATGCCTTGGTCGTCGAGCTGCCAGAACAGCACTCGCGTTGCGCCGACCAAACCGGCGACGCTTTCGGCAAGGTTCTGATAGAACTCGGTGAGGTCCTGGCCGGCGCGTGCGTGCACCGATACGGCGAGGAGTGCTTCGACGGAGACATCGTGGGCGCGTTCGACGCGGCTCGCGCTTTCAGCACGTTCGGCTGCGACAAGGCGTTCCTTCTCTATCCGCTCGAGGTCGGCGCGAAGGTTGATCAGCGCGTCGACCATGTCCTGCCGCTTCTGTCGAAGAACCGCGGCCTGGATCGAGGACGCCACCTGGCCGGCGAATGTGGCGAAGGCCTGACGCTGAAAATCGGAATAGCCAAGGCCGCGGGCCACTCCGATCATGCCGATGGTCTCGCCGCCGGACATCAGCGGGTGTCCCCAGATCGATGGATGGCTGCTCGAAGCCGCGGACGCGATCAGCTTCTCGGCCTCCTCGCGCTGGCCGACCACCGAGCTGTCGGCGGATCGCGAGTAAACCCTGTCATAAGCGCCGCTTGCGTCGGTCAGGCCCAGGAATGCCACCGATGACTTCGTCAGCGAAAGAGCCGAGCCGAGTGCGGACTGCGCTATCTCGTCGAGCTCTTTGAGGCGCGCCAGCTCCAGGCAAGCTGCCTGAACCGCTTCAAGCGCCTCCCTCACACTGACTTCCAGCGGATCCGCCGTCGTCACGGCCTTTCATTCCCCCCGTTTGGCTCCGGGCGCCCCGCGACCAGAACTTGAACTGCCAGTTTACGGGCCGGTACCGGGGACGGTCGCCTTATGATCAGGGAGAAGGGTTGGTTGAGATGAGGGCTCCTGCCCCGTCGTTGGTTGCCGCGGATCCATTGCCTGTATCGCTCTGGCTGCCGGGCTTTGGCGTCGCGGCGGGCGATCCCAACCCCAGTCTCGGCACCGCATTCGCGGGCGATCGCGATCCTAAGGCGCGCCAAGCCACACATGTCCTTCTGATCGAGGACGACGGCGCGATCGGGGACATGTATCGAGTTCAGCTCGAGTACGACGGCTACCGAGTCACGGTGGCCACCACCGGCGAGAGCGGCTTCGCTGCGATGACGTCCGCCCAGCCCGACATCGTGCTCCTTGATCTCCTGCTGCCCGACCGCAGCGGCCTTGAGATCATGGCTGATATCAAACGGAGATTTCCCAAACACCCACCTGTGGTGATCCTGTCCAACTACGGAGAGCCGACGATGATCGACCGGGGGATGGCGCTCGGAGCGCTCGAGTACCTGGTGAAGTCTCGCGTCACGCCGGCCTCAGTCTCGCAATCCATTCCCGGCTGGATCGAGCAAGCCCGCCGAGGGCGCCGAGAACCGACTAACTGATTGATTCTCGCTGAGCGCCTTGCGCAAGACCTCACCGCGCTGGGATTCATCCTTCTCGGTGCGGCAACCGTATGGGAGTGGTACCGCTACCGGGGCAAGGCCCAGGCCATGCTTGCGATCTCCCTGGTCTCTCTCGCAGTGGTCGCCGCGCTTGGTCCGATCCAGACCTTGATCGGCCAATCCACCGTTCTCGGTGTGCTCACGGTGGTCGCGTTCGAGGTCTCCGGTTACTTCGTCCTCAGGTTCCGCGACGCCTTCCTTCCGCTCAGCAAACGCGCCCTGCAGGCGGCCACTGCGCTCCTGATCGTGAGCTGCCTGGTCGGTGCTGCTTCGGTCACCGTCCTGGCAAATGCCGATCGCGCGGTCGTGACCGCCGTCGGGCTGGAGATCATCGTGGCCTGGTCGATCTTCACCGGTGAGCCCATCGTCAGGTTCTGGCTCGCGAGTCGCGGGATGCCCAGCGTCCAGAAGGCTCGCATGCGAGCGCTCAGCTTCGGCTTTGCGGTCTTGATCGCGATCCTTGTGGTCGACGTCCTTGGCGGCTCGGCCCTTCAGAGTCCACTTGCGATCATCATCACGCAGCTCATCGCGCTGGCCATCGTGCCGGTGATCTACGTGAGCTTCGCTCCGCCGGGATTGCTCCGGCGCATCTGGCGGATGGGGGAGGAGTCCGAGCTGAGGTCCGCCATCCAGGACCTGTTGATCTTCAGCCCCACGCGCCAGGAGCTGGCGGAAAAAGCCGCCGGATGGGCCAGGCGGCTGCTCGGCGCCGAGGGCGCGTTCATCGTCGATTCGCAAGGAGCCCTGATGGCCAACGTGGGGGTCAATCGTGGCGAGGTCGACGAGATCATGTCGGTCAGAAAAGCGGTGCCGGACGGCGGACTCGAGCGAGCCGTGCCCGGGCGGGGCGCAGCCATCGTCGTGCCGCTGCGCCTGACCGAGGGAACCGGCCACCTGGGCGTCACGGCTGGAACGTTCACACCGCTGTTTGGAAGCGATGAGGTCAACCAGCTGCAGGGCTACGCCAGCGCGGTCACGGCAGGCCTCGAGCGTGCGAAGGTCACCGAGCGCCTGGCCGCAATCGAAAGGAACAAGACACAGTTCCTCAACCTCGCTTCACACGAGCTGCGCGGACCGATGACTGTCGTTCGGGGCTACGTTTCGATGCTGGAGGGGGGCCTGCTGGGCGACCTCAATGAACGTGGGCGAAAGGCCGTGCCCGTCATCTCGGCCAAGGTCATGGAGATGAACGCGCTGATCGAGCAGATGATCGAGGCCGCCCGGCTCGAGGATGGAGCGTTGATGCTGCGCCCCGCCGAGATCGACCTGCGAGATGTCGTGATCGAGGCGGTCGAAGCCGCTAGGCCTCTGGTCGATGAAAGGCATGAGATCTCGCTCAGGACCCCCGGGCGGCCGGTCCCTGTTCGAGTTGACCATGAAAGGGTCAGGACCATCGTCTCCAACCTCGTGAGCAACGCCATC
>Ga0209488_10002078_pt1 | contig 16803 bp, 12 predicted proteins | sample Rivendell_Oct201_8_FD_188349 | JGI IMG/M metagenome (GOLD analysis project Ga0209488, IMG submission 188349) | Vadose zone soil microbial communities from the Eel River Critical Zone Observatory, Northern California, USA -... | ecosystem: Environmental > Terrestrial > Soil > Vadose zone >... | reverse complement strand
TGCGGAAACAGCCGCCCGGTATCGAGCGTGACGATGTCGATGGCCAGATCCTGGCTCAGAATGGCGTGCGTGATGGCCTGGTCTTCGAGCCCGAAGCTTGTGGTGAACACCAGCCGGCCCGCGATGGCGCGCCGAGCCTCCGCCAGCCGGTTAACCAGATCGAGGTCGCAAAAGCCGGATGTCAGCCGTTGTGCAATCGCAGTCGGCGGCGCGAGGTCAGATGCGGAAACAGGCGCGTGAGCGTTCATCAAGGGGAAATAGAATTATCTTCTGAAAGGCCGCAATAGCTTGCAGAAAAAAAGAAAATCGTTGTCGTGTTGGGGCGGATTGCCCCAAAAGATTTTCACGCTTGAGCCGCGTGGCGGTTCAATCGCGGTGCCGGCCGGCTACCGAACTGGGCCGTGTCGGCGTCACTTGCGCCCGAACAGCCGCTCGATGTCGGCGAGCTTCAATTCCACATAGGTCGGGCGGCCGTGGTTGCACTGGCCGGAGTTCGGCACCGCCTCCATCTCGCGCAAGAGCGCGTTCATCTCCTCGGGCTTGAGGCGGCGCCCGGCGCGCACCGAGCCATGGCAGGCCATGGTGGCGGCGACATGCATCAGCCGGCGCTCCAAGGGCAGCGCCTCGTCCCATTCGGCCATGTGCTCGGCGAGGTCGCGCACCAGCGCGCGCGCATCGATCTCGCCGAGGAGCGACGGCGTCTCGCGCACCGCGACCGCACCGGGCCCGAAGGCTTCGAGCACGAGGCCGAAGCGGGCAAGCTCGTCGGCGCGCGCGATCACGCGCTCGACGTCGGCCTCGTCGAGCTCGACGACCTCCGGAATGAGCAGGATCTGGCGCGCCACGCCGCTCGCCTCGAGCGCGGCCTTCATGCGCTCGTAGACGATGCGCTCATGCGCGGCGTGCTGGTCGACGATCACGATGCCGGCGCGCGTCTGCGCCACGATGAAGGCCTCGTGCACTTGCGCGCGGGCGGCGCCGAGCGGCCGGTCGAGGAGGTCGGGCGCGGGCTCCACCGTCGCAACCCGGGCGTCGGCGGACGGCCCGCCCACGTCGAAAGCCTCCTGCGCAGCCTCCGCCAAGCCGAGCGCGGCATTGCCGTGCGCGGCGAGCGGCACGCCGTCGGGTCGCGCCGGCGAGCGCCGCCAATCCCAGCCGCCGCGTCCCCCTCCCCACCCTCCCCCGCCTGCGGGGGAGGGGAGGGTGGGGGAACGAAACGCCGCAATCGTGGCGGAGCCGCCAGTGGTCGCGGCGCGCTGGCCTTCGCGCGCGAGCGCGTGCTGCAGCGAGGTGATGAGCAGCGCGCGCACGAGCTGCGGATCGCGGAAGCGCACCTCGGCCTTGGCGGGATGCACGTTGACGTCGACCTCGCGCGCCGGCAGCGTGACGAACAGCGCGACCATCGGATGGCGGTCGCGCGGCAGATAGTCCGCGTAGGCCGCGCGCACGACGCCGATCAGGAGCTTGTCGCGCACCGGGCGGCCGTTGACGAAGAGATATTGCCCGAGCGCATTGGCACGCGTGAGCGTGGGCAGGCCAGCAAAGCCCTCGACCGCCACGCCGTTGCGCTCGCCCATGATCTCGACCGCGTTGGCGCGAAAGTCCGCGCCCAGGATGTCGGCGAGCCGCGCGAGGCTGCCGGGCGCGCCCGGCAGCGCCGCCGCCCAGGTGACGGGCGCGCGCTCCTCGCCTGCGAGCGTGAACGCGACATCGGGCCGGCTCATGGCGAGGCGCCGCACCACATCGCGAATGGCCTCGGCCTCGGTGCGCTCGCTCTTGAGAAACTTGAGCCGCGCCGGCGTCGCATAGAACAAGTCGCGGACTTCGACGCGGGTGCCTTCGCCGAGCGCGGCGGGCTTCACCTCCGCCTTCGCGCCGCCGTCGACCGCGATCGCCCAGGCGTGCGGCTCGTCCTTGTGGCGCGTGGTGATCGTGAGATGCGCGACCGCGCCGATCGAGGGCAGCGCCTCGCCGCGAAAACCAAGCGTGCGGATGTCGAGCAGATCATCCTCGGGCAGCTTCGAGGTGGCATGACGATCGACCGCGAGCGCGAGGTCGGCGCGCGTCATCCCGGCGCCGTCGTCAGTGACGCGGATTAATCGCCGCCCGCCACCGTCGGTCAGGACATCAATGCGAGTTGCGCCGGCATCGAGCGCGTTCTCCACGAGCTCCTTGGCCGCGCTCGCAGGCCGCTCGACCACCTCGCCGGCGGCGATGCGGTTGACGGTGGCTTCGGAGAGCTGACGCACGGGCATGGCGAATCGGGACCTCTGTGGGTCAATTTAGCATTCCGCCGAGGCCATTCGGGCCATGATTTTCCGCCGTGCGGCGAACGAGCGCCGCCGCTATCTCGCCACCGCCTTCGCGCGCTCGATGACTTTTCGGCCTGGTATACACGGCCGAACGCAGCCCTCAATCCTGCGGCGGTTTCACACGGCGCAGGCCCTTGATGCTGGCGCGGCGCTTCTTCGACTCGATGCGACGCTCCTTGGAGGCGCGTGTTGGCCGGGTCGGGCGGCGCGGCACCGGCGGCGTGGCGGCCTCGCGGATGAGGTCGCACAGGCGCTCGCGCGCGTCGGCGCGGTTGCGCTCCTGGGTGCGGTGGCGCTGCGCCGTGATGACAAGCACGCCCTCGCGCGTGAGGCGGCGGCCCGCGAGCCGTTCGAGTCGCGCCCGCACGCTGTCGGGCAGCGACGGCGAATGGCGCACGTCGAAGCGCAGTTGCACAGCGCTGGCGAGCTTGTTGACGTTCTGCCCGCCCGGCCCGGAAGCGCGGATGAAGCTTTCCGCAAGCTCGCCTTCGTCGATGCTGATGCGGTCCGTGATGCGAATCATCGAAGCAGCATAGCCTGGGCCACGGCTCTGCGGGCGCCTAGGTCTCGGCTGGAATGCCCTCCACGAACACGAGCGTCCGCGTCAAAGCTGTCGCTCTGACCTTGAGCGCTTGTGCGTATTCGGGGGAGTGATACCACCCACGGGCTCGTTCCATGCTGGGAAACTCGACGATCACGAAACGCCGCGCGGGATTGCGCTCACCTTCGACCAGCTCGACATCGCCTCCGCGCACAACATAGCGGCCGCCATATTGCTCGATAGTCGCCTGGGCCATGGCTCGATACGTTTCGATCAGCCGGTCGTCGAGAACCTCGACTTCCGAAATGACATACGCGCTCATAAGCCGTCTCTAGATCAGGACTTGCCGGCGAGGTACTTTTTCGCCAGCACTTTGCCTTCCTCGACCGCCGGCTGGTCGAATGGATCGACGCCGAGGAGGTGCGCCGCGATGATCGTCTCCAGCATGAAATGCATGAGCAGCTCGCCGAGGCTCGCCTCGTCGAGCGCCTCGATGTGAATGCTGCGCACCGGGCAGCCATTCTTGACGAGCGTCTCGATGGTGGCGCGGCCCTGCGCCGCGACGAGATCGCCGATGGTTTTGCCGGCGAAGTCGGGCTCGCCCGCGAGCCGCGCGAGGTCATCGGCGATGCGCGGACCGCGGCCGGCGGCGCCGACGGTGATGACGTTGAACAGCTTGTCGCGCGGGCCGGCGAGATAGAGCTGCAGCTGGCTGTGCTGGTCGACTGGCCCGAGCGCCGCAATCGGGGTGGTGCCCTTGCCGCCCTTGCCGAGGCTCTCCGCCCATAGCTGCACGTACCAGCGGGTGAAGCGCTCGAGCCGGTCCGCATAGGCGAGCATCACCGACATCGGCTTCCCCGCGCCGAGCGTGACCGCGAGCGCCGCGCCGATCGCGGCCGGCACCTCGGCAGGCGGACGACCGGCGAGCACTGGCGCAAGCGCGACGCCCGCGCCGCCACGGATCGCTGTGATGTCGAGGCCGACGATGGCGGCAGGCAGCAGGCCCACATTGGTGAGCACCGAATAGCGCCCGCCCACGCCAGGGTCGTGCTCGAGCATGGGGACATGATGCTCGTCGAAGAGAACGCGCAGCCCGCTGCGTTTGCCGCCCTTGGCGGCCTCCGTGATGCCCAGGAACAAGTCGGGGATGCGCACTGCAAGCCCTGCGGCCTTCATGGCCGCGAGTGCTGCGGTTGCTTGCATCAGGGTCTCGCCGGTGCCGCCCGATTTCGAGATCGCGACAAAGTGTGTAGTCGCCAGCGGCAGCCGCTCGAGCAGCGTCGCGTAGGTGCCGGGATCGAGATTGTCCATGAAATGCAGGCGCGGGCCCGAGCGCAGCAAGCCAACACCCGGCACCGCGTAGTCGTCAAGCTGCACCAGCGTCTGGCCGCCGAGGCTCGATCCGCCGACGCCGAGGAACACGATGTCGGTCGCGCCAGTCGCAGTGAGGCGGCGCGCCGCATCCTTGATCGAGACCAGATCGTCGTGCCGGGCGGGAAGCTGCAACAGCGCCAAGCCGCCGTCGGCATGGCGCGTCCGCAGCCAGGCGAGCGCAGGCTCGGTGCGCTTGAGTGCTTCGGCGAGCGCCTCGGGCGCTGCGCCGTGCGGTCCGACTCGGTCGGCGAGCGCAAGATCGATAGAATACTTGAGGCGCATGGCGCCGATCGTTGTTACTTTGAGGTGACGCCCTGCGGCCGGCCCACGACCGTGAGCAGCATGCCGCCGTTGAGCAGGCGCTTGGCCATGCGCTTGGTATCGTCGAGCGTAACAGCATCGATCAAGGCCGAGCGGCGATCGATGTAGTCGATGCCGAGATTGTCGAGCTGCATGCTCACCAGCTGATTCGAGATTTTGGTCGAGGTATCGAGGCCAAGCGCGAACGAGCCTTTGAGGTAGGTCTTGGCCTTCTCGAGCTCATCCGCGTTCGGGCCATCCTTGGCCATCTGCGCGACCTCACTCTCGATCACCTCGATCGTGTCCTTGGTGGCGTCGTTGCGGGTGGCGGTGCCGCCGACGTGGACCGCGGCGTGATAGAGCCACAGCAGTTGGTCGGAGACGCCGTAGGCGAGGCCGCGCTTTTCGCGCACCTCGCGATAGAGCCGCGAGGAGAACGCGCCGCCGCCGAGCACATGGTCCATCAGATAGGCCGCCATGAAATCGGGATCGCTGCGCTTGATGCCCAGGCCGCCGAATTGCACCACCGTCTGCGGCACGTCGAGATCAATCACAATGCGCTTGCCGATGCCCTGCATCGTGACGTCGGGGATGGGCGTAAGATCGCCCTTGGCCGGCAGCGTGCCGAATGCGCGGTCGATCAGCCGCGCGGCCGTGGCGGCATCGATGTCGCCGACGACGCCGATCTTGAGCGTGTCGCGCGTGAGCACGCGCTTAAGCAGCGCGCGCATGTCGGCTGCGGTAACCTTGGCTATGCTCTCCACCGTGCCGTTGCTGGGGCGACCATATGGATGGCCCGGAAAAGCCGTTTCCCACCAAGTCTTGGTGGCGATCTCGTTGGGGCTCGTCGACTGCCGCTGCAGGCGCGAGACGATCTGTGCGCGAATGCGCTCGACTGCATCGGGTGCAAAGCGCGGCTCGTTCATTGCCAGCCGCAGCAGCTCGAAAGCTTCGTCCTGGTTTTCCTTGAGCGTGCGCAGCGAGCCGCGGAAAGTGTCACGGCCGGCCGTGAAGCTCAGCTCGATCGCGCCGCGCTCGAGCCGCTCCTGAAAGGTCTTGGCGTCAACCTCGCCGGCGCCTTCATCGAGCAGGCTCCCCATCATGTTGATGGCGCCGCCCTTGTCCTGCGGCTCCTGCGCGCTGCCGCCGCGGAAACCGAAATTGATGGCGATGAGCGGAACCGTGGGGTCGCGCACCAGCCAGACCTCGATGCCGGCGGGCGTTCGGATGCTCTCGATCTTGGTCGCGGATGCGAGCTGCGGAGCAAGCGCCAGGACGATCAGAGCGAGCAGGCCCGAGAGGCTTGCACGTCCGAGGCTTGCACGCCCGCGCGGCCAATGCAGCGTCAGCAGCGACCTCATGACGAGGGACTTCATGGGCGCCTCTCCACTGTCTGGGAATCCTTGACCAGATAGCCGGTCACCGACCGGCGCTTGTCGAGCCATCGTTTTGCGGCGTCGCGGACCTGCTCAGCCGTCACCGCCTTCAGGCGATCGGTCCAGCCCTGGACCTGCTCGATGCTGCCGCCGGTCGTCAGCGTGGCGCCATACCAGCGCGCGAGCGTGCCCTGATTGTCGTTTGCATAAACAGCATCGGCGACCAGCCGGGTCTTGGCGCGGGTGAGCTCATCGGCGGTGACGCCGTTCTGAATCACTTCCGCGATCACGGCGTCGATTGCGTCCTCAAGTTGCGCGAGCGTCGTGCCGGGCTTCGGCGTGCCCGAGACAAACAGGCGGGTGTCATCGAGCGCACTGCCCGAGTAGCCGGCGCCGGCACTGACCGCGATGCTCTTCTCGACCACGAGCGTGTCATACATGCGGCTGTTCGCGCCGTGCCCCAGAATATGCGAGAGAACCTCCAGCGCTTCGCTCTCGCCAGGCTTGGCGCTGGTGTAGGACGGCACCAGGTAGTAGCGCTGCACGCTCGGCTGCGTCACGCGCGCGTCAGCGAGCGTGACGGTGCGCGCGGCTATCTGCGCAGGCTCCTGCGGGCGGTGGCGGGGTGCGACCTCGGTGACGCGAGCGACCTTGCCATAGGTTGCCTCGGCGAGTGTCTTGACCTCCTCGGCGGTCACGTCGCCGGCGACGATCAGGATCGCGTTATTGGGCGTATAGAAGCGCTTGTAGAACGCGAGCGCATCGTCACGCGTGAGCTTCTCGATCTCCTGCCGCCAGCCGATGATCGGCCGCTGGTAGGGATGGTTGAGATAGAGGGCCGCTTCCATCTGCTCCGACAGGCGAGCACCCGGATTGTTGGCGACCCGCATGTTCTGCTCTTCGAGCACGACCTGCAGCTCGGGCTTGACGACGTCCTCGGTCAGCACCAGGCCGGTCATGCGATCGGCCTCGAATTCCATCAGCATCTTGAGATGCTCGCGCGCAGTGCGCTGGAAATAGCCGGTGTAATCCGACGACGTGAACGCGTTCTCCTGGCCGCCGATGTTGGACACCGTCTGCGAGAACAACCCTTGCGGATTCTTCTCGGTGCCCTTGAACATCAGATGCTCGAGGAAGTGCGCAAGCCCGGTCTTGCCCGCTGTCTCGTCGGCGGCGCCGACGCGATACCAGAGCATGTGCGTCACGACGGGCGTACGGTGATCGGGAATGACGACGACGTCGAGTCCGTTCGCGAGCGAGAAATGCGAGACGTTCGGGGCGGCGTCAGCGTGGAACGTGGCCGCGAGCGTCACCGTCATGACGGCGAGCGCCGCGGCGAGAGCGTGCTTCAGGGAATGTGGCATGGCAGGCTTAGGGTCCCGCTTCCGAAGTTCGTGATATATCGCAGCACCCCCTGACACGAACTTCGGAAGCAAAAGGGCGCTAGCAGGTTTATGACCGCTTCTCGATTTTGAAGTTCTAACCCGGTTTGCTGCGGCTGTTATAGGAATTTCAAATCCGCGGCTAGTGTCATTATGTTAATGTAAAGGGTTCACGGCCGGTCAGCCAGCCGGGCCGCGAGGATTTCGCCTGGCGTGCCTAAAATATCGTCGCTTGGGCGATGGCTTAGGCGACGGCTTGGGCGACGTTTAGTTTCCGACCGCCGGATCGTAGGGCGTGACGGTAAGCTTCTTGTTGTCTTTCTTGCTGAGGCCATAGGGCTGGGCCCCCGACGGGGTCTGGTAGCCGGACGGCGGGGCGGTCAGGTTGTTCCGTGGCGGCTCCCGATCGAAATTTGCGACCTCGTCCTTCGAGCTGCCGCCGAAGCTGCTGAACAGCCCGCCGAAATAGCCCAGCGCAGAAGGCTGCATTGGGTTGCCGCCGCCTTCGTCGCCTATGCTGCCAGGCGTGCCGGGACGGCCCGCACTGCGGCCAACGCCGGGCGGATTGAGTTCGCTCGGGGTCAGGTTGCGCTCTTCATAGTCCGGGTCATATCCCTTGCGCTCCTTGCGCTTGGCGGCGGCCTCCTTCTTGCGCTTGACGTCGGGATCGACCGGCCAAGCCGCGTCACGTCCGGCCCCGGCTTGCTCCGGTGGAGGTAGATTCTTGCTCGGTGGGATCACCAGCGGGGAGCGCTCGCGGTATTCGATCTGGCTCTCGCTGCCGTTGCGGAGGCCGAGACTCCGCATCAGGTCGTTCAGAATCTTCTTGTCGAAGTTCCATCCGCTCTTTTTGTCGTCGTCGTCATCGTCCTGCGCCTGCGCGCCGGTCGGGATGAGTGCCGCCAGCACCGCGAGCCCGAGCGCGCCAGCGAAGGCGATGCGGCGGGCACGCCTCGTCCAACCAGAATTCGTCAAGACCGACATGGCTGACCTCTCCCCTTATGCCAGAGCGTCTATAGCTCTTATGCCAGAGCGTCCATAGCCCGAATGATCCGCAGGCCCCCGATTATGTTGGGGATCGGGGCACTTTTGCGGCACGGTCCCCCAGGGCTGATTCATACAAGAGTCCGGCTACCCCGGCAACGATGGCGGCATCGGCCAAGTTAAAAACATACCAGTTAAAATGGATCGTTGCGGTTGTGATGTGAAACAGGATGAAGTCAGCGACCCCATCATGGACAAGGCGATCGATGGCGTTGCCGACGGCCCCGCCGATGATCAGGCCAAGGGAAACGGCGGTCAGCCAGGCGCCTGCCCGCGCCAGCCACACCATGAGCAGCGCGACCGCAGCGACCTTGATGGCCAGCAGCACCCATTGGCCGAGCGGGCCCTCCTGCTGGAACAGGCCATAGCTGATGCCCTTGTTCCAGGTCATGACCAGGTCGAGAAATGGTGTGAGCCGCACCGGCGCCCGCGCGGGCAGCTCGAAGACATAGAGCAGCCAGAGCTTCGAGGCCTGGTCGATGGCGGCACTGAGCACCGCCACCACAAGGCCGAGACGTGTCAGCGGTCCCCACATCGGCTGACCCTATACTGCGGCGCCGCTGCGCGCCGCATCCCATTCGCGCAGCGCCTTGGCGTCGCGTGGCGTGACGTCCGGGAAGCCAGGCTCCGAGCCGACGCTGGGCAGGATCTTCCACGAGCGCGCACAACGCTTGCCGTCCGCGCGCCGCACCTCGACCGCTACGCCTGCCACATCCTCGAGCCTGAACGCGTCTGCCGGCCCCTCAGCCTCGACGAGGGTGGCGGCCGATGTGATCGAGATCTCGGCAAGGTCGACATCGACCACCGCTTCGAACAGCTGCGGATTGGTGATGTAGACCATCGGGGCGGCCTCGAGCGAAGATCCGATGCGCTTGGCGGCGCGCTCGATCTCGAGCGCGCCGGTGACCACGCGCCGCACCGTGCGTACCTTGCGCCATTTTTCGGCGAGCGCGTCGTCGCGCCAGGACGACGGAATCTCAGGGAACTGCTCGAGATGTACCGAGCCGTCGGTTGATGGATAGCGCGCGAGCCAGGCTTCCTCGGCGGTGAACGGCAGCATCGGAGCAAGCCACGTCACCGTGGCACGAAACAGATGCTCGATCACGGTCAGCGCCGACCTGCGCGTCACCGAGGAGATCGGATCGCAATAGAGCGCGTCCTTGCGGATATCGAAGTAGAACGCCGACAGATCCGAGGTCATGAAGGCATTGAGCGCGGCAAAGATGCGCTTGTAGTCAAACTCCGCGTAGGCGCGGCGCACGAGCGTGTCGAGCTCGCCCAGGCGATGCAGCATCAGCCGCTCGAGCTCGGGCATCCGCTCGGTGCGGGTGACGTCTTCGGGATGGAAATGCGCAAGCGAGCCCAGCATCCAGCGGATGGTATTGCGCAGCTTGCGATAGGTCTCGACCGTGGTCTTGAGGATCTCAGGCCCGATGCGCAGGTCGTCGGCATAGTCGGAGGCGCAGGCCCACATGCGCAGGATGTCGGCGCCCGACTGGCCGATCACCTGCTGCGGCGCGGTCACGTTGCCGAGCGACTTCGACATCTTGCGCCCGTTCTCGTCGAGGGCAAAGCCGTGGGTGAGCACGACGTCATAGGGCGCGGCGCCACGCGTGCCGCAGCTTTCGAGCAGCGAGGACTGGAACCAGCCACGATGCTGGTCGGAGCCTTCGAGATACATCACCGTATCGTCGCCGCCATCCTGCTTGCGCCGGATGCCGGCGAGGCTCGGGAAGTTCTTCGGGTCTTCCAGCACGAAGGCGTGGGTCGAGCCGGAGTCGAACCAGACGTCGAGGACGTCGTCGACCTTCTCCCAGGGCTCGTTGGCGAGCTCGCCCAGGAAGCGCTCGCGCGCGCCCGGCGCGTACCAGGCGTCGGCGCCTTCCTTTTCAAAGGCGTCAGCGATGCGGGCGTTGACGCGCGCATCGTCGAGGATATCGACCTCGCCGTCGCCCGTCTCTTGCACGAAGACCGTGATCGGCACGCCCCAGGCGCGCTGGCGCGAGATCACCCAGTCGGGCTTGCTCGCGACCATGCCAGTGATGCGGTTTTCGCCAGAAGCCGGCACCCAGCGTGTGGCCTCGATGGCCGCATGCGCGCGGGCGCGCAGCGTATCGGTGGCGCCGGCGCCATCCGCGATCGGCTTGTCCATCGCGATGAACCATTGGGGCGTGTTGCGGAAGATCACCGGCTTCTTGGAGCGCCAGGAATGCGGGTATTGGTGCTTGAGCCGTCCGCGCGCGATGATGTTGCCGGCTTCGACCAGGGCCTTGATCACCGCCTCGTTGGCGTCACCCTTGTCGCCCTTCTCGGTGAGGACGCGCTTGCCGGTGAAACCGGGCGCCTGCTCGGTGAACCGGCCATCGGCGTCGACCGTATAGGGGATCGTGGTGTTGATGCCGCGCGCCGCGAGCGCCCGCGCATTCGCGGTCCACACATCGAAGTCCTCGCGGCCGTGGCCGGGCGCGGTGTGCACAAAGCCGGTGCCGGTGTCGTCGCTGACGTGATCGCCGGCCAGCAGGGGGACCGCGAAGCCATAGCCGCCAGCGAGACCCTTGAGCGGATGCGCCAAGGTGAGGCTCGCCAGATCATCGGCGGAGACCGCAGCAAGTTTCTTGAAGGCGGTCACGCGACACTGCCGGAACATCGCGACCACGAGCGCGTCCGCCAGCACGAAACGGTCGCCCACTTTGGCCCAGTTGTCATTGGGCGCGTCGACCACCTCGTAGAGGCCGTAGTCGATTTTGGGCGAATAGCTCACTGCGCGGTTACCCGGGATGGTCCAGGGTGTCGTTGTCCAGATGACGATCGAAGCCCCCTTCAGATCGTCGCGTTTGGGCGCCGCGACCGGAAACTTCACCCACACCTGGTCCGACACATAGTCTTCGTATTCGACCTCGGCTTCCGCGAGCGCCGTCTTCTCTACCACTGACCACATCACCGGCTTGGAGCCGCGATAGAGCGTGCCGTTCTGGGAGAATTTGATCAGCTCGCGCGCGATCTGCGCCTCGGCCGCGAACGCCATAGTCGAGTAGGGATGGTCCCAGTCGCCCTCGACGCCGAGCCGCTTGAACTCCTCGCGTTGCACGCCGAGCCAGTGCTCGGCCGAAGCCCGGCACTCGCGCCGGAACGCAATCATGGCGGCCGGGTCGGAGAGGTCGGGCTTTGGCTTGCCCTTGGCACGATAGTTCTCCTCCTCGATCTTCCATTCGATCGGCAGACCGTGGCAGTCCCAGCCTGGCACGTAGTTGGAATCGAAGCCCAGCATCTGCTGGCTGCGCACCACCACGTCCTTGAGCACCTTATTGAGCGCATGCCCGATGTGGATATTGCCATTGGCGTAGGGCGGGCCGTCGTGCAGCACGAACTTCGTCCGGCCCTTCGAAGCCTCGCGCAGGCGGGCGTAGAGGCCGATCCTGGCCCAGCGCGCCAGCATTTCGGGCTCCTTTTGCGGGAGGCCCGCGCGCATGGGGAAGTCGGTTTTCGGTAGAAACAGAGTCTCGCTGTAGTCGCGGGCGGCGTCGGTCATGACCTTACCAGGGGATGAAGGTGGCGCTTAAGGGTTCGGCAATCCCGGTCCTCCGTTGACCGAATGGTCAGGCGGAGGCCGGGCTCATAATGGGCGCCGACCCGATCAGACCGAGAGCTGCAAGGCATGCCGTCATGGCAGCTTACTACCAGATTGCCGGTGCTGCGGAAAGGTCGGTTTCCCCAACCCTCGTTGGAGGAGCTTTGGCGGCGATGGCTCGCGGGCGCGCACCACAAGCGCACAGGGGCAATGCAAATTCAATAAAATGCAAACCGTCCAGTGAGCCCAAGCGACCAAGCTCAAGCCTCGGGAGCGCGCTTGCCATCTTCAGCGTGCCGGGGCCAACTTCGCCCCGCCCCCCTGGCGGGGCTTTTTTTAATCCCGATCGTTTGCGCGTTGCTGGGCTCATGAGCGCGCCGATTTCAATACCGTACTCGATCATTGCTGCGCCGCCTCGGCGGCGTGCACGGCGCTGGTATTAATTTACGTGTTGCCCATTTGCGCCACGCCGCCGGAGTTTCGTTGCATCGGCTAATTGGACGACGCGTGGAGCAGATCGATCTGACACACAACGCATGGCACCTGGTTACTTCATCGCGAGCTGCAAGCGGTGTCAGAGGGGCAAATGCCATGTCAGTTGGTAACGAGCCACGGCATCGTCGCAAGGCCTCGCAACTGAAGCTTCGATTATTGCGCGCTCGCGACAGCGGCGCTGATCATTTCGCGTTACGCGGAGAATGAAATTTCGTTGGAGGGCGTAGCGTGGATCATGTATTGCGTTTTCTGGCGCTCGGTACCGCCGTTGCTGTGTCGAGCCCTGCGGCTGCACAATCCATCAATCAGTTCGTTGGCTTCGGTGACAGCACCATCGACTCGGGCTGGTACCGCAACAATATAGTCAACGGTCAGCCAGTCGCGGGCGCCCCAAGCGAGATCTCGCTGCTCGCGGAGAATCCAGTCAAGAGCCGTGCCGCCACCATCGATCTGATCATGAATCAAATTCCGATCTCGCAGCGTACGCGTGGGCCGCTCGGCTTCAACGTCTGGGCATCTGGTGATGTGTCGCGGCTGCAGATCGACCGGCCGGTGGGTTTCGTCGGCGAAAGCGCGACGCCCACGCAGGTGACGGCTGGCATCGATACCATGTCGAGCGGCGGCATCTTGCTGGGAATGGCCGTATCGGCAGGAACAAAGAAAGCAAAATTCAGCCAAGGCGGCAGTTTTACGCAAGACGAGTTCTCGGTGAGCGGCTACACCGCCGCGACGCTCGGGCCGCTCTGGCTCAACATGATTGGAACATTTGGTGCGCTCCACTACGACGTCAATCGCGTCGTGCCGCTTGGTCCCGTGCTGGAGCAGAACAACACGACCACGAATGGAACCAACATGTCGTTTTCGGTCCGCACCGGCCACAACACGGTCGCGGGCCCGGTTACTTTCGGTCCGGTCATTGGCCTCACGCTGCAGTCGGTTCACATCGACGGCTTCACTGAAAGTGGCAACGTCACGAGCCTTGCCTTCAGTGACCAGTATCGCCATTCCGCACTTGGTGTGCTCGGCTATCAGGCGAGCTTCGACTTCGGCAAGTTCCAGCCGTTTGCGAAAGTGCTGTGGAACCACGAGTTCGTCTCGCACGACCGCTTGGTCACCGCGTCGCTGACACCGAGCGATTCGCTGCCCGCCGTCGACCTGGGCAAGGACTGGGCGTCGGCGACCGCCGGCGTTTCGGTGGGACTCGGAAAGGGAGTGACGGGGCTGGTGTCGTTCACCGGTCAGCTGGGACAGGACAAGGTGACGAACTACGGCGGTCAGGTCGGCCTCAACGTCGCGTTCTGAGATCAGGCTCCATTGATCTTCCGACCCGTCGCGGCGCGAGCCACGGCGGGTCGTTACTATGTGCCGGGATGGTAGAGCGTGTGCGAACGCTCGCGCTCCGCGCTGCGAAATCTTTCCGCCCAGCTCCAGCAGGATGCGCCGCCGGCGGACGGAAGGCGCGTTGACCGGGCCTCCGCATCCGGGCAACATCCTCTGGTTGACAATGTTTCATTCGCGCGATGGGGAGGAAACCATGCAGCGAAGTCTTGCCTTGCTGGCGATCGGCGTCTGCGCCAACGCTCTCGTCAGCCTCTCGGCCTCGGCGCAAGGTGCCCCGGAGGTGACGCTCACCCGCTTCGAATGCGGCACGAGCCAGGCTCCGACCGAAGTCAATCTGCGCTTCTCCGATACGTATGCCTACGGCGACCTGAAACTGCAGCTCGTCTTCAGCTGCTATCTGGTCAAGCATGGCAACGAGTACATGATCTGGGATACCGGCCACTCGATGAGTGCCGGCGCGGTGGCCCCGAAGGCGAGTCTCGTGGACCTGTTGGGGCAGCTCAACGTGAAGCCCGATCAGATCAAATATGTCGGCGTCAGCCACTATCATGGCGACCACATTGGTCAGGTCGGCTCCTTTCCGAAGGCAACACTGCTGATCGGCAAGGGCGACTGGGATGGGCTGACCAGCCCGAAGCCCGCGCCCGGCGTGAACCCCGAGCCGTTCGCGAACTGGATCAAGGGCGAGGGCAAAGTCGAGCCGCTGCCTTTGGACAAGGATGTGTTTGGCGACGGCACCGTGCTGATGCTGAACACGCCCGGCCATACGCCTGGCCATCACAGCCTGATGGTGAAGCTGCCGCAGACCGGCAACGTGCTGCTCACCGGCGATCTCGCTCACTTCCGCGAGAACTACGACAACAGCGGCGTGCCGTCGTTCAACAGCAATCGCGCCGAGACGGTGGCGTCGATCGATCGCTTCAAAAAGATCGCGAGCAATCTGAAGGCAACCGTCATCATCCAGCACGATGCCCGCGATGTCAGCAAGCTGCCGGCATTCCCGGCGGCCGCGAAGTAGCGATCTTCCAGGATGAACATCGGAATTCGGAGGGCGCTCAGGCGCCCTCCGCGCGTTTGATGGTCACGCTCTTGGATGGTCATGAGAGGTTGCTATCGTTCCTGATCGCTGTTCTCGAGCTGAAGGCGGCCGATGCGGATTGTCCGGATCATGGCGATAGCGACGGCGCTTGTGGCAGGGGCCGCGCCCGCTCTCTCTCAGAGGTGGCCCACCCGGCCGATGACTCTGGTCGTTCCGTTTGCGGCCGGCGGCACGTCGGATGTCATCGCGCGCCTGCTCGCCGAGGGCCTGCGTGCGCAACTCGGGCAGCCGGTGCTGGTGGAGAACGTGGGCGGCGCCGGCGGCATGGTCGGCGGTAGCCGTGTCGCTAAATCGCCGCCGGACGGCTATCAGATGGTGCTCGGCAATGTCGGCACCCACGCGCAGAACCAGTCGCTCTACAAGCGGCCGCTCTACAACGCCGCAAGCGATTTCGCGCCGGTCGCGCTCGTCACCGACCAATCGCTCGCGCTGGTTGCCCGCAAGGACTTTCCGGCCAGCAATCTGCGCGAGTTCACGGCCTACGCAAAAGCCAATCCGTCGACGGTGCAATATGGCTCGGCCGGTAGCGGCGGCTCCAATCATTTGGCCTGCGCGCTGCTCAACTCCGCGCTCGGGATCAACGCCACTCACGTTCCATATCGAAGTGGCGCTCAGGCGATGCAGGACATGCTGGCAGGCCGAATCGACTACCAGTGCCCGAGCGCGCCCGTGGCGCTTCCGCAGATTGCCGCCGGAGCCGTGAAAGCGTTCGCGATTTTGAGCCGGAACCGCTCGGCCAGCATGCCGAGCCTGCCGTCGGCGCACGAGCAGGGGCTGACCGATTTCGACATCCCGACCTGGTACGCGCTGTTTCTCCCCGCCCGTACACCCAAGAGCATGGTCCAACAGCTCAACAAGGCGACGGTCGAGACCCTCGCGAACCCTACGGTGCAACAGCGGCTCAAGGAAATCGGCTCCGATCTGGTTCCGCCAGAGCGTATGACGCCCGATTATCTCGGCACATTTATCGCGGCAGAGATCGAGAAATGGGCGAAGATCATCAAGGCAAACGGCATCTCGCTCGAGTAACGGATTCTTCCAGCGCTAGACCGCGAGTTCGCCAAGCTGCGGAAACGCCTCGCCTGAGCGTGCGTGCGCGATACGGGCGAGGCGGCTGTCCTCGTCCATACGGCGAATGAGTTCTTCGATGGTGTCGAGCTTGAGCTCGTGCCGGATCCAGTCGATGAAGGCGACGTCGATCGTCTGGCCATAGAGGTCGCCGGAGAAATTGAACAGGAACACTTCCAGCAGTACGGTGCCGACATCGAACATCGGCCGGCGCCCGAAATTCGCCACCCCGTCGTAACGATGGCTGCCGATGCCGACACGCACTGCATAGATGCCGTGGCGCAGCCCGCAGGACGGATCGAGCCGCAGATTGGCGGTCGGATAGCCAAGCTCGCGGCCGCGTTTGTCGCCATGCGCCACCTCGCCGCTCACGAACCAGGGATAGCCAAGTGCGCGAGCCGCCTCCTTGACATGGCCGGCCGCGAGCGCCGCGCGGATCGCGCCGGAGGAAATACGCTCTCCCTCGGGCGCGACTGCCGGCACGATGTCGACGGCGAAATGCCGCCGCGCGCCTTCGGCGGCAAGGAGGTCAGGCGTGCCGGCGCGGTTCTTGCCAAAGCGGAAGTCGTAGCCCACGGCGGCGCCCGCGATCCCGAGCCGATGCAGCAGCACGTCGTTCACGAAATCCTCGGGCGCGGGCTCCGCGAGCGCGGCGTCGAAGGTGAGGACGATGGCGCCGTCAAGTCCGGTGCCAGCGAACAGACGCAGCTTGGCGCGCTCGTCGGTGAGGCGGAACAGCGGCTCCTGCGGACGGAAGAAGCTGCGCGGATGCGGCTCGAAGGTGAGGGCGGCCGCGGGCCGGCCGAGCGTCCGGGCGCGGCTGCGCGCAGCCGCGATCACGGCGCGGTGGCCGCGATGCACGCCGTCGAAATTGCCGATGGCGACGACCGCGCCCGCAAGCCC
>Ga0209488_10002077_pt1 | contig 16808 bp, 13 predicted proteins | sample Rivendell_Oct201_8_FD_188349 | JGI IMG/M metagenome (GOLD analysis project Ga0209488, IMG submission 188349) | Vadose zone soil microbial communities from the Eel River Critical Zone Observatory, Northern California, USA -... | ecosystem: Environmental > Terrestrial > Soil > Vadose zone >... | reverse complement strand
TCAAGAGGCGGAGCAGTGGCCACGCGGCCACCCCTCTTCCCATCCAGGCCCAGTGGCTTGCCACCAGGTCTTCAAGTGATCCTTCGTCGTCTATGGAATAAAATAGGCAGGGTTGTTCTTCGGATGAGCGGGAGATTTGCTTGGTTCCTTGGTTTCAGGTATTATGCATGATTTCGGCGCCGTGTGAGGTGCGAGAATCGGCAGGACGTCGTGGTGCCCTTTTGGCCTCCCTTCATGACGAAACCTGCCACAAACTTTTTTGGACTCGTACGAGCTTGTACGAGTGGAAAAGTCAGGAAGTTGAAAAGAAACCTAGAATTCAAAAAAAAAAAGTTGATTCCCAATTTCATTTTCAGGAGGAGAGAAGTATAAAAAATCCAAAAGTGGAAAAGTTAAAAACTATTGGATATTTTCCTGATATTTAACACTCACATAGTAAGCTACTTGGTGTGTTACCATTAAGAAGGGGAACCGTCACCAGTAGTATGTATCGGTGAGTCCTGCTTCAAGTTATCCGCCTGGTGGCGTTGTTTACGTACCAGTGATGACAACCCGGCGTGCCTCTATTTTTCCGCGTCTGCTACTTTGTGCGGCTGCATCTATTATCTCTCCCATCACACCAAGACAGGGCCTGTCGGGGTTACCTCGAACCGGGTATTGTGACTGGTGTGGGTGCTACTAACAGCACGGTTTTGTCATTCTAAGTTAGTATCTTTCGGTTTCAAGTTTGTCCTCCTGCGCCGCACTCCCACGGCTCCGCCGCCGCAAAATCAAAACGTTCACGTTCAATTGAACGTACTAGTGACAGCTGTCAGCTGATGGCTGCTCACATGGGGTGTCCCAGCGGGGTTCTGCCTGTCAAACACCAATCATCACCATCATCCGAGTCCCCCAGAAAAAAAAAAAAGTACTTACTTGCCTTTCTCTTTCTCGGCATCAGATTAGGACGCCGAAAACGCCCTTCCCCCGGGCCCAGAATCGAAATGGTAGCAATGCGGGCTCGGCAGCATTAATTTAGGTGTGTGGTGAGATTGCACCCGTGCGAGGGGGGAGAAGACTCGGAGAAGGTTTGTTGGTAATCATTTTGTCTTCCCTCCGAGTCATGGTGTGTCATTATTGAGACCCACCTTACTCTCACCGCGCTTGGGGCTGTCATGGTAGCGCTGACTCCGAGTCGGAGGTGCCCATTAGTTGTGGCAGTGCGACTAGTTTTTTTGCGCCTTCGACGCCGGAGATGACTTGCTTCGCGCCAGGGCCCATGCTCCGGCCTCCCACCCTCCACATGTCACCATTTTTATCGATGAGAGTTTTCTTGCCTGCCTGGAAACCGCCACAAAATGAATGGGTATCCCTAGAGATGAACGTCACGGGTCGTGCTCGATCCAATGAGAACAGCGCCTTTGTCTTTGACTTAACTATTTCAGCGGCATTACAGTACATCAGCTTGCAATGGGAATAATCACGAAGGACACCCCGTATCTTTTCCAGAATGTCTTTGTCTTTGTCATATCCTTGGAAACGTAGACAACGAACAGCCATCCTGTCATTTTAACAGGCAAGATGAAATTGGGTCTACAATAGACCCCGGTCCCTGACGTCCCTTTAGAAGCCCTTTCATTCCTTCTGGCAGACTAAAACCTTCGGTGAATATACTATAGCATGGACACCATATAGAAAAATTGTGATTATTCACCAACTACTCCAGCTAGGGAAGAAGTGTACTGCATAGCCGTAATTTTCGTTTCCAAAGTTGGCCTCGTTTCACTTTGCTGTCCTGTAAGCTCTGAAATGTCGCGGTATTCACGGAACAAACGCGAAGCTTGAGGAGGCCCGACTGCCCTGCCCGAGTCGGCCGACGGAGGATGTGAACAAGGATCATTCCATCCGATTCGAAGCCCAGAGCACGTCGCCCATGCCCACGCAAAAAAGGGTCAAACCACCAAATGGAGAAAAAAAAGTGCAAATGAGCGCGGCTCCATTCTCCATATTATGATACATAGCAGGGGGAGGTGGGAATCGTATAGAAGGAGAGATAGATAGCGTGTACACGTCGATGAATTGAAAATGAAAAGGTGGTGGAGGGGTGAGGGTGGGGAGGGAAGGGGGGAAAAAAAGTCCAAGGTGGAGTCTCTGGCGCTCAGCGCTCAGCTCTCATGCGGCATCCTGGTTCCCAAACCGGGGTACATCCGATCCCACTCACCCTGCACGAACCCGCTCGTGGCAGCCCACAGCGCGCCCTCTGCGACGACCGCGAGGTTCATCGGCGCATCCACACCACCGCCACCGCCACCATCGCCGCAGGTGCCAGCGCCATCCCTTCCCTGTGAAGCATACGCGTCTTGCTGTTGGATCATCTGCTGCGGTGTGTAGTGAGGATGGCCGTGCGGCTGTGGAGAAGCGGTGGTGGCGGGTTCCGGGGCCACCATCGTGATCGTCGGCGAGTGATGTGCGGCCGATCGCCACATCGCTTCTTCCTCTTCTGTGCACGGGCATGGGAGGACGTCCCGATACTGTTGTTGTTGCTGCTGCTGGGGCTGCTGCTGTGTTAGCGCCGGGTGACCTTGTTGTCGTTGCTGTCCTAGGTACCCCGCCGTGTCGCCGAAAGCCTGTGGCCACTTGAGCGTAGGCGGCAGATTTTCGCCCGCAGGGAGCTGTTGGTGAAATAGATGTTGTCGGTGTGGCTGTAATATTGGCGCAGGAAGAGGCACCGCCGGAGGAATTGACAATACCTCTGCCTCTGGCGCGTGTACCGTCGTCCCCTGCACGCCAGGGTGCTGAGGCTGCTGCGACGCATCGGGTCCAGGTCCCTGTCGTGACGATTCGTGATGCGAGCTAGACTGAGCCGGCGAAAGGGTGCCATTCCCCGTCCTGCCAACCTCGACAATGCCGATCGGGACGTTCGGAGAGTCGACGTACGGAAAGTGGAGTCTGCGCACCGCAGGCAGGACAACCTGCTTTTTATGCTCGCGGGTCTCGGGCGCGTCCGTGAGGAACGCTTCGGCGTAGAGCGGGCCGAGCGTGCGCAGGATGTCCAGGGCCATCTCTGCGAAGCGCGTCCCGCGATAGGACTCAAGAGTCGTGAGGGCGCGGAGCACGTTCGGGCGGAGGAGTCGCGCGCTAGGCTGATCGGGGTTGTCGATGATCTGGAAACAGCAGAACATGGCGGCGGAGAAACAGTGTAGCGGGCACCAGGTCATGTGACTGGTAACGGCGAGCGCGGTGTGGTTGAGCATCTCGGGACGGGCGTGGGCAGAGAGCGCGATGAGCTTCTCCGCGGCGTTGACGGAGATGTCGAGACTTGGCGCATATTTAGACCCTTCGCCATGTGCGAGGCTCGCATATGGCCGGTGCATGGTAAAGCGAATGTGTAGGAACACAGTACGAACGACGACACTCTGCACTCCGAGGCGCCGTTTGGACGTCGTGGACGAGGCGAGAGAGTTGGCGAGAGAGTAGTCACCCAGGTCTAATTCAGTTGGAAGCGTGTCCCACCATTCTTGGAGGAGGCGATCTTTTGCAAGGACCGACTCATAGGGTACGGGCCGTAACGACACTGCGTCATCCATTATATTGCCGAGTATGAAAGCAAGCCGGAATAGATGGATGTTCGCATCATATAACCTTCCGGAGGGATCGATTTCCGGTTCGCAATACGACGGCAGCCGCGTGTCAAAATGCTGTGAGGCAATTGCGATAGGGCGTCCGAACATAAACGCCTGCCAGCTGTAGCAAGCCACGTAAGAATTAACCCGAGAGAATTAAATGTTTTCCCCATGGGCATACCGTTCGATAACTAGAAGTTGCCACCATGCCCATCTTCGGCGTTCTGCGACCTCTAACGACATCTCATTTCCAGGATCGCGGTGGAGTCCCATCGCTATAGCAATGTTCACCATTTCGCCTTTGACGTGCCACGTCTCTTCACTGTCAGCCTTTGAGAGTATGAGGTAGTGACTCCGGACGAGAAGCAGCTCGACAAGCTCCAACGTGTAGGCGCGGCTCTCCGCTTGTTTGCGCTGTAATGCGAGGCGCATGATGTTGTAAAAGCGAGTCCCGAGTTGCTCAGTATCAGGCGGCAAAGCACGCAGTAGCTCGTGTCCGGCAGGAAGATAATGCAAAGTGACTGCCATGATCATACATACGGTCGCTAGCACAGTTCGGTCGGCGCCAGCACCAGATTTGTAACGAGCCCAAGCAGCCATAAACGCGCGCTGGTTCACGTGCCGGTATACCCAGTTACAGTACTCAAAGTAAAAGTCGATAAGACCGTCAATTACTGATACGTGCGGAAGTTCTTTGCGCAAGTCGTAATCGCCATCATGTGTGGGGGGTGTGTCACGTATTTGTTCTGAAATTAGTGGTGTCGCTTCGGGAACGCCGCTACCATCTCTGACACCCTGATTGCGTGAGTCATCGTCCACGAAGCGAAGGGGTATGATCCAATCAGCATCACTCGACAAAACGGGGACGCGAAAATTTACACACTGATGATGACAAGTGAGAGACAGCGCTTGTAGGACCAGCGTAGAGACCGCTCCGGTTCGACTGTCCTCGCGCACCTGGGGCAGCCTCTTGCTCAGACAGATCTGACTGTGCAAGATCCTGCTTGAGTTGAGAGATGACTTGATAATTTATGGGCCCCTGCGAGGTAGATGCATCAAAGGATGGTTGGGAGGAGACGGGCCCCGACAACGCCGGGGAGCGTTGTATGTAATTGACGTGGGCTTCTATGAGGCCTAGCGCTTGGCGAATCCTGGAAAATTCGAAGGAGGTGTTCACGCCGCGCGGGTCACTAGACGCACGCAGAGGGGCGTCATACAGCGGATAGGTGCAGCGGCAATGGACAAGACACACCTTGGATCATCCGTCCGGATGACAGCTAGTGGTCCTGCGTCCTGGCCCTGATAACAGGAGGCGGTAGTGCCTACGACCAGGCGTCAGAAAGTGTCCCCCCATAATTTCAAGGGAGGAGACCTGAGGGAATGAGGTAAGCCAGAAGAAAGACGCGAACCTCTTAGTTTGCACGAGGAGCATGGCCGTTCTCTAGAGGCAAAACTATTGTCATCACAAAGTAAGGGAGGTGAGATGGAAAGTACCTGTCGCATTTGAGTTTGCTTAGGCGACACGGACCGCAGTTGATAGCCTTCCTCGCCCGCTTAGCAGATGCCCTAACGACGTCCGCAGTAGAGGAAGCCTCAAGTGAAGCAGGAGTTCTTGGGCGTGGGGTCGTCGAGGGGGTTTCTGAAGAAGTGGAGCGCCTTTTGGCAGCTTGTGTGTGAGGAGGGTCTGAGAGATTGGAGGAAGGGTCAGATCCGGGCATCAAGGAACGTCGGAGGGTGACGGGTGAGATAAGAAAAGAGAAGGAAGGGAGAACAAATTTGTACAGAGCAAGAAATAGACGGCCTCATGGGGAGTCGAAGCAAAAGGCAGTGCGAAGGACTCACCTGGACTCGCCCCATAGCTGACGCTGACGGGCTCTGACGACAAAGGCAAGTTTGTATTACCCTGCTTGGCCGCTCGGTCGCTCAGTTCCCACAAACCTTTTGTTTTCCTCTCTCCGCGGCTTCGGCTCCATTCGTTCGTATTCTTGCACATGGCCTGGGCCGACCTTCAGTCCCTTCTGCTGGTAGTACTACCATCACGGATTGGGCAGGATCTCACTTGTATCGGCCACGGGTAGATCCTAGGATGTTACGGTGGGCTGTACTTCTAATGACCAATTGGAGATATACTTTCAGCCCTTGGCTCTAACGCAAACCAGGGCACCGGAGGAACTTAATATCAAACAGTGTAGAGGTTTTAGTCTTATCACACTGCCCCTTGATCGGTTTCCCGAGATCTCGTCTGTTTAATACGAGACGAAACTCTGGAAACTCTCGGCGCTGCGGACAAGATATGATATTATGATAACGCACGTATTCGACGGACATTGTCGGTCGCCGAAAAAGACCTCACCTCATCGGTATTATCTCAGCAAAAGGGTCGAGTATCTAGACATCCTCATTTGGACCAAGTCGTTCTCGTTCCCCCCGACTAATGCCGAACGAACATTCTCACCAGCTCGCCAAACGGGAGTGATTTGCCGACAGACTTCCCAGCCCGTTCCCACCAGCTGAAACGTACTTTGTACTACTGTAGCCCTGCTCTTTTCGATCGTTCTACTGGTCACTCTTGCCTCTGTACATAATGCCAAGCTCAACTACGCCGTACACAGCTAACGGACGCAATCCGGTCGATAAGGACCTCAATCGGAAAAGTTGTAAGTTACTATGTGTCTGCCATAGGAAGGCCATGTCGTCCCTCTCCATTAGACTCTGCTCTAGCTCTGCATCTGCCAGCGCTCCTTACCAATCCGAGAGAAGCCTTGATCGGTGATTTGATATTTTTTTTTCCTCCATGTGAATATCCAACAGCTTCGTCGGCTTGATGAAATCCCACAATTGCTTGATGCTCTTGCCAGTCTGGAAACGGCATCGAGGGCGCGCGCTGGGATTGTGCACGGGTTGGGGGTCCACGGCAGCCAGGCCATATGAACTTATCACGCCCGACAACGATCCAGACAATCTGATCCCCCTTGAAGCCGCTGTATCCAACTTGGTCACATGGTGGCATGGGAATGTAGTGCTAACGGGGCATGCAAGGCGCTCCTTGCAGCGTTATCAATGTTTTTCATTGTCATGATTGACCGCTCGGGATCTAGACTGTTCAATCTCCGGCTTAGCACAATTTGCGTCCGAAACACGGACAGACCGCGACCTTAATGCCCTCGTTCACTACACGACCGGGACACGAGGTGGTGTGTCGGATGTCAGACCCGTCAGTGAAAGAACCATTCGCATAAAGCCGCACTCGCCACATACCGCGTGGCTGAATTTCCGTCCTCCGTCACGAGTAATACTTACGTTACGATTATGGTGGACTACGAATACAGCACGCCCGCCCGAGTGCAGCGCGGGCGAGGTGGCGCGCACGCCGGGAGCACAGCATAAGTCAGTCGTACTGTGGGTTCGGGCAGGGAGGAATCACCAGCCTGAGCACGTCCATCCATAAGCCGACCCACCTGTGGGCCGTCAGTTAGTCTTTCGAACTCGAACCCGCACTTTTTTATTATTAGATTCTCCTGACTAATACATGATTCTTCTGCGTATTCGGCCGTAAGAACTTGTGATTCGAAGGGGTAGAAAACCCCGCGCACGAATTTTTTAGGCCCACCGGCGGGCTGGCTGGTGAACCCACGGTCGGACCGCTCCCCCCGAAGGCGCGTGGTTCCCCGCCAGTGAGAAAGGGAATATCTATCCAGTATCCACCATTTGGCATGTTCGTGATTGCCGCGGCCGGAAGGAATTACTACTGGGCAGCTTGCCGTGCAGTGCCTTGCCTGATCAACTGCGGGGGCCCTTAAGGCGGGGCAATAGAAATGCCCTATAATTCATGAGTAAAGTACCTTTCTGTTTCGAGAAAATATCCCCGGGTGGTTACGACAACACAGGTAGTATCTGCCAGTGGGATCACGGTACAGAGTATACGTAGACAGGACAAGAGACCGAACCTGTGCAATGCAGGTCTGATACGTACTACGCTACTGATTTTTGTGGCTATACGGTGTACTCGAGTCGGAGTAACAACTCTGTTCCTGTTCGTTCATGATAAAGTTCACCGCTGCGGCCAACAAGCGCGAGGGGCACACACACATTCTCCTCATCACCACAGGGAGCATCGCATCCGTCAAGGCACCACTCATAGTCGAAGAGCTCCTCAAGGTGAGTACCGTATACGGCCACGAACTCGCACCGCAAACGTTTCTTCTGAAACGTCCGACCTCCGCCTTACCATACGGCCCCATCCACACCCCGCGCTTGCGCCACACTGCAAACGTCTCTTCTATTCTTCGCGTCTAGCACAAGGACGTATCAGTGCAAGTGGCTGCGACAAAGCCATCACTTACGTTCTTCAAACCTGAGGACATCCGCAGGCATGCAGTGAACCTCTGGACTGACGACGACGAATGGAATGTGCGTCATCTTCCTCCCGGCTCCCCGTTTCGCCACAACGACGCTGAGGCTTCTTCCTCCCTCGATTCAATCTTATTCACCCCCTGGTGGTGCGGCGCGCGGCGCACAGCCAGACTACCGCATCGGCGACCCCATACTACACATCGAGCTCCGTCGCTGGGCCGACATTGTCCTCATCGCGCCCTGCTCCGCCAACACGCTAGCAAAGATCGCCACAGGCACCTGCGACAACCTCGTCGTAAGTCCTCCCTCTCTCCTCCCTTCGCGGGGCTCTCGTATCATCATCACGAAATCTCCCCCAATCAAAAAAAAAAATGCAAATAATGCTGATTGAGAAACAAAAAAAAAAAAAGACATCTCTACTGCGCGCGCTGGCGCCGACGACGCCGACGTACGTATACCCAGCCATGAACACGCTCATGTACGAGCACCCGCTGACGGCGCAGCACGTGCGGACGGTACGTGACGTGATCGGCTATCACGTCGTTTGTCCCATCTCGAAGGGTCTCGCATGCGGCGATGTGGGCGTCGGCGCGATGGTCGAGTGGCGCGACATCGTCACCTCGGTAGTCAAGAAGTTCCACCTCGTCAGGCGGGTTGATGATATGGGCGTCAGTTCTTAGAATGTTCTTATTCTTGCACTCCACCGCAGAATTCTGTGACATAACAAAATGTATTCACTAGGTAGTTGCCCCTCCCGATAGATGCCTGCCAATCGCTTGAGTGTTAGAACCCCTTCCAGCTGCTCAGGTTTCGGAAACATCTTCCTTACGTATGGGGCATGGCAACCAAAGCGGTCTGAATGACGAGTCCCATACTATATGTGGGAACCGGGTCCTTCTACGGACCGTAAATGTAAATGGCTATACAAGACGGTAAACAAGACGAAGATATGTGACGCCAGGTCGGGTTCGTAATCATGACTAGTCGTAAAAGAATAGCGAGAAAAGCTACAGACTTCGTGCCATCAGTACAGCATACATCGCGCAATACAGCACCCTATTGTCCGTGTAATCGCAATGTGACGTCCATGTTTCAGCCGCCAGCCTTTCCCAGAAGGGCGTACCCACTACCAGCCGGCCCATGTAACTACGTTCAGGTCAGCGAACCGAATTCCATGAAAAGAAGCAAGGCGCAAACCTTATTGTAACACCGATGGCAAAAAGGATCTCCATCTCTATCCGTAAGGCGGCTCGAATCGAGGGATGTGCCACACTCCGAACAACGAAGACAGGCCTTATGCCACGTCTTACCAACGGCCTTCACCTAGTCATTTTTATTTCAACAAAAGTCGTGCACTTGAATGAAGAACGCGAGGCCAACAACGACCAGTAGGCGGCCACTCACCTGTTCGGCAAAGTACACCTTCTTGCTGCAACGTGGGCACTGCGGCGTTCCACCGCCCCACTGCCTCACCGGGCTGCCGGTAGGGGTGGAGCGCAATTCACCTACGAGCGCAGCGCCATAACGCGTACCGGTAGTGCTTGGGGCCAACGGGACGATTCTGCGCATTCCGGCTGCCCCATTCCCACCGAGGGTGTGCGCGCGGCCGATGGTCGCGGGACTATTATCGAAGGTAGGTGATGGGCGCTTTGAAGGCGAGGGTGCGCGATCGGACGTGCCGGCGAGTGGCACAGTCCGCGGGAGACCGCCTTCAGAGCGTCCGGCGCGCGAGGGGGTAAAGTGCGAGTCGTCGCTCCCCTGGTCCGTGCTAGTATCGGTGCTGTCCGTTGGCTCTGGATCAGCGCTGAAAGCTGCACGAGTAGGGCTCAGCACGCGCGTGGGGCGAAGGAGCGGTCTCGGGGAACTTGCGGCATCCTTAAACGCTCCAGTATCCTTCCGACCGAAGGTTGTGGAGGAAAACAAAGGACCTGGGCGACCTGGGGCGGCAGATGAAGGGGGGGAGGGCTTGGAAGGAGATAACGGCGGGCTCTCGACGCGATGCTCGGGTGAGGGAGGGGACCCCTCCTTTGCACGAGTCGGTGTGAGGGATAGGACGTCGCTGGCATGAGGCAAGTTTGCTTGACGAAGATCCCGTGTTCCAAAGTTCTTGCGGTGGCAGTTCTTACTGGACAAAGGGGTCAAAAACACTTTCACATTCCTTGAAAACAGCATACCAATACGGCTGAGGTTTATGAAGAATTATAAGGTACGAAATGGTATAAATGGATACTATACGCACTTGTTCGTCGTGTTCGAGTAGCCGCAACGAGTCCAATCTCACGCCGCAGCTCGTGCATGCGAGGCAAGGCTGAGTGCCTCTCAGTGTGGCTTGCGAGAACACTTTGCAATGCAACATACTTTATGATATAGCTGCAGGATAGAATTGGTATTACACTCGAGAATCAGAAGGAATGCAAAACCGTACCTTTCTGCCGGGACCCATGACCTTTGCAGATAGAATTGTTTAGTGGGCGCTAACAGACCCACAGATAGAAAGCTTACCTGCTCAGCGGCATAGACAGCCCTTGAGCACTTGGGACAAATGGGCGTTCCTCCGAAAGGGTGCATTGGTAGACGACAAGTGGTGCAGTCTCCACGATGATGACTGAGCTAAGTACAGATTAACGGGAGCGAGTTGCTGCCGTAGTTGGGATGAGGCCGTGTGCTTATATAAGAACGGCGCAAAACTATCATCGGTCACGGTGATGACTGGTGGCGAGATGGCAGAGAGACGCAGTGGGCCAGAAAAAGGAACCATGATATGGTTGGAATGAAGCTCATCGATCGTCTTTCTCGTTACAATTCGCCCCGTAGTTTAGGGTATTAAAACCACGGTTTATCCAAGGAAAATATGAGTCGAGTCGGAGATTGAATGCGATTTGGGTAGATTGATTTTTCGCCGCCACAGCATCCTCACCCTCACCCTCGTCCTTTTTACATCCCCCTCGACCCTCCTCCTAAAAGTCATTCCCCATGTCTGACGACGAATCTCACAATCAGACCTTTGAGCAGGTAACCATTTCTCGCTCGTTTAGTTTCTCGTTCCAGTGTCATTGTGTTCTCATCTGGCACTTTTCAAGGCCAGCGCTGGGGCCTCCCTCACCTTCCCCATGCAATGCTCTGCACTCCGCAAGAACGGCCACGTCGTCATCAAGGGTATGTAGTCACTTCTGTGAGTAATTGGAAATAGATTTGAGTGAGCATGGTGAATGTAAGGCCGTCCCTGCAAGATTGTGGACATGTCTACCTCTAAGACCGGAAAGCATGGTCATGCCAAGGTTCATCTCGTCGCCATCGACGTGCGTAAACTTCTTGCTCCGCCATGTATATACATCTTCTCATAAGCGATCAGATCTTCACTGGAAAAAAATTGGTAGGTTCCAGTATTGCTGCGGCTGCGTTACACTTCGTGATGTTTGTGCCGTAGGAAGATATTTGTCCCTCTACTCACAACATGGATGTTCCGAATGTCCAGCGTACGGAATACCAGCTCGTAAGTGGCTCCCCCTTTTATTCTAAAAAGTAGTATTGGCATCGCATGCTGAACCTCACACTGCTAAGGTCAACATTGACGACGGATTCCTTAACCTGATGAGCGTGGATGGCACCGCGAAGGATGACGTTAAGGTTCCAGAGGGCGAGATTGGCAGTCAGATCACCTCTGGATTCGATGAGGGTAAAGATCTCCTTGTCACCATCGTCTCCGCCATGAACGAGGAGCAGGTAAGCTTCGCACGCTCCCAATCGGTCCTGATGTGCGCTTATCGGCCACAAGGCCATCTCTGTCAAGGAGGCCCCGAAAGGTTCTTAGTCCACACTCCCGCTCATCTTGTCGATATTTCCCTCCCCCTCGTGCATCTGCATTTGACGCCCATCCATTTATTGTCATTACGGATGTTATTCTGTCGCGCATGTCCTTTTCATGGCTTGATTCAGCGTGTGTACTGCATAGTCCCTCTTTCGGTGTCGCAATGAGTTGCCTGGATTGAGAAGTTAGATTGTCTCGCAGTTAGCTGTGAAAAATATAGTGATGAAGAAAAATATCTCTCGTCAGTCACCCTCGCATCGGTGACACGGGCACAACCTTGCCTTGATAATCATCTCAGTATATGATGCGACAAGAAAGCAAGTTGAAAGCAACGGCAGTGCGGAAGATAGGAATCACGAATGCACATAGAAAGCCAACGAAGAACATCACGTTCCTACCCCGCTCTGCTCTCGCCCCTTGCCCGCCCGGGAACGTTCGAGAGGGACAAACTAGTATGCACACTCCCTTGCCTTGCGCGGCGGGGAATGACGAGAGGGTCCCGGAAACTCTTCTGCTCGTGCTCCCACGTCGCAAAGAGACGCGCGTCGGGCAGGACAGGCCCCTTCTCCCCCTCCTTGCCCCTGCCGTTCGTCAGACCATTCGCGAGGAGCTCCTTGCCCTTCGCCGCCGGTGGCGTCGGCAAGGGCGCGGGCGACTTGTCCGGGTTGTTCCATGGGGCGGGCACGCCCGTGCCGTAGGTAAGCCTTTCTGGGCCGCGCTGGAGCACCGTCGGGTGCGAGAGACGCGTGATGCGAGATAATACGGCTCCCTGTGAAAGAGTGATATAGTCAGCCATGTAGGGATAGAGATCAAAGGATACGGATACGCACCGATAGGGCCTCCCTTGCTAATTCCGGTATTCGGGAACTTTGCTGGCTGGCAAGGGGTACGATCCTCTCTTGTGTGCCTATAGGGCGTGGTGCGGCACCGGGCAAATTCAACTTCTTGTCTTTTTCGTCATCTTTCTTCTCTTCCAAGGATGAGATCGGGATGGCGTATGACGGTCCCACGGGCGCTACTGTAGGCGAGTTGGGAGCTGTGGTGGCGTAGAGGCTGTCTGCTGGCTCCCAATGTGAGTTTTTCTGGGCTCGCTCAAGAAGGACCATGGCTACGCGGTGGCGAGAGGGATTGGCGACGTTCGAGTTCGCCGGGGGCGGGTGTGTGAGTATGTGGTGATAGGCACCGAGAAGGGAAGGTTGGATTTGGGGAACGGGCAGTTGGAGCGGCGGAGGATCTGCGGGTGCCCGTGACTCTCTCAACGTTGAAGGCAAGTGCCACTCGGGCGTTGAAGCGAGGTTGGAAAGCGAGTATGGGACGATGGTTAGATAGTCGGCCGGGTTGGCGGACGATACTCGGGACGCTGTTGATTCGATTTTCGAGGGAAGCAGTTGGGTGGAGGAGGATGGCTCGCCGGGAGGAGGGAGGGAGAGCGGCTCGGGCTCAAGGGAGGACCGCTCGATAGGGAAGGGTGGAAGGAAACAGGGAATATGTGATGGCCGTTTCCAACTCTCCGTCCGTGGCCGCTTTCGCGTAGGGGACGTAGGATTAGAAACGGGAGATAAAGGTAAGGGGGGAGTAGATGGGGGTCGTGGTGGTGGCGGCGTTGGTTGCCGTCCTCCAACGTCTTGGGATATGGACGGGACGTGGACGCTGCTGCTGTCTTCCCTCGCCACGGAGGCGTCGACCATTTCGACATCTTCCTCCTTTTCCTCTTCTTCACCTTCTTCATCACCTTCCTCCGCATCCTCAAAAGAAAAGTCGAGGAGCGGTGCCCAGACTAACGGTATTGATTCACGCGCGACAGGCAACCCGCTTGCCAACGAGGCTGAGCACACCAGAGGGCAGACGCGTTAATAGAAAAAATATTGCAATCATCACGTTCCAACTGACCCTTGAACTCGCCCAGATCCTCCTGTCGCTTCGCGCAGTGGCCAGAATAACGCTCCAGCTCATCGCCCTCCGTCCCACAGTACTCGTGGAGCTCGTCCATGCTAACGCCGAGTTCATCGAGGACGGACATGGCGTCTCTGACGGTGATGTTCAGCCGTCCGGCGTGTTGGGCGTACTGTGAACATGTTGTGGCCAGCAGGACGAGATAGCGCGAGAGGAGATCGGTGAGGGTGAGGGAGGCCTGGGACGAGGACCGTGTGAAGCTGTGAGCATGGAGCGTCTTAAGAACCACAGTTTCGAGTAATTTGTGTGCGCCAGCGTCCATGTGGGATGTGTTGGGGTAAGAGACGTCAGGCTGTGACTCGTGTCGTCGTCGTTGACGGCGAGCTCACTGTTGTGGTGGTCAGGAGCAGACAATTAAAGCGCCGACCAAAACTCATCGGCATTACCCGTTCGCGCCAAGAGCAACGCGACTCACCCGATGTCTGCTAACTTATGATTCCCATGAATGCAATCTCTTCGCCCCAGATGACTCGGTTTGCGAACTCGATGAACTACTCAATCCGGTCGACTGCGATCCAAGACGTTCAAGGCATCTGGCATCACAGGGCGTTTACAATGAGGCAGAAGATCAACCTATTACAGACCCTCGGATCACCTTGTTGTACAACCTCTAAAACAGGGGAACTGGGAGCTTTCGGTGGTGGTGTGAGTAAAACACGGCATTGCCTGTGACCTGGATAATACATGCTTCCTCCCCTGTGATTGATCAGTGTGATCTTTTCTCTTCACGATCTCAGAAGTCCTGGAAGATAGTTGTTCCAGATCCGCTGGGTGAACAACCGGGCTCTCTGTAACCCTTTCCTCTTTGTTTGCTGACTGTCCAACGTATGTTGCAAGTCGACCGTGTCTCCGTCAGGGTGGCGACGTCGCGTCGTGTTTGCAAATTATTTGCGCTTCGTCTTTGCTTTACTTTCCCGTCTCTCCTTTTCCTGACCCAGGTTTCCACCAATCCCATGTTTACACAGTCGCCATTGTAAGCGTGTCCATCCCTTTATTCTCCCTTCTCTGGACAAGCCTATGCTATCTGCAACGTCGTTACACCACATGACATTTCAGGCAACGCCCTCGATCTCTCCCTTATCACGGTACCTGAAATGGTCGCTCTCGCTCCGCTCCTCCGCTGCCCAATTGAAACACCTTGCATCCGTCCCGCAGCTCACTCCGCAGTGGATATGGATGCTTTTCGATTGCCACGGCATTCTTCCGACGTCGAACCACCACCTTGCCCTGTTCCCTACGCTGACTCGGTACTAAATCGTGAATACGATCGAGTATGGTAGTATCCCTCAATTATCACCGTTCTCAGCTCGACTTCGTCTCTTCGCTTCGCAGGTGCTCCTTCACTATCTCCTAATCTTCATGATCCAACTTTCACTCGCCAGTGGCGTTAACTTTTATTGCCGATGGAAGGTATTGAGGACGATTACATCCTCATATCCACTTTCGTACCTGCACATACGGCAGTTGCTCGTCGCCCTCGCCCTGGTTTGAGTTAGAAATCGTGACAAGGGCGATCAATAACTCTGGGTGGAGACTGTCCATGTGCTTGCTCTCAGGGTCACGTTCCTTGGTCCTGGTCCATAGACAGGTATAATTCATGACGTGGCTTGTTGCGTCTGTCGGTCATGGGGCGTGGGAGGGGGAAGTTTTGTGAGGCTCCTGATCTCTTGACACCAAGCTGGATAAGCAACGTTGGGTTGAATTTCAAGGAACACATCGAGGGCTTCCATATCGATGGATGGCCATCTTGAGGCAATCCAGAATACGGCAAGCACAAAGGGCGTGGACAAACTCGAAAATGGAGATTGACGACCAGAAACGCAAAACTAAATGGCAACCTTGTCGGTTCTGACACCGCCTTGTTGTCATGACGCGCGCGTAAATCTGCTTCCATAAGTGCCGTGGGAAGTGAGCAAGGGGGCAACACCGCGCAGGGCGCTGCAATTGCTTTGAGCCCTGGTCAACCGGCTCTTGCATCCAGAATGGGGCATTCCCGAAGTTCCCCTTGCTCAACTCTACTGTGACCCGGAATTTGGACATCCCAGTATCATATCCATATCATACGAGCGGATAAATGAGAAAAGCCGATGATGTCGTATGGAAACTCGAAATGGGTACTGTTGTACGGCAATGGTGGGTGAACCTTGTGCTTTTAAAAGATGTGCCGGCTTCACATCACGAGGATGCGCGAGTGGGGTTCAAGGGAATTTGATGATGGCCCTTCTTGATGGAGTTATCGGGCGATAAGGGAAAGCTGGGCAAACGGCGCAGCAGTGGGGTGATGGTCTAAAAGACGAAACAAAGGACGGAAGCCTCGGCGGCGGCGCACAAGGAACTGAAGAGACCGTGCCGAGAGGTTTCATTCTTTCTCGTTTGGATGCTGCGTTGTGTCAAAATGGGGACTCGGAGGCTTTATACATATCGGAGCGCACTGTACCTGGATTCCGAGTCATAACCAAAAATGGCAAGTAACAGAAAAAAATGTTAGCAGTCCATTTAGACCTCAGCAAACATAACTTGAAGGAGCAGGTGTCAACGTGAAACACAACACGGGTGGGTCTGATCAAGTTTGGAAAGGTTAAGATCCCTGCAAGCGCTCTCGCTCTGAAAAGTTGTCAAGTTATCGATTATCCCGTGAACTAATCGTAGGCGTTCGTATCTTCACCGATGTACCGCAGGCACCATCACACAACTTTCTGCAGGAGTGATACCCCCCCCCCATATAATAAGCCTAGTAACACAGTGGGCCGCGCACTGACATTCTCCGTAAGTAATTACAGTCGTACAGTCCGACGACTGAGCAGCAGCCACTGCCCTTCTACAGATCCGACGCCCGTCTCAGTGCGCGTGCAACAGGTGGGGAAATATGCAGAGTCTGCGCCTATCCACCACAGCCAGGGATTTTTTTGACCTGTCTTGCGCCGAGGCTGCTTGCAACTGGGTCACGTGGTAACCGCCCTTTATATTTACACCCTCTGGATACTGGCGGTGAGGCGTTATTTCGAGTCGCAAAATCCGAGAAAGATCGTATAGTGCAAAAGGACTTTCCCGCGGTTTGAAAGCCGCGCGCACAACGTGGAATGACAATGATA
>Ga0209488_10002076_pt1 | contig 16810 bp, 11 predicted proteins | sample Rivendell_Oct201_8_FD_188349 | JGI IMG/M metagenome (GOLD analysis project Ga0209488, IMG submission 188349) | Vadose zone soil microbial communities from the Eel River Critical Zone Observatory, Northern California, USA -... | ecosystem: Environmental > Terrestrial > Soil > Vadose zone >... | reverse complement strand
CAGGTTCTATATCAGCTCGTTGCTGATCATATCGAGAACCCTTCTAAATCTATGCTCAGGCACTCCGAGACAATAACAAAAAGAGGAGCTATGGACTAGGTCCCAGACGAGCCTCGGATATATTTACCAAATCAACAAACGGCGGGCATCAACTGAATCAGCAGACTTGAACGTTTGGACAGAAAGTCAGATGTCCGAGCCAGCCTGAGTGATCTATAGCTCAGAATTCAAATTGGGCCGCTAGTCCTTTCGCGTGTCACTCTTCGTTTGGCCTGATCCCTAGCTTTCAATTGCCTTCGCCATTAGTACTAGTACAAACCACGACCTGACCTCTCGTTTCATACACTGCCCATCTGGTGCTTCTGTCCGATTATGCTCATGTCAAATGACGCGCCAGTGCAGAACGCTACGGATGTTATCGAGTGCTTGATGGATCAGCCATAATATGACAGACATCACTGATTAGTCCCAGACATTATTATCAGGTGGTAGAGCGTTTTGACTGCCGGTGGACGTCACAACTCGTTTGCTTCAAGCGCCGGAATCACTCACATAGCGCTGCGTATGATGAATGACCTGTTGAAGCTGACACCCACTAGGTTCAATCGAAACCAAGCACGGTCAACTCGCCGTACGCGGCGATCTCGACTGCCTCTCGCAAGACATCCCACCCTTGACTCAATTGGACCCTTATCAGGAAACGTGTCGCACCCGAGATAATGATTTGATATCATATACTTCGATCATTTGCCGAACTTTTGATCATACCACGTTTGCGTTTGCCCGCTTTCATCGTAATCCGTGAAGATTCAACGGGATTTACGACCATTGACTCGTGATCATGGTGGGTGGTTACGGGTGTCTATCGAATTCTACTTAGGGCACTTATTGTTTTCCATAGGTCACCCGTTGGCACAGCAACAGTACAGCAACCGAGACTTACCGAGTTGCTTACAGCACATCAGCCCAATCGAACAAACCAAGCGAAACCTTTCCTGAAGGCTGTGTTCATCGATTCGTGACCTTTCTAGAAATCAAGGTGGTATCATATCAAGTTCTCCGAACGAACTTCCTCCGCTTTCTTTCTGGTCCGTGCCTGAGGTCGTGTAACTCTCCCATTGGTACTTTTTGCAGCTCTTGGCGACGGTTGAAGGTTGCAATTCTGCCATTGGCCAACTTGCCGCTGGCGGCGCCAGTGTGACGGGCTCACTGTACTCGCTGCTGCTACGCTGTTGCCCGGATATTCGCCCTAGGCGCGCGGCCTTTGATGCCGTTCAGTGCATCTGGAACATCCTTCTGCGAAATTGTACCACATCCATCACGCCGTCTCGAACCCACCTGAGAATTATCTAGCATGGGCACGATGTGGCGACATATTTTCCGAATGCCTGGTTCCTGGAAGTTCCAGCCGACTTTGCAAAATTCAACTCGCACTGTACGATCATTGTGAGAAGGCCTTGAGTTCTTCCCGTGAGATTTTCGGAAGTGGGTACGAAGGCGAGGTCATGTTAATTATTCGCGTCTCTCAACCCGCCTGGAATGCGCGAGCTTAGGCTTTTGTATTATATGATTGAGGTCGGACAGCTAGGGCGGACAATCAAGACTCTTATGGGAGGGAGGACGAGCGTTGCTGTGCATTGATATGGACGACTGTTTGATCAATCACACCCTGATCAGTCTCTACATTACAAGGGCCTAGCCAATGTTAAATAAAACGTGTGCATGATACAATGACGAGAGCTAGCCATGACTTGGCAAGTCTTGGATAGTCGCCAATCACCATCCATCAATACACCGCGTACAATTGTCCTACACTCAATACAGGTTGATTTGAGACCGTCATGTCATGCACAGACAGAGACCGTCTGTCAGGCGAAATGGTGGCACGACATATGCTGTACGTCTCCTTTTGTTACAGATGCCTCCACCTCACGGCCCAAGCATGATATTTGGTTCTCAAACAGTAGACGTGGCGTCAAAGACACTGCCAGAAGGTGCATCTGGAATGCGAGTACGGTGAGTAACGTCCAAACAGGTGCGCGAATCAGGGGATGATCGATGGTTCGTCAGCGGTAGTGTAATTGCGCAATCAAAGTTGACTCAAATTGCACCTCAGTTGCACAGGCAGACACGCGACTCGGATCATATAGAACATGTTTGCGAAACAGATTTATACCATAAAGTACCCTGTACTCCGTAGTCACAGTGGTCATAACTCACTCACCTTTTTGGCACAGTGACACTAGTTGAGGGCTGACTGACTGTCGGGCTGTTCAATGGTTAAGTTAATGTACTCAGGCTCGGCATCAGCCACACCCGGCTCGGCTATTGCCGTTCCCGGGCTCGGACTAGCGTACAATTAGTTTTAGTTCATCTAGTGAAGAAGGCTAGGCGGAACGCCCACATGTGCGTATGCGTCCGCGTGGGTCTATATGCGTTGTCATCCCAGCGGAAGCCTGATGGAGGAGCCAGTCGAACTCACTCACCAATTGTGTCGTCACCGCACGTGTTCCCTTCTGCCCGTTTTGGAACGACACTCCCCTTCGCGAGTCCTCACCAGACAAACAAAGCCTTTTTGTCTTGCCATCGCGGCCCCCTGCGTCGCTATGCGACGCCCACTGCGCCCCAGACTGAACTGTACCACACGGCGGAATTGCATAATTGCCACCTGATTACTCTGCTAAATGGGGCTCCTCCTGCAAGGAAGCACCAATCGGCTGCTTATGGGCGCCAATGTTCAGTTTTCGGCCAAGAATTATTTGATGGAAAGCCCAAAGTCCACTATAAAACCGCCAACGGAACTTCAACTAAGCTTACGTTTGACACCTCGCATCATGTGTCGTTCACTTTTTCTGTTGCTCTTGAGTTTTTCTGCGGTCGTAACGACTTTTACTCATGCTCACCCACTGTCACGACAGCAGTCGCTGCTACGGAAACGAGAACAACTGCCCGAACTCCGTTCGGTGTCAATGCTCACCCGCGACACAAGACGTCAAAATTCAAACCAATTTGCAAACCCCAAAGCTGCGCGTGAGTCGGGTCTCATGTTTGCTTCCTGGGAACCTACGTTCCCGCAGGTTTCCACGTGGATGGAAAGAAAATACCCGAAGTGGACTTCGATGCCGGTGACAGCTGGGCAGGTCTCTTGCCTATAAGTTCTGATCCGAACGAAACGCGCAAGGTACGTCGGTGCATCTATTCGTGTATGACAATGCTAAACCCTCCCAGCTATTTTTTTGGTACTATCCTCCGACAGCGAAGGGAAACGAAAACGATCTCATATTCTGGTAAGCATATCCCAGTTACAGTACGTGTCCGGGCTAACACCAATCACACTTTAGGACGAACGGCGGACCAGGTTGCTCATCTTTAGAGGGGTTTTTGCAGGAGAACGGGGTATACCAATTTTCCCCGTCCTCGATGTTACGTTATGTTGAACGATGCCCCGGCAGCCTATTAGCTGGCAGTTCGGTCAGGCAAAGCCAACCCTGAACCCTTACAGCTGGACAAATTTGGGACACATGCTGTGGGTAGAGCAACCTGTGGGGACTGGGTTTTCCCAGGGCGTACCAAACATTCATGTTCGTAATGTGTCCTTAGTAAAATCCAATAAGCTGACACGGCGATACACAGAATGAGCCCGAACTTGCCGCGCAATTGGTCGGATTCTTGCATGTTTTCTTGGATGTTTTTGCAGAGCTCAAGGGAAAGAATTTCTATCTCACCGGAGAAAGCGTGCGCATTGTATACCTCGATGTCAACCCTTCCTGATGTCTTTTTCAGTATGCTGGGGTCTATGTGCCATGTCGGTTGTCCTCTTCAGGCATCCAATATTCATTGAAATAACCGGCTCTCAGACATCGCAGACTACATCTATTCGAATCCAACCCTACTTGATCTGAAGCTCCGTGGATTATGGCTTGCATCTCGTGTGTTCTTTCATCATTCTGTTGCACCGCCGCGCTGATGACGAGATTAGCTATACTTACTCATGACGTTGTTGCAATACAAACACCAGCTGTAAACTTCGTAAACAGTAATCTGAACCTGTTTCCTTTCAAGTAAAGTTTAAATTGGTTTTTAGTCTAACAATGTGTCGTCGTCTCACATTCTGCTTATCAGTCGCACATTTCTCACCACTCTCCATGACACTGCCAGGAGATGTAACTATACGTCATACCTCGAAAAGTTCTTAACGTATCCGCCTCCTCCCGCGCCATTCCCACTACCAGGAACGTCGGTAGAGGCCGACGACGGCTGCGACGTATGGAGCCAGATCCTAAGTGCTGCACTTCTCGTGAACCCCGCATTTAACGTCTATCGGATTTATGATATGGTATCTCATCTTTGCTCATTTTGTTTTCCTACTCTGTGACACTCTTTTTACCCAAGCCTCCCGTCCTGTGGGACGTCCTTGGCTTCCCGTGAGTCGTCGCCTGATTACTATAGGTTGACACGAGTATTCTCTTGCTGACCCATGTGTAGCGGGACATCCGCCCAAATACAGGTCGAACCAGTATATTTCAACCGCCCGGACGTAAAGGCCGCGATTCACGCGCCGGTGAACGTACAGTGGACAGAGTGCAACTCCAGCGTCTTCGTTGGGCCGGACCGTGACACAAGTCCGCCCCCGGCATGGGAGGTCTTGCCCCGAGTACTCAATCACGGCGCCCGCACAGTCATCGTCTCTGGCCAGGGAGACTTTGTGATCCCTTCCGAAGGGTGAGTGAGACTCTACGTCCTCTACCTCAACTTTGGACGATGTTCATGCCGTCCGTCCGCTCGTCTACAGGGTACGGCTTGCGCTTCAAAAGTGAGTGTGGCGTCGTCCTTCCTGCTTTTCCCAGCTGTACTGAGATTGTGTGCTACCTTCAATAGCATGACTTGTGCGTCGTCTTATCTGTCTACTCTTCTTCGATTCGTTTTGACTCGCCTTTTTTGGCGGTGCTCAAAGGGGGTCAACCGAGCCAGCAAGGCTTCCAGACCGCGCCCCGCGAGGACTCGTTCATCCTTGATGGCGTAGGAGCCTTCGGGACCGTGCAGTCCGAGCGTGGATTGACGCTTTATGTATTGCCAATCACAGGACACATGTAAGTTCCCAATTGTTCTCACCAGTTTGGGTGGCCCTTTCTCAAGGCGTGTCTCTATGGAAAGGGTGCCGCAATTTAGCCCGCCTGCTGCGTTCCAAACGATGCAATATCTGCTTGGTAACAGGGTTACACCCTAAGACCTGCTCAGAAAAACCTTCTCTTTCTCTTCCTTTGCGTATGGACTGGACTCCGCTCCGATGCTTCATGCTGTATCATATTTTTTTGGTTTCTGCATTTTTGTTGGGACGATCGGACTGCGATCTGTCGTATTCTATATGGCATGTATTCTACCATGGCCTTTTGAAGGACTTGTGGTTTTTACTCTTCACATGGAATCTATCACGATGATATTCCCCACAACGTTCTGCCGTGTCAACTAATAGCATCTGCTCAGATTACCATCACCTTGGTGATTAGATTAGATAGTTCCTCTGGTATCTGAAACACGAGGGGCAGTTCTAAGGACACCACCGCGTCGGAAAGCACCTGCAGTGAGGGCCTCCACATCAACACTATGATGCCTGCGGTGTTGATACCGTCCACTTGTCCACCTGGGCCGTGCGCAGCTGCAACGATGGCGGGTTGGGGTCTAATGGCACAAGAAAGCCAGCAGAGCACCACAAGACGCCGTACTCAAGTCCCAATATTGATATGTTGACAAGTGATGTCAGAAAGCACCGAGGGGTAACATAATTGAACGACTCGTGAGTCACTGCCAGTGACCACAACGAGATGACGTCAATGCCCCTCTGCGAAACTTCCTAGGGCAAATTCGAGGGCATTTGTGTGGTGCGGCTAGCAGAATGCCAGAATGTCTTTGCGGTGCAGAAGGAACTTGAAGTAGGGGAGTTCAAGGCCGTCGCGTTCAAGTTGTAAGGTCAGGATCGTCTTTACACGACTATTACGGATACACCGGCCACCTTGGCTGATCCTCAGGCTCACCTCGCTCGCTCTGTCGTCATCGCATCGCGTCGCCCCGCGCCCATTTTCCTTTCATCGTCAATCTCGCGGCTCAAGGTACTCGCCGTCCACCTCTCGCCTCGTGCCTGCGCCTCCTGGCTTTGCACCAACGTGCAAGGCTCGCTTTCTCCTGTTTGTCCCTCGTGTCTTGTTTCTCATTCTCAGTCCTCGCCTCAGCTCGATTAGACTACTTTTTATCTCAAAGATACTTAGGCGATCGTCCCTTTACCACGTCCCTCTCCCTTGCCTCGCTTTCATCTTCTCGTTTTCCTTTCATCTTTTGGATACGATTCTCTCGGATATGATTTTAGATGTACCCCACTCAGCTACGATAACTCGGACGCAACGTACTGTGGTGTACTTTACAGATCGTGCCTTACCATACTGGTCCGACTCTGCTTAGGTTTCTACTGACATCAGAAAAAATTGGTGGTGCAACATTGCACTATGTAGTGAGCATGAAGGGGAATCTTCTACATTTCCAGAGTGTAACACACTCTCATGTGTTGGGGTAGCTTGCTGTTAGTTTAGTATGAGAAACTCAGAGAGAGCTCAAGGGCTTCACACAATAGAACCAGCCCAAATCATGGTCTATTGTGAAGTCTCATAGAGGGTACAAAGAGTGTCTACTCTACATAAGGCAAACAAACACCTTCTTATATACATAGGTACTGTGGTAAGACAGTCCCTCATAAGTTTTATGATGGTCATGATCACAAACAATCATTGATGCTGTGTTCCAGGTGGTCAAGTGACTCATGAGAAGTTGAGAACAGGGCATAGCACCCTAGTTTCACATCATTTGTAAACGGGTGCATCCACCCAGTGTGATTATCACTACAATACTGGTGATGCCTCAAGGCTATGAGGCTTTTTTGGGATGATTGCATACTGCAATCATCTTGGAAGGGTTTCACAAGATATGTCATTAAGGACACACATGTTTATCGAGGAAGGTCACATGATCCAGCGTGTACGAGAAGAGGTCACGTGACTCAGAGCGTAAGGTGGCATGGATTTCAGCCGCCTTACACAGAGCCAGAACTGAGACCTTTAAGTACAAATCCCGAGACAAAGACGAAGCAGTAAGTAGTTGGATTTGTACAGAATTGTACTTAGAGGTCTCGGTTCTGGCTCTGGAAATGTTGATTCCCCTTCGCGCCCCTTCTCCCTCTAAAACTCTTGTGTCTCTCCAATCTTCGAAGGCGTGCGCTCCCCCTCTCTCTGAGTCAACTTCGACGGCGATCGCGAGCTACCAGGCCCGTCAGCGTTCGACTTCGTCTCCCCTCTTCTCCTCTCTAAGTCTCGGGCCTTTTCTCACGAACTCGCGGACGCTCCAAGTGCGTCTCAGCGTCGTGGCATGGCACCAAAGTCAACTACCTAATGCCGGCGAGAGCGGAACCGCCACAGACAACTCCCTCGATACATTACACTCCTAACTGTCACCGCCGCTTGCTTTGGTATGGAGTTGGTGACAACCGTACTTGTCAGGTTTGGTATTACCCCAGGGGTGCAGTGAAGGATCATCCTCGCCAAACGTGAGTAGCTGTATCAGCCTTTCTTAACTCATTCGGCCCACCATTATCCGCTGCCCCCAGGTGTTATCCAGCTGCCTTGCCAGTGGTGCCCTTGAGAAAAGATGAGGTGTTCTCTGACAGCAACTCTGGCAAGCTGCGGCTCTGGTCTCACTCCTTTCTGAGACCGTGTCCTGCTGCTCGTGCATTACAACCCGGTTGTCTCTTCTGTAGCACGCTTGGGTCGTGAGCACACGCGCCGTTCGAGCAAGCATGACGACTTCTCTGATGATGTTGACTCCACGCCGGCCAACTCCGAGTCTCGGCCGGTACCCCTACGGCCTCGAACGAGGTGCGAGTCTTACACCAGTTGTTTAGAACCATGACTCTTCAGCGAGGGGTCATTGTTCTGAACAACAGTGGCTCACACTATTCCGATATAAAAACGAAAGGCATCAGGAAGGCTCGGCAAGTTCAATGACCAAGATGGGAAGGTATCACCCCAAGTACGGACTCACCTTGTACTCCATTCGCCTCATGTCACTCTTTCGTCCCCGATTAATTCACTCGCCTGAACACCAAGATATCCCTTCATTATGTGTCAGCTTCACCACCGCATTTACGACCTCAAGTTATTTTCTCACTCCAGTCAACACCACGCCTATACCCTTGCGACAGCATTACGTGCACCGACATGTCTTGTATGGCTAACGCAACTCCGTTGGTACCTGATCAAGAGCGGGGACCGATTGTTTGCCATGCCTCCCCCTACCTATTGCGCTCCAATGAGCACGCGCAACAGAACGCGGTGTTGACAATTCGATGCAGACGGGTAAGGTGGTGCGATGGGACACCAGTCGTGCTCTTGTTCATCCGATCGCAGTGGTGATGTCCAGCCCGATCTCCTGCAAGTTCGTTCACTCTCCCATATGTCCTCATCTGCTGGAACGGCTTGTTTGCTTACGCTTCTGAGTCCCAACTGATGGCAACAACGGTGGCGGCACCTTACGATCTACCCACAACTTCAGTTGTACAAGAATGTGACGTCCACTCTTACCGTCTACAACATCACCTGGGAGGCAGCCCTGCCCAAGACACGCACAACCTCGAGCTCGAGTTCGTGGCGCATCTTCTGCGGCCACTGCCCTGGCCTTCTTTCATAACCCTGGTTCGAGGAGTGATGACCTTTCCAGCATCCCCGAAGGCAATGGTTCACAGCGCTCCGGACTCCTCACTTCTGCAGCCTGCATGTGCGTCCTCCATACATCAGCAAGCTATCCAAATGTTTTTGGACTTTTCAACTTCAGGGTTTCGTTTGTACTTTTATCTCCTCCTGGTAAAGTGTTTGTGAACCAAGCTTTTGGTGAGTTGTAGGTTCCTTTTGACTTTTGACCTTATTGACTTTTTCTTTTTCCGTTGTACAAACTTGTACGAGTTCAAACAAATCCAAAAGAGTCGGTGGCAGGAATCCTGACACTTGACCGCCAAGCCAGACATCCCGCTTGCGACCGCTAGCTGCACAAAAGTGGTAACCTCTTCGTGATCACCGTTATGCAAGAGTGCAAGCGTGCCATCACCGGTAGCTTTATGAACAAAACTCGCAATTGAAGGCGACTCCTTCAAGTTCCAGAACCATGTGGACAGCAAGTTAGTGGCTGTCTCGGTTGAGGAACCATAGATTCCGGTATTTGGACCAGCTCGGTGTAAGTACGGTGTTTGTGAATTTCAGTCTTCTAGCATGACAGCGCATTAGCTCACCGTACGACGATTATAAAGATTCTTGACACTTACAGTAAAGATGACTTGATTCTTTTTGATCATTTTTATGAATTTAATCAAACCAACTGCTTTTAGGACATCGAGTAGAAGTAAATTTCGAGCTGATGCCCCCTACCTTTTGCTCGATTCGGAAGCAAGTCGCGCGATGTAAGAGAAATTGTACATCCATGGGTTTAGCCGGCTATCATGGTTGCCTTACTGTTATTATGCCGTGTGTCAGCACCGGACCTTTGGAGTAACCCTTGATGCGACAGTCGAGTGGGTGCAGTAGCCCGCCGTGGGCCCTGAATTGGTAGCGAGGGACAAACTTGCTTGAACTGCCAACGACAGTCAGTCACGGTGGAGCGAGGACCGCCGTGATAATTGAGGTACGGCGAAAACTGTGGAGCTGTTCTTGATGGATTTGTTTCACAGTTAGAACTGGTCGACGTTTTCTCAGCGAAACTATGTACCATTCGAATCAATCATCATGCCCAAGTCGGGTAGATGGTGGTGCCAGTGATTCGGACTGATGTGATTTCAATTAGATCACCGGTGGAGACCTTGCGAGTCACTTGAGACCCAGACGCTGTGTATTGAATGGCCGCGCCCATATGTTACGTATTAAATCGCACACACCACTCCGTTCAATTGACAATATCGCCACGTACCCACGTCAACCCACCTGAAAAAATAATCAAGGTCCCAAAAACAAACAAACCTACGAACCCATGGTAGCCCCGTAATGTCATTAAGTTTGGTAGTATTCGTGCTGTACAACGCCCGTTCGTTCACATTCATAAGTGCCAGGTTTGGTACTGAAGATAAAGGGGGTGCGGGGAGAGGGCGGTACACAGCCATCGAACCTCAGGTTATTAATTGTTGCATTTACGGGGCCGAGCTACAGTAGTGATGTGCTTCTGGTACTTCCTCCGCGAAGCACTTTCGGTGTGGGTACAGAACAAGGTTGTCTGTAACCATTACATTTTGACGCAGTCGAAAAAAAAAGGCCTTGCGCTTTCAATTTGGTCCTCGTGTGAAGATAAGGAGGGGCGCGAAACGAAGCGAAAAACTTTTGTGATCGCTACATGCCCCAACTGAGCATTCGAGGGGGTCGAAGTGCGGGATGAGGGGACCCGAGTCATCGTAGCCGACGAAGTGGAAATAAAAAAAGTTGGACACATTCCATATACCGATTCGACGGCCCCACTGGCAAGGTGGCTCAGCTGACTCGGATGCCTTCTTCTTTTGTCCTCTTTGAGGGCACAAAGCCCTTTAAATTTTGGGGAAGCACGGGTGCGCCGCGGTTGACGACTCATGGATGGTATGGTATGAAATGCCACTCGGGGAAGGAACATTGTTCGCATCACGTCCCTGTATAGGCGTCGGTGTCAGTATGTCAGTGTCAGTTGTCAATGGTCAGTGTGAAAAGCGCGGCGCAGAAATCGCCCAACCCCTGGCGAACGATAATCACCCAAAGATAGAGAAAGGGAAGGTTTAAATTCAGATCCTCTCAAGTTTTTTTTTTGATTGGCGGTTCGCACATTGTCCCCAATTTTTAATTTTTAGTTTACCTGATTTAGGGTTGCATCGGGCACGCGAAGCTGATGATAGAACAGAACAAAAGGACGTACGAAGATGGAATGAGATTAGAGTCTGTGACATCAGCAGCGCGTCAGCCGGCATGCCCCTTTTTTTACACCACGTCACTGGGTTACTCGTAGATGTTCCAAGGGAAGCATACCCGACAACAGGGCGTGATGGCGCTACATAGCCCTACAGTGCTCCTGTGTTTCGAGTAATAGGGAACAGTATTAGGGTTGCTTGCGCTGCTTATGCGGGACATAATATATAGGTGAGGGATTGATGGGATTATGGCGGCCTCGTGGCTCCACCCACGCTCTCGTGACTGACCCCAGAAAACGGATGTCCCGGGATGCTATGGTAGCTGGGGTGCTAGGCACGGTCACGGTACCAAGAAAGGCTAGTAAACACAGGCCCACTGAGAAAAAACGTGCCATTGGGGCTCATGACGGCGGTAGAGCACATTAAAAGCACCAACAAGGTTTCACATTGAATTAGAAAGCCTAGTAACCACGCTTTACTGTATATTGTTCCCTATTATTTTACAACCTACGGCGGGAATGAACAGACCCGAAACAATACAAGTAACCTAGAAGCAAGGAAGTGTGAGCACGATAGAAGGGCAGCGAGATGTGAAATGAGAGTGGTCAGTATTAGCATGGATGATCGTCAGCGCTCGCCCCATATTAGACGAACTTAGGGCTTGACTTCTATTGTGTTCGATCCTTCCAGAGAGGTAGGGAGAGCGGACTCACCATCAACATGTCCTATCTCCGAGCTTTTCTCCTCCGCCCACTCCCCGCCAATTCCTTTCACAGGCTCCCAACAGTACTTTTGGCGCAATGATCTATGAACGAATAGAACAGAGGTCAGAATCAGGAAAGACTCGAGTGCTGAGAGGGCTCAGAAATTTGGGTATAGAAAAGGAAAAGTTCATAAGCCCAGAAGGCTTCAACGTAGCGATTCTTTACAAGTGATTCGTCACAGGTGACGGAGAAGAATAAAACTGATTGACCAACTCACCAAACGAAACACACAAGATGGAGGAAACTGAGCGTTGTTGGTTTTCACGGTTTCACGGCGCGGCGTGGGACTGTTTAGGGTAGGTCATCTATCCTTGGCGATCGGTCGGTCATCACGGAACACCGTACGCAGCACGCAGCAGCGGTTGGAGTGGAAATGCAGATACGCAGTATCTCTTATGATATTGCCATGTGTACAAGAAATGCTGGATGCTGCAGGCTTATTTCCGTCCTCTACTATCCTTTTCTCGCCCTCTCCACCCGCCCTCCTTCTCCCGTCCGTTGCGCGGGTTTTTAGTGTATCCTGGGCGCTCACTCCGACACTAACAGAGTAAGGGGCATCCAAAAATAAAACATTCCGCAGTTTCCCAGGTCCGGGCATTATCCCTTACGAGCTGCAGCACTTCCCCTCCTTCACTTGCAACGACGACGTGGATCCAAACCCTAGGAGTTGGTGGAAGAGAGGTCTCAAGCCTAGATTCGGCCCGTCATCGACCTTTTTCACCGTCCATCACGCTATGGGCAACACGACGAGCTTTCACAATGTCACACAAGTCGTCGAGACGGGTGGAGGGCTCCTGCTGGATACGAGCTCCTTTGCCAACGTGACCACCCACGGGCCCGTCAGTCTTACCTTTGATACCGTCTGGGTGGCAGACGCTGGAGACGCCCCTGTTGGTCCGTACGAGGTGACAACGCCGGTGACATTCGAAAATCTATCAGGGAAGTGGAGTGGTGCGTGCATACCTCATTAGCGCTATGAATTGTTTACAAATCGTGCTGGTTTCGAGCAGGGCCAGAAAAGGGTAAGTAAATAACTATGATCGGTCGGGTCTGCTAGGTTGGGGCTAACGGAAAGACGACGGGATTAGTGGATGACACGTGGTGGTTGACATGGAGTTCGGAATTTGGCGAGGACGTCAAGTATGTCCTCGTGCGGTGGTTAGAGATGAGCGACGACGAGTTGGCAGGGTTTCAGCAGGGGTTCAGCACATCTCTAAAGAAAAGGCTAGACAGCCCTGGGGCAAAACCGGTGAGTGGTTGCAGACAAAATTGAGGCGATTAAACTGATGAGGGAAACAAGTTGGGTGAAGATCCAATATTAGGATCAGTACTAGAAGGGATTCAAGATGAGCTAGGCTATGACATATGAGGAGAGGGATGAGTGACCGTTATCGTGGCACGTGACATGTGACATATAGATACCTTGAGCATCAAATTGGAAATTAAATTACTTTATTTTGTCGAGTACTCTCCTCTGACCCATGTCTCTCCTTTCACCCCCTGATGGATACGTTCGTGCTCTCTTGCTCTTCTTCTGATTTTATTATCCCTGACTCTTCTATAGCTTTCAGGCTCTTGATGCCTACATCCAATCCCAAAAAGCCCTCCTTGCACGCACTCAATCAGATCTCGACCACCTTCGTCGTATCCGCGAGCAGGCCGTTACCGATCCAGAGCATTTTCTCGAGTCTTTCGACGAAAAGGTTTTTTTACTCTCCATCGCCTAGACTCTCCAGTGACACGATCGCAGCTCAATGACAGTATCTTCCGCCTTGATGACAAGCCTGACGTTGCTGCTGAGATCCAAGATAAAATAGACTGGGATCTTTTCAGCGGCCAGGGTATGCTTCCTCATTCCTTCCTGGCCCGTTTCTAAGAGCTTTTTCTGTGCAAAAGATCCCACGCCTCTCCGTACTTTTGCTGCTGATTTACGTGCAGCCCACCATGCACGATCGCAACCATCGACAAAACAACAGACCGCACTGTCGTCGGCGCAGCAGCTCGTGCGTACGGCGAGGCGCAATATCATCGAGCCGGTGCTCGCCTCGTTTGAACTATCATCCGATTCGTCCGATGAGGAGCAACCGCCAGCGCGCGAAAGGGAGCCAATTCGTCTCTTGCACCTCCGCAAGAGCCGGCTCACGGTGCGAGCGTCGGGCGTGCACATCCTGCGCGAGATGGAAGACGAGAGTGCGGACGTCGACATTGCAACGGAGGGCGAGCCGTTGGCACCTACCCCCTGCCGCGTGATTACGTCTCTACCATCACCTTACCCGACCGAATCACCCGTGATGTCAAATTCAAGAATACGATCCTCACATCTCTCGCGACCTCGCCGGCCCCCGCCGACCCGTCTCCATGCGGCAAAGGCAAAGGCAAAGGCATGTACCCCCAAAGCCAGACAGCTTTCTGTACCCGACAGAGTCCCGTCTGGGCCTCCCATCACCAAGGAGAAGCCAAAGTCGGAGACGTATAAGCAAGCTTGGTCCATTTCAGAGCAACACCTCCTCGAGCGGCTTCTCGCCGAGATTCCCGAAGGGGAGAAGAATCGGTATGCGACCTCGCTTTGTCTCTACTACGGGGCGGTGCTGATGGGTGCACTAAAGATGGTCCAAAATATCAAAGGCCATGGGCGGCCGTCGCACCCCGCGTCAGGTCGCCAGTCGAGTACAAAAGTATTTTGAGAAACTAAAGCTTTTTGGTGTGAGCGTTGGGCCGGCCACTATCTCTTGACCGCCCATCTACGTTCTACATACATCACAACTGTATCCTATAGCAGTTGTATATTTTTCGTACGGTAGTGACGCTTAGGTCTGGACCATGATGCCGATGATCAGATCACCTGACCGCCAGTGTACTTGGAACCCAAATACGCACGCCTCTTCACTTTATCCCCAAACGTCATTCTCCACGCACGCCCATGGCGGGTAAATTTGACCCAAACCAAGCCCAGAATCTCGCCGAGGTGCGTCACTCCCTCAACGTACTTTCTGTACGTAGGGGGTCCGGCGGCTAAGGGCATCGTTGTCACTGGGTTCAGATCGAGAAGCAGTACGTGGTTGAGAATTAGCGTTCCTTGACGCGACGGGTGTTGAATCCCCCTCTTCTCTTAGATTCGCGGTGAAGGCTGTCGAACAGGCGCAGGTGCGTTAGTGCCCATGCCCTGAATTTATCGTTAGGCTCTTTTGGCTGACGTCATCATCGAGACCTACTGGAACCTGCTCGAGAAGATCCCACCCCGCCAGTTGAGGCTCACAAGGTCTGCCCGCTCATTCTCATTCTCTCTGTGCTCTCACACTGGTGTGTTCGTACAGGTATGATGACGATATTTTTGAGCACACGCTGCGCGACTTTCCCGAGTTTGCGGCGGCGCCGCATGCGAGCCTCAGCTTGCTGGACGAGGACTGGGTGAAGAGCGACAAGGGGAAGGAGCGCTGGCGCGCCTTTATCAAAGAGTGCGTCTTCCCCCCCGCTGCCCGTCCGTAGCTGTCTGCGCAGCTTGTTCATGCAACTCCCACTCATCCATCTATTCAGGTATGAGGATAAGATTGAAGAGTTCAATTTCGGCTCGTTGATCCGCACGGATGCGACCAAGGAATACAACGAGACAAATACGGTCTTTGGTGCGTTGCTTCTCCTGGATGGATATATGTCTTGTTGCTGACGGGCTACGTACGTCGTGTTGGTACTATAGTAACGCGAATGCAGGTGAGGGGTCGTTCCTGCTGTTGTAGGAACGTTTGTTGTTAGATGCCTGACTCCCACGACATGTAAATTCAAACATCCACCATAGTTCTACGCCATCGAGGTACGTCCGACCTGGTTTTCTTTTGGCCCCATTCCGAGTTTTTCAAACCTGAGGGTCGCAGATTTCACGCAACAGACTTGGCCTCAACGACGCAGCACACGAACGGGCTAAAGAGGAAGCGCGCAAAGACCGCGATAAGGCGGAGAAGAAGAAGGCGGGTAAAAAGAAGAGCGATGTCCCTTGATCTGCCACCGTTCTGCGGTCGTTTCCTCGTGGAATGTCCCATGCGGAAGAACTGTCAGCGGAGCGAACAAGCAGCTGCATACAACCCACACAATCTAATATGTCATTCCTACCACCTTGTCATATTGGGATTTGCATAATCCAATCCGTTTGACACGCATTTGATTCTGCCAAAGGGACCACGCCAGCAGCGGGGTTGTGTAAGATAAGCCATTTTGACTCAGCTGCAACACCACGGTGCAGTCCGCACATTTGGCCAGCCTAGGCACGCTACGTGGCGTTGACGGGTGACAGGGTTAAGGGGTTTTATTAAGTACCCGCACGAGGATAGAGCTTGATACCAGACGCATGACCTTCCCAGCCAAGTGAGGTGGGAGCTCGATAGATGGCGGGTTGAGGGTTGAGGGGTAAGCATGTGTGTGATTGCAAAGGCAGAAATGAAAGTTAGGATCATGAAATCATGATGCATCCGGTATCGGGGCGTATTAATTTGTCGGAAAACCGATGAACGCGGCTAGCACCGAATTGCGCCCGCGAGTCATTTGAAAATCCCAAGTGCGTGCTGGAAAAAAAACAACTCGTATTGTCAAAACGGCGAAGAAGACACAACTTGGGGAACAAACTTACAAGTAGGAAATTCGCCGTGGGTCTACAGTTGGGATCCGGGATTAACCTTGTGTACCAATCGAGAACGAACCCTTCCACTACCCTCCACCTCCCCCGGTTTCTCACACACGCGTACCTGTGAGATGATCATACGCACATTCGGAGATGTTGTATGTTGCCTTACAGTACTACTGCGTTCCGCCACCTAAGCCACTTTTTTCCGTCTTTCATTTTTCTGTCCGTGCTTCTCTTCCTTCACCCACATAAGCCCCATCAGCACCTGCGCGCGCGCCGCGTCACGCCCTGATTGTTTTGTCTTGTCTTGGTCTCCCAGCAGGACCGGAGGTAAGCACGAGACGCCCTGGACCGGCAACACCGCGAGAAGCGGGATAGGACAGACACCTCCAATTGTATATATATGTTGCTTTTCGGGGTGGGGAAAAAAAAAAGAATCACAAAGAAAGTGCGATGGGCCGCATGGTCGGTTTGTTGGATAAACAG
>Ga0209488_10002075_pt1 | contig 16813 bp, 14 predicted proteins | sample Rivendell_Oct201_8_FD_188349 | JGI IMG/M metagenome (GOLD analysis project Ga0209488, IMG submission 188349) | Vadose zone soil microbial communities from the Eel River Critical Zone Observatory, Northern California, USA -... | ecosystem: Environmental > Terrestrial > Soil > Vadose zone >... | reverse complement strand
ATCTCTTCGATGATTTTCCTTCATCGCATCATCTGCCCGAGTGTTATTAATTCGTTGATATTACTTTCCTGATTTTTCTTGTTTTTTAAAAAAAAAAAAAACATATAAGGGCGGGGAGAGAGAGAAACGAGATGTCTTTAATGAATCACAGAAAACTCCCACTCGGCGTTCAGTTGGGGGACGCGAGAATGAGGGACCTTCATCTCGAGACCATCACTATCGCACCGACGGCGCTGACGACGGACGATCTACAAAGAAGAAGAAATGAATGAGTTGAGTGGCATTGAGCAGTCCTTGGCGCGCGCATAGTACATACCGTGTAAAACTCGCTCTGCGCAAACGAGGGCAGACCTTGATGCGCACTGGCAGAGACAGGGGCGGCGAGGCCGTCCTCCTCCTCGCGCCGCGCGACCGCGACATTTCCCTGCGAACGACCGTCATCGTCGCATAATCCCTCAGGCTGCCCCTGAATCAGCACCTCCGAGTCACCGAGCTGCTGTAAGACCTCCGGGTCCACCGACGCGGACTTCTCGTTACCTTCTCCAGTTCCCTTGCAGGAAGCGTCGGGGCCCGGCGCCAAATGGTCTCGCTTCGTGTCCGCCATGAGATAGGTAAAGCGTTGCCTTTTGTTTCTTTTTCAAACAGGCCACTTCCGATCGCGCGAGCACTCCCGGTCGGTCGAGATCTCGTGACCGTGACACTTACATAATACCCGACATCCGCGTGCCTACCGATCGCAGCGGCGAGACGAGCTGAGGGGGGTTCGCATCTGTTTCTTTCTAGCCTTACCCAGATTTGTGGTCTCACTGCTAATGCTTATGGTAAATGCAAAGAGATGCTATCAATCGCACCCCATGAGATTTAGTATTTCCTACGGGCAAAAGCATCATCTATGCTCTTCCGACGACATACATACATGATGTCCAACATACACCTTTCCGCGTGGGACAACGGGCCTTCTCTTTTTCTTGCAAATAATCGACAGTACAACGGCCTGTATGCCTCACGCTTAAGCTGCAGCATTTCCGTGGATATGAAGGTTGGCCGTGGCTTCCGCGAGCTCATCGCCGTGATGAGCCTCGATTAATCTTGTAACCTAGATCGGTCAGGAACAAGCGATCAGTTTTCTATTTTGGAAGCGAATGTGCCGGGGGGACAGTCAAACCTTTCCAATAGCAACCGTTTTGCCTGCGAGTAAAAAAGTTCATAAGTGACACATGACAAGAACGAACGCCACATACCTTCATCACGTAGCGTGAAACGACCAAGCTGGGGGTAATCGGAGAAGCGTTCTAGACATATTGATGCGGACGTCTCTATCAGCGCGACGATCCGCTGGTTCTTCTTTGCAAACTGGGGCGGCTTTCGCGACTTGCGGCCAGTCGTCTTGTCAAAGTAGTGCAACAGTGCCTATTCCATCCATCAGGGGTCAACCAACGAGAAGGATCAGAGCGCCCATCAATGAACAACACACCGAGAGCGTGACTTCCTCCGCGAGCGTGTGCACGTGCATGACGGCCGAATAGCCCGCGCAGATGATGTTCTTGTGGTCCAGAATGGCGAGCTGCGCCTCAAACTGGCGCACCGCGTGCACCGGCTTTTGCGGGCTCGTGAGCACGAAGCCCGGGCTGATGTCGTCATCTTCGACGCCACGCAGGCGGATGCGCACGTTGTCACCCGAAACTGCGATCGCCCCCTCCTCTTCCATTTCGTTGTATATAGCCGCAACCTCGACCTCGTCCCGGTTCGGCATGAGCAGGAGGGTGTCTCCCTTGCGGATATGGCCCGACTCGACCTTGCCGACGGCGATCGTGCCCATATCTTTGTATTTCTCTGAGACAGGGATCATCACTGGTGCATTAATCTTGCGGTCGACCATCGGAAGTTTGTCGAGGTGTTCGAGGAGCGAAGGTCCGCTGTGAGTCATGGTTCAGCGGGAGGGGATAAGAAAAATAGATTTGATCCGACGTACTCCCACCACGAGCAGACAGACTTGCTCACACGGTCCTTGAGATTCGCACCCGTGTACGCAGACACAGGGAGCCAGGTCACATCCGTCTTGAGGTGGAAGCCCGCGCCACGCACGAACGGCGTCAGCTTCTCCTTGATCTCCTCATAACGCGCCTTTTCCCAGTTGACCGTCGGGTCGTCCATCTTGTTAATGACAACGACGACCTTGTTCACGCCGGCCGTCTTGACGAGCATGATGTGCTCGCGCGTCTGCCCGCCCTTCTCGAAGCCCGTCTCAAACTCGCCCTTGCGCGCCGAGATGACGAGCAGCGCCACGTCCGCCTGCGCCGCGCCCGAGATCATCGACGGCACGTACGTCTTGTGCCCCGGCGCATCCAGGATCGTGTACCGCCGCGCGTCCGTCTCAAAGTACGCCCGGCCGACCTCGACCGTCTTGCCCTTGGAGCGCTCCTGCGGCGTCGAGTCGAGTGCCCAGGAGAGGTACCAGGTCTCGCGGCCGGCCTCCTTCGCCTCGCGCTCGTACTTCTCCATCGTGCGCTTGTCGATCGTCCCGCACAGGTACAGGAGGTTCCCACCCATCGTGCTCTTGCCCGCATCAACGTGGCCAATGATGACGATGTTCAGGTGCTCCTTCACTGCCCCAATGATACTATCGTCAGCCCGCTCGAGTTTCAATAAAAATATTGACGCACATCTTCCGAACAGATCTTCCAACATTTGCTGATCAGCGACTGCCGCCACTTCCTGGGCGATTGTTGCGGTATCCGTCTTTGCTCGCCCCATAGTGAATGTCTTCGACGGTGGTGCGGAACCAGGTGCAGGTGAAGCATTTCCTGGAGTACGTGATGGCGTGGAGGCAGCTGACGACGACTGAGCGGCAGTCTTTGCCTGTTGGGCATGCGGTTTTGCAGCAGGTGGTGGAGCGGTTGATGGGGGATGAGATGGTTCAGGATCACGAGCTGCGGGTGGCGGCGCTGCGGGGGGAGGCTTGGAACCACCGATGTTCAAGCTGATTGTTGGTGGAGGTGCGGGTGGTGCCTCTGGCTCTTCTTTACGCACAAACGCCGGCGGAGGGGGCTGCTGCTGACGTTGCGATTGTGGTGCAACAAACCTCTTTCCTGGAACGAATTCGAAAGCCCCGGCATTGAGTTTACTCATTTTTGAAACGAGGACAGTAAGGTGACTCGAGCAAGACAGAAAGGCGGAGGAAAGGCTCAACCCAGGAGAACATTTTAATCAATAAAATCTAATCGTGGGCCGACCGGGCCGTAATGTATGACTCCTCGCCCATGACTCTACAACCTCCTTTTCCAACACGACACTATGCACAGCCCCCAAGTGCCGACGCAAGTCATATGCACGCCCAAATACGTATTCACATGGCGCCGCATCGCCCCAACCTTCAGCAGGTGGGGCCGACGGAAGGCCCTCCATGGCTGGATATGGGCACGTCAAGGGGGCGTGCATCCTGGCTGCGCGTTCCTCGTATGCGACACCAGTAATCTCGTTGATTATTGAGGTGTCTGGTGATTGAGCACGCCGCTTCTTGGATTGGGGACGCTCAACATCGCTAGGCTCTTCATCTTCTGTGGCCTTCGCAAGATCATCGCTGTGCCTCCGTGCTTGGTGCCGCTGTAAGATGTGTTTGTAGCCAAAGGCACGCCCGCACCCTTCGACAACACAGACAAAATCACGTTGGCCTAAATGAGTAATGGCGTGGTGCGTCGTGAGAGTTTTTTTCTGCCGAAATTGGGGTGTCAGTATCAACAACATTACGTGGGCGGTGGCAAAACGCACAGATTTGAAGTCCTTTGTACATCCCTCGACCTCGCACTTCCAGTCACGCCCTAACTCTCCTCCGCGTCGGCGCTTCCGTGGTGGTGCATCCTCCTCTGAGCTGTGATCTTCATGCTCACTTAGTACATCCTCAAGAGCCCGTTCTTCGTGCAGCTTCAGATGGGCTCGAAGGCCTTTTTGGGAGGAAAATACCCTCCCCACACATTCTTCGTGGGGACAGATTGGCGGGTGTACCGTACGGATATGATACTGCAACGCAGTCCAGGTAGGATAGAATGCTGATTCGGGTGCACTTGTACAAGCAGGATTCACACACGTATATCGCTTTTCTTTAAAAGGGGTGAGATTGATGATCGACGTAGAATACGAAGCCATACCTTCGTGCACTTTGAGATGAGAACGCAGTTTCTGGTTTGTGCTGAAGGACTGGGTGCAGTCCCCATGGCTGCATTGGTATGGCTTAGTTCCAAGTGGAGCATGTTCGTTGGCCATGTGAGCGCGTAGCTGGTGATGCTTCAGAAACGCAGCCGCGCATCGTCCATGGGCGCACTGCACAATGCCGCATGATCAAAAATGGCGTGAAGAAAATGAGGAAAGTCTCGCCTTGAACGGCTTCTCCCCCTGGTGTATGACCTCCTCATGTGCTCTTAGGTGCTGAGCGGTCCAAAAACGTTTATCGCAATCGGGCTCTCCGCAGACAAACGGTCGGTCTGACTTTGGTAGGTGCGAACGTACGTGTGCTTGCAGATGAGATTCGCGAAGATAGGATTTATTACACGTCTTGCAGACGAATGGACGCTTTTGAGCTATGTCAGCATGACGAAAACCGACATATGTGAATAGCATACATCACCAGTGTGAGACCGTTCATGCTCTTCTAGACGAGAGGGCTTTGTGTAAGACTTTTCACAGCCACCGAAAGTGCACTTGTAAATCCGTTTAGAGTTTAACAAGAGCTTCCCGTTCACGATCACGGGTAGACGTGATGAAGAACCGGTGATTGGCTTAGAGATGGGCTCATATTCAGATTCTGAGGCCTCGGATGTTCCAGAGAGGTGTAAAACGAACGGATTGCGCGCATCGAGCACACGGGTCGCGGCAAGCACAGGAGAAACAGACATTCACTCACTCACTCACGCGAGACCCGCCCAAAGCCTTTTGTTTATTTGGCCTTATTGTGGTACTGTACTAGGTGTAGATCGAGATCTGCAGGCGACATTCAAGACAGAAAATAATGTCGACATCGACATCAGACGCTGTAGCAATATTTGCAGAGGGGACCTTCGAGGACCAGGTGCGGTGTGTTTTGAATGTACCATGCTTTGCGCTAATTGTGTGCTACAGATCGTCGAGCTTGCTGGGTACATCTCGCAGACACGACCCGAAGCGGAACGCGCACCGTATGTTCAGTCAATTCAACAGAAAATCGCCGTCGAGGAGGGTCAGACACCTCTATCGGGGGATGTCGAGCGGCAGAGAGAGGTATTTTCTGCCATACTTGGAAACGTCAAGGGACTAGGCGAGGGCTCCGAGCGCGGTGCGTCCTCCTACTCTCTCCTCTCGCCGCCCACTCTTCTCACTCAAACCTATACAGAGATCGAAGGATTCTTCAACCTTCTGTATGCCCATCTATTGACTTTATGGCCTATCGACTCGCCAGAAACAAAAAAGTATCTATCCAATCTCTTCCCCATCATCACATCCTCACCCGCAGAGTCTGCGGCCAAGTATCGCATGTGCGTTTCTTGACTCGCTTCGTCTTCCTAGCCCTCAGCTGACATCCTCCAAAGCCTCTCAAATCTCTTCAACACCCTTCCGCGACAATCTGCGCTCCGCCTCCCAGTCTACAAGACACTTCTCGAGGTCGCAAGCTCAAACGACGAGCTCCACGTACTCCAAGTCTCCCGCGACGACGTCGAGAAATGGCTAAAAGAGTGGGACACCCCACCCGCGGAGAAGAGCGCCTTCCTGCAAACCCTCGTAGACGTCTTCTCAAAAGCCCGACAATCGTACGTGTCCCTCCCATTTATTCTCCCCCCCCCACTTGACCCACCCCCGCCTGAAAGCCCCGCGAGCAGAGATACAGCCTACTACTACAAACTCGCGCACGTACGCTCGCTAGACCCCGCGTCGCAGTCGTCGCAGTCCGCCGCGCTAGACGCGATCGCAATGGCCCTATCCAACCCTGCAGTGTTCGACTTTGGCCCGCTATTCAAACTCGACGCCGTCATAGCAGCCAGATCGCACCCGCTTTTCGCCCTTCTCCGGGTATTCCTCAGCGGCGGCATCGATGACTTGCACGCATGGCAGCGCGCAAATACCAAAGTCTCTTCGACATTCGGTACACCCCCTTTCTTCTCGCTGTACCTTCGGTTGCTGACAGAATATATGAATGAATAGGCCTGGACTCCACCCAGCTCGAACACAAAATACGCCTGCTAGCCCTCGCAGATCTCGGCTTCCAAAACATCGGGCAGGACCTTTCGTACGCACACGTTGCCAAAGTGTTGCAGGTACCCTCGTCCGAAGTTGAGCGTTGGGTCATCGATGGTTTGTCCTCCCTTCTTTTAGTCTGGTAGTTTACTAATTTGACCTGGTTTCGCACAGCGATCCGAGCGGGTCTCTTGACAGGCAAGCTCGCTCAGCCCGCTCAGACTTTGCGTGTGACGCGCGCGACAGCTCGTACGTTTGGTCCACAGGAATGGGCGCTGTTGGTCAAGCGTCTCGCTGGGTGGCGCGCGGGGCTCGCAGGCGTGCTCGAAGTTGTTGCCGGTGCGAGACGCCGAAACGACAGCGTCACGGCAGCCGTCGCGCCTGGGGAGAGACAGTCTGATACTCCAGGAGAAGGGGAGGGTGCAGCTGTAGAAGCCACCGCATGATGGATGTACTGTACTCACGCCGTGTACGTTGGGAATTATTATAAAGTCAAAAGTCAGTCAAAGGTTAGTTATGCCGCCAAGACAGGAAATGGGTGGTACTATCTATTCAGTCTAGGTGGGATGAGAAGTCTAATACTAGTATGCGTGGGATATCCAATTATCCTATGCGTTATGTGTGGAATACGAGAGGGCGCCGCAACCGTCTACTGGTAGCTATTTTGACAGGCCTGTTACCCGTAACGCTGCCTGCCTACCACTCGCCGTCGAACCCATTGAATCCTGCACACCAAGCAAAAAGAAAAAAGAGTTTGAGCAAAGGTAGATAGGGGGTCAGACGCCACGCACCGGAGAGCAAGAAAACGTGGAAATAGCGCTTCTTCTCGAGCGACGAGCACCAGTTCCACGCGCTGGTGAGGCGGCCGTCGATGCAGCTCCCAGCATCGTAGAAATTATCCGCGCCGCTGCCGTCAAACGCATGTCTGAAAAAGTCGCCGAGGATGTCGAGATGGAGCGCGTCGAGGGAGCCGTACTCGGCGTCGATGTATGCGCGCAGCGCGGGCGAGGCGTACAGCATCGGCAGTTGGGAGAGCACGTTGCAGATGGGCAGGAGGATGCGGTAGATTTGGGAGTACTTGTCTGTTATTATATTATATTATGAGGGGAGGATTCTATGTATGTGATGGACGGGTGTTTCGGTTCGTACCGATGAACATGAGCGCGTTGGGCACGTTGTGGTCGCCCATGTGGATGACGGACGAGCCGACCCAACCGCCGAGGCTCTTTTGTGCGCGGTTGAGAATGGCGTGCATCATGCGCGATGTCTTGGGCGCTGCCTGCACACGGTTCAAGCCCTGGCCAGTGTCACGCAGACGGTACGAAATGGTCTCGGAGAGCAGGTCCTGCTCAGCGAGAGACCAGAGGTGAAACATGTCTGATCAAGTGGAACGTCAATACCAACCCGCGAATGTGATGTCAGGCAAAGGGCGCACCGTGCAGGATCTCGCGCCACAGAGCCAGGCTTTGCATAACGTAGACGTACTGCCTCGCGTGGTCGTGCGATAAACGCGCGCCGCCACGCCCGCTTCGAATCGCGAGGCTATCCGCACCCTTCTTATCACGCACCTGCGTCGGGTGGAAATACTGCTGCAGATACCCGATCATGTGGTCGCACGGGTCACGATTCGTCCGCAGGAAGGCGTGGTTGTCTCCGATACTGTACAACGCCTGGCGTACCATCTCCTGCGAGAGCTTCGGTGCCTGGCAGTACCTAGCGGAGAGCGTCTCGATCGCGCGTTCTTTAATTCGGATGTCGCGCTGGATCTCCCGCCTGCTCCGCTTCTCCGCGATAATTTCCTGCGTGGCAGTGGTGATGAGAGGGTCGCGCAGCATGTCGAGCATTCCGTGTGCGTCGAGCAGCGCGTGGACCGTCTTGATCGGCGCGACGCAAGAGAACCCGAGCATCTCACGAACCTCGGGGGTCTGGCTGTCCTAGAAGCGATGTTAGGGCACGATGTCGCACACGCCTTTGGACAGACACACCTGCAGCAGATAGACCAGCTTTCCGTACGTCGTGCGCATCTTGTCGGGGTTCGTGATTTTGTGCCGGCGACCTAATTCAAACACCCTTTCATAGAAATCAGAGTTTGAGGCAAAATCGCGATCCGTGAACAGTTCCTGGCCCTGCTTGTAATCTGCGGCAAGCACGAGTCCGGAAAGGATCGCGCAGAGCTCGCGAATCTGATGCACGATGCGCTTGGCCTTGCTCAAGCCAAAACCCAGGGTATCAATCTTGTCCGTGTATTCGGAGACTTGCAGCGCCGCGTCGAGTAAACGCAGAAACTTGCGTTCCCCAAAGGTCAAACGCAGGGGTATAAATTTTGCGCGCTCGATGAACCACTCGCCCGGGTCTGAGCCCAAAGCGGGCTGTGAGCTGAGCACAATGTCGGAGACTGTTGGTGCGGATGGTGGTGGAGCGGTCTCCTCGAAGTCTTCTGCCTCGCCGTCTTCCATCTCCACCTGCGCCAGACATTAGAGAGAAGCTCGGGAAAAAGGTGCGAAGGACCCCCACGTCATGTCCGTTCGTTTTCGCATGAGCTACGCCGTTTGGCGCAGGCTTGCTTGGCGTCTTCTTCCCATCATCTGCGAGTGGTTTTGCGGCGTGCTTCTTCCGGCTGCCTTTTCGATGCTGTGCAGCGAAGCATACTTCGCAATAGTCATCCGAACATGTTTCACAGCGTAATTCTGCAGGGTGATCTATATTGCCACGCGTGTTTGAACTGCTGATTGAGAAGGAAGACGCCACGTACCTTCGCACTCGACGCAGTACCCGTGAGAAACCTGTCGCTCTCCTTCCTCCTCATCCCAGCCCTCCGGTCTAACGTCCGGGTGTTCCAGCTTGTCATGGTCATCGCTGAGGATGTTTTCTAGGGAGAATGACGGGCCGTTGCTATGCGACTCGGCTTCTGACAGCTCGGGAGTTGCCATTGCAGGGAGTATGGAACGGTTGAAGTGTCTAACTTGAGAACTGCGAGATGAATTAGTGACCTGTGCTCGTCAAAAGTGCTCAACGTTCAACCTCAATTCAAAACACGCCTATGACACACTTTTTATTACGTCATCAACCCACCTCTCACGAGGCCACCAATCTAATCATTGCGGCACCATTATCAGTGCTGCCCCACATCATTAACAGTTCCGGATAGACGGCAATAGTTTGCTTCTGGAAAACGCAACTCGGATCTCTGATAGGAAGCTTGTGATGTCCAGATTGTTCTCCCTAACCCCCGAAACCATTGTGCGTATCTCTTCGATGTCATCCAACTTCCAAACGGTCCCCCCATCATATATCAGTTCAAAGTGCCGACATTGTACAATCTATGGAGGAGCGGCGGAGTAGCGAGTCATGCGGTTTAAACTGAGCATTGCCTTGTCGCCATATTCCAGCTTTTGCAGTACAATTATGTCTCCTGCCCTGGCCATTTTGCGCGATGTTGCGTTCCTTTGTATAGAGGCTATCATGTTATTTGTCTCGTACCTCACTGTCACGGTAGGTTTCGCCAGGAGCTGGCCAAGTACCATTGTACTAGCATGTCGTGGCCACTGACGATTACAAAGGCGTTCAAGTTCAGTACGTTGGGTCTACTACCATCATTCATTGTATTCTAATATTGGGCGTTTGATCAAGGTGCAATGGCGAACAAAAGGAGACTTGCTACGTCTCACTGGTTATTCTTTTCTTTCACCTGTCGATATCATCCCTTATAACTAGCAACAGACCGACTTTGTGTGAGGCTAAGTTCATCGTCGCCTCACTCGATTTCAAATAGAGACACCCGATCTAATCCCATAAATTGTGAGCAGAGCCACAGGAGGACCCTGATGAAGGGAGGACATGGAAGACAAGAGAAAATGAACAACCCCCGCGACAGCTCCTGCTGGGAGCCTGGGAATGGGAATGAATCGCATTGCAGTGCATTCCTGGCTGTTCCCACGTCTCCTGGCAATTAAACAAGACAAAGAAGAAAAGGCCCAATGTTGGTTGGCACACTGAGCGCATCGTTCCTCGAGGCGAATCCAATGCCACACAAGGCTATGCGTGAGGAGAATGACCTGACAAACTGCAGATATACACGTGGTAGACTCGAAGTGGCCAGTTTTCTTCGTATCTTACATGGTCAGTATGAATATGTAGCCAACCTGCAGGCGCACCTTTAGTGAGTCACCAAAGCTGCGTCTGCAGGTTGGCGGGGGAGGGGAGATTTGAAGATTTATATGTTCGTCTCTTTTGTCACAGCCCTGGGCAAGATGTTGACGTCCGACAGTCCGAGTCAACCTCTGAGAACTTTGAAAGCTAGGATTTGATGACTGATACGAATGTCACAATTCAGGGAGGAACGGTGGGTTAGTCGTATGGTATTGACGTTATAACATAGCGATGTGGAAAGCGCCGCCTAGAAGTATCTAAGCGTAAACAACAACTTGAAAATCACGGTGGTAAGTAGAAAAGGCATAGGACAATGCAATGCCCAGGGCACTTCACCAGTATCATGCTCCAATCAACTTTCGGCAGCTTTCCAAAGCTACTTAAAACCAGATGCACACTTGCGAGTGAGATGATTTACGCAGATAGGAGAACAGAAAATAAAGAACAGAAAAGCACGCGGACTCTCACCCTCGTCCGGATCCTTCGCCAGATGGTTGGATGATGAGGCAGAATCAAGCTGTTCGGTTGATTGTTGGTCGAGGTACGCAAGCAGCTTCTGCGTATTTAATCTTACAAGTCTGTCCGAAATCCACCAGATTAAAGATAGCACAACCCGCTGCAAGGGGCATCCACTTCCCCAGGGCATTACGACTCAACGCTAATGCAGTAAACAGCTTGCGACAACGCAGAGTTAGATATAAGATAATTAAGCCAACCGGTGGCACAACGATGTACACAACATAATTAGAGTTCAGTTGATATAGCACTGACTGTTTACTGATCCAGAATCCAGACTGTCAGATGAGGGACTCGGAGGGCCGAACAGTTCGGTTGATATTATACTATCGGTAGACGAGTTGTTTGAGATAGGAGAGCTGACTCTGAGTATTTCGTCTGCTCAAGTAGTCAGGCGTGAGTCGACACTGGTACCACCATGGAGAAGCACCTTCAGTATTACAGGTGGCCCCATCGAGAGAGGAATTCGGATCAACACCTGCACATATTGCCTCAGCTTTACTCCCGAGTGAGTCCCAACCCGAAGCAAATACCACCATCCTTACCTGTCGCATCCTCGACTCTTTCGCTCTTAGCTATTATGATTTCAGATGCTTTCTGATACACGATTGTCGAGGTTAGCCCAAGGTAGAAACGGTCCTTGAGTAGATATTCACCTTGACAATTTCGTAAGTTTTTTGGGCAAAGTACTTGTATGGTATCGCTGAATAAAACGTTCTAAGACCGAACCAAGGATGGTGTTCAGTGCTCTCTAGCTGTATCTTTGTATGCCAGATCCTATAACCTTGCCTTAGCAAACCTTTATGTTAAATATTGCAGAAAATCCAACCCACGCTGCCTCGAGTTGTTGAATAACTTGCTTGTCTTGTATCGGGATTAAAAGTATAGGTAAGTGAACGAGACAGAAGGAGCGTGCTAAGTCCATTTTGCGGTCACCAGTATGAAATCTTTTGTGTGGAAGGGCACCCCAGTGGGGTTTCCCGTCTTCGCTTGCGGCACGAGTATGGAATCTAGTGGGCATCATGTTGAGTTGTGTGATAAAATGATTTGGATCCGAGTCGTTAGGGGATGAGGCTTCGATGACTTGATGAGGTATGTGCGATGCTGGGAGGTCCGGGTTGACACTACTACTGTATACAGCAACGGTTCTTATTTATTCGAAGAGACGCCAGTAGCTCAATATTGGTCGTTCTTGTACACATGTAAGAAGAATGTAGAGCTTCAAGAACCAGTGAATTATGTCAGGCTCGGACAGAGGACAATGACTATCACAGGTGCTTGAGCCATCACCCGACCTGAGCATGGCGCATCAGAGGATGGTACTGCATACTTGTTAACCAACCTGACAACGGTTGCAACGCAGTAGGAACGCCCTGACTGTCACACACAAATGCCGATCTGTCCACGTGACTAGCAGCGTACGGGACGCGCGCCTTTCACTGGCCACCAATACAGAAACACCAATAACTTACGACTGTTCGACTGCTTTCTGTCCACCATCCCCCTTGCTCGCGTCTTCTGTATTCTCAGTGTCTCAACTGTTCATAAGTATTTTTGGCGACATGTCAGACAACCTGTCCGACGACTCGCTAGTAGGAGGTATTGGTGGGGTTCAAGTTGAAGCTGGTGGGTCGAGCGACAAGAGGCTCTGGAAGCGGCCGGGTAGTATATGCTTCGCCCACGCTATCATCCCGGCTGGCCATGAATAAGGATTTCTGTGACGTTGAAGATGGTCAACTCAACCTGAATACTTGAAATTTTCAACTACAGGCGTGTATGCACGCGACGCGGATATTTGACGGGAGACCAGTCATGCTTAAGAGGCTCTTCGAAAAGGAGGGCCTCGAGGAGCTTCAGATCAATAAACTTTTCTCCACGGAGTCCAACTAAACGATTATCCGAAAGCCCAGAGTCTACTGCCTGTGATATTCTCTCCTATCATCATTTCCCGCTGGTACGTCCCGGGCCCTCTGTACAAGTTCTTTATACACTTGTCACCACCCAACCCAACGCAGGGTCATGACAACTAAGTGACCCTTTTCGAGAATAACAGGGGGCGTTGATAATGATGAGAACCACATTGTGACAATACCCAGCACGAAGGAATCAATCCCCGAGGTCGCCCGGTGTTGATGTCCATTGCTTCTTGAGAAACGTGTGCGAACAACAACAACGGACGTTTCGCGGTCAATCTGGATTGACATGGAAGAACTGTATCGCCTTCCAGTTGGTCTGCCACGAAACAGACAGCCATCATGCGATAAGAATGTTCAAATAGTCGTGTGAATCGCGTGGACAATAGCTGCATGGAAGGCATGTGAAGACAAAAACCATGATGAATAACACTCACAACGCCTTCCACTGCAATGAATTGGGCAGTGTTCCTGGTGTTGATGGTTGCCGATGTACGTGAAGTAGGGCTTGTCAAAGGAAGAAGATGGAAATCGACGTCTTGCGCCTCCTCCCCGGATGAACTTGACACGCACAAGGTTGTGCATGAGACGGCTGGAGAGATTGGACATTAAAATTTCCCACCGGCTTGTCTTCTAGTTTAATATCAGAAACTGTCTGTCATTACGAAATACATTGCAGACTGGTGAGGAAGACTCGAATACGATATCGGAATGTTCGTTTCTTTTGTAAGTCCAGAGGAGGTCACGGAAACGATCACCAGATCTTCGACCCTAGACAACTTTAAATGAGATCCATAATAAACCAACCCAACCGATCCGAATCGTTGTAATCCTAGATCATGCGCATTGTCGCGATTTCAACCGTCGTTGCTGGCAGAGGAAGGGGACTCGAGTAAGCGGAACGACCAAGAAAATGGTAGAGTTGGGAACAAAACGCGAATGCTATACTAACAATGTAGTCTTCTCCAGCTCGACCCTGAGCTCGTTCCTGATAACTAGATTAACCCCTAGGCACATGGAAGGGATTTGCGTCCAGTTTACAAGGAATTCCAAGCACACTCTGCGATAATCTGGGGTATCGGGAGGACACCCAATCGCCTAATGTTTTGGGACAAGACCAAGGAAACAACCGCGTAAGTAGGTGTTTATGAAGTGGGGAGGAGTATCGATCTAGAATGACGCGCGTGGCCTTTGATAATTTGATAGACTCTAAGGTGCGGTGTAGCTCAGACGAGCATGAAAAAGAATCACGACTCACCTAAGTGTTGCCAGGTGCGTATACTGGCGACACAGCTCACTGTCAGGAAAACAATCAGAACAGCAATGATATGCCCCGAAATAGCATTCCCTACAATACAGATCGATAGCTCCCGGCGTTTGCTGGCTCGGGAAAACGATGAGACGTCTTGCAGGGCCAAGGGGTTGATTGGATCTAAACAAGAGTCCCAATCCTCAAATCCCGCATATTTCAAATCAGGGAACCAAAGTAAGAGGACAAGGGCAACAAAGAGATAGAGATGTCCCCGAGAACTTTGACAGCGATCGACTCAGGGAGAGCATGCCAACGCCAGAGCCGCGCTTTGACGCGTTTGGTTTCCTTCCATAAAACGTCCGAGTTTGAATCACCAACAAGTGAAAACAACTGTACACCAGAAGGAGGGCCAGCCTGAGTGCGTGACGCGCGAGAGAAAGACTCCGCTGCAGGTTGGACAATGATGGCGACAGCCGTCTCGTGCACAACTCGCCGAGTACATCTTTAGATGGAAAATAGAAATGAACCCGAGGAAACAAAGTTTGATTATGTCACCGAGACGTCCTTGCAGGGACACCCTAACTTAGGCCAGACAATTGCCGGATGGCAGGTGTTCTCGTTCTCGCAGGTCCACTGGCAGGTCAGGAATGATTGTGAGGCTCGCTGCGGGGCTTGAAATTGAACCGAAATTTTTTCGGAGTGCCACGGAGGCTCGGTGTAACGGGCTCGCGGTCGCAGAAGGCGATAACCGGGCTGCGGCGCTAACCGCGACTGAGGCCGGGACGGAGAGATTCACCACCCCCCCTGGCCCGGCCGACTCGGGTGACAGACGCGCCCTAGCGGTGACCGTGGAAGCACTCTCCGCATCCTCAGTCATTCTATTGGTGCCGTTGCGTCAATCGGGTAGCATGTTATTGTTGTCGTTCATGAAACGCTCATGCCTCACGCCCAACCAGGAACCTGAACCGCGGCACCCAAAAACGACTTAACCTTAATTCGATTGCTACAATCACGTTCTATACGTGTCATGGACCCACTGGCAGAGTGACTCGTGTGTCATTGTGTTCTGTTTGTTTAGCCACGGAGTAAACGAAAGGCGAGCCCGAATAAGAAAAAAAGGTCTCGTCCATATTCGTCACACGTCGATGCGATCCCTCGAGCGCTAACACCCCAATTAACTTTAGCAGCCGACTGAAATTGAACAAAGCAGAGCAAGTCACCGCCGTCGCCGCCACGCGCTCAATTTTAAATGCTCACTCGCCGTGCATATCCACGGAAGACTAAGACTGCGAGTGTTGATTGGACGAGATGGGGGCGGGGGCCGAAAGGAGAAAAAAAGTGCTGCACGCAAGCGTGTAAACACAATTATGTGGCGCAGTCTTTCGCCCTGGGCTGTTGAAGCAGGATGGGTGTCCAGTCCGTCATCGAGAACGTACTGTCGCCACTACACTCGCCCTCCCGACCTGGACCGCGCCGTGCCCACACGCTCACTGAAAACTGCGACATTGGCAAGACGAGCCCATGAACGCCCTGGATCAACCGATTGTTGAACTCCTGGATATGTTCACGGTCCATCATTTGAACATGTTTTTGGAGAAGGGAGCGCGTCCGATCCTTAAAATGATAGCCCTCAGGCTGCCGCTCCACACTGCGAAGGGTGAAGCTCTTCCAAAGGTCGTCGATCAGAGTCATTCCGATAACATCACTGGTCACGGTGACCAGAGTCCACGAAAAGTTTAAGGGCACCGCTTTGGGAAAAGTCGTTGGCCTTCATAGAGACACGAGCGACAGGAGAAGCGTTCTGAGACAGCGGTGGCTGGGGAAAGAGGAAAGGTGAAATATAATATTTGGTGCCTATGAATCACCCATCTCGAGCTGCGAGATATATTCAAACTTGACTTCGTGAGCGGCGACGATGCCAATTCGGTTGGTCGCGGGCTGCGGTGCTTGACGCTGGATTCCTCTCAAAGGACCAGTCAACATAAGAAGCACAGGAAAAGAGAAGGTGTGGTAACTGTCGCAGACCTCCAAGCACAAAGCATCGCAATCAAAGGGACAAGGATCTCATGGCCTGGGGTCTGATCGCGATGACACTGTTTTGGACCGTCGTTAGTGACTTAGTCGGGACCAGCGGTGGCTCGCGCGGGGATTGAATTGTGATCGGAGTTTTGGCGCGTCGGAGGCTCGGCCATTTCTGGCAGCAGCTCCACCGTCTCGCGGCTGGCCGTCCGCTCAACCTTAGGTTACACGCCTCCCTCCCGTCCAAATTATTCTATTGGCCATTTATGGCGCTTCCCCCCCCTTGTTTCATCGGGTAGCGTGTTATTGTCTTTCGTGCCTCACGTCCGGCCGAGCACTGCTGCCGGATCTAGGATGACTTCATCCCCCAACGGCACACACAATCACGTCCTGGGCCCATGGTTACTCATATGTACCATTGTATTCCGTTGTGGGTGTTTTAATGTCAGGCGGGGAGTAACAGGCGAACAAGAACAAGAAAAAAGTGCCGGAGATCGCGTCTCCATCATGCATGTCACATCATGTCGATGTGATTCCTCGGAGCGCCAAAATCCCAAAAGTAGCAGCACAGTTGAGATTTACGCAGAGCAGAACCAGTCACCGAGCTCGTCGTCACGAGCTCAATTTTAAAAATACATACTCGCCCTACAGACCCATCGGTAGGTTGTTTGACTGGGCAAGACGGGGAGGGAACGAAGAAAAAAAAACCCTGGACCCAAAGCGTGTGTGTAAACCAATTACGTGGCGTGCCAATTCGCGTTGG
>Ga0209488_10002074_pt1 | contig 16819 bp, 15 predicted proteins | sample Rivendell_Oct201_8_FD_188349 | JGI IMG/M metagenome (GOLD analysis project Ga0209488, IMG submission 188349) | Vadose zone soil microbial communities from the Eel River Critical Zone Observatory, Northern California, USA -... | ecosystem: Environmental > Terrestrial > Soil > Vadose zone >... | reverse complement strand
CCCACCACCGCATCCGACCCACCGCTTCGTCCTCGACATTCTCGAGCGTGGCCGTGTCCGAGCAAATCGCGCCCACATCGCCCATGCTCATGGCCCGCCGCCCCAGCGACATCGTGCCCGGCGCGAACATGGGCGTCCTCTCTGCCGACTCGCCCGCGCTCCTCACCGCCCCGAGCGTGCTGCCGTTCCAAAGCACGGGCATTACAACGAGCACGGTCAGCGTGGGCGGCGTCGTGCGCGCGCGCTCGCTCATATCAGTCGACGGCGGCCGCGGCCGCGGCGTTGCGCGGGCGATGGATGTCCTCAGCGAGAACGGAAGCGGGCGGCCGTTCATAAACAAGTACCGCGAGGCGAGGCAGAAGCGCGCGCGCGAGGAGAGCGCAAAGGGCGCCATCGCGTCTTCGGCTCCGGCGCGGAGCATGGGCGTGGCTGCGTCTCCCCCGAGTGCGTACTCGCACTCACATTCGCATACGAACACGATCACGTCGACAGCGACGGTGCGCGGATCGGGCTCGCCGTCGCCGACGCAGTCCCATGGGTCTGTTTTTATGGATGGGTCGCCGAGAGCGGCGGCGGCAGCGTCGACTTCGGCGTTGGCATCGGGGGGCTTGTCCGAGACGGCAACGACGTCGTCTGGGGGGGCTACCACTGCCACCACGTCACCGACGACAACAACTCAGCTCATTCCGCGTCGTTCGAGTACCACAGGTGAGATGGTGCGCCCGGAGGCGGGTCCGTCAGGTAAGGAGAAGGGGAAGGGGAAGCAGGTGAAAAGCTCGACGCGCGGGAAGGCGTTCAGCCCTGAGAGGCTGGTGGGCAAGCTCGACTCGGCGTTGGACTTTGTTTCTTCGGGATGAAGGGGTATACGGGAATTAGATATTGACTTGTGCGGAGGGGGGGAAGGGCTGACCAGCGACCGCGACGCGACAGATCATCACGCCTCGCCCCCCGGAAATGCTTTATGTGATCTGATCTTTTTCTCTTTCATTTCTCCCTACTGTAACTACTGCTGTATTGCGAATTTGGTCTTGATTTTTGGGCTGGTATTATGCTGTACCCTATCGTTCTCTTTTTCTTTATTAATCTATGCGTTTTGTATTGGCACTCATACAACTGTGAATGCTTTATTCGGTCAACGACGGCGCACACGCCCGAGGCCAGGGGCATGACCGTTCTGTAAGAACGCGGCTCAGTCGCAAGCAAAGACCGAGGAGATACGAAGCAGAGTATTTATGTACTAGAGTTCGTAACTAGGGAGTGACGATGGAAAACTGTCCAATCAAAAGGTATATTCGCTCTCTCGCAGAACGCGATAATCTCGCCTCGCTCTCGAGGTTACGAGACCGCGTGACGGTCACTTGTCACACGTTTGCGTGCATCGGTTCCATCAGCTCCGACTTGTATCTGGGGCGCGTTGTTGTGTAGTACGCCCGAAAACAATGAATGTCGAAGAGTCCCCCGTGGCCATCTACCACCTCCTGACGCCATCAGCATTTCGATAGGACCATAAGTGCGTATCGTGCACGACGATCGCTGAACACGCAACGGTGGAACTGTGTTGAAAACGTTTCACAAAGGAGGGAGGTACAATTTTTTAAGAATATCTTTACAAGTTCCGCTCGACATTCAGTAGCGTAGCTACTCACGTTGCTTTCCTATGAGAAAAATAAACAGATACAAGTTACGTTCAGACCACGCCATCTCATATCACAGGTTCCTTCGAGAATCGAGCCTCTCCTTAGTCTTACATTTTCATACCCAATCGCGCTGTCCGATAGTCAATCATTCCTTCCTGTGCTTCTGGTAGTAGTGGATGAGGCCGGTCGTCTGTATGAAGCGAGCCACGTTTAAAAATTTGGTCATCTCTTGCAAGATTAGATACTTACCGAGCTGTCGTGGCCCTGGACATTCACCGGCTCACCGAGTTGGGCGAGGATATTTTTTGCGAGCACCTTGCCTAGTTCGACACCCATTTGGTCTGGGTAGTATAGTCCGTCAGTATAAACTCTGGCGAGGCGACGCTAGGTTCTCACCGTAAGAGTTGATGCCCCAAACAACGCCTTGCGTGAAAATCTTATGCTCGTACAAGGCAACCAAGGATCCGAGCACCCCAGGGGTGAGTTTCGGGAAGATGATGCTGTTGCTGGGGCGATTACCCTCGAAGACCTTGCTCTTGATCAACGCCTCGCTCGCGTTGGGGCCAACTTCCTTGCGGACTTGTTCCTCGGTCTTACCAAAGGCGAGTGCCTCGGGCTGTGCGAAAAAATTGGAGAGTAGGATGCGGTGATGCAACGAGCCGCGCAGGGGGTTGTGCGAGGTGGTCGGTGCAAGGAAGTCTGCGGGAATAAGCTTGGTACCTTGGTGCAAGAGCTGGTAGAATGAGTGCTGCCCATTCGTTCCAGCGGCACCCCAGATGATCGGCTGCAGATCCCTGCGTGAATATAGAATTTCATTGACGGGGAGAGCTCATACGCCTGTTTGGTAATTCACACGTTGTCCTCCCTTTGTCACAAACTTGCCATTTGACTCCATGTCTCCCTGTCCAGGAAATATAAATAAGCTTACAAGCGTTTATGTGGATAATAACTTACCTGTTGGAAGTAATCCGCAAACTTGGATAGGTATTGATCATAAGGGAGTAGCGCGTGGGTCTGTGCGCCTAAGCGAAGGGTCAACATCAGTCTAATCCCATTAAAGATGTGGATTACCATAGAAGTCATTGTACCAAATCCCAATGACGGCCAAGAGCACAGGAAGGTTGTTCTCCAATGGGGTCTCTCTGAAATGCCTGTCCAGGTCGCGGGCACCCTTGAGAAGCTCTTCGAATCTGTCGTAGCCGATGACCAGTGCAATGGACAAGCCAATGGCGCTCCATAACGAATAACGCCCACCAACCCAGTCCCAGAACCCAAACATGTTTTCCTTGGAAATGCCGAATTCGGTGACGGCCTTCTCGTTCGTAGAAAGAGCGACGAAGTGCTTCGGAATGTGAGCGGCGTCTCTTGCGGACGCGAGGAACCACTCTCGAGCGGACTCTGCATTCGTAATCGTCTCCTGGGTTGTGAATGTCTTGCTCGCTATGATGAACAGCGTCGTCTCGGGATCAACCACTCGCAGTGTCTCGGCAAGATGCGTTCCATCGATGTTGGATACGAAATACGGGGTCAAGTCGCGCTTGGCATAAGGTTTAAGCGCCTCCGTAACCATCACGGGACCGAGATCAGAGCCACCGATGCCGATGTTGACGATAGCCTTGATGGGCTTGCCAGTGTACCCCTTCCAAGCACCACTGCGTACGACATCACTGAACTGCTCGATGTGTTTCAAGACATGAGGGACTTCATCGACTCCGGGTTCAGAAATCTGATAATCTCCGAAACCGCGAAGTGCGACGTGAAGGACGGCACGATCCTCGGAGGTGTTGATATGCTCTCCGGCGAATAACTTATCACGGTACTCCTCTAGGCGCGCTTCACGAACCAGGTCGAGGAGAACATTCAGAATGGGCTCCGTGATCAAGTTCTTGGAGAAGTCGAGGAGGAAGGTGTTGCTAGGATCGGAGACAGCAACATATTCCTTGGAGAATTTTGAGAATCGGGAGGGATCGGAGGCGAAGAGATCTTTGAGGACGAGGGATTCACGTTCGTTCTCGTACAACTGCTGGAGTTTCTTCCAGGACGCGTACTCTGGGATGTCGTCTTATCAGAAATGGGTGGATCGTGAGCGATAAGCATGTACCGGATGCAAGCTTTCCAGACATGGTTGTGAGGGGATGCGAAAGTCTATCGGATTCTCAGTTGCTCATGCTTATATAGGAACGTATGACGTACTGCCCCCGTACAAATCCGGTCTTCCGTGAGAGGAAATCACTCACTGCACACTCACAACACGCACGTTTTGCTAGATATCGAGCGTTCTAAAATCAGGATTTTGTATAAGCAAAACCGTCGTCGGCGCTACCAAACTGACCCAAGTAAATGCGCTTATCGTACCTCCCCAATACTCACGATATCGCTATCACACGCGATCACGTGCTGAGGGGCCACAAGATCTGGATTCCGCATACACCCACTTCCTTCTCCCTGACTTGCTTGACTATGACAGGCGACTCTGTTTGGTCTTTCGATATTCGCTCTGGCAATCCTCACGACCTCTCAGACTCAGATTCCGATGACGTTCTCATAGATAATCCTTGCTCGGACGGCTCGACGTTGGTTGATAATCCATTGAGCGAAGACAATGACACTGCGGTATACAAGCCGAACCCTTGGTCCATAGCAAAGATAAATGCAGCTTCACGCGTAACTTGCAAGTGCGCATTTCATTTTCAGGCGCCTTTTTGACTACATGGCCAATCCTGCGCGACTTGAACGCGCATATAAGCCGTTCTTGGGACTTTCCTAACGTCGAGCCTCAGGTCCCAGCAAAGAAATGATGACGTTTCACTGAACAAGACCGTCAACAACATAGAAAAGAAACAACCCCATGGGAGAATTGTAGACTCTTTGAAGAAACAGGCTCAGCAACCACCTTCGGATACAAGTTCGGGGCTCCGGCCTCCTGACGTTTCATTTCTGTCTAGCGGGGCAAACAAATCTGATAGTCACACAAAGAAGCTGTCCACTTCAGGTTCTGGTGCGGTTTTTCGAACTAATGGACGTCTTGGATACTCAGGAGCAGTTGAGGGAGCCCGTCTGTCACTTAGTTCCACGCGCGATCAGCATCCTTTGCGTGCTTCCGATTGGGTTTCATCTACTAAGGCGCCAGCGGGTCGACCGTTAAAATTGTCTACAGATGTCGTAGATTCCGGGCCTGTACATCACAGCGAGGCCATTACATCACAACGAGCTCCTCCAGTACTGCCATCTACCCATAAGGGATCTCATCTCTTAACTTCACGGGGTCACTCATCCGACTTACTATGTACCCAAGCATCTTACGCGACCCCCGCTCAAACTTCGATCACTATTGCGCCGTCACCAGGTCAGGCGCTCCTGTATGAATGCGAAACGCCGAGCTTGGAGGTCACTAATACTCACCGTATCGTCGAGAACCGAGATGGATGGCCAAACGAGATTGCTCAGGGCGCGCTTTCATACTCTAGATTTATCTTTGGTATATGGCTTACTATTCGTCCGCAGCTACACTATCGCCTATAGTCTCCCCAACTGAGTTGCCTACAGTTGTCCAGGCTTCTCGGCCTCGACCCAGCTTGCCAACTCATCAACGTAGGGTCATTTTTTCGAGGCGTTTCTTCCCAAAGTAATCATTGCTGTAGCGCGCTACTGCCCACCTGCGCCTCAATTCCTACCGGCCCCGCTGACCCAGCGCAGGCACGATGGACCATCAAAAGAAACTTCTGTTTACCATCAATGGCAACCCACGAGCCTTCCCACACCTGAGCTGGTCGACCCTTCCCATCCTTCGCCTCTACGTACACGGGAATCCGCATACAACCACCCTGCTTTACAGCCTGAAGACGACAGCGAGTGGACAACCCTTCCTCAGCGCAAGCCCCGGCATCGTGAGCAGCCGAAGAACTTGATAACTACCTCAGCCAAGTTCCTCCTGCCTATCCCCTTGCATGGCCCCTCCCCAGCGACGGAGCCCGATGAGGAGAGGACAGGAAAGCGTCCCAGAATCACGCTGTATCGCCCTCCACCCCGTACAGCCACAGTCAATCTTGCTGGAATTGAAGGCCGATATGCGCTCGTACGTGACGCCATGCGCAAGGTGCGTACTCCTAGGACCCCCGATGCATAGACGCCGGAGCTGACCGCGCCGTTGTGGCAGTAGCGTCGCCGCGCCTCTAAAGCGGCATGGGACGCTCTAGGGCTGCCCAGCTGTGGTGCGGTGTATGTTGATGGGAGTGCAGCAGTAGAGGTCGGGATTCTTGTTTGGCGCGGGGATAGTAAGCAGAGTGCGATCAGGTGACGTGTAGATTATGTAATGTGGGAAGTTGCGGGTTGTGTCTCAGTTGGTGCGGTTCGGTTGGTTTTGAGTCCACCCCACCACCCCTTTATTCTCTCACCCTCTCTGCTTTTTGACTGCTGCTTTTTGCCTTCATTCCCTTCTCATGGCCGACCATGCTGAGCTAGACACTCTCTCTTCCCGGGTCAAACCACCCGCAAGTAAATCACTCAAACGCAGTGCCTCCGTGGCGTCCCTTCCGACGCCTCCCCGTACCGTCAGAAAACGCTCGCGCTCCCGTGGTTCTGCTTATCATTCCTCAGATGATGAGGCCGATGACGTGCTTCCAGTTGTTTCGCCCCACTTTTCTCCGTCTCATGTCTCCGAGGAGCCCGCCGAAGTTTCGCACAAGCGACGCAGGATTGATGCCGTTGTCGCAGAGCTGAATGCTGAGGGCCACGAGGATGCCTTTTGGCTTGCAGGTGCGCCTCCGGAGCCGCAGAATCCCAAGCCGGCATCAAAGTCGTCGCGCCTCCCGCGCTCCATTTCCAAGGGCAAGCCCCCGTCCTCCTCCCGTCGTGGCCCACCTACTTCGACACGAAGATTATCGCAGTCGCGTGCCGTTCCTGCCTCGTCCGCCGCTGCGACATGGTCACTGCTTTCTCCTCCACCGACGAAGCATCGTCGGCTGGTGACGCCGCCCCGGAAGCGACCTGCCAAACCAATGCCCGTGCGAGACTCGCCGAATAACCCGTTCCTCGTCAATCCATCGGATTCGCCTGGATCTGTGCCGAGTTCTCCTGTAGGCCCGCATACCCCTGTCCCAGATAAAGAGACGATCCATTATGTCTTGTACGTTGTTTTCTTATCAACTCGATGTTTCACACCCTGATCGTTCCCTCCCTTGTTAGCCGCGGCAAGCGTCTAGCATTTCAAAACCCACACTTCGGCGCACAAAAAAATCCGCGATCAATGCTTCAGCCCGAGCATCCGGACTTTTCCCCGTCAGAGGACTGTACTCCCCGCCGTCTCTTTGAGACCACGCACAAGGGCAAGCTGAAGGCCAAAGCGCAGGCCCGGGCGCCCATGGTGCCCAAGCGTTCGCCCTCGCCAGCATGGGAGGATGACGGCGAAGATGATGATACGCTTGGTGCCCCACCGCGCGCGACTCTGGCACAGGAGTTTGAGAGGATTGGCAAAGCAGAGAGAAAGAAGTTACTTTCTCCTGTGAAGGAGGAGAAAAGGAGTGCCCCGGTGGCTTCGGTGCTGAAGGAAAGCGCAAAAGTGACGGCGTCGGGGTCAAAAAGTTATGAAACATGAAAATCGATGCGGCACCGCGCTCAATTTTGCTTCCTGTTGCTCTTTGCATCCATTATCACTGGTTGTTCCGATGCTTTTGGATTTTCACCTTTTCTTTTACTGCGATACCTATATCTCACTCCATCCCCACCCACTTCCTTGCGATACACCCTTCTCAGCCCACCCCTCGTTTTGCCCCGGGCGCATAACATTGTGCCCCCTCTCACGAATCTACCCTGTTCATAATGCGTTTATGTAGTTCGATGTAATGCAATCATGTTGATATGCTACAACAATATCATCAACGATTGGAGATTGACGCGGGTAATGAATACATACAGCAGGAATTATTTTCTCGCGGCCGTTGCCCTCCTCCCCCGGAACAGTGACGGGATACCGTACGCCTGCATCACCCTTGTACCGATGCCGCTGTTGCCGCCACACACGTTCAAAGGAAGTGAGTCGGAAAGTATGCACAACTGCGAAGAGCAATGGCTTCGTCCTAGCCCTGGTCGGAGGTCATCGGGGCGGAAATCCTCTCTGCAAGACCCAAGTTACAGCGCTGTCCACGTACATTGCTGGGCATCTGGAGAATGGTGATTCGCAATTCGGATAGAGACAGAATGAACGGGCTAGGCTGCTATCGCCAATATTCATGTGATATCAGGATTCTTATCACAACATTTTGCCTGGACCCGCACAGGCCATGGAATCGAGTAACTTGAAGAGGCCATTCATGCTTTCAACGGTTGATGAGAAGGTTGGGACTTGTGGTGCTGACACGAGAGTTTGTCATAGATGATGCTCAGATCTGGCATGGCATGGCCCGCCATAGCGACATAGAAGATGCCCCCTTGTACCCGCCAGGTTGTGAGTGAAAACTTGAACCGCATGGACGGGAGGTAGTGTTATGAGCTCGAAGAGACTCACCGTGCCAGGACACCGTACCTTGTCGAACGATCATCGTCACTCAAACCTGGTCTTTCACGTGCGTATGTAGCGTGGCACGGACGGACGAACCACGGGCGGGATTCTTTGGGCTATGTTGTTCTGGGGATGCACGCATTCATATCCCTGTCATTTACAATCACATGCGTAGTTCCATGAGGTGGGGAACGTATTGTGGTCGTCTTCTGAGCTTTCTGCCGAACGAGATGATGATACACGAGGATGAGCTACGAGAGATATAAAGGTTGATTTTTCGGCAACGCAATTGGGGGGAAGGGTTAGCAAGCAGAGTGTTTGTGGCAGTAGACAACCGACCCACTGCAGCCCCCCCGCATTCACCCTTATATCTCAGCTCAGACTTTCCCATCAACGACATTTCTTGACACCGATTCCCGCTTTCAATTATGTCAATCTTACTATCTGAGCGACAAACAGGTGACTTGTACGCTTTACACGTCCCACCATTCCCCTCTTCATGACTGATATTACTTGACCTCGTCTCCAGGCATAAAGCGATCCTCGACTATCTCCATAACGCCGGCTTCACAAAGTCCTTCGAGCAACTCAAGGAGGATACGAAACTAGTACGTCCGATATAGTTGCCAATGGGAGGATGTACCTATCCCTTGTAGACCGACTTCCAGCCGGATCTTGGGCAGAAGAGCAATGGCTTGCTCGTAAAGAAGTGGACGAGCGTGATCCGGATGCAAAAGAAGGTGCGTCTTCCTGCTCCTCGATATTCAACTTTCCAACTCGCTGACAATCCTTACTGAAAGATACTGGACTTAGAAGCTCGTTTGCAGGAAGCACTGCACGACAATTCGAATACTGCTGCACTCCCACCCGGTTTTAGCAGACGAAACAACCCAGATTGGCTTCCCACAGCCGGCTCCTCTAAACATACCCTTACCGGTCACAGAGACGCCGTCAATGCGGTTGCCTTTCATCCTGTATATTCGGCTCTGGTGTCCGCGAGTGATGACAGCACGATGAAGGTGTGGGACTGGGAGACGGGAGAGATGGAGCGCACTCTCAAGGGTCACACGAAGCGCATCACAGATTGCGAGTATGATTCTAAAGGGAAGAACCTCGGTCCGTCTATCTTATCCCGCACATGGTCAACGCGTCTTTTGATATCCCATCCCGATAGTGTCCTGCGCATACGACCTCTTCATCAAGTTGTGGAACGTCGAAAATGATTATCAGAACTTCGCGACGTTGCGCGGGCATGAGCATTCGGTGTCGTCAGCCAAATTCTTGCCAGGAGATGACAGGATCATAAGCTCGAGTCGAGATCAAACGGTCCGGATCTGGGAAATCGCCACTACGTACGTCCAACCAACAGCTCGTTGGGCGAGTAACTGATACCACTATTCGTCCAGTCACTGTATTAAGGTGATTCGCCCTCACGGTGACTGGATCCGCTGTGCTATCCCTAGCTCCGATGGCAAATTCTTTATTACTTGTTCTATGGATCATGTTCGTTTAGTCTATCCGTGCATTTTGGAAGATGTCGTGCTGAATCATCCCAGACTGCCCATATTGTTGAACTTGATTCAGGAACTGCGAAAGCTGAGTTACGCGGCCACGACAACGTCGTAGAGGCAGCTGTCTTCATTCCGGTCACGTGCATACCTGCGATTCGTGAACTCTTGGGCCAAAAGGTTCCCCCATTTTATACTCTTGTTGATTATCTTATCAAGTCGTTGTATAGCCAGCAGCACAGAGCGGTGTACCTGACAATGCGAGCATCTCGTATGCTGCGACATCCTCAAGGGATAAAACGATAAAGATCTGGGATGCACTCCGGGGCCAGTGCTTGCACACTCTTGTCAGTTCGGGGCCATTGGTCATGCAGTGAAATGACATTGATGACCTTCGTAGATCGGTCACGATGACTGGGTCCGCGCTCTCGTATTCCACCCCAATGGCAAGTACCTACTCTCTGCGGCCGATGATCACACGATACGCATATGGGAGATCAAAACCGGACGATGTATTCGCAAGATCGAGGCCCACGAGAGATTTGTCTCATCTCTCGTGTGGGGCCGACAGACAATAAGTTCAGACACGAACGGCAAAGCGGGCAGTTCTGCAGCGCCCCTCCTCATGAATGTCATTGCCTCTGCGAGTTCTGACCAGGTTCGCGTGTAGTCTTCATGCCCTTTATACGGTTAATTAGAACCCGCATACAGACGTTGAAGATATGGATGCCTTGATGCGAGAGTGGACGAGTCTTCGGAAACCACACACACCCTTACCCTAATTAGCCCGCTGGCCACACAGTACTTGCTTTCAATTCAGGATTGCCGAATACGCTATGCTTTACCCGATAATGCTGCTTCAAGTTTTCCAAAGTTTCGTTCAGTTTGCCAGCGCTGGATGGACACTGTGGTGCCTAACGCTAGCCGTTCGCTGTTAGTTTACGTGGGATCTTGTCAGTAGGTCGGTTCAATTGTTTTGATCGAATAAATGCTGACGTGCTTTCTGTGGCAGTGTTTTTTTGCCCAAGTCAAGTCGTCGCAACTGTTATGTATTTTTCGCCGACAAACATCGGTCGTTCATTTCACTGAAGTTTCATTCATTTCATTTGGGGCCCTGTAAGCTCTTCAATCGTTAGTAGATGGTCCTCCGAGCGTCGTTACAATTGATCAGAACCACGTCTTTCGGGTGCTTTCAAGAAGTTCAGTCGCCGTGGTCAAGTCTCGCGATCGTTGATGGACTGAAATCTCTCATCATCGGCGTGCGCTTAGAACCGCGTTTGATCATACCGGGAACCATGCTGAGCGGTTTCCTATCTCGTACGCCTATCAGCCAGTATGATGATAAGATCCGCACCGTGTGCACACACCCAACACCCTTGCGCACCGTCTACGCCAGCATCTATGCCGGTTTACGTCCCACAGCCTAGGCTTCGGCAGGGCACGATGAGACGAGTGAAACCCTCAACCACGCCGAATGCGGGCGCCATGAGCCTATCGCGATAGTGTCGAAGCAAGGTCTGGTGTTGTGATGCTTCCTAATATCAGATCATCAGAATTTCCCTCATTCTTTTCACCTCTGGGACTAGCTGGACGCTTTCTCGGCATTGGCGATCGCATTCACGTCGCTTTTGAGAAATGATAAAGTCGCGATTCTTCATTCGGCCTCATGCACTCGGACTCAGAATATGGCACCGAACTTTGGAGTTCTGTTATGTCGACCTCACTTTATACCTGATCAATCACTGGTGTCCCTATCTGGCACACCGTTTGTTACGTCGTGTTTGTTTAACCTTTACGTTCTAAATGATCAAAAAGGTAGACGATCCCAAAAGCAACGCGTTTTCGTTTCAGGGATGTCACGTCCAAAGTGGGCGATGGTAGAGATGATCCTTGAGGTGATCATGATCCGCCTGCCTTCAGGCCACGGGCATGCGGGCGATAGGGCCCAGTGATAGCCATGGTGTGCCATGACGATCGAGGCTAATTGAAAGCGTTCAAAGGTTTGAATCGCTGGTAGTGGGATAGTGCCAGCGATACAGAAGCATGTCACGGTGGCGTTGAATTTATAGATTAATTGGTAACTCATTTGATTCCGTCTGAGACAACGCTTATCTCCGGCTTACGATCCGGGTGGGGACGTACGTGATCTCAACCCTGGGTTGTGTTAACGAGGCCTGCTAGGAGAAAAGGTTTCCATTCTGAGAAAGTGCTTCGAAACACCCACCGACGGCATGCCCGGAACGTTGATTCCGTGACGTGAACCTGCCTGTAGGCGCCAGGTTTCCTTGAGGCTAGTTGGACTTTTTATATATCTTTCACCTGCGGGTCAGTAGGTTCCAGCACCAGTCTCCGGTACTATGCCTACCTGTCCCCACTCTTCGTGCCCTTGTGGACATAAGAATGTGACAGCTCAGGAGCTGATTTACCATGTTCAGTCTTCCCCTTGGTCCTATCTCTACTTTTGCGTCCAGTGTATTTGTGTCTGCAAGAGTGAAGCTGCCCTCACAACTGTCGGTACCTCCCTCTGCGTTTTTGAGTATCTCCGATGTTAATGGACGATGTCACAGCATAAGCAGAAGGTTCATAGGGCTAAGAAAGCCCCCGTGGCCCCATCGCCACAAGCTCGGGTGTCTTCCTCGGCTGCTCATGCTTGTCGGACCTGCAATAGACTGTACACTAGCGCGGGCGCGCTCCAACAACATTACCGTGACACCCCCGCGCATCCGAACTGTGCGCGCTGCGAGATTGGGTTTGTGGATAATGTCGGGCTGCAAGCTGTGAGTTGCTCGAAAGTGTCTCCTCGCCGTTTCGTATACCCATCTCAAACTTCGCCAAAGCACACCAACTCCGTCCATCCACCGGTTCCTTTGAGCGCTTTTTCTTGCCGAACCTGCAATTTTTCGTGTCCCAGTGCATCTGCCCTCAAGCAGCACTACCTTGACTCTTCCGTCCATCCAACATGCACCAAGTGCAACACTGGGTTCGTGGATAATTCCGCAATGCAGACTGTGAGTTCCTCTCGAGTGATTCCTATCCCATTTGAATATTTATCTCAACACGTCACAAAGCACACCACTGCCGTCCATCCACCGATTTCTTCATTTGCATTTACCTGCCGAATCTGCAACCTGTCGTACTCTAGCGCAGTCACGCTTGATCAGCACTACCTTGACGCTCCCATCCATCCCAAATGCACGCGGTGCGACATTGGGTTTGTGGATAATCCCGACATGCAGGCTGTGAGTCCCGTCAAGGTGCTCCGTATTCTGGTCGTATGCATATCTCACCATTTGCTAAAGCATGTGGTCTCCGTCCATCGGCCGGTCACCTGCGGGACCTGTGGCGGCCTAAAGATTTATCAAGAGGATGTGGCGGACCATTACAGAGTCTCCCCCAGACATCCGTCATGTACAATTTGCAACATCGGTTTTGAGAATCAAGAAGCATTCGATGAGGTACGGTGGGGAGCACCAACCCTGCCACTCACCCCACAAGCGAAGCTGACTGTTGGGCGGATTGCAGCATAACAACGCAAGCCATCCCGCGTTCAGGTGCGAAACCTGTTATCTTCCCTTTAGTTCAGCAGCCCTTCTGGATGCCCACTACCAAGAGTCGCCAAGACATCCATCATGTACAAGTTGCAACATCGGTTTTGAGAACCAAGAAGCATTCGATGAGGTGTGTTGGGGAGCGTCAACCCTTCCACCTACCACACAAGTGAAACTGACTGTTGGGCGGATTTCAGCATAACGATACAACTCATCCCATGTTTAGTTGCGATACCTGTAATCTTCCCTTTAGTTCAGCAGCCCTTCTGGATGCCCACTACGAAGAGTCGCCAAAACATCCCCGTTGCCCTGAATGCCGGTTGTCCTTCAAGGACAACGTGGCATTGATAAAGGTATAGTCGTTTGTATCCTCAGAGTCGGCGCATTTAGGCTAATCGTCCGTAGCATGTGATTGCGATATTCAACCCTCTTATTAAAGACTCCGGAAAACTGATTCTGAAGACTTCGCAGATGAACTTGCATGACGAATTCTCCGACGCGAGCTTTATTTCCCGCGCGAGTGGAAGCGTCTTCATCGTGCGCTCCCCTCTGGAGTCCCCAAGTGGCGCGATAACCCCCGTCCGATCTGTTACGTCTCCGATGTCCGACCAACAGCGACAACTTGCAACGCCATCGTCCCCTCATAGCGCCGCAGACATTTTTGACGTAGACGTACGTGAGCGATCCCTATATAATATTATCTGTCGACCTGACTGCCAAAAGACGGGCGGCCTCGACGAAGACTCTGGAGGGCTGGTTCTGGTGACTTCACAGACGAGCTTGCACGATGCGTTCTCCGATGCAAGCATTGTTTCCCGTGCGAACAGAAGCCCCTCTGTCGCGCGCTCCCTCAGGGATGCGGCCTCAATTGGCGTTGGTGTGTTGAGCCCGACCCGATCTATCGCATCTTCTTCTGTCTCCATCCAACGACGTCGCCTGTTTTCACCGTCGCCCACTCGTAGTCCCGCGGCTGCCTCGACCTCAGACGTGCGTGCTCCATCGCAATATAATACTCCTTGGTCTGACTGCGAACAGAGGGGCCACCCCGAAGGAAGCCTTGGTTCTCGCGATTCCTTGTCTGGTATCAGGTCACAGTCCCCGATGTCCAGAGCGGGTAGTACCTCCGATCAGGTCATCGTCCTCGATTTCTTTGCAGAGCGTGAGGAGTTCCAGCAAGACCCTGAACCATCTCTCCGAGACATTTCTCCGAGTCAGCACTCGAGGCCTCTGTCGCCTGTGGGCTCAATCACGACGCGTTTCGCTGTCGCAGTGTGAGTCGATTCCAGTTCTCTTTGGCTTTCACATATAGCTGGCGTAGTGCTGCACACAGATCAGAGACCGCGTCGCCTATCTCCTCTGCACGGAGCATTTTCGGGACCATCACCTCAACGCCACCGGCGCAGGCTGCTGCATTGCCAGCCTTTGGTGTAAGGTCTACGTCAGTCGGCCTTGGGAATGTTTCCCCGACCAAGGAAGACCGAGCCGAGCCTACGCGCAGCCGCGCATCGTCTCTTCGCTCTACTCCCACCAATGCCCGAACGGGGGTCAGGCGTAATTCCATTTCACCCTCATCAACAAAGACGGTATCGCCGTCACCGAGTCACGTGGTAGTTCCGTCTTCTGACCAGCGCGAGCGCTTCAGGATGTAGGTTATTGTCTCGTCTTGCTCAGCGGCCGAGTCATTAACTATGCCCCAGAGCACCTGCCATTAATCGCTCGCGTGCAGACTCAATCCTGAACTCTCGCGTCTCGGAGCGATTTCACTCATCGGAACCAGGTAAGCCAATATGTGCGTGGGGTATATACCATTTCACTCTGCTGAAACACACCGCGATCAAGAATCTCTCTTACGTAGGCCGGAGCCTACAGAGAACACGACAAAGGCGGAGCCTACGCTGGCGGAGAAACTTTCGACTTCACCTAGCCCTTCTTCGACTGTTGGGGCTGCCAAGCAGCAACATGCTCTGGCTCCGGGAGAGAGGTTTGTCTCCTATGTGTACTGTAGGAAATGCCGCAGGGATCCTTGTCGCCAACCGGCGGCGACGATGTGCGGACACGTCTTCTGCTATCAGTGCGTTCTCGTCGTCGTTTATTTATTTCTACTGCGTTCGTTCGTTACTCATCAGAGTCTGTGGATAGATGCATCTCATCGGAGGTTATAGAAAAATCGCGTTGCCCTGTGTGTGAGGCACCAACGTTGTTGTATTCTATATTCAAGCTGCATCTTGTGTGAATGAGGGGATTGGTCGGATAGGTGGCAAGCAGTAGTTCATCGCTGTCCCACTAGCAGTTGTTGTATTATTTCAAAGCTGTCCTGTCCAATGAAATTGTATTGTATTACATAATCGGCTTGAACCTCGACGACCATCATGCCTCCCCTTACACATGCATCTAATCTTCACGAGTCTGACTCTGAAGACGATCTAGACTACGTGCCTGAAGGTGAGGAAAAAGGTGCGGCCCATTCCTCGGTCTATTCCCATTCATAGGGGACTTAATCAAACAGATTCTGACGCCTCCGAGGAGCGTGACTCCAAACGTCCTCGCGTCCAGAGCCCACCACATGGCCCCGATGACCCAGCTGCAGCCAAAAGGTGTGTGGCTTATCTTTCCATCACGAGATATAAAAGTTCTCTAATGGTCGCAGCGAACGACAGGCGTTATGGGCCAAGTTCCAAGACTCGGTCAACGCGTCATCATCTGCGCCACCAGAGAGCGAGCCGAAGCGTACGGTCAAAATCGAGAAGCGACACCGATTCGCGGGGGAGGACGTCGTGTAAGCCGCTTCCCGTCCCCGCTTTTTTCTTTCTTTCTTTGCATCTCCCGTGTGATTGATGTCTTTGAGCGTAACGACAGCGAGATAGTAGAGGTCCCGGAGGACTCTGCGGACGCTAAGAGATGGCCTTTGTGGAAGCCACCGACAACTGACGGGCGAGGCGAAGCAGCAGACGCACCGAAAAACGGCGACTCCAGCTCTAGCAACGCGCCGATTCCGATTCCGACTCTGGACACAGAGGCGTTGCCCCCGACGTCGTCATCTTCTTCCCCAGTAGCCGCGACCGCCCAACCCCAATCTCACCTCCAGACGCAGAAGACCACGACGACGACAACCACGACGAAGCGACCCGGCCGGCGCAAGCCCAAAACGCAGCTCGCCGAACTCCCGTCTGCCTCATCACAAAAGGGAAAAAAGCTAACGACGCTAGAAAAGTCCGCGCTAGACTGGAAAGGGCACGTCCACTCGTCCGGCGCGGCCGAACTCGCGTCTGAGCTCGAGGCCAATAGGCGTGGTGGCGGGTATTTGGAAAAGGTCGAGTTTTTGCAGCGCGTTGGCGATCGCAAGAATGAAGCCCTTGAAGCGAATAGAGATCAAAAGCGTCGTAGAGGGTGATGATATAGTATTACTTGGATACATATCACCCGCGTACATCTTCGGTACTTTACCCGATCAACTAACGGGAGTTAAATGTGATACTCTTATGTTGACCGCTCGGTTCATTAACGGTGCCGAACATCCCATGTGCGAACCACCTTTGAATCATACGGTGCAAGTCGGGTCCACTCTTGACAACTTCAGTGACAATCAGTGAGAATGCTACACTGAGCCACGCTGTAGGGTGAGGCCAGCCG
>Ga0209488_10002073_pt1 | contig 16824 bp, 15 predicted proteins | sample Rivendell_Oct201_8_FD_188349 | JGI IMG/M metagenome (GOLD analysis project Ga0209488, IMG submission 188349) | Vadose zone soil microbial communities from the Eel River Critical Zone Observatory, Northern California, USA -... | ecosystem: Environmental > Terrestrial > Soil > Vadose zone >... | reverse complement strand
AACTTCCTCGGCGTCCTGGCACCACAACCGCTGCCGGGCGGTGGCCGCGGCTGGGCGGTGCCCATGGATCCAAGCAAGCGCGTCATCCATGCGGGTGATGTCAGCGAGGTCGGGAAGGCCGTCGCCGCCGCCTTCAGCGCGCGCGGTAGATTGCCGAACGGCAGCGTCCTCGCCGTCTGCGGCACGTACTCCTGGAACGATTTCGTCAGCACGCTGAGGGCGCTCGGGCACAACGTTCAAGTCGTGCAGGTCCCGCCGGAGGCTTATGACGGCTCCTTTCCCGGCGCCCACGAGATCCGGGAGACGTTTCAGTACTTCGAGGAGCAGACTTACTTTGGCCCGCAGCGCGAGGCGCATATCGCTGCGGCCAAGGCTCTCGTGCCCGGCGGCTTCACCACCTTCGCCCATTGGGCGCGCACGCACATGAATCTGATTGCTGATGCCTCTGCTTCCAGGTCGACGGAAAACCGCGTTCGACCGGGCCCGACTGCATGACGGAGCGTGGCAAGGTTGCGCTGGTTACCGGTGCGTCCCGGGGGATCGGTAGGGCCATCGCTAAACGTCTCGGCAGGGATGGGGCAGTGCCGAACGCCAGGCTTCTAGCTGCCGAGACTGTTCGGGTCTCTCCAGGTCCGTTCGAAGGGGAGCCGCCAGGCATGGGGGGCTATGAGCTGATGGATGGCATTCGGTCCCCACGAACCCGGGGCGTAGAAGCGAACCGGCGGCGGTGACTCGAGCAACGAGCTCGACACCGACCACAGCCGTTCGATCCCATCGGCCGTCGTGAACAGCGTCCGATCGCCGCGCATCGCATCGAGAATCAAGCGCTCATAGGCCTCGAGGACGTCGCCGATAAGGCCAGTGTCCCGCATCGCGAATTGCAAACTCAGTTTGTCCAGTCGCATTCCCGGACCGGGTCGCTTGCCGTAAAAGGAAAGCGACATCTTTGACGCGTCCGCCAGGTCGAACGTCAGGTGATCCGGACCCTGCGCGCCGACACCTGAATCGGCAGGGAACATGCTCTTGGGGGGCTCACGAAATGCAATCGAAATGATCCGCTGCCCCTCGGCAAGCCGCTTTCCTGTTCGGAGGAAGAACGGCACGCCGGCCCATCGCCAATTGTCGATGGAGCATTTCAAGGCAATGAAAGTCTCGGTTTCAGACTCCGGACTGACGCCTTGCTCGGAACGGTATCCGCTGTACTGGCCGCGGACGACATCGCCCGGATCGATAGGCAGGATGCTTCGAAAAACCTTGTTCTTCTCCTCGCTGATGGACGACGGCTCAAGCGTTGTCGGTGGCTCCATTGCCACGAATGCGAGGATCTGGAAGAGGTGGGTCACCACCATGTCGCGAAAGGCGCCCGTCGCCTCGTAGAACGCTGCCCGAGTACCAAGACTCAGCGTCTCCGGGACGTCGATCTGCACGTGGCCGATGAAGTTACGGTTCCAGATCGGCTCAAAGAGCCCGTTGGCGAAGCGGAACGCGAGAATGTTTTGCGCCGGTTCCTTGCCAAGGAAGTGATCGATCCGAAAGATCTGTTCCTCGGCGAAGACGTCGTGCAGCTTGGCGTTCAGCGATTTTGCGCTGGCGAGGTCGGTGCCGAACGGCTTTTCCATCACGATTCTGGATCGGTCGACGAGGCCCGCTTCTCCAAGGACGCGTACCACCGACAGCGCCGCATTGGGGGGCACGCTCAGGTAATGCAACCGACGACTTTCGCCCTCGAACGTTTTCTCGGCCTTTTGTACCGCTGCGTTGACGGCCTGAGCACCAGCACCGAGTGGCACGTAGTCCAAGGACCTGGAGAAGGATTCCCAGTCTCGCTCGGTGATCTTGCGGCTGGAAAACTCATCGAGCGCCGCTCGCGCGAATCTGCGAAAGCCATCGACATCGAGGTCATCCAGCGAGACGCCGACGATCCGGCAGCCAGGAATGAACCCGACGGTCGACAGATGGAACAGGCCCGGCAATAGCTTCCGTCGAGCAAGATCGCCCGTGGAGCCCACCAGGATCACGACCTGGGGAAACCTTGGACCAACGCCTGGTGGGATCTTTGGCACCGTGCAATCCCTATTTGTGGGCGGCCGACCGTCTCACGACCTGAAGATAGCCCACCAAGGTGCTTTCATGCGACACCGCCCCGGGGAAGCGCCTCGACGTCGTCGAGAAGAGCGTCTGGCTAGTATTCGCCGTAACGTCCTTTGACGGAGTCGAGCAGCCTCTTGGGGTCGTAGCCGGCGCCGTCCTTGAAGACGATCTCGACATTCTCGACCTCCGCGATCCTCGCGGCTGGATCGCCTTTCACGACCACGAGGTCGGCTTGCTTGCCCACCGCGATCGAGCCGATGCGATCTTGCACACCGAGAAAGTTCGCGCCGTTCAACGTCGCAATCCGGATGGCTTCAAGGGGCGCAAAGCCGGCCTCGACCAGCAGTTCGAGCTGGCGTTGATCGCCAAACCCGGGAAGGTTGCCACCGATGCCCACCGGATCCGGCCCGGCGAGCAGCAGCCCGCCCGCCGCCACGAACGCGCGCTCCAACTCCATCTCCCTGCGCAGAAGCGCGCCAGTGGCCGGCGAGACGGGCCGGCCGCGCCAGACGTCGTACGCTTCGCGCAGGTGCGGAGCCATCGCCTCCAGCACCGCGGCCCGCAACGGCGTTCGACGGTCCGCCACTGACGCCGCGGTGCTCACCAGTGTCGACGTGATCGCGATGCGATGGCGGATCAGCGTCGAGATGAGCTGTTCGGCCTGCGGACTGCCAGGCGCCATGTGCTCGAGCGTGAAGTCGCCGCCGCTGGAACTGCAGGCGTCCGGCTTCTTGTCGGGGTCGAGCGCGGTGTTGACGAAGAAGCCGTGCTCCAGGTTGTCGATGCCGATCGCGGAGGCTTCCTCGTACGTCACCGAGCAGAGATGCCCGGTCACCTTGAGGCCGCGCTTGTGCGCCTCCTCCACCGCGGCGCGCAGCTCCTCGCGGGTGATGTTTTTGTAAGCCTTGAATGACGTCACGCCGCGGTCGGCCCAGTACGCGACCGTCTGCCGCGCGTCCTCGGGGCCGCTCAGCCGTGGATTCGAATGATTGCCGCCGTCCAGGTACGGGCCCGTGACGTGCAGGTGCGGGCCGGGAACTACGCCCCTTTCGATGTCGTCCCGGATCTTCAGATCCGTCCCGGGCTCCACTGCTCCGACGGTTCGGATGGTGGTAACGCCGTTCGCGAGATACAGCCGCGGCGCGGAGAACCGCGTCTCGACGAAGAAGGCGGGCCGCTCGAGGCTGCCATCGGGCCGCAGATCCGGCTGGGCCAGGTAGAACAGGTGGTCGTGCATGCCGACGATGCCGGGCAGGACGGAGCGACCGCGCAGGTCGAGGATGGTCGCGCCATCGCGCGGCAACTCGTCCGCGCCGGGCAGGATCGCTGCGATCTTTCCGGCGGAGATCCGCACGTTGCGATCGGCGAGAGGCGCAGCGCCGGTGCCGTCGATGACCTCCACGTGCTCGAGAATCACTTCCGGCGTGTCGACGCGCAGGTACTTGCGAACTTGCGGCCCGAGCCGATCGACGCGCTGCGCAATTGCAGGGCCGGACCACGCCGACGCCGCTACGCATAGAAGCGAGACGATTCGTGCGTTCATCCGGACGGTCCAACACCGCGACAGACCCGGCATTCCCCTGCGACTTCGTACGAGAATTGGTCTCCTCGGTTCCCGCCGCCTAACGCGCCGAGGCGGGAACCGCTGCCTTCATCGTCCTGGCCGTGACCGTCGAATCGAGGTGACGGTGGTTACCAAGGCGAAGGCCCATTGACGTCAGGCGCGCCAGGCGGGTAGTCGTCACGGTAGCCTCCCGCACTTGTATTCAAATGTGAACCAACTGGCTCGTGCGGTGGTCATCATCGAGCGCGAGCTCACCTCGTTTGCGTCGGCAGGCATTTGCCGGAGGTGAATCCAAATGAAGCGCGCCTTTGCAGCGATCTTGTTCGCGATGGCGCTCGTCGCGTTCGCGATCCCGGGCGTCGCCCGCGAAGACGACGACGGCGACGACGATGAGTCGAGGGGACCTGATCGCGAGATTGCCAAGATCGTCAACCGGGTCGAGGCGGAGCGGATCCAGGAGACCGTCGAGCGCTTGGAGGCCTTCGGGACGCGGAACTCGTGCTCTGACACGCAAGCTTCGGGACGCGGGGTCACGCCAGCGCGCGACTTCATCGTCGAGCGCTTCCGCCACATCAAGGGCCTGAGCGTGGCGCTCGATCCGTTCGTACACGGCAACTGCCCCAATACGCCTACGTTCAACGTGCTGGCATGGCTGCCCGGCACCACGCACCCCGAGCGGCTGGTGATCATCGGCGGCCACTACGACTCGCGCACCATCGGCGTGCTGGACGTCGTCAGCGACGCGCCGGGCGCCAACGACTCGGGAACGCAGTCCGCGGTGGTGCTCGAGTTGGCCAAGGTCCTCTCGCACGCGCGGCATCCCAACACGATCGTCTTCATCACCTTCTCGGGGGAGGAGCAGGGCCTCTTCGGTTCTGGGTCCATCGCGGCCAAGTTCGCTTCCGCGTCCAACGCCGGCCTGCCGGCGTTCTTCCAGGGCACGCAGGCCGTCGCCATGCTCAACAACGATATCGTCGGTGGCGACAACTTCGTGAACGGCCCCGTGCAGCTCCAGAAATTCCGCCTCTACTCGGGCGGCACACCGCGTGAAATCGGCTCGAGAGCTCCAGATGGCAGCACCGACAATACGTCCCCTTCGCGCGGCCTGATGCGATACGTCGGGACCTGGGGCGTGCCCTACGTTCCCGGCTTCGAGATGCTCGCGAAGATGCGCCAGGATCGACCCGGACGCAGCAGCGATCAGCGGTCGTTCACGAACAACGCTATCCCGGCCGTGCGCTTCATGGAGACCCTGGAGTGCTCACCGTCGGCGATCGACAACAGCGGCTGCGTCCTGGACCCCGCCACCGGCCTCTGCACGGCTTCGAATCTCTCGCCGTTCGCCTCACTGCCTGAAAGCGATCCCCGTCGCGGCTGCATCCTGGGCTTCAATCCGGGAGAGCCCACGTCGGGCAATATCGCTCACCAGCACTCGCCGGAGGACCGATCGTCGTTCGTTACCGCCGAGTACTCGGCGCGCATCGCGAAAGTGATGGCCGCCACGGCCGCCACCCTGGCCCGGGCTCCGCTCGCGCCGAACTGGCCCAGGGACGCGGCCCGAGTCCCGGTGGTTCCCACCGCCGACGCGGCGGGCGCCGTCACGCTGACCTGGAACGCCACAGCCGGCGATGCCATCGACCACTTCGTGATCGCGGCGCGCGCCACTACCGAGAATTTCTACCGGCAGCGCGTGACGGTCAGCGGCAACGCGACGAGCCGCACGGTGACGCCGGCAGAGCTCGGACTGACCATCGGGCAGGCCTTCTTGATCTCCGTCGCGGCCGTCGATGCCAAGGGGCACGAGTCGCTCTTCGGGTACCCCGAGTTCCGCTGCGAGGGGTCGTCGTGCGCTCTCCCCGCCGGCGCGCTCAACGTAACGGCGGCGAGATAGACGCCACGGCGCGCGGCGGTGCGTGTTGACCACCCGGCGCCCGGTGCTGGCGCACCCGGGCGCCGGTTTTTCTTCTCGCCACCAGGAGGATCCTTGGCCTCCGTCATCATCTTCGCCGCCGCCGTCGTCAAGGCCTGCGCGCTGCTCACCGCCGCCGACATCGCCAGGGTCCAGGGCGAAAGGCCTGCCAATGTTAGCGAATCGACGCCGCAGTCCGACACGTCGCAGTGCCTCAGTGCCTTGCCTACGGCAGCGAAGTCCGTCTCAGTCGAGGTGACGCGAGGCCCGCGGGTAGCGCAGCTCGCGGACCGATTGCGCGAAGCCGCCGAGGTCGAGAGCGAAGAGGCCGGCGAACACGAGGCGCACGCTATCGAGCGCGTGCCGGGCATGGGCGACGAGGCCTTCTGGGCCGAAGGCGTTCGCCTGGGAGGGCTCTATGTCCGGCGCGGCGAGACGCTGCTGCGGATGGTTGTGGGTGGCGACGAGAGCAAGCAAGCGAAATTGAACAAGCTTCGCCTTCTCGTCCGCAAAGCGTTGTCGCGCCTCCCCAAGTGACGGCCTGGGCGTCTATTGAATCCCTCACCTTCGTGCTCCGCCGTTCCGTTGACCGCGGCGTGCACGGCCATCGATGCTCACCTTCGCGCCGCCTCGATGCGATCCTCGAGATCAGCACGACCGCCGCGAGAGTCGAGCACCTCCTCGGCAGCCGGCTTCAGCGGCGCGGCCGTCGTCCTGAGCCTGAGGTCGCGCGAGGATGCACCGACAGCGATCTCGCGGTTCCCCCATGCCGTCCTCCACGCGTGGTCGGCGACACTCCAGAACTGGAACGCGCGCCCCGCGACAGGGATGGTCACGTGCTTCGTCTGGCCCGGATGGAGCGAGACTCGCTCGAACCCGGCAAGGGCGCGGACGGCCATCGGCACCGGCGACGAGGCAGGAGAGCCAACGTAGACCTGCGGCACCTCCTCGCCCTTCACGGAGCCTGAGTTCGTAACCTTGAACGACACGGTCATCGCCCGCACGTGCGGCGTCACGGTCAGATTCGAGTAGGTGAACTGGGTGTATGAGAGTCCGTGGCCGAAGGGGAACAACGGCGCCCTTCCGTGAGCGTCGTACCAGCGGTAGCCCTGGAAGATGCCGTTCGCCTGCATGTCCACCGTCCGATGGGTGTGCTGGCCCTGCGTCGGGTTGCTCATGAACACGCCTGGGTAGAGCGGGCAGTTGCCGTCGTTCGCACCGGTGCCTGTGCTGTTGTTGGGGATGACGATTGCGGCCGGACTGCATCCGGGATCGTCCGTCGGGAAGCGTGGTCGTGCGGCCGAGCCGTCCGGGAACGTGATCGGCAGCTTCCCGCTCGGCGTCACATTGCCGACGAGCACGTCTGCGGTGGCAACTCCGCCGGCCACGCCCGGATACCACATCTCGACCACCGACGTGACGCTCGCCAGCCACGGCATGTAGACGGCGTCGCCGGTATTCAGGACGACGACGACGTTCGGATTCACGGCTGCGACGGCCGAGATGAGCGCGTCCTGCCACCCCGGAAGCAGGAGCCCTGCGTTCTGGTCGTTGCCGCCGCGGTCGCTGCCCTCTGTGCCGTCGTCGTAGGCGAAGATGAGGACCTTGTTTGCGTTCTGCGCCGCGGCCACGGCGGCCGCGATTGAGCGCGACTGCCAGTCGGGCGGCACCCATTCGAAGCGTACCGAGAGCGGAGCGGTGGCGTTCGCATACGCGCGCAGGTCAAGGTCGTGCGTCTCCCCTGTCGGGAACGTCGCCGTATAGGAGGCCTGCTGGAGCTCGAGGCCATCGTGCGATTTAGCGGTTTGAGCGAGCCCGTCCCAGGCGGCAATCGACGAGCCGCCGATGCCGCCGGCCGCGACGCCGTACGCACCGATGTTGATCCGTCGCTGCGCGGTGCCGATGCCGTCGACGAAGAGCTGCGCGCTGCTCTGGTCCTTCACGAAGATCTTCAGCTGCCATGTGCCGGGCCCAGGCGCAGTGAAGTGCGTGGTCCAGCGCCAGGCTGTCCCAGCTGGCAGCGTCGTCGTCCGACTCGTGTAGTCGACCGTCTGATCGACTTGGTCCGGTGCGCAGGGCGCCGTGCACGGGTCGGGCGCTGAGCCGGAGGGCGGGAGGGTCGTCGAGATCTGCTGGCGCAGCCAACCGCTCTGGCCCCCAGTCGACGTCGCCGACGACGGCACGACCTCCCCGTCGAGGTCGAAGCCCTGGACGTACCTCACGGTGCCGCCCCTTGCCGCGGCCCGCAGCGCGGTGAGCGAGTTCGCGATCGGCTCGAACGGGGTTACGTGAGCGCTGCCGGCGCCGCCAACGTACGTGGCCGTCGCCGTCGGCCCCATCACGACGACGCCGTTCCCCGCGAAGTCCGAGATTCGCAGCGGCAGCGCGCGGTCGTCGTTCTTCAGCAGCGTCGCGCTCTTCTCGGCTACGTCCTTCGCGATGGCGAAGTCGGGCGCCATCAGTGCCTGCAGGTCTGGACGCACCGGGACGAAGGGCGTGCAGTTCGCCGCCGCGGCCGTACAACCGTTGCTGTCCGAGCCGTAGGGCGTTCCCTCGAGGAGCCGCGCGCGGTTCATCGACGTGAGGATGTGGAAGACGGCCCGGTCGAGTGCCGTCGCCCACTCGGTGCCGCTCACGGCCGGGATCGGCGGATAGTTCCCATTGACCGGGATGGCGTTCGTTCCGTTCAGGACCGCCTGCGTCAGCGTCTTGCCGCTGCCGGGCGTACCCCCTGGGAAGCCGGCGCCGTTGGCGAAGACGTTGGCGTTGAAGGGCGGGTCGGCAAGGTTGCCTGGGTCGGGTTCGTCGCGGATGCCGGCGACGTTGCCGTTCGGCATCGCCGAGTCGGTGCCGTAGAGGAGGTCGCTCAGGCGGTGGATGGCGCCGAAGTCGGTGAGCACCCAGCCGGTGAAGCCGAGCTGTCCGCGCGCGATCGTGTTGAGCAGGAGGTTGTTGCCGCACGAGTATGTGTCGAAGCCCGTGTCCGACTGGCTGATGCGGCTGTACGCGCACATGATCGCCCCGGCATGCCCGTCCTCGATACCCTTCTCGAACGCCTGCAGCTCGAGCTCGTGGAGCATCCGCTCGTCCAGCTTGACCGCAGTGTTCGTGCGCGCGTTCTCGAAGTCGTTCATCGCCAGGTGCTTGAGCGTCACGATCAGCCCTTGGCTCTGGACCCCGCGCGTCTCGTGAGCGACGAGCTCGCTCGCGAGGAACGGGTCCTCGCCGAGGGTCTCGAAGTTGCGTCCCGCGGTGACGAACGCGACCTGGTTGATCATCGGCGCATAGAGAACGTCCTGATTCGTCGCACGACCCTCGCGGCCGATCACGACGCCGTAGGCCTTCGCCGCGGACCGGTCGAAGGTGGCGGTCAAGCCCACCGGCGCGGGCAGGCCCGTCTCCTGGTGGCTGAGCCGCACGCCGGCAGGGCCGTCCGTCTGCCGAAGCGGCGGGATGCCCAGGCTCTTCACGCCATTGTTGATTCCGGCCTGGCCGACGCAACCGGCGACGAGCGCGGCGCCCGTCGCGCCCGGGTTGATCACCGGGAACGCGTTCGGCTGACCCGTGTTCCCACAGCCGAACTGCGGATCCGCCGTCTCGGCTTGACCATGCACCAGCCCAACCTTCTGCGCTAGCGTCAGGTGCGCGACCAGACTGCGGAGGTTCGCCTCCGTAAGCGTTCCGCAGGTACGGCCGATCGGTGGTCCACCGAAGCAGTCGTCGTCCTCTTCGTGGTCCTCTTGCGACGGTGCCGCTCCCGCTGACCTGAGGACGATCGCGACGCTGGCCGCGGCGGCGAGCAAAGCACGGCTACGGACGAATCGAGACATCGTAATCCCCCTTTTCACGAGAGGGCGATGTGTGCCGTGGGTGCGGTACCCACCGCTCAAGCTCGCATCTTCGGCCGTGCGAGCATGCTGTCAATCAGGTCGATGGACCTAGGTCTTCAGACCATCAATTCTTCGGGCTCGTCTCGCTGACCGTGAGTGAGCGCGCATCGACGCGTCACGCAGCTTCCGCCCGACGTCGCTTTCGATAGGCGGCCACCTTGTGGCGGTTTCCGCACAGCACTGTACTGCACCAACGGCGGTGGTGCGATTTGGTCTGATCGGAGAACCACAATACGCAGCTCTCGTCCTCACAGCGTTTCACAAGAGTAAAGTCGTACGTCGCCAGCAGGTCAGCAGCAGCTTCTGCGACGGGTGCCAAAATCCCCGCCGGCGTGTCCTGTCGCCTCACTCGCTCAATCGTCAGCGCGCGCGGCTTGGTCCAGACCAGTCGAGGATGGCTCTGCGCCTCAGCCAGGAAACCGTTGAGGACCGACGGATCTCCTCGCTGCCCGGCCTTTCGTCTCTCTATTAGCGACCGGATGTTCTCCCGCAGCGTTCGCGCGGCATCCACGAGGGAGATTGGAGCCGTGTACGGGCGGATCTTTGCGACAGGCAATCCGGCTTGTTTGAGCCAACGCAGCACGTCCTCGTCGCTCTGCAAAAAGTCCACCAACTCGCGATTCACCCGCATCCGCGTGTTCAGAAAATCGAGCGCAGGATGACCCGCCAGGAGCAGGGCGCGCGATTCTGCGGGCGGTCTCAAGCGGGACCGTCTCATGGCACGGGGTCAGAGAGCATTGAGCAAGGCCCCGTGTAACCTGAAATGTAGCGCTTGACAAGTTACACCTCGCGGTTCTAACGTGGCTCTGTAACCTGAGATTTGCCAGTTCTCAGGTGCTTACGGGCAGACACGACCTCTGGTCGCTATTCGAATGACGAGGAAAGGAGAAGGCGATGGGTTTGGCATGGCAGCAAGGGCCGTTGGCGACCACCCACCGCAACGACATCCGGCAGACCTCGCGACACCTCGTCGTGCGTGACGGGACCCGGGTCATCGCCGAGACGCGGCGCCCGCTTGTGCTTTACGAGTCGGGCTTCGAGCCCCGCTGGTACGTCCCCCGTGACAACATCGATGAGACGGCCCTGAGGCCGGTCGAGGGACAGACGTTCTGCCCGTACAAGGGCCTGGCCAGCTACTACGACATCGGGCAGAACAATTGTGCCGCCTGGTGCTACGTCGAGGCATGGCCTGAGGTGGCCCGCGTGTCCCATATCGCCACCTGGTCGGTGAGAACCAATGGCACCTGAAACCGCAAAGGTCCTCTCAGTCAACGTCGGTGGCGTGCGCAAGTTCGATTACCACGGCCGGCCCGCCCAGAGCGCGATCTGGAAGTCGCCGGTTAGTGGACGGATCGCGGCTCGGGGCGTCAATCTCGCGGGCGATCGCCAAGCGGATCTCGAGGCACACGGCGGCTTCGACAAGGCCGTCTATGCCTATTCGGTGGAAGACCAACGCTGGTGGGAACGGGAGATCGGCCGCCCGCTCTCTTACGGCGAGTTCGGAGAGAACCTGACCACGGAAGGGATCGAGCTCAACGACGCGCTCGTCGGCGAGCGTTGGCAGATCGGGAGCGCGGTTTTCGAGGTTTCCGAGCCGCGAATCCCTTGTTGGCGGCTCGGAGTCCGGATGAACGACGAAACGTTTCCACGCCGCTTCAGCAAGGCGTTGCGACCCGGCACCTATCTCAGAATCGTCGTCGAGGGCGATGTGGGGGCCGGAGACGAGATCCGGGTCATGGAGAAGCCCGATCACGACCTCACCATCCGAGATATCTTTCGCATCTATACGCGCGATCGTGATGAGGTGCCGCGGCTGCTTGCGATTCCGCAGTTGTCCCAGAGTTGGAGAGGATGGGCAGAGCATCTGGCAACACGGCAGCCCAGATCCGATCCGTGACGCCGCGGCTGCCGAGTCGGGGGCAGCGCACAGTAGAGGAAGAGAGTATTCCGAAGCTCAGGTCAGCTTTTCTTTCAAGGCGTCAGTGATCTCGGTGAACGTCACTCCGATACTACCGCGGACGTTCATCCGCGGCTCGCTCGCGCGGGCCCAGGCGACCGTGCCGCTGAACGCGTACGCGTTTACGCCGATCACGATCGACCCCCTCACCTGCGCGCCTGGCGATGGCACGCGCATCAACTCGGCGCAGAAACCGCCTGCCGAAACGTCTTTGGTGAAAGCGGCGGAACTGACCCCCGTGTCTCCAGCCTTCAAATCGATCCTCCAGCGCCGGCGAAGCCTTGGGTTCGATCTTTGCTTTCTTTGCAGGGTGACTTCCATAGCCAAGGTATCCTCCACTGTCTCCGGGCCCGCGGCGCCGTTCGCCTCGCGTTTCTGTGCCGCGCTGGGGCTTCCTTTCGTCTCGCGGTTCTCCGAGTTGTAGCGAACCGCGGCAGTCGGGTGTCAAGCGAAGCGGGTGAGGAGCGCTGCGCACTGGAAAGGAGGGGAGAGCGGTCCTAGGACCCTGTGAGGTCGGCGCTTCCTACAATTTTTCAAGACCTGGCAACTTCCCCAGCGAAGAGCGCCGTTGGCGCTCGGCGCGGACACGCTCCTCGTGGGCGCTGCCGCGCAGCCCTTCCGCTTCGAACGCCACCTGACGCGCACGCGGTTCTTCACTTTCCGCCAAGCACTCGGTCCGCCTGCACCGCCAGCACTCACGTCGCTGACCTCATTGGTCCGAGGTGCGCCGAAACGTTCATCGAGAACCCAGTTTTCGTCGGATGAAACTTTGTAGTTTCACAAGTTCGCGACGACGCACCCTCTTTCGAGTCAAGCAGCGGAGTGCAGGTGGTTTTTCGGCCGGTTGCGAGTCCGCGCGAGTCCTCCGGGATCCGGCGGAATCCACCCTGGTCGTGGAGACACTGTGGAGACGCTCCACGCAGGGTAGCCCTTGACGCCTGTACCTAAATAGGTACATTCAACCAGTGGGAGGGCGCTCCAGCCAGGGTCCGCGGCTCGGCTGCGCCTTCTATCGGACCCAGAGCGGCCACGAACCAGTGCGTGACTGGCTCCGCGACCTGGGCAAGGAGGTCTCGAAGACGATCGGCAGCGACATCCTGACCGTCCAGTGGAGCTGGCCCGTCGGCAAGCCCCTGGTCGATGGGCTGGGCAGTGGGTTGTACGAGATTCGCAGCACGCACGACCGGACGGAGTACCGAGTGTTCTTCTGCATCGCTGCATCGAAGTTGCTGCTGCTTCACGGCATCGTGAAGAAGGCGCGCACAACGCCCAAGGCGGACCTTGGACTCGCTCGCAAGCGTCTGAGAGAGGTGGTGGCACCATGAGCAAGAAGCACATCGGCTCCAGCCTGAGCTCTTTCCTCGACGAAATGGAGATCCGCGCGGAGACCGAGCTCCTCGCCATCAAGAAGACCCTTGCGCTGCAGCTCCGCCAGGCGATGAAGCGCAGGAGCGTCTCGCAGAGTCGCCTCGCGAAGCAGATGCGAACGAGCAGGACCGTGATCAACCGAATGCTCGACCCGAGCGACACCGGCGTTACGCTGGCCACACTGACTCGAGCGTCTCAGCTTCTGGGGCTTCGTGTTGACATCCGTCTCAGTCCAACGCGCAAGTCCGCCGCCTGAGCAAGCGAGTTTCGAGCGCGCCGCCGGGAACATAGATCGCGGGAATAGACTAGAATTGATGTTGTATGTACCCAGCAGACCGCGCGTAATCCCCGTAACGACCGCTGATCATAGGGACCCGTGCTCGGCGCGGAGACCGTAGCCCACAACGCAGAGCGAGAACGGTCGTAGTATCCTGCGCAGAATCGTGCTTCGAGGATTCGCGTTGGCGACGGCCATAGCGTTCGTACCCACCATGGTGGCGCGACCGGTGTCGGTAGCGACGGTCGACAGGAGGGCTCGGCGAGCTGACGGCAGCGTGATCCATTGGTCCATCGATCGGCAGCACGTTGCTCCGAGGCAGGGAATCCTGGTGCTCGCTCAGGGATCCGGCTGCCTCGGTACGGGGACGAATCCAAATCTGAAGCGTGCAAAGCGCCTGCTTCCGGAGTTCGCAGTCGTGATGGTTGAGAAGTATGGCGTGCGACCCAGCGATGTGCCGAAGGATCCTTTCGGCGGTTGTTCCCGAACGTTCTACAAGCACAACACGGTCAGCCGGCGAGTCGAGGATCTTCAGCGGGTCCTCGGCGAACTCGAGGCGGCGCCATGGTGGGACCAGCGTCTCGTGTTGTTCGGCGGCTCCGAAGGCGGGGCAGTGGTCTCGATGCTGGCACCTCGGGTGACGCCGACGGCAGTCGTCATCTTCTCCGCGGCGCCGGGCCGATCCTTCCGCGAAAGCCTAAAGCTCGTCCTTCCTCCGCAGGTCGCCGCCCAAGCCGACTCGGAGTTCACGAGGATCAAGGCGCGTCCACTGAGCTCGAAACTGTGGGGAGGCAATTCCTATCGCTGGTGGGCGGATATCATGGACCACGATCTTACGGCCGACGTGTTGTCGGTGCGCGCTCCCATCCTCCTTATTCAGGGCGAACGCGACCGATCCGCGCCCGTTCAAGATGCGCGTATGGTCCGAGATGATTTCCAACGGGCCGGGCACTCGAATCTCACCTATTGGGAGTTCGCTGGCTACGACCACCAGATGCACGACGCGACGGGGGCCTCGCATCTCGACGAGGTGATGCAACGCATCGCCGCCTGGCTCGCAAGGACCGTCAGCACTGCCTCTACAGTCGACGATAGCGCGCCGCCGACGTTCCCTCGTCAGCAGTGACGTCCGTGGAGCCATGCAGCGCGGGCTTTGGCGTAGCAGAACGCGGATATGTTGAGACGCCGTTTGGTGCGCCGGTGGTGCGCGACGTGCTGGCGGATCCCGGTCCTCACGAGCGGCTCATGACGGTTCGCGAAGTCGCAGCCCGTCTCGGCGTCTGCACGGCCTTGGTTTACAGGTTGTGTCAGCGGAATGAGCTTCTGGCGCTGCGGATCGGCGGCGCGCCACGGCTCCACCGGGAGACGGTCGCGTCGTTCGTCGGCCGGGCTTCTGGTGACTGCCCCCAAGCTTAGCGGCGATTGATTCGGGAGCGCTGCGCGGGTGGCTTGGCGCGCGGGTGCGTTCTGACCTGGGCTTCCGGCTTCGGGGGCCATCTCCGATCAGTGACACGCGCGGCGTTGATCGCGGCGGGGGCCCACGCAACAAGCACATCGATGAATGCACGCACTTGCGGTGGCAGTAGCTCTCTCTCCTGGTAGACGACGGCCACGCGCGATTCGGCGTGGATCAGCTCGGGCAGGACTCGAACCAGCGCGCCGCGTTCGAGCAGCGCCCCGACGAGCAGCGCTGGCAACGCCGCAATACCGAGCCCGCGCACCGCGGCGTCGACGAGCAGCGTGATGTCGTTGGACACGAACGCGCCGTCGACGGAGATTTTTCCGCCTCCCGCTTTCGGCCAATGCGTTTGAGGCAGCCCGCTCGGCATGAACCCCAGCAGGCACTGGTGAGCGCGCAAATCCCGCGCCTTTCTCGGGGTGCCGTGGGCCGCGAGGTAGGCGGGGGCAGCGACGGCGACAACGGAGGTGCGCGCCACGGTCCGCGCCATGAGCCCTGGCTCCAGTTCGGTGCCGGCGCGTAGGGCCACGTCATAACCTTCGCGCAGCAGATCCACATGCCGCGACGAAGCGTCGACGTGGATCTGAACCTCCGGGTAGGCGCGTGCAAAATCGCAGACCAGCGCATTGAAGCTTGGGTCCATCATCGGAGGCATCGCGATCCGCAACGTCCCGCGGATGGCCTTGTCGGACGTCCGCACGCTCGCCTCCGCTTGCTCAACGGCGTCGAGGACAATCCGCGCGTGCCGATAGAGAGCGTCACCTGCGTCGGTCAGGGCGAGCGCGCGCGTGGTGCGTCGCAGCAAGCGCACGCCGAGCCTCTCCTCGAGTCGCGCCAGGCGCCTTCCGATCGTCGCTCGCGGCGCGCCGAGCTCCGCGGCGGCGCGCGAAAGCGACTTCGCCTCCACGGCGCGCGTGAAGGCGAGCAGCTCCGAGGTTTCCATGGTGGCACTCATTAGGTCGAAAAAGTAGCAAATGATGCCCAGTCGTACAACTTGCTGACACACTCTCCGCGCGGCCATAAGAGGCGGACTGGAGATGAACCATGAAGTCCAAGCCAAAAGTGTTCGGATACTGGGTAACGACGGGACTCCTCGCTGCCGCATTCCTGGCCGCCGGCGCCGCGGAGCTCGCCTCGGACCCGGCAGCAGTCGCGTCTACGCTCGCGCTCGGCTACCCAGCCTACTTCCTCACCCTCTTGGGCGCCTGGAAGGTACTGAGCGTCCCCGCGTTGCTGGCCCCACGCCTCCCGCGCCTGAAAGAGTGGGCCTATGCCGGCATCTTCTTCGACTTGACCGGCGCAGCCGCGTCCCACGCCTTCTCCGGCGATCCTCCCGGAAGAACCGTGACTCCGCTCGTTCTCCTCTTCATCGCCGGCGCGTCCTGGGCTCTTCGCCCGCCATCGCGCGCTTGGAAATCGGACTCGGCGCTTCCGAACAGCACGCCGGCCGTCGCCCCGCCCGAACAGCAAGGAGTCAACGCATGATCACACAGCCAACACCCACTTACGACTTCGACAACCTGCTGCACGGACAGGTCATGACGATGCTCGGCGTCCACCTCGGCGAGTTGTTCGACTTCGAGGCACTCGCCGACGCATGCGCCGCGGACGGCCGCTACGAATTCCTGCTCACGTCAGCCCCAGTGTGGATCCAGGGAGGCGTCGGCTCGTCGCCCAACGCCATAGCCATCCGCTGAACCACGAAGCGGGCCGAGACCGGATGCACGCGACCGTGGGAACGCGCAACAATCTGACGAGCCAAGGGAAACTGGTCCCGAACCCCCCACCACCGCCGCGACTGTCGGGGCTCTGTCAGGACGCTAGCGGCTTGGGTAATTCAATCTGAGGTAGCCCACCATATCCCGAGAAAGTCTCCGCTTCGCTCGCACACATGGATCCTCCAGTCCAGTGACCGACCTCTCAATCAGTGCTTGACGTTCGCCTTCGCGCCCCGTTCGACGGCCAGGATCAAATCGGCAGACGGGAAGTCATACCGTCGCGGGCTCCGCTGAGCGGCCCGCTCAGTCGCTGCGCGACGCCTCGAGCGCCGCGCTCGCCGACCGCATGGCACCGTTCACCGAGCGCGAGCAAGTCTTCGACAGCGCCGGGCTGGCTCGCGCGGGACGCCATACTGCGCTCGGAACGGGCTACTTCACCGCCAGGCGCTGCGCCTGTATGCGGCACGCAAATGCTCGACGAGGGCCCGTACCCGCGCCGACCCGCGGTGCTCCCGACGGTGCAGTGCGTGGACGGCCACCGGCTCGGTTTCCCAGCCTGGCAACACGAGCCGCAACGCACGGCGCTCGAGG